>Ga0126312_10000577_pt1 | contig 22357 bp, 24 predicted proteins | sample Plot104A_FD_92537 | JGI IMG/M metagenome (GOLD analysis project Ga0126312, IMG submission 92537) | Serpentine soil microbial communities from UC McLaughlin Reserve, CA, USA - Plot104A | ecosystem: Environmental > Terrestrial > Soil > Grasslands | place: USA: UC McLaughlin Reserve, Lake County...
CGATGAAGAAGTGATTCTCCTGTTTAGCGAACTCCTCGCTCGTGTCTATCGGCTGGTTTTGAGCGGTATTGGCAAACTGTCTCATCAGAGCCGTCTCCTAACGCGACTTCTTGATCTGCTGTAGTCGTTTCCTATTCTCGTAATTTAGAGTAAGGGCCAATGCCTTGGCTAGTGTAGGTCAGCTTATTGAGCAAGTTCTACGTGCCGTCCTGAGAACCCGAAGGCCTCCCGAACATAGAGGTTTGTTGATTCTTTACTCGCGTAACTACACGAGGGCTTCTCATCTACGTCGCGATTTCTTCCAAGGCCCGGCGTAGAGGTTTTGCAATGCGCTCTAAGTATCAGCTTTCAGCAGTCAGGTTTTGGCCTTCGGCAGACACCGCCTCATGCTTGGTGTGCCATATGAGTATGGCTCCGTAGAATTCCTTCTTGTCAACGTGTGACGTTAGCGTGGGGGCCTCTACCCGGGTCTTCTGACCGCTGATGCCAGAATGCTGACAGCATGACCTCTCGGATCTACGAGTCCGAAAGGTCATGCTCGGGGACGGAGAGGTTGTAGGGGCGAGCGGGCTTCTGGGCTAGCACGCGCACTTTGTAAACGAAGTCCGGGACGAACTCGCCCCGGCGGACCTCGAGTATTACGACGGGCTGGCCCGTGGCTTTCAGGACGGCCCTGTCCTCCACCCCGTAGCGGGCCGGGCGGTTGCGGTCCACCATCCTCCTGCCTCCTCTCTATCCTGCTCGTTTGCTTTGGTAGCGGCGCGTGGGTAAAAGTATAATGGGTCGCGGTTCGAAACCGGGTAGCGGTGCCGAAACCGAGAAAGTACTCAGAGAGACAGGAGAAGGATGACCGAGCGGGCAGATTTGATCGTGGTCGGGGCCGGGCCGGGCGGGTCGGCGACGGCTTACCACGCGGCGAGGACCGGTCTCTCGGTCTTGCTCCTGGACCGTCAGGAATTTCCGCGCGATAAGCCTTGCGGCGACGGTCTGATGCCCCATGCGGCAGAGGAGATCTCGCTCATGGGTCTCGGCGACTGGCTCGACGAGCCACACCACGGCAAGTTCTCAGGCTTCTCCATCTACACCCAGACCGCGTTTTTGCGCCAGAAGGTGCCCCCCACCCTCCACGGCCCCCACGGCTACGTGGCCCCCCGCCAGGAGACCGACTCTCGCCTGTTGATGCGCGCCAGAGAGGTCGGCGCAGATTTCCGGGGTGGCGTCCGCGCCACCAGGCTCCTCCGAACGCCTGCAGGGAACGTCACGGGCGTCGAGGCAACGTCGAACGGGGAGACCCTGTTCTACGAAGCCCCGCTGGTGGTGACCGCAGACGGGGTCGGAGGGTTCGCCGGGGAGGGAATGAAGGCCCACCAGAACGCCGTGGCGAGGAGGCAGTATTTCGAGAACGTCTCCGGTCCGAACAAGGAGGATCTGCACGTCTTTGTCACGAAAGACATGAACGAGCACGGGGCGGGTTATGGCTGGGTCTTCTATTTCGGGGACGGGCGGGCGAATGTTGGGGCTGGCGTCTCGACGAAGACGCTGGAACGCACCGCGCGCAACCTTAAGGACTTCTTTGACCGCTTTCTCGAAGAGCCCGAGCTGGCGTACTGGCTGAAGGACGCCGAGCCCGAGGGACCTGCTCGTAGCTGGTCTTTGAAGATGGGGATGTGGGGCGCGAAGAGGCACGCGCAGGGTTTGATGACCGTCGGGGACGCGGCGAGCCTGATCCACCCAATAAGCGGCGAGGGCGTCGGTTACGCGATAGAATGCGGTCGCCTGGCAGCCGCCTGGGCGCACGAGGCCTGCGCAAAGGGCGACTACTCTGCCCCCACCCTTTCCGGCTATGAGCGCCAGCTACGGCGCAAGCGGGCCAAAGAGCACCTCTCTGGCTATGCCCTAACTAATCTCGTCCCGAACCTCGGGATGATGGAGCCGCTCTTCAAAGCCTGCGAGAAGGACCCGGACGCCAGGCGCACCCTCGTCGAGGGATTCACCGGCGACGCCCCGATCTACAGCCTCCTCAAGCACCCAAAGACCTTAGGCCGTGCTCTGAGAAGGGTAGCATCTCAGCTCGTCATCCAACCGGTGGTCCAGCAGAAGAGACGCTAACGTTTATCTCAGCGCCACGCCGTCCACTTAGAAGCTGGTGGGACGCTCTTTGTTCGTCTTGGCGAGGAAGGTGAGCCTGACGATCTTACCCGCGAAACGCGAGAGGTTCACGCTATCCTCGACCCAATCATCCTCGCCGGCTCTCTGCGTGGCGGCGTCCGTCTGGCTGTCGATGGTGGCGAGGTACTTCCCGGCCTCGTACGTGAGGCGCCCGACGAAACCGTCCGCCGGGTGCTCTTCCTCTTCCGTCTTCACCCGCACCGGGTAGAAGAACCTCTGTTCCTCCTGTATCTGGATCTTCTGCGAGATCTCGTCCTCAGCGCCGTCGTAGCCGCCGAGCCGGGCCACACCCTAGCCTGTGATGTTCTTGCCTTCGTTCCTGGTCTTCTGCTTCCAGACGCCGTTTCCCCTCATCGAGCCGTTCTCGACACCCTCCTGGTCGGCGTCCCGGGCTTCGACAGCCCTCCCAGGCGCCGGCCTCTCCGCAAGTACTTTCCTCTCGGAGGGTGGGGCTTCTCCGGGGGTATGAGAGGTGGGGTCGACCTCGGAGCCGAAGTCGGTGGTCCAGTACCAGCGGTAATAAGAGCTGGGGACGTAGATACAAGCGATGCCAATCACACATTGGTTGCTGTTGAGCATGTTGGCCTCGTGGCCGGGGGAGGCACGCCACCCCTCAAAGGCTTCTTCAGCGGTCTTGTAACCAGCGATGAGGTTCTCGGCCATGAAGGCGTCGTAGCCTGAGAGGGCCATCCGCTCCCAGGGCTTGGAGTCAACTGGGAAGTAGGAGCTGGCGATGGTTTCATGGGCGAAAAAGCCATATCGGCCCATGTCCTCGGAGTGGCGTTCAGAGGCCTCCGTGAGGACGTCCGAGAGGATCAGGGTCGGAAGCCCGTTACTCTGCGACTCATTGATGATCTCCAGAAACTGGAGCTCCTCTGGATCATAGGGCCAGCTGCACGAGCGCCTTTCTCGGCTAAGATCGAGCAAACAAAGAGGATCGCAAAGGTCACGATAATGATCCACCGCTAGCGCGACATCACCCCTTCTCTTTCCCACCTCCAATTCGACATCAACCCTTCTTCAGCGCGAAAACCCTTCGACTTTATCCTGTATGCTGTCCCGGTCAAGACAGGAGGCCGGGAGGAGAGTCATGGCCCAGAACTCTTTGGAAGTGGGCAGCGCGAAGGTCAATGTGCTCGACGACGGCATCTTCATCACCGACGCCGGTAACCTCTTCGGGCCGAACTCGAAGAACGCCAAGATCCGGGGCGCCATGCACGCGGTCCTCGTCGCCACCGCAGACGCCCTCGTCCTCCTCGACGCGGGTTTTGGCCCCAAGCTGCCTGATTACCTCGAGGGCCGCTACGAACTCAGACGCGACGAGGAGAGCCTTATGGAGAGCCTCGCGCAAGTAGGGCATGAACCCGCAGACGTGACGCACATCGTCCTCTCGCACCTGGACGCGGACCACGTCGGCTGGGCCCTCAACCCGCCGAGCTTCCCAAACGCCACCGTCTACTTGCAGAGGGACGCTCTAGAGGAGGCACGGGAGATGCCCGAGGGGGACACCCGCAAGGAGGCGGTGCCGGCGGTCGAGAGTGGCGTCGAGGAGGGGAGGTGCGAGCTCCTGGAGGGGAACGCCGAGATCGTCCAGGGCTTGCGGGTCGAGGTCAGGAGCGGGCACTCGGAGGGGCACCAGATCTCCTGGATAGAGTCAGGCGATGACGCGGCGCTCTTCACGGCGGACCTGGCACCGGCCAAGATCTGGCTGAACCCCGACCTCATTAGTGCCGTAGACACGGATCCCGAGGCCGCCCGCAGGAACCGCATCGAGGTTTTAACAGAGGCCGAGGAGCGAAATGCTCCAGTGGTCCTCTACCACGAACCTCGCGATTTCCTAGTTCTCATTCGCAAGACCGAAGATGGCTTCGAGGGCGTCTCCTGGGGGAGCTAGGTGGGGACTTGCGGCCCTAGTCAGCGGGTCGCCGCTACCTGCGCCTGGCTTACAACCATCCGCGACGGCGACCGTGACCCCTGTGGCCGTGATGTCCTCCGCGGCGCCGCTCCTGGATCTTACGCCAGATTATAGGTGCGGCTAAGATCGCCAGTCGCCTCAACAACTTCTTCATCGGTCCTCCTCTGACGGGTATCTACTCCTTACTACGATGATCCCCTCCGGAGGGTTGCCGAAAATGCCGCTTAGACGGCTGATGTTTATTTGCGGAAGATGAGGAAGGAGCCGAAACCCTTGTTATGCTGGCACCGAACCGTCACCCAAAGGTGATAGTGCATCGTAGGCTTGACTCCTTCTCGGTCTCATATGGTACGTGCTCGTGGACGACCGGTGGTGGCGGGAGAGGGAGCGCCGGCGTCAGGGCAGGGGCGGCCACGCCCACGACCAGGGTGCCGACTAGCAACTCCGAGCAGACGAGACCCAACGCTACGGGACGCCTCCCAAGCCTGACTGCCCCGCGGGCAACGAGCAAAGACAGCACCGGCGAAGTCCACACCCTAGTGCTCGTAGAAGCGTCTGTCTTCCACTGCGACGACCGCTCGCGGGAGGTACTCGCCGAGGTCGTCTTCGCCGACCGACCGCCGGTTCTCGTCGGTCTTGAACTCGCCTATCCAGTTGCCGTCCACGTCGTAGACGGAAGAGTTCTGGACGAGGTCCGGGTACCGGCGCTCGAGCCGGTCCTCGTAAGATGTAGACTATGTCGGCTTAGAGGCCCGAGGCGACGACAAAACGCCAATGACGATGATTACGGCGAGGTTAAAGAGGAACAGCAGTAATCGTAAGGCCTAGCCCCATGGCCTCCTGGACGCCTTCTTACTCGTTTCGAAAAACTTCTCCACAAACCTCTGGCGTCCAGTTTATCCCAGGAGCACCGCGAGCGACGTGAGGCACAACATGGCTTACCCGACGAACTCGACCTCCACCTTATGCGGTATGATGCCCGCTTCGTATCCTCGCGCGAGGAGCGTCCGCACAGCCACCCGACCAGTCTCGCCGTAGTCCAGGGTCCACTCGTTCACGTACATAGAGACGAACTCGTTTGCCATCTCAGGCGGGAGGTCCCGGGCGTAGGCGAGGGCGTAGGCGAGGGCCTCCTCGCGGTGGTCGAGGGCGTATTGGATGCTGGCCTTGATGAGGCGTGCTACCTCGCGGACTGTCTTCTCGCCGAGGTCGCGCCTTACGACGTTGCCGCCCAAAGGCAGCGGCAATCTCGTCTCGGAGTACCACCACTCGCCGAGGTCCTCGATCAAACGAAATCCTTCGCTCTCATGGGTGAGCTGGCCCTCGTGGATGAGGAGCCCCACGTCCGCTTCCTCGCGTGCCACGTACCCCATGATCTCGTCGAACGGCACCACGACGTGCTTCACCTCGGGCTCGTAGAGCTTCAAGGCAAGGAACGCCGTCGTCCATTCCCCGGGGACCGCGACCGTCTTCCCTTTGAGGTCCTCGCGGCCCATCGCCTCCTTCGCCACGAGCCGCGGCCCGTACCTGTCCCCCATCGAGGATCCGCTGGAGAGCAGCGCGTACTTGTCCGCGATGTAAGCGTAGGCGTGGATGGAGACGGCCGACACCTCGAGATCCCCCGTCAGCGCCCGTTGGTTCAGGCTCTCGATGTCCGAGAGCTCGTGCACGAAACGCAAAGGTCCCGTGTCTAGCTTGTCGTTCGCGAGGGCGTAGAACATAAACGCGTCGTCGGAGTCCGGGCTGTGGGCGACCCGGATGGTGTGTGTGGAGACATCTTGCACGCGCTCGGTCATAGCAGCATCACCGTTCCTTCGTGTTTCGACGCGCCAAAGTTACCGCAGGGGTCAGTACTCCGTCTGTGAAAGCGCCGTGAGTGATGCTAGAGTAGGCTTCATGCCCGAACTCTTTTGCACGGCGAGGCGCCTTGGGGACTACGAGAGCCGTACGGAGGAGTACGAGCTCGCCTTCGCCGTCGGAGATGCGCCACCGGAAACGTTGCAGATAAAGTACCAGGCCGCCCGAGCCTACGAGATCAACGCCGCCCTCGACCAGTGCGTCGAGTCCGCTCGCGCCGCCATCGCCGAGGCAGACCCGAGCCTTGCCGACAAGCCCACCGAAGAATCCCTCTTCCAGCTCTCCTGGAAGACGCTGCAATCCGCCAAGTACGAAGAGGGCGAGCCCCGTACCGGTATGCTCAAGATCTAAGCTCGGCCTCCGGTTCTCGGCGCCTCCAACAGCTCTTCCAGTGTGACCCGCCCCTCGTAGAGCGCGGTGCCTACGACCACACCGACGACGCCACGAGTCTCCGAAAGGGCGGCTACGTCTTCGGTTCCCCGAACGCCGCCGCTGGCGATGGTAGGCAGTATCTTTGCTACAGGGGCGGTCCCGGCCAGAGAGGCCCCGGCGTCCGTGCCATCGCAGGCTACGTCGGTGTAGAGGACGGAAGAGACACTATCCTCGGCGAGCTCCCGGACCAAATCCAGGATGTTGCGGCCGCTCTCTTCCTGCCAAGCGTGGGTCGCCACGATGCCGCCGCGGGCGTCCACGGCCACGACGAGGGCGTCGCCTGCCTCTTCCACGGCCCGCAAGCGCAGCTCGCGGTCGAGGACTGCCGCAGTGCCCATGACGACGCGGGTGGCCCCGGCTTCTCGCATGGCCCGAAAGTCTTCCAACGTGCGGATGCCGCCACCGATCTGCAAGGGCACGCCGACGGAGCCGGAGATTTTGCGGGCGATGTCGAGCTGGACGGGACGGCCCTCCTTCGCGCCGTCAAGGTCCACGACGTGGATGGCGCGTGCGCCCCGGCGCTCCCACTCAATGGCGCGTCCCACGGGGTCCGCGTCGTACTCCTTCTGGCGTTCGAAATCACCTTGTACGAGGCGGACGCACCGGCCCCCGCGGATGTCTATCGCCGGGTAGACGGTGAAGCTCAAAGGCCGCGCGCCCAAGAGAGGAAGTTCTCGTAGAGCTTCAACCCCGCGCGGCTGCTCTTCTCGGGGTGGAATTGTACCGCCGCCAGGCTTTCCCTACCGGCCGCTGCGCAGAACCGACCACCGTAGTCGCTCTCCCCGAGGAGGTCCGAGTCTTCTTCGGGCTCCGGGTGATAGGAGTGGACGAAGTAAAAGTCCTCGCCGCTTAAGCCCCCGAGGATCGGGTGCTCTCGCACGACGTCCAGCTCGTTCCAGCCCATGTGCGGCACTTTGAGCCCGCCCACATCGAATCTGACCACCTTCCCGGGCAGTATCCCCAGGCCTTCGACGCCCGGGGACTCCTCTGATGCCTCAAAGAAGACCTGGAGCGCTATGCACACCCCCAAGAAAGGCTTGCCAGCGCGATAAGTCTCCAGGCAAGCCTCGTCCATCCCCCTCTCTTTAAGCTTCCTTACGCAATCCCCGAAAGCCCCCACCCCCGGCAGGACCACCGCATCCGCGGTCAGGACCTCATCTGGGTCTGACGTGAGGTACACCCGCGCCCCTACCTTCTCCAGGGCACGCGTTACCGAGAGCGTGTTCCCGGCATCGTAGTCCACGACGGCGACGTTCAATCTACGACCCCCTTCGTCGAGGCGCTGCCGCTGCTCCTTCGGGTTACCCCGTGGCGGAGGGCTAACGCCAAGGCCTTTACGCCGGACTCGACCTTGTGGTGGGCGTTCTCGCCGTATTGGCAGTTCAAGTGGAGGGTGAAGCGTCCGTACTGGGTAAAGACGCGCAAAAACTCGGGGAAAAGCTCGACGTCGAAGGCCCCGATCTTCTCGGGCATTGCCCCCAGATTGCAGGTCAGGTGACTACGTCCGCCGAGATCCACGACAGCGGTCGAGAGGGCCTCGATGAGCGGCGCGCTAGCGTCGGCGAATCGGACGAGGTCTGTGCGATCCCCCAATGCCTCGTCGAAGGCGCGCCCGAGAACGAGCCCCGTATCCTCGACGGTGTGATGGTCGTCGACGTGTAGGTCTCCCTCGGCCTCGACCGTGAGGTCCATGCCGGAATGGTGGGCGAGGAGGTGCAGGAGGTGGTCAAAGAAGCCGACGCCGGTCTTTACCTCAGCTCGTCCTTCGACACCGAGTTCCAGGCGTACCCTTACGTGCGTCTCTTCCGTCTTCCGTTCGGCCGTCCCGAGCCGCGGCATCTCTGCTCCGTCCATTTCCCCTAGATCGCCTTCGAAAAGCGGTTGCTGGAGATCTTCATTCCTTCCTGAAAGTAGAACCTGTGCACTTCGTGCCTCTGCACCCCAGAGTCAAGCTGGAGGGATCGGCAGCCATCTTCCTGGGCAAGATCGGTAAGCCAGTCGAGCATCCGCTTGGCGTGGCCTTCCGAGCGGGCACTTTCGCCGGCCACGAGATCGTCCACGTACAGGAACTTGCCGTGGGCCAGAAACTCGACGATTCTGAACCCCGCTACGCATCACACCTCCCCCGCCTCGACGACCGCAGGCATCCGGTAAGCAGAATGCCGCAGGCGTTTTTTAGTACCCAGGTACTCGCCTTCGATTAGGTGCGTCCGCAGCTGCCGCATTACGGCGACGGTGGGCACTGATTCTACATCAGAGATCATTTCTTTGGTCTCCGGCGTCAATATTACGCTCCCTTTTCGAGCCGCACTCCAACGCTCTTTGCGTGGTTCTCGAAGCCTTCGAGGCGGGCGAGCCGTTCGACGTGCGGACCCAAAGCCGCGAGGGCTTCGGAGGTGTAGTGGAGGTAGTTGGTGCGGACGGTGAAGTCATGAGTGCCCAGAGGTGAGGCCCAGGCAGCCGTGCCGCTGGTTGGGAGGGCGTGGGAGGGACCGGCCGCGTAGTCGCCCAGGGCCACGGGGCTGAAGTCCCCAATCGCCACCATGCCCACAGAGTCCAGGTACTGGAGGATCGCTTCGTGGTCTTCAGAGATCACGTGCGCGTGCTCGGGGGCGTAGAGGTTGGTTATCTTTGCGGCCTGGGCCGCGTCTTGCACCCGCACGAGCGTTACGAGCTCCGCGGGCTCGCCCGAGAGGAGGGGTTCGACGCTGCTTATGAGCCCGGCGGAGGGCGTCAATAAGATTGCCGAGGCCCCGGAGAGGTGCTCGGCCTGGGCCATGAGGTCGTGGGCCACCCTCTCGGGGAAGGCGCCTACGTCGGCCATCACGATGACCTCGCTCGGCCCCTGCGGGGCGTCCACGCCGCAGACGCCGAAGACCTCGAGCTTCGCGGCGACTACGTAGTCGTTGCCGGGCCCCGCGATCTTGTCTACCGGGGGTATCGTTTGTGTGCCGTAGGCCAGGGCTCCCACCGCCTGAGCGCCGCCCACGGCGTAGACCTCTTCGATTCCCAAGAGGTCCGCGACCGCGAGCACGTGAGGGCTCACGTTGCCGTCGGGACCGGGCGGGGCGCAAACGGCGATCTCCCTTACCCTTGCGACCTGCGCGGGAACCGCCGCCATAAAGAGCGTGCTCGGGTAGGCGCCGTGGCCGCCGGGAACGTAAAGACCGGCCCTTCTCACGGACCGCACCCTCTGGCCCACGGTCGCGCCCTTGTGACTCGTTTCGAAGGAGCTATCTAGCTCCCGCATGTGGAAGTAGCGCACGTTCTCTATCACGACGTGGAAGCTCTCCTCTACTCCTTCGTCGAGGGAGGCCCTGGCCCCCTTTATCTCCTCAAGGGGGACCCGAATAGGGTCGGGACGGACGCCATCGAAGCGCTCGGTGTACTCGAGGAGGGCCTCGTCTCCCTTGTCGCGAACGTCGCCCACGATGCGTCGGGCGGCGTGGCGCACCTTCTCCGAAAGAAAGCCGCCCGGGCGCCTGAGTTGCGCGACGATCTCTTCGGGGTCCGCTTCGCGGGCGTCGAGCAGCTTAACCAAGGGGGACACCGGCTTTCATGGCCTCCACGAGGGCGGCAACTTCCTGGTTGCGGAGGCGGTAGGCGCCGCGGTTGGCGATCAGCCGCGCGGTAGAGGTGGAGATCTCGTCGAGTACGATGAGGTTGTTCTCGCGCAGCGTGGTTCCGGTCTCAGTGAGGTCCACGATGCATTCGGCGAGCCCGACGAGTGGGGCAAGCTCGATAGAGCCGTGCAGCGCGATGACCTCCGCCTGGCGGCCCATCCCTTCGAAGTGCCGCCGCGCCGTGCGAGGGAACTTGGTCGCCACGCGCACCACCTCCGCGTGCTCGATGGCCTGCCGCACCTCCTCGGTCCTCGCCGCAGGGGCCGCGAGAATCATGCGCACCAGGCCCGTCCCCAGGTCCATCAGCTCTACGACGTTCGGCTCCCCCTCCTCCAACACGTCCTTGCCGACGATGCCGATGTCCGCCGCCCCATACTCGACGTAGACCGGCACGTCCCACGGCCGGCAAACGATGAACTCGGTGCCCTCCGCTTCGTAAAAGAGCCTGCGGCCGTCCTCCCGCAAAACCTCCACCGGCAGCCCAGCCCCTTCTAGCGCTCGCAGAGCGTCCTCGAAGATGACCCCTTTTGGTACGGCGACCCGGAGGTTGCCTCTGACGCTCATCGGTACGCCTCCCGGGGGGCTTCCCCGAGCACCCTTTCGGCGACGGTCTCGATTCCTAGCGCTTCGAAGCCAGCTTTCGGCTCCGCAGGAGCGAGCTTCACACCGTCCAGTGTCGGGTAGCAGACCCAGCAGGCGTCCACCGAGGAGGCGTACCTTACGGCGTCCTCGGGTTCGACATCCTCGGAGAGGTGCAGGGTCGGCACCCCTGCGCCGCGCAAAGCAACGGCGGCTTTCGTACCTTCGACGCCCCCGCCAACGAGGACGAGCAAAGGAGAGGCGTCCTCCTCGGGCAGCACGGAGAGGAGCCGCTCGAGGTAGATCGCGAAGCCCGTGGCCGGAAGCTCCTGACCAAAGCGCTTGAGGAGGTTGTCGTAGCGGCCGCCGTTGGCTACCGTGAACCCGAGCTTCGGCGAGTACGCCTCGAAGACGGCGCCCGTGTAGTAGTTGTGGCGCCCGATCAGGCCGAGGTCTAGGATCACCGCCCCCAAAGACTCGTGGGCGTCGAGGTGCCTTAGGATCTCCTGCAAGTTCTCAAGAGCCGTCACCGCGCTCGGTGCATCCCCCGCGAGCTGCGCCGCCTCCTCCAACACGGCGCCGTCCGTGGCAGGTCCGACGAGGCGCGGTATCTCCCTGACCGCCGCGGCGACTTTGCCGGGCAGGCTAGCGGCGAGGGTGTCGACCCGGACGAGGTCCTTGGCCGCGAGCGCCGCGAGGAAGGCCGGGGCCGCTTTGGGCGCCGCGTGCTGGAGGTAGGCCTCGTAGAACGCCGTCTGGCCGAGTACGACCGCGAACTCGTCCGGCGTTTCGAGGCCCAAAGTGTTTAAAACGTCCACGAGCAGGGCTATCGTGGTGGCGTCCTCCTGTGCGCTCTCGGATCCGACGACCTCCACACCGGCCTGGTAGAGCTCAGCGCTCTGGCCGCGTCCCACGCTCGCCCGGCGGTAGACTGGCAGGACGTAGGAGAGCTTGAAGGGCGGCGGGAAGTTCCTGAGGCGCTGGGCGACGAGCCTGGCTATGGGCGTCGTCATCTCCGGGCGCAGTAGGAGCATCTGGTTGTCCGGATCGAAGAGCTTGAAGGACACGTCCCTGAGCCTCGGCTCTTCGACGACCTCCGAATACTCCAGGGCAGGAGTAAGGACCTCACCGTAGCCAAAGAGCTTGAAGCGCTCCCGAATTCTGGCCTGCACGTCCAGGAGTCGGGTCGACTCCGGTGGCAGAACGTCCCGGGTACCGGGCGTGGTCGCGAACTTCCTTCTGGGCGTCTGGCGGTTCATACGAAAAGTTATCTTAACCGATAGCGCGGATTCTTTGCGCCGAATGCGATCTCGGAGATCAGATCGGCCCGATCGAGAAAGAGGCCGGCGTTCGCAAACAGCTCTAAGCCCTCACCAAAATTACCTTCTGCATTGAGCGCCACACCGCCAGCGAGCGGATCGATCCCGTCGCGAAAGAGGCCGGTGCCCACAAGCGGCTCCAAGCCGAACCAAAACAACCAAAATAAGAGAGCAGCGTACCTATTCGCTCGGAATGGGTAATCCTACTCGAAGACGACGGTGCGATTGCCGTCGACGAGCACCCGTTCTTCGAGGTGCCAGCAGACGGCTCGAGCGAGGACGCGACGCTCGATCTCACGTCCCGTGCGGACTAGGTCTTCGACGGTATCGCGCTGGGTGACGTGGGCGGTGTCCTGGTGGATTACCGGACCGGCGTCGAGCTCTTCGGTGACGTAGTGAGCGGTGGCGCCGATCGTTTTGACGCCTCGGTCGTAGGCGCGGCGGTAGGGGTCGGACCCAACGAAGGCAGGGAGGAAGGAGTGATGGATGTTGATGATGCGGTCCGGATAGGCATTGACGACATTGGGTGTGAGGATCTGCATGTAGCGGGCGAGCACGACGAGGTCTACCTCGTGCTCGTGGAGCAGATCGAGCATCTGCGTTTCCTGCGCGGCCTTGTTCTTTTGGGCGACGGGCAAGTGGTGGAAGCGTATGTCGTAGATCTCGGTACGCGAGGCGAGGTCCGGGTGGTTTGAGACGATAAGCGGGACCCTCGCGTCGAGCTCCCTAGCATCCCAGCGCCGGAGGAGGTCTATGAGGCAGTGGTCGTGCCTGGAGACCAGGATCGCCACCGTCTTCGGGGTATCGGTGTAAGAGACACGCCAGACTATGTCGTGCTGGCGGGCCAGAGGGGCGAACGGGGGGCCGAACTCCTCGCGCTCCAACCGGAAGCCTTCGCCCTCTACCTCTAGGCACATAAAAACATGCCGCTCCCCTCCTCGCTCACGTACTGGGTCGGCGGAGAGGATATTGCCGTCGTGCATCGCTATGAACGAAGATATCGCAGCGATGAGCCCCTTTTTGTCCGAACAGGGGACGAGGAGTCGGATGTTGTAGCTCACTGCTCGGGGCACCAGCTTTTTTTTCGGATCCCAGGGGACGTAAATTCTAACCTGCGTCCCGTACACTCGGCACCACGGTCGCTGGTGCCAGAGTGCTAGCATAGACTCATGATGGAGGAGCGTGAGACAGCCTACGAACGGCTCAAGGATCGGCTGGCGGCAGTAAGGGACCTGCGCTCGGCGAGAAGTCTGCTCTTTTGGGACCAGCAGACGTACATGCCCGCAGGCGGCCTCGCGGGAAGGGCCGAGCAGATGGCTACCTTGAGCCGAATTGGTCACGAGATGCTCACCGACGCCGAAACGGGCATGCTCCTCGACTCTTCCTGGCCGGAACAATCTTCGGAGGAGGGGGCTCTCGTAAGGCGAGCCCGGCGCGATTACGAACGGGCGACGAAGCTGCCCAGCAGTCTGGTCGCGCAGATCACGCGCACCACCACGATCGCCGAACGGGTCTGGGTGGAGGCGCGCGCGAAATCCGACTGGTCCCTCTTCGCCCCCCACCTGAGCCAGATCCTGACCCTGAAACGCGAGGCCGCCGAGCTTTTGGACTACGACGACCATCCCTACGACGCCCTCCTGGAGGGCTACGAACCGGGTGCAAAGAAGGCGCGGATCGAGGCGATGTTCGAGGAGCTTAAGAAGGGCATCGTGCCGCTCATACGCGCGGTCGCCGCGCAAGGCGATGGTAACCGCGCGACACCCCTCTACGGCGCCTTCGGAGAGGCAGAGCAGGAAGAGTTCGGTAGGGCGGTGGTAACAGATTTCGGCTACGACTGGGAACGGGGCCGCCAGGACCGCTCCGTACACCCGTTCTGCATAAACTTCGGCCCGGGCGACGTGCGCATCACGACCCGCTTCAACAAGGGCTGGCTTGCGTCCGCCCTCTTCAGCACCTTCCACGAATCCGGCCACGCCCTCTACGAACAGGGGGTGAACCCCGCCTACGCCCGCACGCCCTTGGGTGGGGGCACCTCGATGGGCGTGCACGAATCGCAGTCGAGGCTCTGGGAGAACCTGGTCGGGCGCTCGAGGATGTTCTGGTCTCACTACTACCCTAAGCTGCAAGGGGTATTCCCGGAGACTTTGAGCGGCGTGGACTCCGAGACATTTTACGAGGCGATCAATGTCCTCTCACCCTCCAAGATCCGGGTGGAAGCCGACGAGGTCACCTACAACCTGCACATCCTCTTGCGCTTCGAGCTCGAGGTCGCCCTCATCGAGGACAGCCTCTCAGTCGAGGACCTCCCCGACGCCTGGAACGCCAAGATGGAGGAGTACCTCTGCGTCGCCCCAAAAAACGACGCCGAGGGTGTGTTGCAGGACATCCACTGGGCGGACGGGCTCTTCGGCTACTTCCCGACCTACACCGTCGGCAATGTCCTCTCCGTCCAGTTCTTCGAGGAGGCGCTGAAGGCACACCCCGAGATCCCCACCCAGATGGAGAAGGGTGAGTTCTCGCTCTTGCTGAGCTGGCTCCGCGAGAACGTACATCAGCACGGCTCCCGGTACTATCCCGACGAGCTCGTCTGGCATGCGACTGGGCGGCCCTTAGACACCATACCCTATCTCTCCTATCTGAAGAGCAAGTTCGGGGAGCTCCACAGTCTGGCCTAGGTGATCTTATCGTTCGCCTACCTCGGCGCCCTCTTGTCCAGGAGCCTCTTGGCAAGGTAGTTCAGGCCCCACAGGACGATGCCGACCAGCAGCAGCGCCCCCGCCCGTAAAAAGGTGTCCCCCTGTTGCTGGGTTAGAAGACCTAGCGACACCAGGATGCCAAGTATGGGGAAAATGCTCGGGGTGCGGAAGTGTTCGTGCTCGACCCGGTCCCTCCTAAGCACGAAGACGCAGACGTTGACCACGATGAACACTAAGAGGAGCAGCAGCACGGTGGCTCTGGCCAGGTCTCCGATATCGCCGGTGGAGATCAAGACCATCACGATTAAGGTAGTGAAGACGATGGAGACCCACGGGGTGCGGCGTCCCCGGTGGACCCTGGCGAACACGGAGGGAATAACCCCCTGGTCCGCCATGCCGTAGATGACCCGGGAGGCCATAATCATGTTGATGAGTGCCCCGTTGGCGACGGCGAACAGGGCGATCGCCGCGAACAGCTGCGTCGGGATCGCCAGGGGACCCGCCCTCACTACCTCCAGAAGCGGTCCGCTCGAAGAAGCAAGCGTCTCAGTATCCACTACCATCGAGGCAGTGAAGGTGACGAGCAGGTAGATCACACCGGCCGTGACCAAGCCGCCAAACAGAACGCGGGGGTAGATTCTGCTCGGGTTCTGCGTCTCCTCGGCTACGTTGACCGAATCCTCGAAACCGATAAGCGCGTAGAAGGCCAGAGCCGCACCGCTTAATATGGCGATTGAAACGCTCGTCCCCTCATTGAACTCAAGGGCCCTAGCTGGTTCCCCCGAGCCGGTAGACAGCGTCGCTATCCCGATCAGGACTATAAGCAACAGCCCGAAAATCTCGATTAGCGTAAAGATCACGTTGATCCTGACGGACTCGGAAATGCCCCAGAAGTTGATCAGGCCGACCACGACGATCGTAATCAGCGCGACCAGAGCAGTCGGCGCGCTGATGAACTGTTGCAGGTAGTCACCGCCGAAGGCTCGGGTGAGGGTGGCGGCGGAGAAAAGGCTGGACGCCGCGACGGCGAAGGCCACTACGAAGCTCACGAACGGCATCTTGAACGCGTTGTGAGCGTAGGTGGCGGTCCCCCCCGCTCGCGGGTACTTGGTGACCAACTCGGCGTAGCTGGCCGCAGTAAAGAGCGCGAGTATCAAGGCGAGGAGGAACGCCGTCCAGATTGCGCCGCCGACCGCGCTCCCAACCTGACCTACCAGCGCGTAGATCCCGGCCCCTATGATATCGCCCACGATGAAGAACAGCAGCAACCACTGGCCGATACCCCGCTTTAGCGGTGGGTGATCTACCCCAGCATCCGCCTCCGAATAAGGCCTCGACTCATCCACTCGCCCCTACCCTCCTTCGCTTGTAGCGTTTCTCAAACCCTTGGAGTATCCCCGCTCCGAACACGAATACCTAACGCTTAAACGCAAATTAAACTAATCAGCCAGGTTCGGTCAAGACTGCGCGCCGCGCGATTGCCATCCTCCGACCCAGGGAACATTCCCGTCAAGAGACGAAAAGGAGGAAGAGAGTGGGCTCTTTGAGAGACTTCATAGACAGTGACCGCCGGGAAGAGTACCGGGAATTCGCGAACCGCTACGACGAGGGGGCGCCGCACGAAGGTATCTCCGACGAAGAAGTGATAAACCGCTACAGGGAAGTTGCACCCAACCTCTCGGAAGAGGACTATCAACTCTCGGCCCGCGACACCTTCGCCCGCATGTCCTCCGAAGAGCGTGTGGAGTTCGGCCGAGAGCTGCGGGATCAAGCCGCCCAGCGGGGCCTCGACTTTCCGGGCCGCAGCGCGGAAGGAGAACGCTTCGACGATCCGAACCTCCTGGCGCGGGTAACGGCCCGCGCGAACCGCGAGCATCCAGACCTCCTGGAGAGCCTCCTAAAAAATGGGGGCGCCGGCTTCGTGGGTGGCGCTTTGGGCGACGGTGTAACCGGAGGCGAGGGCGCCTCCGGCGGCGAAGGCGGCATGACGAGCAATTCCACGGCCAAAAGCGCCCTGACGGGCATCGTGGCAACGGCCGTAAAGAGGGCGATGGACAGGTAGTAAAGACCCGTCCCTAAACGCATACTAGCTCGGCGACACATAACGTCTGCCTCTTTTCGTGGTTCCGCCGGCGGAGCCGTTGTTACGGCAGCTTGACGCGCGCCTCGCCGGAATCGTCTTTCTCGGCCCCCTCGGCGACACGCCAGAGGTAGAGCACCCGGTCCTATCCGCAGAGTACAAGTCCCGCGAGACACTCCCAGGCTGGCTCCTAGACGCCTTAGAGCAAGTACGGACGGCTTCTCAGAAGGACGGGCGGGGGCCGATGGCCGTCTCGCACCGCTCGGGTAGACACTGCGCCGACAGTTTGGGCGTGCTAGGGCTAAAGTACCTCTTGCGCCTGTTGGGAAAGCCGCCCGGGAAGAAACCCAACGGAAGGGAAGCAGCTGATGACGCTCGATAAGGGCGAGCGGAAGCGGGAGGCGATCTACGCGGAGAGTGTGCGTCGGGATTGGGAGCGCCGCTGGCGGGCGAACCGGGCGCTCTAGTACGAGTTCCATTGCCGCTTGCAGGACACCCATACCAGGATCGCCGCCCACCACGAGGAGGCGTTGACGCTGTTGAAAGAAGGCGAACTTCGAGCTCCCGGTGAGTAACACGTGGACGCAGGAAGAGGTAGACGCGACTTTCCCGGAAGATCACGCGCAGGAAAAACGAGTTCTTGAAGGGCAAAGGAGACCATCATGAATAACACGCCCGAGCTAGAGCGCGACTTTCGGTAACGGCATAAGTAAGGTGGCAAACGCGTCCCGGGTCGAATTGGACGAAATCGAAAAGGCGGGCGAGTCCGAACATCGAGCAAAGGGAGCCTTGCCTTATGGAGTCCGCGAAGTAGACCCTGACCTTAAGGAACTCATTCGCGCCGCGAACGCGCGACAAAGAGGAAGCACACAACTGGGAAGTTCTAATGCCGAGAAGATACTCGAAGAGTACCCGGAGCGGGTAGGTAAGCGCAGGGAGAACCTCACAAGGGAGGTTTTGAGCTCCCCGACACAAACCCGGACCTCCTGGTCCGTTTCTCTACGTCGTCGGCGGAAGAGCTCGAGACCATGCTTGAGGCCGCTGAACGAACCGCCGATGAAGAGCTGGGGCGCGTCGTGAATGCCGAAGCTGTAAGGCGGGATATCGGGTACTTGAGAACCCGGGCCGCCGCGGCCTTCAAAGTTGATCCTCATCCCGTTGTGCGTGTTGGGGCTGTTCTAAGCAATCTCTCCGAAACCGGGCTTCCGGTGTCAAGTTCCCGAAACCCCAGATTGCACCGGTCGCATACCTCTCAAGGGCCGGGGCAAAGGGGCGTTCGGCAAGTATTACGTGGTGTTGTGTTTGAGGCGTTTGGGTAGGCTGGTCTCAACTGACGGAGGAGCCCCAGAGGGGGGCGGGTAACGCCCGCGGAGGTTCGAATCCTTCCCCCTCTGCTCGTACATCCTCGGCCGAGGGTTATCTCCCTCTGAGAAAGAAGACCCAGAACATTACCCCAACGATCACCAAAACCATCAGAAGGGCCAACAGGAAGAATGCGAGCATAGCCAACATGGTGAGGAGACTAGCACAAAAGGCCCGGCGGCTTTAGGAGGGGGGTTTCCACGAAGGATTAGCTACCTCCGCGGGCCGCCAGGCCCATGAGGAAATACTCTCTACCCCCGCTAGACGAGGCCTAAACAAAGGGCTGGAGCCCCTACACACTAGGGACCCCCGCCTTGTTTACGCCCTGGGGCCTAAAGGCAACGGAGCAGCCCGCCACACTTTCTAGAGAAGAGCTCTTGGGCTTTTTACATACTGGAGATGCACGAGAAGTACCAGTCTGTAATTACGTAACGTAGTAAGTAGCAAGGACTAGGAGGAGTAGTAGAAGAAGAGTGAGTAAGCGCACCGCTACCTGGCTAGCCTGGTCTATGTGTGCCCTCTCCTTGGCGCTGACGGCTCTGAGCCTTCTGCTACTAATGCTGAGCTTGTCCCACGCTGGCGTTCACATCTACGCCAACTGGCTATTTGACACTCTGCTCGCTATAGGCTTTTTGACTGTAGGTGCTATTGTCGCCTCCCGCCGCCCTGAGAATCCAATAAGCTGACCGTTCTGCATAATAGGCCTTTTATTCGCAGTGGGCCATTTCTGTGGCGAGTACGCCATCTACACGCTACTAGCAGCCCCTGGATCACTCCCGGCTGGTGAAGCCGCAGCCTGGATACGCTATTGGATCTGGGTCCCTTACCTTGGACTCGGTGTATTTTTGTTCCTGCTGGTTCCTAACGGCAAGCTGCCAGGTAGCAGCTGGCGGTGGTTCGCAAGGCTCAGCGTGCTCTTAGTATTAACGGGAACGGGCTTGGTGGCGATCGATCCCGAGCCGATAAGATCGCTTGGCCCTATCCAGAATCCGCTCGGAATCGAATGTATGCCAAGCCTCAGTTGGACAGTTGAGGCGGTCATGTTTGCCCTAATATTCGTTGCAACAGCCTCCCTGTTTATGCGGTTACACTATTCCAGAGGGATAGAGCGCCAACAGATCAAATGGATCACCTACGCTGCCGTGACAGGGATTAGCGGCGCTATCCTTATGTACACCATCGCTGAAGCGACGGACGTGCTCTGGCTCAAAGGGTTCGGATTTGTACTTCTCACAATCGGACTCGTAGGTATTCCTATCTCTATGGGGATAGCGATCTTGCGCTACCGACTCTTTGAGATAGACCTCATCATCAACCGCACATTAGTCTACGGCTCTCTCACGGCCACCCTAGCCCTCTTCTACTTCGGCAGCGTAACTGCCTTACAGTCCCTCTTCAGCCTCCTCACCGGCCAAGGAGATACTCTCGCTATCGTAGCCTCCACTCTAGCTATAGCTGCTCTGTTTAACCCTTTGAGAGGACGCATCCAGGGGTTTGTCGACCGTCGCTTCTATCGGAGAAAATATGATGCAGCCAAGACACTAAAAGCGTTCGGTGCTAGGCTCAGGGAGGAGACCGATCTAGAGAAAATTTCAGACGGCCTAGTGGGGGTAGTAAGGGAGACGATGCAACCTTCTCACGTCTCTTTGTGGCTAAGTAGTTTCCCTTCTTCCCCTAAGAGGTCAGAGAGTAGTAGTAATAGTAGTAAGCAAAATAAACCTCCTCACTAGTGTGAGTAGGGAGGTGTCTTAGAAGGCCTTCTAGAGGTAACGGGACAGCCTACTATTACTCTATGTGGGAGTAAGCGCGGGGCGCCCTTAAAGCCGCCGCCCGATACTCGGCAGATACCCGTTGTACTCGTAGGTGAGCTCGTAGCCGTCCCAGTAGCCCAGCCGGTACTCGCCTGATCCGTTCTCCTTGGCCCGGTGCAACACATGATTCTGCTATTCCACGGGCGTGCCGCTTGAGTTCTCGGCCACCACGGCGCTTGGTAGGCCGCCCACAAACGCGCTCACGCTCACCATGGTAGCTGTAAAATGACGGGAACACCGCCAGTTTAACAGAATGGAGAGCGGCTGCGGGCCTGGTTTCCTTCCAGCCCCGCTTAAGGCCGGAGAATGCCCTCTACACTCTCCGGCCCTTTTTCGTGCTCTGAGGTGCGCGAGGATGGCCCAGCCCTCAACGGATCGAGAATCACCCGAGTCCTCAGATACCACAGAGCCCCGGTCCGTCCCCGAAAGACAGCAGAAGCCAACCTCGCGCCCGCAGGAGGAGCAACAGCGGAGCTGGTGGCGTAGGCTCTTCGAGTGATTATCCATGCAAGCGTGCAGCAAGATGTCTTGTCGGAACCTCTTCTCGGGCGCGGAATCTGCCCCTAGCACCGGTCCTAACGCATAAGCATCCGAAAGGGTGAATAGGGGCTTCCGAGAATCCTCCTTGTCGGTAATTCGGTGAATAAGCTTATCGGGGAACAGACCCGACCTTGGGAAGCGAGCCGACGAGGCGCCGCTCAGGAGGAGAAGGCGTTCGAGGGAGGATCTGAAAGCCCTACTTCTACTGGCACGCGCTTATCGGCGGTGAGCCAGGTAAACACCCGCGAGGAGCACGAGCGCGCCCAACACTTTGGTGAGCCCGAAGCCCTCACCCAGGACGACGACGCTTGAGACCACACCGGTGAGCGTGATCAAGTACAGGTAGACCAGTACTCGGTCGACACCGATGCGGCTTATGCCCCACTGCCAGACTCCATACCCCAAAGCGGTGGAGACGAACGCCATGTAGCCAACAGCGATCCACGACACAGCACTTACCGACTCCCACTCCCAGCTCGCTAGCTCCACCGGTGTGAACGGGAAGATCGCCAAGCCGCCAAAAAAGATGGTGTAGGCCCCGATGGTCAGGGGTGGGTAGTGACTGTGCTGGACCCGAGAGAGCACGGCATAGGCTCCGAAGCATACCGAGGCGCCAAAGACTAAGAGATCCCCTACCAGGCTCGAGCCGCCCCCTTCGAGGCCTCTGCCCAAGATGAGTACCACCCCCACTAGGGAGACGCCCGCGCCGATGAGGGTTGTCGCCTTGAGGGGCTCCACGCCGAAGCCAGCGGCTATGAGCATTCCCCAAACCGGTGCGGTCGCCATGATCAGTGCCGCGCTTGAGGCGCTGGTCATGCTCGTACCCTCGTTGAGGGTGACGTTGTAGAGAGTTCCTCCGACCAGGCCTATGCCCAAGGTAGTCAAGAAGAGCCTCCTCGTCAGCTTGCTTCCTCCTAGCCCCATCGCCCGCACAAAAGACAGGAGCAACAAGCCCCCCAAGGTGAACCTGATCGCGCCGACTAGCAGGGGGGGATGGACTCAACAGCCACCTTTATGGCCACGAAGTTGAGCCCGATGAGGATGGCAGCCAGGACCAGGGATCCCTCTACCCCGAGTGTTGCGCCCCTGCCCCTCACGGTGCTCGGCCGCTCCAAAGCGTTCGTTCCGTCTGCCTCACGATGTCTTTTAAGTCCTTTCGCCTTGCTGCACCGCAAGTATGCTGCCAGGCGGCGGAGTTCCTGTCCATGGGCAATAATAGATTATCTCAAGTGTCCTATCCTTATTACTGAACTCTTACTGAACTTCCGAGAACACTAGCCCTCTCGGCAGCTCATGAATAGAGACTCGCACGGGGCACTGTGCTGCTGTACCTAGTACGCTGGCAGCCTTATAGCGTCTGAGGACCGAGTAGGAGGACAAGCCAGTGAGCGAGCAGGCGAGTACGTTCGAGCGAGTGCGGGAAAGCTTCGCCAAACAGGGACTCATGAGGCTTCTGGAGGCCGAGGTTAGCGAGGTAGGCGAGGGCTGGTGCGTGATCGAGGTTCCCTACAGCGATAAGCTTACTCAACAGCAGCGCTACTTCCACGGCGCGGTCGCTGGAGCAATCGGCGACAGCGCCGGGGGGGTACGCAGCGTTGACCCTCGCCCCGGAAGGCCGCGAGGTACTCACGGTCGAGTACAAGATCAACTTCCTTGCTCCGGCGTGGGGACAGAAGATGGTGGCCCGAGGGGAGGTGCTGACGGCCGGTCGGAGGCTGTTCGTGTGTAAGGCCGAAGTGATTACCGTCTCTAGCGAGGGAGAGGAGACACCCTGCGCGGCGTTGCAGCAAACCATAGCGACAGCGCCCTCGGAGAAGTAGTGTGCACGTTCTGAGTTTCCGGGAAACTACCTTGTCGGCACCCCGGTGAATAGAGGCTAGAGAGGCCTCCATGCTAGGGGCACTACTTTACCGGTGAATCTCAACGAGTAGGACCCACGCCTCTGCCACCGCAACCACAAACGATAAAATCACA
>Ga0126312_10000578_pt1 | contig 22336 bp, 28 predicted proteins | sample Plot104A_FD_92537 | JGI IMG/M metagenome (GOLD analysis project Ga0126312, IMG submission 92537) | Serpentine soil microbial communities from UC McLaughlin Reserve, CA, USA - Plot104A | ecosystem: Environmental > Terrestrial > Soil > Grasslands | place: USA: UC McLaughlin Reserve, Lake County...
TCCAGTATCGCTACAAGCGTGCGCTCCGTGGCCACCAGCGTGCTATTGAGCGTATGCGCAAGTCTAGTCTCTTCGTTTGTCCTGTCCCGGAACCTGACCCCAAGCCTGCGCGCCTGGTAGTCAAGGCAGTTTGAGCTAGAGACGACCTCGCGGTACGCGTTCTGGCCAGCCATCCAAGCTTCAATGTCGTACGTCTTGGCCGATATCTTGCCAGTATCGCCGGATGAGAGCAGCATTACGCGATAGGGGATGCCCAGCTTGGCAAAGAACTCCTCTGCAAGCACAAGCATCCTTTCGTGTTCCTTCGATGAATCTTCAGGACGGCAGTAGACAAACTGTTCGACCTTTTCAAACTGGTGCACGCGAAATATGCCCTTCATGTCCTTGCCATGCGCACCGGCCTCCTTGCGAAAGCACGAGCTAAAGCCGGCGTACTTTATTGGCAGCTTTTTGCCCTCGAGGATTTCGTTCATGTGCATGCTCGCTATTGCGTGCTCGGACGTCCCTATCATGTAGAGGTCCTCATCCTCTATCTTGTAAATGACGTCCTGAAAGTCCCCCAGAATGACGGCGCCAGACATCGGCTCCTTCCTAATCAGGTATGGCGGCTGCACCAGCGAATACCCGCGCTCTGAGAGAAAGTCAAGCGCAAACTGCACAAGCGCCTGGTTCATTTTTACAAGCTCGTTTTTCAAAAAGTAAAACCGGGCGCCGGATATTTTCACCGCCCTTTCAATGTCGATAAGGTCAAGCGCAGTGGCGATATCTACATGGTCCTTGGGCTTAAAATCGAACCTGCGTGGAGTGCCGCTCTGGCGGACTATCACGTTGCTCTTTTCGTCCTTGCCCACTGGCACGGACTCGTGGAGCATGTTTGGCAAGAGCATGATTCGATGCCTGAACTGTTCTTCTACCTTTGTCATCTCTTCCTCGGCCTTGCCAAGGCGGCTGCTTATCTCCTTCATCTGGTTCAGCTCCGAAGAAGTGTCCTGCTTGGCCTTTTTCTTGCCTGCAATGGCTTCAGAGAGCACGTTCTTTTTCTGCCTCAATTCCTGCGTCTCTACTATCAGCTCCCGCCGGCGCCTGTCAAGGCCCACAAGACTGTCAAGTGGAAAATCTGCCATATTGCGTTTTTCAAGCATTTCCCGCACTGCCTGCGGGTTTTCCTTCAAAAGTCGCGGGTCGAGCATTAGCCAGCCATCACTTTCTTGGCTACCGATATGTGTTCCAACACTTCGTCAAGTGTGCTCAGAATGGATGCAGCCGGGACGTTTCTGCCGGTCAGCTCTATGGCAAGCGTAGAAGCTCTTGAAAACATCCTCATTGAAAGCTGTTTTGGAAAGTTAACATTATCTGGTATTAATGCCTTCATAGCCGCTTTTGCTTCTGAGCCGCTTGAAAACGGAATGGTGACTGATATTCCAATGTCAGGATGTCGTTGCAAATTTTGGGTCACCTGTAGCTGCCCTCACACCCGCCATGAAATCTTCAAGAGCAGAAGAAGGGATCCTGCAGCCGGCTGCGGCGGAATGGCCCCCGCCGGCGCCCTTGAAAGCCTCGGCGCAGTGGCGCATTATGAGACCTAGGTTGGCCTGTGACGTGCTGCCAAGGGCTTTTCTTGACGAGAATTTGTAGGTGCCGTCCTTTGTGAGCGTCCGTACGAAAAGAAGCCGGCCGCCGAGCGAGGGCGAGCCACTGAGGAGCGACGACACCGCCCCAAGCATGTCCTCTGCGACAAGCCCGTCGCCGTTGACAAAAACGTTCCTGCCGTCGTCAACGAGCCTCCACTTGTCAGCGAAAATGGTTGAAATATAGTTGCGGAGCGTCGTCCTGTAGATGCTTACTATTTCTTCGCCGGCGCTCAGCATGTCGTTTCTATCGCCCATGCATATCGCAATGCCTACGCCTGCCCTGCCTATCCTGCCGCAGGCATTGAGCATCGTAGAAAACTCTCTTGCATCCCTCAGTTGGCTCCGCTTGTCCTCCCCTGACAGTGTATAGACGTAGCCTATCAGGTCGTCTATGATACGAGTGGCCGCCTTGTTCGATGTTGCCACGAACTTGGCTATTGCATCAAGAATGGCGCTCTTTTCTTCCTGCGAAAACTCAGCCAGAACTCGCCAGCGCCCGTCCTCTTTTAGCTTTATCCCGGCGTTCTTAAGCAGGCCATGGCACCCCTCCCTGTTCCATGTCAGGCCATCGATGTATGGGAACGAAGTATACGCAAGCGCCTCGTGCAACGGTCGTGTTTCGCGCCCTGTCAGCATGATGTCGAGCTCAACACTTATAAGCCCAAGCGACTGGGCGGTTTTCAGTATCTCTGAATTCAGCCCCGTGAGTGATCTTTTATCGCCTTGGTCCTGTCTGTCTGCGACTGCGGAAACGACTGCAACGCACGATAGGTCGCGGTTCTTTTTGTCAAGGGCGCTTGCTATCATGTAAGCCATGCCCCCCGCCGGCACCTCCCTGCCGCCGTCAACTCCATACTTCCACGCATTGAGTATCTGGCCGCCGTCGTCTGTCAGTATCTCCTGCTCAGGTATCTGGTGGTGGTCGATTACCGCCCACCTGTCATCAAGAGCCTTGCGCAAATCGGATGCCCATCCACCGCCAAGGTCAGTAATGACGTAAAAGTCACGGTTTTCGATCCTCATCCTCTCGATGATGCCCGTGTTCATATCAGAGACAGCCCTAATGCTGTACCTTGCGCCAAGGCGCGCAAGCGCAGTAGCGATTATACTGCCCGATGTTATCCCGTCGGCGTCAATGTGGGTAATGACTGCTATCTCACTGCCGTTCTCTATGGCTGAGCGGAGTTTTTCGCAAAAAGGTTTGAGAGCTTCTGCGAGCTTTATGCTCATACTTACTACTCTAGCTGAGCAATTACGGCTGCGTATTTCCAGTTCTGCGGAAGCTTGCCAACATGCTTGTAGTATTTTGAGAGCCTATGTATCTTGGCCTCTACAAGCTCGAGCGAGCGGACATTTCTGTGGTCGCTGTTGTGAACCTTAAGGTGCCTTTGAAGTCCAATAGCCTTCTTGACTAGCTTGTCGAGATCCTCAGGCATTTCTGGCTTGATGTTGTTCTCAGCAAGCACTTCTGTGACGCTCTTGCCAACAACCGGCTTGGTGAGCGGTATTGCGTGCTCGTCTCTGAGCTTTAGGCCAATTTCGCTTGGGCTCAGGCCGTCCTTTGAAAGCTTGACAACAAGGGATGAGATCTGTTCCGGGCTCTGGTTCAGCCAAGAGGGTGGACTCTTTGACGTAGGACGGATTGAATGAGACTTGCCATGAGTGTGAACGTGAATACGAGCCATATAGGACGGGTATGAACAATCAATCCCTTAAATATCATTCGCTAGGCAAGAGCAATGCTATGCAGCATCCGGTAACGATAATGCTCTCGGCCATAAACAGGCTTTTTCAAGCCTGTAAGAGTAAGGCTACTTTAGCCTCCTACAAAAAGGCTATACGTCAGTTTGAATTACTTCAACAAAATGTGGAATAAAGCGTTTACAATATTTTAATCATTTATGATGTAGGTACTTGCTAGCCTCGATGTCCTCAAGTGAACTACTCATTTGCAAAATGTGTGGAAAAGAGTTTCCCACCCTGGATGACCTTAGAGAGCATATGGAACTGGAACGAAAGGAGCAAGTACTTCGAAAGAAAGGCTATGATGATGGCTAAATCTGTCTGGAGTATTGTTTTACCCTAATTTGGTGGGTGATATATCGAGCCAAGGTCTTGGTTCGAACTCCTTCATAAAATGAAAGAGGATGCCGCAGATAAAGCGTCTTATTGGGTTACAGTGAAACATTGATAACCTAAGCCTTGAAGTTCTTGTTTAATAATTATTCCAAAAACGTAAAATCATGCAAAGCTGGCGGCCATACTTTTTGCTATTTAGAAGCCAAGATGATAAGAAAGGAGGCTGTCCGAGCTGCTATAGATTGTTAGACTCAACGCCCCTGGCACCCCACCGTATAAATAGGCATTTTGTCAGTCAGTCGATGTGAAATCGCATATATATATGCGGTCGAAGTATAAGAACCATAGAAGCAGAACCGAAATCGCTGCCCAAATCTTGCAAGCAGCAAATGGCCACGATGAAATAACCAAAACCAAGATAATGTACAAGGCATTTCTCACATACGCACAACTACAGGAATACCTCGCAATTTTGATACAAAATGGACTTTTAGAATATTTGAGTGGAACAAAAAGCTACAAGACTACTGAAAAAGGCTTGAGGTTTCTAAAGATTCATGAAAAAATGGAGGAAGAACTAACGATGATAGATACGAAATTGCCTGAAGGGCAGAATAATAAATGAATATAATAATGGGCCCCAATGGGCCGCCCACTATTTTTTACACGTGTCCTCCAGCCGCAAGGCAAGCACATTCGAGGGAGAGGAAGCCCTAGCAATTTCCTGAAACATTTTGAGTAAGTAGCTCTAGCCATGCGACTAATAGCTCCACCACCTAGCAGAGAGTTGTTTGAAGATATGGTAAGAAGGCTAGAGAAGATAGACCAAGAGCCTCGTGCTGGCGTCCTGATAAATCACCTTTTCATTGAGTATTACCTCGATTGGATAGTCCGTAAGAAGATAGGAAAATCTGAAAAGGCAATAGAGAGTTAATGTTCAAGAAAAAACTTGTCTTGACAGGTTGTAAGAATATTCTGTCTACCAAACTACTGTGTAGCCTAGATTTGGTAAATAAGATCCATAACCATTTTGCTCATAGCATCCACATTGAGTCAGAATATTTCGATAAAGAATTTGGCCAACTCCTACGATGTTTCCATGAGTACAATCATCTAGCCCGTCCCAATAACATTCTAGCTTTTTAGTATACTTGCAGCAAATAATAATAATAATAATAAAGATACTGCTTCAAACGCTATAATGTTAAGAGATTTCTGACGGACCAGTAGGCAAAAACAACAAGGAGGGCCTAACTGAACAAAGGGAATGTTCAAATTTTAACCTTTAGCCTATTTAACCTATACAAAAGATCGATTGTGTGAACGGGAGAGCGATTTGAGCTCTTTACTTCATAACGAGGATTAGGATACAATGTCAGGCCCTTTGGTAAGACCGTTCTCATGGCAGATCTTTGCCATTGATAGGTGGCGTTCGTACTCTTGCTCTGACAACCGGAAGGACACGACTCTAACCTTTCTATCATTCTTTTTCTCCTCCTCCTTCTGATGCTTCATCATCGTCATTGTTACGTTTTCTTGATTGTGATTTGTGTTAATGATGGCGTATATGGGTGGAGAAGAAGAAGAGAGGGATATTGTAGCGATATCATCATCATCAACAGAAATGATGATTTCTTCTTCTCCATCCCACCTTCGTCAGAAAGAAGCTGGAATGGCGGCGACGGCGGCTGCTGCTTCTTTTGTTATTCATGGTCATGATGCTGCTGCTTCCAGTGTGGGTCCTGAGCCATGGATCGGATATAGTACTATCTAAACGCGCTTCACAGCTTTAAAGATACCGGCCGCCGCCGCATCGAATGATGTGTATGTCTGTATATACACACATCATGTGCATGTAAGCGGCGCGCGTAAGCAGCTTACAAAATCATGTAAACATGTTGACATGTAACTTTTTTCCTGAAATCTGTAGGGGCGTGTTTTGTTGTGTCGTTTTTGTGATAGACACACGTGTGTCGTCATTGTGTCGTCATGTTTTTTCTCAGGGCTTACCTCGTAGCATCCCATGACATCCGACACAGATAGTTGAGCGTGTCGTCGGGTTGTGTCGTGGTGTTTTCGACACAGATTCGACACAACAGTTTTGACCCCCAGATGTTATAATAAGATTCCAGCTGGTTATCAGGTTGTGATTCTAAGCATGCTTTGAGTTATTCATTATATATACGGTTGTGTGTAAGCGGCAGCGGGGAGGAAAATGCCTTGGCCAAAAATGCATGCAAGCTTTTCAGCCAGCCGAAATAGCTTCTAGCAGTATTCTTGTTGGCAGCAGCTACAGTCTCGATATAACTGGTGAGGTAGTAGCTAATAACTTGCAAGCACCTACTACAATGAGGCTCGTTTATATATTCATCTGTCCTATATTGCCTTTTAACATAGACGTCTCGTTATCTATCATGCCCTAAATAAGGCAGAATTATCGACTTTCAAAACAGACTGCGACCAAAATGTATATATCTTTGCATTATTGTGCATAAAGATAATGGTCTTCGAACCTCTAATTGCGCAGATAGGTCCGGCGTACGATCCTCTTTTCTACGACGTCATGGTCTACATATTCGGAACCATGCTGTTTGCGGTGTTCCTGCTGGGGGTCATTGCCTTCTGGCTGAGAAGGAAGGGTCTCGGTGGTGGCTCCGCAAAGGAAAGATGGGCGCAAGAATTGGAAAGGTACTTTGAGCGCGAGCAGATCGGCCTCATTCCAGACGAAAAGCACCACTGGTAAAAACCTCGGGCTACGTGCCCTCTATCTCATTTTCTTTGTCTTGTTTTCTCAATGAATAATAATCCGGCTAGTCCATCTAGATCCAGTTGAACATAGTGCTTGTCTTCCCTTCCCAATTCTCGCCTAGAGAGGCGCTGGCACAGGCTATAAGGAAAGCTGCCGGAAGCAAGATTGAGATATCTTTCGAAGGAGACTCCCTCGTCTGCAAATCAGAGGACACTGTAGAGCTAGCTTGGAAGCTGGTCGACCTGTGCGGAATCGACACAGTTGCTATAGCAAAAAAGGTTTCAAGAGAGTTTTCTGACGTTTCGAATTCGATCGTTGAAGTCGGCAAAAAGGTGATTCTGCCGGGCAAGAAATTCTACGTCAAAGTCATCCAGACTAGCAAGGCGGACTATGTTGACAGAGACATCGAATTCGCTTCGTCAGGCACGCTTACTGCCAAGCTTGCCGGCATAAACGCAAGACCGGCAAAAAATGAGGATGAAGCCGACAAAGTGGTTCTCACCTTCATTGGCAAAGATGCAGCATACGTTTGCATGGATGTCATCGAGGGTTCCGGCGGAGTTCCTTTTGGTTTGCTTGGCAGAGCATCCTGCAGCCTCCACAGTGGGCTGTCATTTTTTTCATGCCTGTATGCCGTAAAAGCAGGATTCGTGCCTGAATTAGTTTTGCTATATGCCGACGAAAATGAGCTTCTAGAAGGCGCCAAGATTGCTGAGGCTCTGACAAAACAAACAGTCATGCAGGAGCATAGACTACGGCTGGTTCCCATTCGCATTCCTGCTGCTGATGAAAGCACGGTAAACCTCGCAAAAGACCTGATAGCTTTGCGAATTCTGCTGCACGTCTCAAACAAGAGCATAGTGCTTCCATTTTCTCTGTTCACCCACCCACGATGGTTCATTGAATCAGTCATAAAGGAAGCAGTATTGGCTGACAAGACTCCTTACATGCCGCTGATGCTTTTGCCTGACGATCTGGCGAATTTCATTCGCGGTTCGCCAGAACTTTGTGCTAGGTCAATTGCTAGAGTAACGAAAAGCGAGTTCCAGAAATACAACCGCGAAATCGACTCTGCTGTCAGGACATCGCTAAAGCGCATGAATGCGCTGAAGTTAAAGGTAGGACCTGACTATCTGCACGACATTCTCGATTCCATTTAGGTTTTCCGTCATCTTTTGGAGCTCGGCTGCCTTTCTCCTGTATTGGGGATTGCCCAGCACTTCTGAAATGCTGCTTGCGAGCTGCTCTGCCTTCAGACCCTTTGGGCGGAGCATCACGCCCATGCCGAGCTCGGCTATTTTCGCAGAGTTGCCGAGCTGCTCGCCGTGGTTCTCTATTGGCACAGTGACCACGGGCCTGCCAAACTGGATTGCCTCGGACAGGGCGACGTGCCCACCCCGGAGCACGACAAGCTCGCTCATGGCAAATATCTCGTCTCGAACCGGGCACCACTCGTAGTACCAGCCCGACTCGCCAATCTTTCTTGGCTCAGTTGACCCCCTTGCGTTGCCCTCCGAAATGACGAACTGGATTTTCGAGTCAAGCATTTTGGACGCTTCTAGCGCGACCCTGACAAGAGCCATGCGGGTCCCGGCCGGCCCGCTGACATGTATAAACACAACCGGCCTTGACCTGTCAAACTCCAACTTTTTTACAACCCTGTTCACTTCGCCTTCGGTAACAAAAGGCTTGGGCGACGTAAAGCCGATGTATTCCAATCTGGCTGCTGTCGAGCCGACTTCCCACACGTTGTGGGCCGATATCGTATAGGGAGGCGGTAGGTCGGGAATCAGCACCCTGTCGGCCATGTTCCACATTGACCCTAAGAGTTCGCCGACCATCTTTTCAAAGAGGCGCGCCACTGCAAGCTCTCTCAAGCGCGGCGATAGCAGTAGCTTGACCTGGTTCAGGATCACTATAGACGGTATCCTGAGGAGTTTTGCCGCCAGAAGCGGCGACAGCCTGGAATCCGACACGATTATGTCTGGGCTGTACGTCGTCATGTTGCGTGTCTCTTGGTTCACCTGCCGGGAAAAGTTGGCAAACCATAGCGGGATGTTGGCCAAGCTGTTCTTTATGGAAAAGCCGCCCTCCATACTCCATGCAAATTCCACTGGCGCGACAGTGGCGCACTCATAGCCTCTCATCGTGATGTAGCTTGCGGCCTCGCCAAACGAGGAAAACCTGACCCTGATATCGTTGTTCTGAAGCTGATCCGCAACCATCACCAGCCGGCTTGCGTGTCCAAGGCCCACCCCGTATGGCGCAAAATAGGCTACGCCCACGCGCAGGAATTAGTTGGTTTGATTATATATTATATTGTTAGAGTTCAAGCCTCACTGTGCTACCGCCGGGTTCGAGCTCCTTGAAGACTACTGCCTGGAACCTGTACAGCTTGCAGGCGGGGTCGAGCCAGGTATCAGACGGCGCCCCCGCTTTATAGCAGATGTTTGCCAGGTACTCGTCGACATCCCACTTGAGCTCGACAGGGACCTGCGGCAGCAGCAATCCAAAGCCATAGCGCCAGCTGAGGATCAGGCCGTCCCTCCCGATCCTTATTTCTTTTTTGTAATCTGCGGGCTTGCACTTTATCTCCTCTGGCGGCGTCAGCACGCTCACTTCAAAAATGATGCTGCCCAGCTCAGGCCTGTCGACAGGCGGAAAGCGCGGGTCTTCTGTGGCCGCAGCTATGGCGGCCTCTATCACTGACTGGCGTAGTTTTTTCTCTGGCAGCGGAAAGCCGATGCAGCCACGCAGGTGCTCTTCTTTGTTCCTTGTCAGGTAGTTGAGAGTGACAAATACCCCGGCCCTGTCAGGGACATCCTTGTCAGGGCGCATGACTGCAGACTCGGACAGGTATGTTTCAACAGCTCTCCTTGCCAGCCTGACAAGCTCGGCGCCGTCGCTGTCAGAGATCAATATATGAAGACTGCATCATACGGATTAAAAAAGTGATGTCCTCTAGTAGTTTATTTCAGTACTCTACCATGTTACCGATTTTAATATGCAGCGCAGAGCTATAGTCGTGGAGATACCTGACGACGTTCTGCCGTTGTTGGACGAGGACGAGAAGGTTTTGTTCACAATAAAGCAGAAGAAATACCGCCCGGCAGTAAATAAAGAGTCGGTGACGATCACCAACAAGCGAGTTATACTTCGCAAGCCATCCATGATGGGGATAAAGAAGAGTTATGTAGACTATAGTTACGGCGATATTACAAACATTGTGCTTGATAAAGGGCTGCGGCGTTCGACTATAATGCTAAACCTAAGGCTGGACAACCACGATCTTGTCATTGAGGACATTCCAAACGATATGGCCCGGCAGGCGTTTCGGATTATCCGGGAACACATCGATCAGGCTAGGAGAACATCGGCTGCTTGAAGACCCAGATTTGTCATACAGTAGAAAGGCCGAATTTCTATACCGGAATCTGACTACAGTAGCCATGAAGTGCGTCCACTGTGGGCGAGAGCTTGCATTTCCGCCGAGGACTGACAGGGCGTCAGGCCAGCAGGTCGACGTTTACCGCTGCATCCAATGCGGCACTGAGATAAGGGAATACCTGCCAAAGAAGCAGATAGGCAGATGATGATAAGACATATTAACTCTAAACCAGCCAACTAACTCGTATGATGAATTGTCCTGCCTGTGGCGCGGTCATGGTTTGGCTAAACGGCTCTGTCCTGCACGACCCACCCGTGAAACACTACGAATGCAGGAACTGCCGGCTTTTCGTCGTCAAATACCCCGATGGCAACTATGACATCAAGCAGATCGAGGCAGAGCAGCAACAGCAGCAGCCATCTTCATGATGAAAATCCGCAAGATTATCGAGACTTGCATCTATTCTTCCGACCTTGGCAGCATGAAAAAGTTCTACGTCGACACTTTGGCTCTGCCTGTTGTCGACGAGGAAGAGGGCAAGTTCATATTTCTCCAGGCAGGCACGAGTATGCTTCTGATATTCAACCCTGCAAGGACTAGCGAGAGCAACGAGAAGCTTCCCACGCATGGCGCAGAAACACCGCCGGCGCGCATCCACTTTGCAATGGAAATCGAAGCCGGCGACTACGAACGCTGGAAGGAACTCCTTGCTAGAAACAACACTACTCTGGAAAAAGAGGTAAGCTGGAATGAAGGAAAAGCCAAGTCGCTCTACTTCCGCGACCCTTCTGGCAACCTTGTCGAATTGATAACGCCTGGCGAATGGCCGGTGGAAAGCTAATATATAATATCCGCTACGTGCTCTCAATCACTAATGAAATCAAGACAGTCCCTGAGAGAGCAGCTTGAGAACAAGAGCAAGATAATAGTACTGCCTGGCGTCTTTGACGCGCTGAGCGCAAGGATAGCAGACCAGGTAGGCTTTGAAGCGATGTTCCAGACTGGCTACGGTTCTTCCGCTGCCCTTCTCGGGATGCCCGATTTTGGATTTTTGAACGCCGGCGAGACGGTCGATAATGCAAGGAGGATAATAAGAGCTGTGAGCGTGCCGGTGCTAGTCGACGCCGACACAGGCTATGGCAACCCGCTCAACGTCTGGCGAATAGTGCGCGACCTTGAGAGCGTCGGCGCCGCAGGCATATTCCTTGAAGACCAAATATGGCCCAAGAGGTGCGGCCACATGGCCGGCAAGGACGTTATCTCAAAGGACGACTACATGCCCAAGCTCAAGGCCGCGCTTGAAGCGCGCAGGAGCAAGGATTTCGTCATAGTGGCCAGGACTGACGCCCGCGCCCCAATAGGGCTTGGCGAAGCTATCGAGCGCGGCAAGGCGTACCGAAAAGCAGGCGCAGACGTGATATTCGTAGAGGCTCCGACGTCTATACAAGAGCTGAAAAAGGTGGCAGACGAGATAGATGCGCCGCTTGTGGCAAACATGATAGAGGACGGCGTAACGCCTAACCTGCCTGCAAGCGAGCTGCTAAAGCTCGGCTATCGCGTTGCGGTCTATCCGCTGTCAGGGCTCTATAGCGCGACGTACGCCATGCGCGAGGTATTTGAAGAGCTGAAAAAGACTGGCGGGACAAAGGAGACGCGGAAAATGATGGTCACCTTCAAGGACTTTAACCGTTTTATCGACTTGCAAAAGTACACGGATCTTGAAAAGAGGTACTCCTGAATTTTTTTCAGGCAAAATCATCGCTAATCAGTAAATAAAATCTCTCAAAGCAATTAGTGTGAGCCAGCGCGTAGCTGTCGTCGTGCCTGCCAGAAACGAGGAAAGCTTCTTGGGCAGGACCCTGTCGGCAATTTTTGATCAGTACACGAGGCCCAATAAGGTGATCGTCGTAAGCGACGGCTCGACTGACAAGACTACTGAAATTGCAGCTGCTGCCGGCGCCGAAGTCATCAGCATGCCAGACCGCGGCTATAACGTGCTTGGCACCCCGGTTCTGGCGGGCGTGCTGAACCAAGGGCTGAGGCGCCTGCAGGAACAGGGCTATGCCAGCGAGAATGATTATGTGCTCATTGTCGGCGCGGATCATGTCCTTCCTCCAGATTACATCACCGCTGTGCTTGATCAAATGAATATGGACCGCAGTATCGCGGTGTGCTCGGGCCAGATAGAGGGCGAGAAGAGCGTGGTGCCCCGGGGCTCGGGCAGGATGGTCCGGGCAGACTTTTGGAGCAGGATTCAGTTCCAGTACCCAGAGAACTATGGCTATGAAACTTACCTCCTTGTCAAGGCGCAACAGCTGGGCTACAGGATCAAGGTCCTGAACGACCTTGTGACGCAGACTCAGCGCAAGACCCGCAGGAACTACAAGAAGGGCACCTATGTCTCGTACGGCAAGTCGCTCAAGGCGCTAGGCTACAGCCGGCTCTATTCCTTTGCAAGGATAGGCTTGATTTCTCTGAAGAACCCAAAAGGCGGGCTTTACATGCTGCAGGGCTACACGAGCAATGACGTAAAGGCATACGACCCAGAGCTGCGCGCCTACCTGAGCAGCATACAGCACAAGCGTATCAAGCGCTACGTTGTCAACCCAATCAAGGCATTAAGCGATGCAGCATGAGGATACTGCACATATGGGATCAGGCTGGGGTCGCGTGCATACTTGCCCGAGAGCACAGAAGGAGAGGGCACGAAGTGAGGATTCTAAAGCGCGCCGGCTACGATCCGTTTAAAATATCGCAGTTCTACGGAGAGCCGCTACTTGACATGGACGGCAAGACGTTCCTAAAGCTTGCTGTCAGGGAAGCAGTCAATTATGACTTTATCCACGTGCACAGCCTCTACAAGGTCGTGCCGGACCTGCGCAAAAAACACCGCGACACAAAGGTTGTGCTTCACTACCATGGCTCAGAGGTAAGAGGCAAGCAGGGTGACCCATTAAAAGAAGAAGCTGAGAACAAGTCAGACGCCATTCTCGGGTCAACGGCCGATCTGAAAGGCCATGTCAGCAGCAACATCACGCATCTGCCAAACCCAGTCGACACAGAGCATTTCAGGCCTGACGGCAACAATGTGGGCAATCGGGCCTTTACCATCAGGACGACAGGGGGCGACTCTCAGTGGGTTCTTGACTACCTGAAGAGAAACGGCGTCGACCTGCAAGTCGACATCGTCGACAGGGAAAACAACCCGATCCCATACTCTCAGGTCCCGACGTTCCTGAAGCAGTACGGCATCTACGTTGACATCAAGTACATCGACGGGACGCTCCTTGCGGCCCCGAGCAAAACGGGCCTGGAGTCGCTTGCATGCGGGCTCAGGGTGCTGAACCATGAGCTGAAATACGTGAAGGGCCTACCAGAAGACCATAGGCCAGAGGTTGTGGCAAGAAAAGCGCTGGACGTTTACAGTTCAATTGCCTAGGAAGCTTCGGCGTCCCTTTTCTTCGACGGCGGCTCTTGCGGCAGCTTTTTGATTATCTTTTTCAGCATTTCGCGCATCTCTTCCCGTTCTTCCTCCGTCACCTTGCCCTCAACAAGGTTGATCATGAATAGCCATAGCCTTGCCTGCACCACGTTTTCGCTAAACATCGCTTCCTGCTCTATCTTCCATTGGCTTTTGCGGTGCCAGTAGCCAATCACGATTGCAAGAGGAACATAGGCGACTAAGAAGATAATTGCGAAGGTCCACATGCTAAAAACGGAGCTCAACACAGGCACTCTATCTATTAGGAGCGCATATTGGATAGTAATAAAGTTAAGAAATGTCATGGCAAATACAAGATAGATAGTGTGGCCCTGCCGGAAGTCAAGCCAGCGCCTTCTGACCCAAGAATTTCTTCGTTTGTAAAAAGACACAGCTTTGTTTCCTTTGGACATCGTATAATGCTTGCGCATAACAGCATCAACACTATCTTCTACAAACATCTTCTATGACAAACAAATCTGGCGAGTTGGGATTGAACTTTAGTAGATAGGCGTGCTCGCCTTTGTTGTCAAGTGCCTCAGCAAGCACCTGTGGGTCGTTTGAGAAGCGATATGTCCTCTGGCCTTCCAGGTACATCTCCATGAATCCCCGCCAGTGCTTCTCTCCCACTATAACGGCGTCCGGCTCAGTGTCTTCGTTTATCTCTGCAATTGTCGACAGAATCTCGTCATTGTCCTCTATGTCAAGCGCGTTGAACTGCATCGTGACTGGCCCGAAATTCTCTATGCTTGCCCGCGCCGCTGCATACAAGACAAATGGGCTGTCATGCGGGATTACTGCATAGGCCAGCCCCACTGCAGCAAAGGCCGCCAAGACAGAGCCGGCAACTGCAGGCTTGACCTTCAAGTTCCTGATTAAGTGTATAATCCCATAGCCAGCAAAGATCGCAAGGAAAATGCCGGCAATGATTATCCACCTGTCGGCCACGAACAGCGCCGTGTCTGGGAATGCCAGCCAAGAGAACGAACCGGCCAGCGAGATAACCAATGGGATTTTGAGGAGCAGGGCGGCGTTTTTCATATGCATAAGGCCGATAGCCGCCAGCACCACAAGAAGGCCGTTTATGACTGCGAAAAGGATCAGCAGGTTCTGGGGGTTGTAAAACTCAAAGCTTGCGGCCGCAGACGCGCCGGCAGCATTCGGTTCGATGCCAGGCGCGGCGGCATAGCTTGCTATCATCAGAGCGGAAAACAGCCCGGTTGAAAATACAGCAGGCAGAACAGCCCTTCTAGCTGCAATGGCATAAGCTGCGAGTGACATGCAGAAGAGCGCCCCTATCATCCTGTCTGCGGCAACTGTAAGTGAAGAAAGTGCCAAGAGCGCTGCCAGCCCTTTCCAGCCGATATCTTTTCTGCTTACAAGGCAAAAAGCAAGCATCATAGTGGCAAGAGCGAAAATATCGCGGTGAAGATCCCATGCAGTCCTGAGGACTGCCATCTGGATGATTACAAAGACAGCAAGAAAAACGCTGTAGCCAACGCCAAGCTTTAGCAGAGACCTTGCTATGTAGAACACCGATGATCCAAAGACTCCAAACATTATGATTGCCGTCGCGGTGACCACCGAATGCGCAGATAGCCCTGTCGCCAGATTTACAAAATGGAGAATAATGACGTACAGTGGAAATTGGCTCGCCGCTACTGGCCAGTGCTGCTCAAAGTGTGCGACAACAGGGATATAGTAATTGATAACGTCGTATCCCATGGGGTACGGATATGCCGCTAGCTCTGGCACCATCCTGAGCATCACAGCTGTGACAAAAACCAAGATTGCAGCATACTTGTCACTGGCAAGGAGCCTCCACTTTGAAAATGAAGTGTATACCCACAACCAGATTTAAAAGGGGAACAAGGTTTTTCTTGGTTATTGCCATCCAGAAGAAAGAAAAAGCAACAAGCGCTCAGGAAGCGCAGCTCGGGCTCTTGCATCAGATCCTTTCAGAGCTTCAGAAGCTGAACGCCAACATAGGCGGTGCTTGAGGCGCGAGGAAGGCGGGCATGCAGGAAATGGCCAACAGTCGCTTGGGGAAGGCGACGATGATGAAGAGTCCGGGGACGAAGAACTGGAATATTTTGAATGAACGCTACTCGGTATAAGCGGTCTTGTATTCCTGAAACATAGTCTGCTTTACGTTTTCCACCAGATCGCTCATTTCCTTGCTGTCGTTCAGGTCGTTCGTCTTCTTGGGCTGCATTCCAAGCGACTCGAGCCCGCTGAACCAGTACTCCTTCTCGTTTTCGGGCTTGTCGCTTTTCATTAGGCACTAAACAGCATCACCAGAGTTATGAGATCACGAAAAAATAGCTGTGATTGAAGCTCTGTTTCTCTCTGAGTTTGCCTGCTTCCTTCAGGCGGACCTGCATCCGCGCCTCGCCGTTCCTGAAGTGCCTTCGGTCTTCCTCTTTTTCAAGCACCAACATGGGCACTTCTGTTGGCCTGCCGTTCTCGTCTAGTGCGACCATCGTCACAAACGCCGTTCCCGTGCGGACCCTCGTGCCGTCGTCTAGGTTCTCCGACTCGATCGTGACTTCGACTTCCATCGACGACCTGCGAACGTAGTTGAGCCGGGCAGAAAGGATAAGCGCGTTGCCGATGTATACTGGCTTGTGGAATGTCATCCTGTCGATGCTTGCAGTGACGCAGTTGGTTTTCCTTGCATGCCTCTTGGCTACAAGCCCGGCGACAAGGTCTACGTGCTTTAATATCACACCGCCAAAGACGTTGCCCTTTGGATTCGCGTCTGAAGGCAGCATCATCACAGTCATTTCTGTCAGGGATTCACGCGGGCTTTTCCCCTTTATCTGCTCACTCGATACCATTGGACAGATCAGAGAAGAACAATCCATATAAAATCTTGTTATACTTTTATGAACTTGGATAATATCTCACATGTCTTATTCTACTAGTATTTATGACGATTGTTTTTTACCAGATATACAGAACTTTAACGTGACTGAAACTAATACTCATTATATTACAGAATAATACTTTCTGTGGTAACGATAAAGTGGCAAGTAAAAGAAAGGAAGGGATTCGATTTTATTTCATTTTATTATTTGCCCAGTTTGGTTCTGCGGCTGTATTGGTAGCTGGAAAAAAGGAAATCCACCGCTACCAAGAGCGTATGGCATTTGTCCGTTCCACCTGTTGATAGCTTGCCATTGGAGATAATCTGGGCTCTCTTTCAATTGTTCATTGATGATCCTGATCGCCTGTGATTCGCCATTTGCTTTGGCTACATTCGCTCTGGCCTGCGCCTCAGCTTGAACAACAGTCTGATTTGCGATTACTTGTACCGCCTTTAGGTTGTTCTGTTCAGTCAGGAACTTTTGGTATGCTACTACTTTTGATTCAATCTGATTGGAAAATGCCTCTGAGAATTTGAAGTCAGTTATGAATACCGTCTCAACAAGTATGTCCCTTTCCGAGAGCGTTTTACGAATAGTGTCAGCTATTACACCTTTTGCAGTTTCTCTCTTTGTTATGAGTTCTTCTGCATTGAATTTTGCGACGCTTGCTTTAACAGACTCTTGTATTGTTGGTGCGATTATTCTGTTTGCATAGTCCTCACCTAGCTGCTGGTAGATTGTGTTTGTCTGACTGGGATCGATATGAAAGTTCAATGCTATCACTGTCTGAACCTCTTGTAAGTCATTCGACGCTGCAGATGCGTCAGCTTCATATTTTAGTGTACGAACTTCCAATTGTATCACTTGTTCAGCAAATGGCGTTATGAAGTGCCATCCTTCTCCTAGTACACGGTTTTCGACTGCGCCCAGATAGAGGACAACTCCTCTATGCCCTGCTTGTACAATAACCACAGATTCAGCCAAGACAATTATGACAATGACGACTGTTACAAAGGCTGCCAAGATTTTTAATTTATTTTGTACTTTTGGAAAATTAGGCATTGCTAACGATACCCTTGGTTTACTGCTAGTTGGTGGTGACGACGACAGCGATGACTGTTCATACCCAAGCCCTCTCTGTGTGCTGCGCCTTCTCCGATAGAGTCGAAATGCCACTAAAAGTATGGTAGCTGCGATGAACACGACTATTGTGAGAACCACTACCATGGACTGAAATGTATCCTCCACCATTACATTCTATCATCTACTTTCAGCCACTTAAGCAAATTGATCAACAACCAATTCGAAATCAAAATAATAATAATAATAATAACGTCCCTTCTTCTTACTTCTACCTTCTCCCCCATCATCATCCTACTGTAGGGGATTAATAGAGTGCCCAACAACAGCACCTCCTTTCATTACAAGGCAGCATGCACATTTTTGCTGCAAGCACATCTTTGCTTCTTCATGCTTACAGATCGAGCATATGCATGTTTGTGTGGCAATAGCAGAAATCCTTTTTTGTTGATTTGATCTTGTGTCAGCGTACAACCACAACGCGACCACCGATGTGCCAATTATGAAAAAAATAATGATTGTTCGTGTAGGAATGCGCAGAATAAATAACGAAAGCGCGAAGATCACTGTTCCTATGCCAAGAATTAAAAGCCAGCGTGTTGTAAAGTCCATGTGCTGTTTTCACTCACACACTTGTTGTTACCTTATTATTATTATTATACAACCGGTATCTCTTCCTTCTGCTGATCCTTTTCATCATATTCTATGACAACTATGTTCGTACCATATGCTTTCTTTCGCTTTTTGCGAAGCTCTCTCACTTTCCTGAGAATCTCCTCCAATTGTTCCTCCGAAATCTTCGCAATACTCGCATCACATTGGAGACCTTTTGCATGGAGTATCTCCTCAGTTAATTCAATAATCTCATCTTTGTGCTCTTGTTCTTCCTTAGTTAACATGTTGCCACTCATGAATCTGAAGAAGGCAAAGTCACTCATGATTGTATTACCATAAACTCACTATTTACCTTATAGTTCAGAGGTGAAACCATTTTACTAAATGTGTAATAGAATAGACTTACTAAGTCCTCCTATTATTAATTATGAATCGTTATTCCGGCATACAATTTACAAACGTTCAATAAAATAAAAACAGTCTTTCGATACTCGTAGGCTTCTTTGCGGCGGTCGTCGATGGTGTCGCAACAAAAGTTTTACCTAGAATCAGGCAAGTTACCAGAACCAACGCTATAGAGCGTTTACCAGACGTGTCATCTTGTCAAAGCTGATCTCGAACCCAAAGCGCTTTTCTTCCTTTTTCATGTTACGGTACATGCTCATCATGAGGTTCAGGTGGCGGACAGTACTCAACTTGCCATTCATCTTTAATCTCACTATCCTGTAGACATCGTCGTAATAGCCGAACCTGTCAATCACTTTTTTTCGATATCGCTTGAAGTCAAAATTGCCATCGCTTTTGTTGTCAAGCACGTCAAGGAATATATCGCAGCAAATGAGCGACGGGATGATGCCTTCCCCCAGCATCGGAAAGACGCACCCTATCGACTCGCCAACCCCTATTACGTTGCCGTCGTAGAACGGCTCCATGCGCTTTGGAGGCGACAGCCTGATGGGCCGGCCTATCTTCTTCACCACCTTTGCCTCTGGGTGCTCCTCGAAAAACTCATTGACGCCGTAGTACTTTTTCTCAACGTCACCGGCGCCCATGTAGCCTCTGCCGCCATCCAGCGGAAAGTACCAAAAGTAACCCTTTGCGCCCTTGTAGCCGATGACATAAAATTCGTTGATGCCCTGCACGCCTTCAAGCAGGTACTCGTAGGCAGGTATCAGGAAATCATCTTCCGCTTTTGGAAGAAGTGTTCGATGGAGGCCGGTGCAGTCAATGACATAGTCATATTTGTCGAATGGAAATGTCTTCTTTGTGACCTTGGCACCGTACGTTATATTGACACCTTTTAGCAGGTCGTTTTCCCACTGGTGCTTGTTGTACGTGACCAGACCCTTGAGCTCAAGGTACTCCTCATTGTCGTTTGGAAGCTCCATCCTGAGCCTTTGGCCGATGTGGAAAACATAATTGTCAAAATCAAGCCCCGCCTGGCCCGAGAACTTTTCAAGCATGTGCCGCGAGGCGCCCCACGCACAGACCGGCCAGTGCTGCTCCTTTTTCGACGCTTCAAAGATCTCCACGTCGTTGCCGCGCTTTTGAAGCATAATACCAAGATAGCTGCCGGCGACTCCTGCACCGGCTATGGCAATCCTCATCAATCTTATGTTGTTCGCTGGTTCACTTATAATTCTTGTCGCGATTCTTCTTGCACGTACCTGTCTGCAGTCCTGTACCGAACGTACTTGTCGTCAGGCGAATACTTGGGTGGGTGAGGGTCAACGGTACGCGCGTTGCAGCGCGAGCATGCCTGCTTGAGCGTGTATGTATTGCAGGCAGGGCACTTGCGTATGTGGTGTTTCATGTTCTATCCCGGCTGGTGCGACTTTTTCGACTCTTCCCGCATAAAGTTAAAAGTGCCATGCTGCTTTTCGACGGCAGCCCGTATCTTTTCGACGGCGTTGTTCATGTTTTTCTCTGCGACCTTGAAATTCTCTGCCGCGACCACTATCCTATAACGTGGCGCCCCGACGTACGTCACTGCGGCCTTGGCACCGCCCTTGCCGCTTTCTACGCCTGTAAGAGTGTTCTTGATAATTTCGATGCCATCGGGCCTTTTCGACGAAATTTCCATCACTCCTCTGACCTCGACCTGCGGGATCTGGATCTTGTTACTTTCCTCTTCAATCGCACTCTTTACTTCCGGCGCCAAGTCAAGGTTCTGGATTGTCTCCGGCCCTTTCCTTGCAACTGCTTCAAACGCGTCGTAAACGTAATCGTATTTCTGAAGTATCTTTTCCTCTATTTCGCCCACCTGCTGGTCTGTCAGCTTGAGCTTCGACTTGACAAAGTCCATGAATGCGTTAGCCTTTTCATTCTTTTTCACTTCAATCAGCTTGGACTTGCGCTCCTCGCCGGAGACCTGCTTGAGCGAAGTGTCCACCTCACCCCTGGTCCTGTTAACTCTGATTACCTTGAGGACTACCTTTTGCTTCGGCCTGACATACCGTTCGATGTTGCGTATCCACCCAGTTGCTATCTCGGAAATGTGCAAGAAACCGGTCATGGCCTTGTATTCGTCCAGAGTGACATAGGCGCCGTGCCCGGTGACTTCTTTGACAGTGGTGATGACTATCTCTCCTTCCTCAGGAAGCCTTTGGACTTCGTCTGCGGCAGCCATGTCGTTGATTAGATACTCGGAGCAAATGGCATACTAAAAGGTTGCTCCATGCTCAGGCTCTAGCCCTCTTGCTTCTGTCGTGCAATACGCTGTTTTTGCTGGCCCTATATGCCTCGTGTTGATCCCTGTCGGCACTTCCAATGAAGGATCCGTGCTGATCTACTTTCATATTCATGTCCCTTTTTTGCACATTTCCAGGCATCTCGCCAGCGTATGAGGATGCAATCGTTTGATGGTTTCTGTCTTGCAACTCCCTCGCAATCATACTTCTCACCCTGCCTGCTGTCACTATTTTTTCTTTGCGCTTGCCTTTGGCTTCTGAGTTGATCTTTTTAGAAACATTCTTGGCAATGTCCCTCGCCATCATGAAGGGAACGCCGGACCTGCTTGTCGTCCGGGCCATCCTATTGAGATCAAACTTTTCTTTTCTGCCGCTTGATCTCCTGATGCTAACTGCTACTGATCGCTTTCTCTTCTTTGCTTGTTTTCTAGCAGAAACGTTGCGTCCAGAATTCGTGAGCGCCTTTTTTGGAGTTCGCTTTTGGCCTGTGCTTTTCTTCCTTGCCATGTACTGCTATGGCATGCAAGTGCTAAAAGTCGATGCCCTTTTTGGCCTTTATGCCCTGTTGATAGGGGTGCTTGATCTCTTTCATTTCTGTCACAAGGTCTGCTGCGGCCAGGACTGATTCAGGCGCATAGTTGCCAGTCAAAACGAGGCTGGTCTTTTCCGGCTTGCTGGCAATGATGTCCAGTATGTCCCTTTGCGATATCAGGTTGAGCTTTGCCGCATAGTTGATTTCGTCAAGTATCATGATGTCATAGGCGCCAGAAGAGAGTTTCTCCTTTGCAAGCGCAAGTGCATCCTGCGCCGCCTTCTGGTGGTCCTCTATAGGATGATCGTCGTCGATTATTCCGACAAAGCCTTTGCCGGCAGCTATCATTTCAAACTCTGGCTCGAGCCTCTTTGAGCTGGCAAGCTCGCCATAGTACCACTCGCCCTTGATGAACTGGATCATGCCTACTCTGTAGCCGTGACCGACTGCGCGAAGCACAATTCCAAGAGCTGCCGTGGTCTTGCCTTTTCCCTTGCCGGTGTACACAATAACTAGGCCCCTGTCGGCTCTCATATCTCTCTGCCTCATGTGAATAGGATAAGGATAAAAACCGATCTGAAAGTTAAAATTTGAAAACCGGACCAAAGATCATGCAGTGCAAATCCCACGGGTCGTGATTGCTGGGGTTACGAGCGGGGTCGGCAAGACCACGGTTGCAGTAGCAGTGATGCATGCCCTGCGCAAGAAGGGGCTATGCGTCCAGCCATTCAAGGTGGGCCCGGACTTTATCGACCCGTCCTACCACACGTTTGTAACTGGAAGGCAGTCGCGCAATCTGGACATGTGGATGATGGGCAGGCGCGGCGTGGTTGATTGTTTTACTGATGCCTGCCAGAGTGCCGACATTGCGGTAATCGAGGGCGTGATGGGTCTGTTCGATGGCATGTCTGGCAAGGATAACTTTGCGAGCACTGCGCACATCGCAGAAATACTGGACGCGCCGGTAGTTCTGGTGGTTGATGCAGGCAAGAGCGCACGCTCAATAGCAGCCATCATACTCGGCTTTTTGCAATTTGACAGGACCATCAGGATAGCCGGGATCGTGCTGAACAACGTTGCAGGCGAGAGGCATGCCGGCTACATCACTGAAGCCCTCGAAGGCAAGGTAAAGGCGCCGGTGATCGGCATGATCAGGCGCAACAGCGAGATTACGATGGAAGAGCGCCACCTTGGGCTGATTCCTGCGCCGGAGCTTCAGAA
>Ga0126312_10000579_pt1 | contig 22335 bp, 16 predicted proteins | sample Plot104A_FD_92537 | JGI IMG/M metagenome (GOLD analysis project Ga0126312, IMG submission 92537) | Serpentine soil microbial communities from UC McLaughlin Reserve, CA, USA - Plot104A | ecosystem: Environmental > Terrestrial > Soil > Grasslands | place: USA: UC McLaughlin Reserve, Lake County...
GAATTCAGCAGCAGGCCTGGCAAGCCCGAGCAGGCGTTTGACGCATTCGTAAAGGCGGCCGCTAAATCTTGAGCTCGTAGATCCTCTGCCGGGCATCTCTGAGCGAAGTCTTTTTCTTGACGTAGCCCTGGCTGAGTAGGTGGCTCAGCGAGAGCCTGACCGTACGCTCTGGCAGCATCGTCCTTGCCGCCAAGTCCTTCTGGGAAAGCGTCCCTTCATATTCAAGCGTCTTTAGTATCAGCTTGGCGCTTGGTGGCATCTTGAGCATATCCTCTGCGAGCTTTACTTTCTTTGCCATGAGCGAAGCGGCGGACGAGTTGCCCACAAGCCTGACAAGCCGCGCCGGAAATTCGTGCTTGGAGCACCCAAGTGTTTTTTTTATCCGCACCCTCCGGCCGCCGTCGAGCACCACTTCGCAGTGGTATCTGCTGGTGATGTCTGTGACTTCAACCATGACATCGTTTGGCACAACGAGGGGCCGGCGAGTGTTGTCAAGCGAGTTTACCGATACTATCAGGAACACCTGCGATTTTTGGAGCACCATCGGGCCGCCTGCCGACATCGTGTATGCAGTCGAGCCAGTGGGAGTCGAGATAATGATGCCGTCGCTATTATCGTGCCAGACGTCGTTCGCATCTATCTTTAGCACATGCTCCATCAAAGTCGCGCTCTTGCTTGGGAAAACTGCCACGTCGTTGAGAACTGGGTCGACTTGCCTGCCGTCCACTTTGACTGCAAGTCTAAAGACCTCGTCGACTTCAAAGTCGCCGCGCTTTAATCGCGACGTTGCAAATTCTAGGTCGCGCACTTCAAGCTGGGCAAGAAAGCCAGTCGCCTCTGTTTCAGAAATGCCAAGCACTGGAGCCGAGTCGGTCGTCACCCTGTGGAAATAGTCAAGTATGCCTCTGTCGCCGCCGGCCACGAGCACAAGGTCAACTTCCTTTGCCGTGTGATAGTCATTATTATCCTTCATTACCTGCGTCTTGACGTTAAGCGACTCGAGTCTCTTTTTTATCTTGGACAGGAGCGCCCCGTCTCGTGAGTCGACGCCTGAAAGCACCACCTCCATTATTGCTACTAGTATGAGTGATTCGCACGGCCAGATTTAAAGCTAAGAGAGCCGCTGGAAGCCGACCGCATTATAAAAGTAGGATGCGATCTGCTCTATCTTCGACATTGCTGGTATCTTCCCAAGCCCCATTTCTCCTGTTTCGAGGGCGGCGCTTACAGCCCCTGCGCCAAAGCACAGAGCCCAGAGCGGGTCTTTTTCCTTCATGTAGGCACAACAAAACGCCGCGCTCAAGATGTCGCCGGCGCCGGTGAAATCTGGCGTATCGACGTCCCGCATCCTGATCCAGTAATGCGTCTTTTCGTGCAGCAGGTTGACGACGCTGTGCTCAGTAGAGACTACAAACTCGACTCCTCTTAACTGGAGCGACTGCATGCCTTCGAGCCCCTGCAGGCCGCCAGTCAGCGCTGCCATTTCCTGTTTGTCGACCTTGACGGCGTTGATGCCTGCAAGATCGAGCTCTAGCCTGTCTCTGAACGTTATCTGGCCGCCGCTGCCGATTACGCGCATGTATCCCTGCGGGTCGAGCATGACAAAATTCTTCTTGCCTTTATTTTGCTTGATTGCGGCAAGGACGTCGGCTGGCACTTCGTCAATAACCGGGCTTGCCAGCCAGCAGTCGACCTTCATGCCTGCTATTTCGCCAGCAGCTATTGGCGCGCACTTTGACTGCAGGACGAGCCTGCGCGACTCTCCTTCCGCCTGCAGGCTGAACCTTGTAGTAGGCCGGTCGGCCTGCTGCTCTTCCTTGATCTGGATTTTGTTTTCTAGCAAAAAGTTGCGGAGTTCCGCCGGGAAGTCTCTTCCTACTCTTGTCGCAAGCTCGACGTCAAAGCCAAATCGTCGGCTCGTCATGCCACAGTAGCAGGGAGGCCCGCCGGCGCTTGCAGCCGTCCTCCTGCTGCTGCTGCCGCCAGCAGCGGCGCCCTTGATAGTATCAAGGACAACATGGGAAGCAATGCCCATTTTCAAGGCTCTCTACCAGTATACTTTTTTCTGTGTGAATAATAAGATAGCGAAAAAGGGCTCGTCTGCGCAGCCCTGAAAACCGGTTTTGGGATGGCGGTCTTGGGGCTGGCGCCTATGGCCCTCTGTATATGAGAGTGTGTCCCGATGAAGCTATAAGCTTTGTGGATAACTTTTCCTGATAAGCTACCCGTATCTTCATTCAATAATGAATCACAAGATTTAAAGGATGGCAAACGACCTTATTGCGCTATGCCAAAGAAGAGAGCTAGCAGAGGCCGGTCAAAGGGCGGTAAGGGCAGCTCTGGCGTGGTTCACTGCAGCCAGTGCGGCGCTCTGGTTCCGCGCGACAAGGCAAAGAAGGTCACAGGAAGGATTACGCTTGTAGAGCCTACGCTTGCAAGGGAACTAAAGGCTGCAGGCGCCTACATCCCGATGTCGACTGACGTCAAGTTCTACTGCGTGTCTTGCGCGGTCCACAGGGGCGTCGTGAAGGTAAGGTCAGAAGCGGATAGGCGCACAGCCGGCAAGCTCAGGTAGAAGAAGATGATCATGATGATGACAACCTTTTTGACGTTGCCACCATCCTCTGGACTAGCGTGATGCCTGCCACTATTGAGACTATTATCACCGCCCATTCCATTGCTCCTCTGAGAGGCACCATGCCTATTATTGCTATGATAAGCAGCCGCTCGGCGCGCTCGCCAATGCCGATGCCCTTAAGCTCGACGCCAAGTGACTCGGCCCGAGCTCTTGTGTAGCTGACAAGAAGCGACATGCCGATCCCAATTATACACCAGAAGGCGTCCGCAAGGTTGCCAAAGGCGATGCCGGCAAAGATCGTGACCTCGGCTATCTTGTCAAATGACGAGTCAAGGAACGCGCCTTTTCTTGACGTCTGCTTTGTGATGCGCGCGACGATGCCGTCGACGACGTCGAAAAAGCCTGAGATCAGGAGGAGCACACCGCCAATGACTGCAGCATAGTACCAGTCAAGTTCTATGAACGGGATAGAGTGAGACGCGTATGCGATTCCTGCCGCAACTGAGACTGCCAACCCAAGCCTGGTCCAGAAATTTGCTGACAAGCCAGTTGAGGCAAAGCTGGCGCCAAGCTTTGCCATAGTAGGCTGCAGCGAGTCCCTTAGCTTGTTGAGCAAGTTGTTGCTGCCTTTTCAACAGAATTCTTACATAATAAATTACCGCTACAAATAAGAGGAGATGCTAGCCAGATTTTCTGGCTATATAATAATAATAACAGTAGTTCGGAATATCGCATGGAACCACCTTGACGTCGACGTCTCTAAATCCAGCCTCGGTCAGTTTTTGCAGGGCTTTCTGCTTGTCGCCATACCCTGCCCACTCCCTCTCCTGCATAAGGAAGCGAGAGACCGTCATGCAGTGCAGTGTTGAAATTGTATAAAGCGTTGGCGTCACAGCGAGTCGCCAATGTTTTCATGAAAAAAAGTTGCTTGATGCGGCAATAATATATCTTACATCAGGAAAATTACATCGTCTGCAAAAGGGCGTTTTGGATCTCTTTTAACAGCTCCGTCGGCCGCGCGCCTGATCTCGTGTATATGTTGTCAAACGCGGTGATAAAATGGTATTTCTTTGATTCGCTTATTGCGATGTGATATCTTCTTCTACTTCAAATCTTGTATTGGTCAGCCCCATCTGCCTTGCTTCCCGCCTTGCGGGTTCGACGCCTTCTTTAGAGATATCAAATCCGTGGAATTTTGCTTCTCGGAAAGGCCTTGGCCATAGGGTTGATGGCGTGACCCTGACCGTACCCAACATCAAGCAGGCTTGTGCCTTTCTTTAGCTGGCCGGCCGGCCCTTCGACACGTGGGATTATCTGAGCGATAAGCCGTGCACCAAAAACTCTTGTTGTGTTTCTTCTGCTTGCAATTGCTGGAATTGAGGGTATTCCGAATACGGTATATGCCTCCGCCTTTGCGGCTGCGTTTATCTTGTCCCGGACATCTTACAGGTCGTGCTCGGTCTTGCTCTTCCTGTCGACCTTGTACTCTGCTTCTTCTTCTTTGCTTCTATTTCGGTCATTGTGATTGCACGCTCTCATCATCGGATCTTATGGGCTTGTAGAAATTTTGCTACAGTAACATGCCCGCGTGCTATTGATGAAGTAATGCTAACCCATAATTTAAAATAGCCAACTTTTGCGAGGTTTTTGTAGGAGAGGTGGAAAGCGTTAGCAGAAGAATGGGACGTCAAGTCATTGCTTGCTAGCCTTGGAGTTGATTTTCAATCTGAAGGAAGCAATGCAAAAAAGGTGAGAGGCGCTGCCTCTATTAGCGGCGCAGCAGAAGGGGACATTGCGTTCTGCTGGTATACCGGCGAAAAGGGAGTTTCCTATATCACTCGGTCAAAGGCAAGCGTCATACTCTGCAGGAACGAAATGCAGGGGCTCGTGCACCCCAGCGCAGACCAGCTGCTCATATTCACAGGCAACCCGCGCTTTGCCTTCGTCAGCGTTTTGAACGAAATGCAGGGAAAAGAAAGGCCTATCGGCATCTCACGAAACGCAGTTATTTCAAAAAACGCCAAGATAGGCAAAAACTGCTACATCGGCGAATCTGCCGTTATAGGCGATAACTGCACGGTAGGCGACAACACAGTCATATACGACAGAGTGTCGCTGGTGCAGAACTGCATTGTCGGCAGGAACTGCGTAATCCAGTCAGGGGTCTCGATGGGCTCTGACGGCTTTGCATTTGAGCGCTACGAGACGGGTGAGCTTGTAAAGTTTCCCCACAGGGGCTACGTGAGGCTGGGCGATAACGTAGAGATATGCGCCAACTGCTCAATCGCCCGCGGCTCGCTGTCAGAGACTGTGATAGGCGACGGCACCAAGATCGACGCGCTGGTGCACATCGCCCACAATGTCATAGTGGGCAGAAACTGCGAGCTCACCGCCGGGACAATAATTGGCGGTAGCACCACTCTGGGCGACACATGCTGGACTGGCCTGAATTCCACGCTCAAGGACAACATAAGGCTTGGCAACAATGTCATCGTGGCTTCGGGCGCGTCCGTGATACATGACGTCCCTGACGGCGACATTGTCGCAGGGGTGCCTGCCAAGTCGATAAAGCACAAGGTAAATAGCGACCAATTGTTCCTGATGGCTGGGCAAAAGGAAGAGCAAGAAAAGAATAAAACCTCTACTGCAGCCTAAGCGCTGATTGACTCGATTACCTCGCTTGGCAGCTTGGTTGACTTCATCTTGGCAACGTTTTCTTGCGGCACCTTGAGCAGCTTGAACTCCCTGCCAAAGCACAGCTTTTGCACCTCAAACGCCTCAACGCACGTCACCGAATGGTTGAGCCTGCTCTGGAGCGCCCTGTATTCCGCAAGCCCCCTGATAGCATTTGACTTGACGAACATCTTGCTCCGCTGTGACCAGAAAATGTTGATGAGCTCTATCTTGTCGTCTATCACGTCAGAGATGTCGTAATAGACCTGCGGTTTGAAGTCGCGCGTGACTGGGACTTCGTACGATAGTATGTTTGGAATGAACCTTCCGGCCTCCACTGTTGCTGCGGCGACGGCGCGGTGGTCATGGTGTGTGTCGCCAAGCGAATGAGTGATAACGACATCAGGATCGGCCTTGTTTATGAAAAACTCGATATGGTTGATGAGGTCGCTGCTGAGCGACAGCTTTGTGTCCTCAAAGTTGTCTATCCACAGCCTCTTTGCCCCGATAAATCTCGCCGATTGCATTAGTTCCTTCGTGCGCTGCTCGGGATCGCCAGACGCGGCCCCCCTTGTAACCATGTACATGAAAATGTCGTGTCCTTGCCGCGATGCCTTTAGCAGCAGGCCGCCGCATCCAAGTTCAATGTCGTCTGGATGCGCACCAATAGCCAGAATGTTCATCAGAGCCAGTGCACCAGCCGTTTATTTATCCAGTATTAAGCCTGTCTCTCGCATAATATACTAGATAAATCATCATGATTCTTTTCTTAAGGAGAATTATAATTTTTTGGCATGTCGAAGTTTCATAAGAAAGTGCCAGTGGATTTGTCGCTAGCGACATATCTGTTATGTTTAAATTTTTGACAGCGGTTCTTATCATCGAAGGTACTCCTGATGTTTTTTGTTACGACCATCATCATTATTATTATTATCCTTGCAGCTCTTTCGGCGGCGCCATTATTGTTGGAGGGGCAGGCAAGCGCGCAGTCGATCCCTCTCCCGCCGCCGTCTCCGGGTAGCAATGAGGGCGGGGAGGAAAAAAAGGCTCCAAATGACAGCGACCCTCCACAGATAGAAATTCTCACTACAGAGCTTCGCGAAGGCAAGAATGTCTTTAAAGTGAGGATAATAGACGAGTCGTCCCTGCACACCAGGGAAGTCAAGTACGTGTACGATGGGCAGCTGAGGACAGACGGACTTTTCCGGGACCAGAACAACGTCTACAAGGCGCTGATAGACATGCACCCGCCGTCGAGAATAGTGGTCGTCACGGCCGGCGACGCGAACGGCAACATCGATTCTGTGCACAAAGAGTACGAAGTGTCCGCGTTGCAGGATTTGTTTTCGCAGATAATAGACATGTTGTCACAGATACCGAGGCACATCCAGAACCTTTTTGGCGGCGGCTAACAGATTTGGAATATCAGATACTCTTTAGTTGTTACCTTATAATTGTACCGGAATATCTACACTGGCTGCGTTTTCTCAACCCATTAATACGAAAATGGCGACATCAAAATCGGCAGCGGATGGAGCATGAAAGTAACCGAAGGTGTGACTAACTGATGGCCGACAAGGCATGGATTGCGTTCTTTTTTGCCATAATCGGCCTCTGGGCTCTTGTCCTCACGTCGACGATATACCCATGGATCAATGGCATCGAGATCTTGGTCAACACCGATGTCGATCTCTGGTTCTTTACTCTCCCTATACTCGCGTTCAACCTGATCTATGTGTTCATGCTGATCGTCATCTTTGCCGTGTACCTCGCCACCTACGGAAGCGTCAGGAAGTACCAAATGAAAATGAAGAAAATGGCAGCCGCGGTCGGAGGCAAAAGCGACCTGTGCAGCATGGTTATACCGGCAAGGAACGAAGAGGGCGTCATCAAGAGGACGGTTCTCAACTGCCTGCAGCAAACCTACCAGAACGTCGAGGTCATCGTGGTATGCCACAACTGCACCGACAAAACGTACGAGGAAGCCAAGATAGAGGACAGCAGGGTCAAGGCATTTGATCTCCGGACAAAGGAGGCGGGCAAGGGTATCGCGCTCAACTACGGAGTAGAGAAAGCAAGCGGGAAATACATATTGGTGCTTGACAGCGATGGCCTGCTGAGTCTCGACTTTATCGAAAATGCGCTGCCGCTCTTTGACGACAACTATGCGGCAGTTCAGGGAAGGTACATCCCAAGCAACAGGAACTTTAATTTTGTGACAAGGATGCTTGCGATGGAGGGCGACCTGTGGTCTACGCCGTTTATGACTATTCGAAGCCACTTTGGCAGGCGAACGCCGCTAGGCGGCACCGGCTACATCGTCCGAAAGGACATTCTGACTAAGGTAGGTATGTTTGCAAACCATCTGGTTGACGACTATGAGCTGACGTTCCGGCTGCTTAGGAGGGGCTACAGAATTGCTTTTGCGCCGCTCTCGATAAACTACGATGAAAAGCCGCCCACCCTCACGTTTATGCTCAAGCAGAGGTCGAGATGGGGAAGGGGCTTTATGGACCTGCTTGGCGGAAGGATAGCCGAGGGGTCTGACATTATTGGCAATATTTACTGGCTCAACCCGATAGCCGCGATTGCCGGATTTGTCATGCTTATAATCCCGGCCTTCGCCGCCGCGCACTACCTCCTGTTTGACTATTACCCATACACCTACGCCTATATCCCGCTCAACACGTGGCTCCTGCTCACAGGTGTCCTCATTTGCCTGCAGACTGCAGTGTTTGTCAAGGAGTACGGGAGCAGGGGCTTTGCCTACGCCGGGCAGATACCGGTGATGATTCCGTTTTCGCAATACTGGTTTGTGTCGCTTATAAAGGCATTCACAGTCAAATCGTGGGCCAACACCAAGACCACGCACGGGTTCATGAAGGTGGCAAGGGTAGAAAAGATTGTGACGGATACTGCTTCCTGATATCGAGAAAAATACCATGAAGGCATGTGTGATCGGTGAAAAATGCGGGTAGAACAGAGAAAGGTCGACGTCGTCACAATCGCCGGCACAAGACCTGAGATAATCAAGTTGTCAGAGCTCGTGCAGCTGCTTGGCAGTAGCCAGCATTACAATCAGCTGCTGCTCTACACGGGCCAGCACTACTCTGACAACATGAAGAGCGTCTTTTTTGACGAGCTTCGGATAAAGCCTGACTACGACCTGCGCTGCGACACCTCTGACGTGGGCATGCTAAAAGGGAGCATAGTGAAATTCCTGAGCAAGATCAAGCCGCGCTATGTTCTTGTTTACGGCGACACCAACTCGACCCTTGCCAGCGCGCTTGCCGCCAAGGAGCTCGGCTCGACAATTGTGCATATTGAGGCAGGCTTACGCTGCTTTGACCTGAATGTGCCTGAGGAAAGGGCGAGGATACAGATAGACTCGATGGCCGACTATTTGTTCGCGCCGACTGAGCTTGCGAGGACGTTTCTGAGCTATGAGCAAATACAGCAAAATGTCACTGTCACCGGTAACCTCGTGGTCGACGTCTGCAGGCGGCTGGTAAAAATAGCCGATGAGCACAGCAGGCAGTACCTTCCAAGCGAATTTTTGCTGCTGACGATGCACAGGCAGGAAAACGTTGACGAGCGTGACAGGCTTGAAATGATGAGAAAGCACCTCTCTGGTATAAAACACAAGATAGTCTTCCCGATACACCCAAGGACAAAGAACAACTTGGCAAAATACAACATCAGCCTGCCAGACAACGTAATCACCATTGAGCCAGCCGGCTACCTTGAATTTCTCTACCTGCTAAAAAACTGCCGGCTCGTCATGACTGACTCTGGCGGCGTGCAGGAAGAGGCCATAGTGCTCAGGCGCCCGTGCGTGACCCTCAGGCAGGTGTCGGAAAGGTGGGAGACCCTGCTCTTGAAGGCAAACGTGCTCTTTCCGCTTTACCGGCGCGACTCGCTATCGCAGGTAGTTGAATCGATGCTTGGAGCTAGAATAGACCGCAACCCGTACGGGGAAAACGTCGCAGAAAGGATGCTTGCACTGATAAAGAAGATTGTAACATAAGATCTCTAATAGAGATTGTGTCTCTGAAGATGATTATTATACCCTGCAGACAGGATATGCCATCTGACACAGTAACTTATCGGGCTATCCTAGTATTTTTTTCTCAGGACAAATATTGGTTATCGTCCGAAAGTTACGCGAGCCACGATTGTCACTATTTTATTTCTGCCACGACTTGCCATCATAGCCACAGATGCTATCCATGCGATGTTTGCTCACATATATGCGTACAGTGAGAGGAGAGGATTCAAGTGGCATTTTCGATAATGTTGCCCAAAGCCGGTTTTCATTGTTGTCTGTCTCTACTATCTCGACTATGCCATAGATTGGATGCCCGTCATGGATGTTAAGGACGTTTTGATTAACGTCTTCTTCTTCTTCTTCTTTTACAGCGGTTCCTTCATCAATATCTATTACTTGAATTTCTATTACTTTTCTAGTGGTTTCAACTGTGAGAGGAGTTTACATTAAGTGGAATATCCTCTCTAGACCGTACTCCTGCCAACATGTTAGGGTCACAGCATTAGTATCGTTGCTTGAAAGCTCGAAATCTACACTAAACTACTATGTAATGATTGAATTCCAAATTGAATTTCACATGCATTAGAATCCTATCTTTCTAAAGATGCGGATACAGATACTTGCTTCTAGAGGATCTAAATTGGCAGCCAAATCCCTATTCATCCAGAGTGACATTCGGCGACCCTTATAAGTAAACAACTACTTTATTTTGCGTGGACACTCTGCAAATACAGCGAGTCTGCTGGCTGCCATTACGCTCATTTTGGAGAGTAGATAGAGATATGGGAAAATCGCACTACTTAAGTAAAAAAGTGTTTGGCAATCTCATTACCGTGAATTATCTGTTTGCTGGAGTAGTGGCGCTAGTCGCCATTATGATCGTTTCTTCGTCAACAATTACTCTGGTATACGCGCAGGAGCTCATCACTCACCTTTATGGGTGCCAGCGCTACGGCGAGCAGATGCACTGTGACCTGCTGCTCAACGAGATGGAAGGGTATGAGGTGATGGGCAACTCGACGCTCGTTCAGCCGCTCACCACTAGCAAGACGATATTTGTCGAGGGCAGGGACGGCAGGGCAATCGATATGCGCGCCGAATATAGAGAGTCGGTAGAGATAATGAACGTCCCTGAAATAAACACAGAGCAGTTTTCGGTCTCGTTCTGGATCAAGACTACAAGGGTAGAGCCGTACAGTCACATCATTTCCCATAGCAACAGGGCGCAGGACGCAGGATGGCTTTTTGACATGTTCAACGGGACCGACGCCACGGCGGGCAGGCCAAGTGCTGCCCTGCGCTTTGGCGCCTTCAATTCCAACGGCTCCCTGTATGCGCCGCCGGACGTCATCCTTCCCGCAAATGCTTTTACCCACATCGCCGGCACCTTCGACAGCTCGACGCTCAAGGTCTACAAGGACGGCGCCCTTGTTGGCGAAGCACAATTTGAAGGCAATTACACCGCGAACCCCGGCGTCCCGCTCAGAATAGGCTCTGCGGCATATTGCGCCTCATGCAACAGGCTCTCTGGCATAGTAGATGACGTGCGGCTGTACAACAGGACTCTGAGCGATAACGAGCTCAGGCACGTCTACAACATGGCCCCTATCCCGGAAGGAATGGTTGGCCACTGGAAGCTCGACGGCAATGCCGACGACTCGCTTGGGCGGAACGGCGGCACCACTAAGACTCTGCTTGGAGGCATGGCATTTGCACCTGACGGGAGACTTTTTTTCACCGAAAAGAACACTGGCGAAATAAGGGTAATGACGCCTGACCGCAAGATTCTGGATAGGCCATTTGCGGAAGTGCAGGACGTGTACGTCAGCTGGGAGCAGGGGCTTCTTGGAATCACGCTTGACCCTGACTTTGAGAAAAACGGCTTTGTCTATGTTTACTACAGCGCCCTTGTCGAGACAGGGAACGGCAATGGAGGCAAGGTAGTCAACAAGCTTGTCAGGTTCACTGACAGGAGCAGCACTGGCACTGACGTGAAGGTGCTGCTAGACAATATACCGGCTTCGCGCGGCTACCATTCCGGCGGCGCACTTGCGTTTGGCCCCGACGGCAAGCTGTACGTGACAGTTGGTGACGCGACAGAGCACATCTTTGCGCAGGATCCGGCGATAACGTTGGGCAAGATACTCCGTATTAACAAGGATGGCACAGTGCCAGAGGACAACCCGTACCCGGGCTCGCCGGTCTACACCATCGGCCACCGGAACATGTACGGGATCGACTTTGATGCCAGCGGCACGGGAGTCATTACCGAGAACGGCGACTTTCACTACGACGAGCTAAACATAATAGAAAAGGGAGGCAACTACGGGTTTCCGACAATGCAGCCGCCGAACCTTCCTCCCGAGCGCGTGGATAACAATTCTATCAAGCCGGTGAGGACATACTGGGACGCAATAGCGCCCACGCAAATGATCTACTACGACGGCGACAAGATACCGGAGCTAAAGGGCATGTTCCTCTTTGGCAGCTTTACAGGCGATATTTACGCAGTCAGGCTGGGAGAGGACAAAAAGAGCGCAGTGCTTGAATACAAGATAGAGCTGGCCCACTTTCCGTTCGTCCCGACGATAGGTATCGCCCAGTCACCAAACGGCGAGATCTATTATGGAGGCTATGAGATCTACGCGCTTGAGTCGATAAGCGGAAGAGAGGAGCAGATCCTGCACGTTGCCCGTGTGGATGCGCCGGCCGCAGTCAATGTCACTGACCTTCAGGTGGATCAGGACAACAACAGGATAATTGTAGACGCAAGTGCAAACGGCACCATTGCCCCGGACGCCTCGCTAGCCATCAGGATCCCAAGGTCACTTCTGGACGACATAACCACGGTAGCTCTGAACGGCCAGGAGGACACGACGCTTAAGTTTAATGTGGACAACTCTGACCCGAACTATACGACTGTCAACGTCAGGCTCAGTCCTGTTCTGTCGCAAGGCAGCAACGGCAAGCTGGCAATCACAGACACGACTGTCGTGCCAGAGTTTCCAGCCGCAGCAGTCCCGGCAGCTGGTGCCTTGGCTGCAATTACGGCAGCAACGACTATCATTATAGCGAAAAGGAAGAGTGGCTTGGGCACGCGCCCATAATAATGACCCGGCGCGTCTTGCTGTTTTTTTTAACTTGTTGCAGGGACTATGCGGTAGAGGCTTCCGTCCAACGATAGTATGTATAGGTATCCGTCTGGTCCGGTCTCGATGTCTGTGATTTCGCCAAAGCCGGTGCCTAACGTTACCGCAGTAAGTTCTGCGTTGTTATCAGCTATCAAGTCTGCCAGACCGGTAGAGCCGTCAAAGGTGAGCCCGGTCCTGTTGTCGTTGACCGTAAAGAAGTACAGGGCGCCCTTGTTAACGTTGCCGACAAAGATGTTGTTTGTGTACCGATCGCCAAGTCTCGTGGAATTCAGAAACTCGATATCTGTGATCCCTTCTGAAACGAGCCAGCTGAACACAGGATCGGCATATTGCGACCCGTTAAACCGCACCAAGTCGTCAACGGTCTTGTCGGTTCGCTCAATCGGACCCATGACACTCCTCCAGCCGCTGTTAAAGCCAGGCTTGACCACGTTTATCTCGTCATATTCCGTCGAGCCATTCTCGGTGTCCCACAGGGTGCCGGTCACCGGGTCAAAGGCTATGCCAAAGCTGTTGCGTATGCCGTACGCATAATACCTTCTCAGCGAATCGCTGACCTGCGCGTCACTGTCTGAAAGGATGCTATTATTGCCGTCATCCGGCGCGTTTCCTTCATGGTCCACCCGCAGGATCACCGAGGTGTCGTCAGGCGCATTGCCATCTTGGAAATTCTGGAGTTTCCCTTGATGGTTGAGATCGCCGATTACCGCGTAAAGCATCTCGTCAGGGCCCATTATCAGCTTGCCTCCGTTGTGGTTTGGACCTGGAGTTCCGGGCAGATCGAGCACGGGAGTCCCGCCAGACAAGTTGCCACTGCCGGTCCAGTCATATCTATCGACCTTGTTTCTAATCCCGCCTGCCTGGGCCGATTCGGTGTAATAGAGAAAAACCGCTCTTGTCTTGCTGCTGTCGGCCTCATTTGAAACAGCTATGCCGAGCAGCCCGCGCTCCCTCTCGCTATCGACAGGCAGCGAGAGCACACCGCCTTGCTGAAGTGTCCCGTTCGAAACGTGGCGCACGATGCCGTTATCCTTTTGCAGGATCAGAAGGTCGTCATTGTCGAGAAACGCCATGCTGGTGGGGGACGCCATCCCTTCGATCACCTTCTCGACCCGCAGGTTGGCATCGTTGACTCGGGGGAGACTGGAATCTTCTATGACGCGGAAATTGCCCTCAGAGGCAGTTGAAGTTGAATTTGAATTATCATTGTTACCACTGCTGTTGTTATTGTTGTCTTGGATCGGCGATAGCACGGAGAAGCCATTCGCAGATGTATCTGGAGAGCTTATTAATCTCGAATAGTCAAGAGGGATTGACGTGCCTGCAATTGCCGCAATGGCTATTATAGAGAAAACTATTGTTGCTCGCTTCCTGTCCATTTCTATGTAGCATAAAGGTTTCTGATTATTATGCGTTCTAGAAGCTGCAGGGGTACGTCACTTGGCGAACCTGCACCATTCAACGCAATCTTGAATGCCCCTAAAGAAGTATCATATTAGAAAAGGTGTGTATAGAGATCATAGAATCATTTCGCATTACTCTAAGATGAAAATCATTTCAAACAGGCACATATATACACACGCGCGTACGCACATGACGTTCCAAAAAATATCAAAGGATGAATTATCAGGTAGATCAAGATTCTCTATTTTTCTTACGTCGGAAGATGACGTAAGTCGTAAAAGCAATTACGGTCTGTACGGATGGGAACTACTAAAAACTAGGCGGTGGGAGAATAGCTCAGAAATTTGAATATTGTATCAGGCCAAACATAGCCAGGGTAGAAAGTAACAAAAAAATGATCCCAGTATTCCCTTTAGGTGAAAATCTCGATAATTATTCAGGGGAATCGCATCCAAAAATTTCCATATTTTTTGATGTATCAAAAGACTTTTCTTACCGGGTACAGGGCTTACAAAAGTTCCACTATTTTTGGGGTAGAGATGAAAGAGACGAGGTTTACTATGAAAGACCTGTAGGTCTTGGAGTTACGCTGAAATTGTTTCTTAAAGATCTGTTAAGAGATACCAAACTTGTCGTGAATGATGCGTTCTTTAGGTATGTCAGGGTTAAACTTGATAGTGTATATCCCCCGGGTGTCCATCTTGCCGATATTTTGATTAGTAATCTGCTATACCGTGGCTATGCTCCCGTTCATTGTGCCGCAATATCTTCGCCAGCAGGCGAGGGAATGCTATTATTTGCTCCGCCAGATACAGGCAAGACCCTAACTACGTTTGCGGCTTTGAGGAAAGGCTTTCATTACCTTGCTGAAGACATAGCATTTGTTGATTCAGAGCATGTCTATTCGAATCCTCACACTGCAACATTCTTGCATAATGAAGAATTCGCATCTCAGTATGTTAGAACCACCACCGATCCAATCTCCTCTATTATTAAAAAGATTCCATTATTGGATTCGTACGCCTCCACTCCAGCTGTATCTGTATCCAGCATGGCAAAGGATTTTCAAATTGATGAGGAAGCGCCAATAAGAAGAATCATCATTCTAGACAGGGGAAAAAAGCATATAGAAAGGATTAGCAAAGAAGAAGCTGCAAGAAGGATCTTAATAATCAACAGAAATGAATTCTCATACCACAAGAATTCACTTCTTTTTGCTTATTCGTATTTTAATCCAAGCTTTAATCTGAACAAAATGATGAAAATAGAGCAAGAAATAATTGATACTATGGTTTCTAAGGCCGATTGCTTCCTCGCCAAGACAAGCGACGCGCGTGAATACTTCCATTTGATTGCAGGATTGCAGTAAATTTGTGTCCCTTGAATGATTCGTTTAGTGTGCTCATTAGTAACCATAAGCGTAGTAGTATTGTAATGCTATCATCTTGGACGCTTGTTTGTGCTGTTGCAATTGTTATTCCCGTATGGGATTTGCTATTTGGTTCAGGGCTTCTTTATTCTCGAGATTTTATTTTTCCTTATGGGCCCGTGAACCGCTAGGACCCACTTTTGACTGTTTGGCAACTAGCAGTACACCTATTCATCCACATCAACAAGTCTATCGTTATATCTTCTTTATCTCATCCGATTCGTCCTTCTCAGTGATATCGCTCTTGAATGATACGTCTCCTTCTTAGCAAAGCCGAAAGGCATGCATACATACTGATATAGCAATTGCCGAATTATGTTAGGAATATTTTATGGTCTGGACCATCCTCTTAAGTTCTTTTATGTCCCTCTGAATCCTGACATAAGAGGGATCTAGAATCTTTTGTAGGCTTCAAGAATATTCATATGGTACTAGAGCATTCATTACTGAAGAACAAGGATATCTTTTTTGCTGCACTAAGCGTAAATGTACTTCTATTCTGCAGTAACAAGACTGCAGGCGCATTTGAATCAATTAGCAAGAATGCGTTGCAATCCAGAATCTAGCCAAGGTCATGGATGTAAAAGGAGCATGATGCGCCAAGCAACTAATTAGTATTGGTGTGCTGGCGCCATGCATATGCTTCACCACCTTAGTTAATGTCACGTTACGAAGCGGACATCATAATACAACCTTAAGCTGACCCTTATGTTTCAAGATTCGATTTTGCTAAGTTACCCCTGAGTACTTTTTTCATTGGTTTTGGAGCTGCGAAAATAATATAGTAACTGCCCACTCACACTTATAATGAGCAAAAAGTAGATTATCGTCATTACGGTACTATTAAATGAATTGGCGTCATCACCCCTGAGTGACAAAGAGACGGACAAAACAATGAGCAAGACTAAGGCTCCTAATCCTATAAGTGCCGCGGGTTCAAGATGCGTAATCGTCCTTTTTGCATATTCGAGATAACGCAGTAATCTAACCATTATGCTTTACCTGCTCTTATAGAAAACATATTGACGCCATATCTTTTCCAACGCTGCCAAACCAAGTATCCTAATGAACCAATCAGAGCGACACCAGTTATTATCAAACCAACATGATACCAATCATGAGGCAAAAATTTTATTGTGACGCTTAGATCTCCTGTCTGATCATCAATTGGGAATCCATTTATTGCAGGGAATTCAGCCGACTCCTGGAGACTGGGCAATCCTGCATCTTCTGAATATATCCTAACGGGCGCATAGCTCTGACCATTAATGTAGGCTCGCCACATGGAACCATATGGGATTTCAAGCCTCAAAATAAAGGGCTGAGACGCATTGATCCTTGCAAAATAGCTTGCAGGATCAATCCTTGAGTGTTCCAGGAGACTTACTGTCATTGGGGGTGAACCCGATGAGCTATAAAGATAAGAGTCACCAATGTTACCGGCAAGTTGGGCACTATTCGAAGGAACCGAATTGTTTGACGAACCTTTCGCATAATCCTGAAAGAATATCATGCCTTTAAATTCATTTTCTCCGCCAACTGATGAAACTCTTACAGCAGTATCTCCAGCCGCAATGTCCTTTTTCAAGTAGAACCACGTCAACTCTGCCTTATTGCTTGCCAAAGGAATCAAATCGTCTGTTGAATTACCAACCTTTACTTTCAATGATGAAGTACAGTTTCCGTCACACGTTTTAGCCAAAACTCCCATAGTATAGTTAGAAGACTTGAGAACCTGAAAGTTTGTAGTAATCTCCGAACCCGAAGGCATGAGCAAGCTTTGATCAAAGTGATCATCAGTTGAGGAAGTGTGTACGACATCATTAGAGAGAAAAACCAACCTCGAAAAAACAGAATCTATATTATTTGCTTGAAGATCGGCATTATACATGTATCGGAGCCCACCGGTCACGTCAACTGGCATGGATCCAAGCATGCGCCAATCTTCTACTGTTGTTTCATCCTGATTCTTACTGTTGATATCGAATTCGACTGATTTATCGCTTATACGTGCGAAATCAGCCTGATCGGTATAATGAGAATTCCCAAACATTTCAAACGACAGTGGTTTGTCAAAATATCTGAAGTTTATGGCAATAACATCAAGAGTGAAGTATGATTGAGGCTCGGATTTCATCTTTGATAGGAATTGCAGCTCAACGAATCCTGCGTTAGGCGGTATCTCAAAGTCTTTGATATAAAGACTCTCTGGACTATTTTTGCCTGCGGAGAAAAGAACATTGTCTGAAATCAAAGCCTTATGATGATCAAAAAATTTAAGCTTCGCTTCTAGGTGATCTACGTCATGTGTGCTAGCGAACATGTGCGGATGTAGTATGCCATGTGTGCTTGGCAACGGTATAAGACCCGTTGAAACTCTGCCCGAGGTCCCGTTGCTATCATCTATTAGCTTAGCTTTAAGACTCCTAGACCCCGATAGAGGGGATGATGTCTCGAACGATAGCTCAAGATTTTCAGCAGTGTATCCAAATACTTGAGGAGTGCTTCCGCCGGACTCAAAATGGCTATGGAGCAGGTATAGATCAGTGGCGGCTGGTGCAACATTTAAAGAGTTTATCCGCAGCGAGCTTGGTTCAGCGCTGCTACTTGGCCTCGCCCAAAACTCAATGGCCATGCGGGTAGTATTTTTGGGCACTTCCACCTCACCCGAATAGGAGGTGCTAGAATTTCTACTTGGTAAATTAGTTAGAATACTTTCACCGATTTCGGTGCCTTCAGAAGTAAAATCGGTAGGAGCTAAAGTGTAGATGAATCCACGGGTACCATTTGGTAACATTTGACTGATTTGATCTTTCATTGATGGCAAGCTATCCGTTGGAATGATAACAATTAGGTTTATCGCGTTAAGACCCCTCAGACTATCGAGAGTTATAGTGTGATTCCCTGACGAATAAGATACGCTCCCTAGGTCCTTCCAAACAAATCCATCAGTTTGAGATAGAGTAGAGATGGACCCAATTGATGATCTGTCGGAGTGAATCTTGAGCATTCCCCCTTGGTGACTTTCAAGGAGTCTTAGAAATATTTCATATTTGCCGTTTTTGGAAATCGTAAAAGGAACATCAAGACTATCCTCGGCTGTAGTAAAAACTACGCCCTTCCCATAATCGAGGTCACGGGTTTGAATTGAAAACTTGTCTAAGTAGTTGGAAGGAAATGATCCATTAATGGCATAATCGGTTCCGTCACGTGAAAATACTTCCGTTGGAGAGTACCTCATTGTAGAGTCAAAAGGGCTCAAAACTTGAGCATCTTGTGGCAATTTGTGTATGAATAAACCTTGAGCTTCAGCTCCGGCCAATACATAAGAACTTACGTCAAGCGCGTTATTTGTCCCAATTCCCTGGTCTAGGAAAATAGTAGAAGTCCGATTAGAATTCCAATAGTCACTGTAGTTAAGCAGATTGATCTTATCAAGACCTCCAACAACAGCGATGTTCTGATCAGAGGGAGTTACACTCACAAGACTACTAGATGAAACCGCATCAGTGGGAGTTAGCGGCGTAATGTGATATTCATTATTAGGTGAAACTGGATGACCGGGAGTTAGCGGATATTCATTTTCACTAATTACGCCTCCCAAGTCGCCCGTAAACATTGGCCAGCTAATAACTGCGATGCATATTAAGAAGGTGATGGGCAGTACATACCCGATGACCCTGCGAATTCTTTTTGCCGCATTTTGCGAAAGAAGACCATAGAATCCCAACGAGATTATCATTGTCATGGTAAAAGCTAGAATCATTCCGAATTTTGAAGGTATTCTAAACATCCATCCAACAAATGGAATATCAAAGAGCATTGGGTAGAATGATGGAAATGGATCTTGGGTCCCTTTGTTAAAGAACATAATGAGTAGGCTTATCATGAAGAACAGTAAAAGATAGTACTTCAATGCAGATCTCTTCTGAAATACCATAAATGATATTGCTGCTGCCGGTATGACAAAGCTCAGAAGAACCCAAGCAGCCTCATCGAACATGGGTGTAATATCTATGCGTGGCCACCAATCTCCCATGAGTCTAATGCCTTTTTCCAATGGGATGTTGTTACTAACCTCATTAAGGAAGTCTGTTGTAATAACATATTGTTGCGGTTCGAGTGGAACTCCACCTAGGTTAGAGGCAACTGAAGGCAAAATCCAGTATGATGAAAACAACACGACAAGTCCGGACATTATCAAAGTTGATGTGGTCATTGTCTTTAACAATCTACGGTTCGAGGGCCTCGCGGCATTGATCGCAAGCCAGGGGCCAAGCAAGAATAATGGGAACAGGATTAGGTATTGCTGAGTCCCTACAATAGTTAAGACAATCAGGATACTTGCGATAACCATAGTTTGGAAGTTCTTTTTGTAGAGTGATTTGTCAAAAAAGTAAAACGCAAGAGGCGTGAGCGCAAACGAAAAGGCGAAACCAAGCGTAGGCGATACCATTGTCGTTGTAATAGGGTTATAAGCATAGAAGTAGCCTCCAACAATTGAAACAAATAATAGTATCTCTTTTTTCCTATTATGGTTCTCTAACTGCCCATGAAAAGAGATGAACTTGTAGATAGAAAAAAATGCCAAGAAGCCTGTGAGGAATCTAACCATGATAAACATTAGCTTCTCGGCGTCTAGAGAAGATAACCCTAAGAGCTTTACAAAAGCGAAAATCGGTCCAAGGTAGATGCTTCGGCGCAACAATTCCAGATCAACAGAGTAAAACAAATTGGTCAACAGATCTATGTTGTCTGTAGGCCACGTAACATCCCTGTATATGAAAAAAGAATCGCCAATCACAAAGCTCCATAAAGTAATAAATGATAGTATTAGGAATAATCCGGCACCAAGGACGTAGACGATCGGAGGGGATAGAGACTTAGCTTTTACCTTGTCTAATTGGATAAGTGCCAAAGATTGTATAAGCTATGATGGATTCATCGTTTAAAAACAATACCGTTGTTATTCACTTTTTTTGGGGTCAAACTTGTCATTCATTCTAGAGTATGGTAGCGATGGGTCATAAATCATCGCACGAGCAAGAACCTAGCTTAGACCATATTGTAATGTACCTGGCATTATGCAATCAGTTTTTCTATTTATAAGGCTATGATCAATGTCATGCTTCCAGGATTATAGACAGCGCTGCCATCCGGCCATTGATACTGGCTATGTAGTCTGGTCGGAGCAGGTAGGTAGTTGGTAATTTGCTGCCCTGTCTTTAATATAAGATAAAATAGAATCATCAAGAACATTGCAAATGCTCTAGATTGCTCTGCAATGTATGTTCCTTGCCAGGTCAAGGAAGAGAGGTTTACCCCTCCGGTACCAACAACAGTAAAAAAACACCGGAGCCTGGGGATCAATGTAATTAATTATTTGTTCCAGAATCAGTCACTACCGGCTCATTCGGCTCGTTCCTATTGTATCACGAATGGAACGACCGCTGGTAGTTATGTTCGTGTCCAGATAGGACAAGATCCACTCCATATTTTGTACAAAGAGTGGATGATAGATATCCGGTGAATCTTTCTCCGCATCTGTGATGCCACTGGGAGATGAGTAGATGTATATCTGTGTAGAGAGACAACAATCCATCTGATGTCCGGATCTGATGCCGCTCTATCCAGATCATCATTTACAAATTCATATTGTATGGATCGAAAAGAGTACTCCATCTTTGTGGACGTTATTAAGAAATGGACGTTTTTCTTAATTGAAAGAATAGAACTGGTCTCTGAGTCCGAAGTGACATATAATTATCCAGAAGTAATGAAGGCTCTACCTTGTGATTTTTATTGCGATTCTTTTCCTCTTTTCTATTGGCGCTGTGAGGTCATGCCAGGATTATTCTGCAGTTTCTTTGTATGAAAAATCGCCTAATGCTAGAACGACCTATGGATCTATTGCTCGTAGCTGGTCGATCGTTTCATCAGCGACTTTGGATGCACGAAAGACGCCGACAGCTGCGAATCGAAAGGTTGTGCTTTTCTCAGATGCTCCATTCGGATTACCAAAAAGGGATTCATAGATTGTAACGAAAATATGATAGATATGGAGAATGCTGATATCAACACAATAATTATTACTATGTGTGTATCTCGTATAGGATCTGTTTTCATTATCATTAATTCTCATAGGTTCAAGCTGTACACATCGACTCGACTCGACTCGACAGCTAAGGTGCGCAATCTCGAATTACAAGTGTGCAAGTCAGATCATATATCGGTAAGGGTATGCCTCTTGTAAAATTCGACTGTGATGCCTGCGGCGTTCTAAGTATCGATAACCTACTAAATATTTATTATCATTTTCTCTAGAGCGCATCAAGGTGTCTTGGGAACCCTCTCCCTGTCCCCTCTCCCGTACTATAAGACGATCTAATTGATTGAGGCGAAATTCAATTAGCAGAATTTTTATTAGTTATGATCTCGCGCTTTGTTTATATATAATAAATTCGCGTTGGTTCGAAAGTGTTAAGATCAGGTATCCTGATTTCGGGGATATTATTGTATATATTGCTGAGTGTTTCAATCGCATCTGCAGAAGAATTTGGTCCCGCAACCTTATGGGGATCTTATGGACAAGGGAAAGATGCGCGATTTAATGCACCAGAAGGTATTGCTGTTGATCAGCAGGGCAATGTGTACGTAGTTGATACAGACAATGACCGTATTCAAAAGTTTTCAGCCAATGGTACTTTTATAGGAGAATTGGGGCGGCATGGTGTACAAAATGGGACATTCAAGAATCCAGAAGGTATTGCTCTTGATCAGCAGGGTAATATCTACGTAGTTGATACAGGCAATAATCGTATTGAAAAGTTTTCAGGTAATTTTTCAGGTAATTTTTCAGCTAATTCACCTAATGGTACATATTTAGCGCAATGGGGAAAGCATGGAGTAGAACCTGATTCACGATTTAATGCACCAGAAGGTATTGCTGTTGACCGGAATGGTAATGTGTACGTAGTTGATACAGGCAATAATCGTATTCAAAAGTTTTCAGGTAATGGTACTTTTATAGGCAAGTTTGGGTCATTTGGTA
>Ga0126312_10000580_pt1 | contig 22333 bp, 23 predicted proteins | sample Plot104A_FD_92537 | JGI IMG/M metagenome (GOLD analysis project Ga0126312, IMG submission 92537) | Serpentine soil microbial communities from UC McLaughlin Reserve, CA, USA - Plot104A | ecosystem: Environmental > Terrestrial > Soil > Grasslands | place: USA: UC McLaughlin Reserve, Lake County...
GGGGGCGAAGTTCGCGGTCGAGCTCTGGGTTCCCTCGAGCCCGGTGTAGACGACCAGCCCGAGCAGGAACACGCCGATTGCCCCGCAGAGGATCTCCACGGGGCGGCTGGTCAGCACCCGCCCCAAGGCGGCGCCGAGCGGCCGCCACCCCTCCTCCTGCAGCCTGGGATCCGGCCACAGCACGGCGAGACCGACGAACGAGACGACCAGCACCATCGCCGCCGCCCAACCGAATAGCCACTCCGGGATCGGCAGGTCGGACCGGACGACCAGTCCGTGGCCAATGACCACCAGGCCGCTCATCCCGGCCGCATCTGAAGGCTGGCGATCCTCGTCGCCGTGTCCTCGAGCTCGATCTCGAAGACACCCTCGATCCGGGTCTTGAACTCGAACGACGCAGGCCGGCCCGGCGCCATGTCGCGCTCGAGGTCGTAGCCGTGGACGTGAATCTCCTGCGAGGTGTCGGGCGAGCTGACCGTGAGGCGAAGCGTCTCGCCCTTGGTCACCGTGATCTTTTGCACCCCGCCGATGGGCTTGCCATGGCTCACCTTGATGCTCTGTACCGAGGCCGTGGCGGACTTGTCGTCGCCTCCCGACTGGATCACCGCGAACGCGACCACGGCCACTACGAGCGCGGCGCCGATCAGGGCTAGACGCCCGTTTCTGGACATTCGGAACCCTCCCTAGACGCGGTTGCCGCTCCGGCGGGCGCCGGAGCGCTCACTCAGAGGGCGAACGGAGGAGCCCGGCCGGCCAGGTGACGGGCGAGCACCGAGGCGCTCGGACGGCCGGGCCGCCAGCCGGGCCGGTGCACGGGCCCCGGGCGCAGCCGCCGCCTCCGGACTTGCCGGATGGCGCCGCGGACGGCCTCGCCCGCCCAGCGCAGCGCGAGCGCCACGAGAGCGGCGAAAGCCAGGGCCAGCGGTATGACCCAGAGGCCGCCCCCGGCGAGCGGGGGCTCTACGGCGGCCCCTCCCAGCAACGACTCGACCAGCTCCTGTGCGACGAAGATCGCGATCAGACCGGCCGCAGCCCCCAGCCAGGCTAGCCAGAAGGCCGGCGGTGCGGATTCGCCCGCGCCCTCGTCCCGCGCCCGGGCCACGCGGAGCGCCAGCTGACCCGCGGCAAGCGCGAACAGCAGGGCCGCGATGGTCGCGGCGAAGGGGAGATAGGCGTGGTCCGGCCGGTCGAGACCACCCGCCGGATCGGCGGGGGCCAGCATGTAACGCAGCTCGTGGAGGGCGAAGGCCGCCACCCCCATGAGGGCGGACATCCGCAGTCTCGACCGGCCCGCCGGCATCGGCGGCAGTATGGCAGCGGTGGCCTGGCCCCTTCCCTGTGAAGCTCTTGTGCTGGTTCTGTAACAAGCGCTTCACGGGAAATTCAGGAGTTGATCACAGCGGCCCCCGGGCGAGCGCTACGTTCGGGACAGTGAAGCGGAGCGCGAGGGTTCCAGATGCCTGAGACCGCCCCGGCCTACCGCCGGCGGGAGTTCATCGGAATCGCAGCCGGGGGCGTCGCCGCACTGGGACTCGGCGCAGCGTTCTGGCGGGAGGTGCTCAGGCAGGATTCGACCCGACGGCCGCCCGGGCCTGGCTACGGCCCGCTGGGATCGCCGAACGAGCACGGTATTCGCCTGCCGGAAGGCTTCAACTCGCGGGTCGTGGCGCGCGGCCGGCGCCGGGTCCCCGGTACGCCTTACACCTGGCACGTCGCCTCGGACGGCGCCGCCGCCTTCCCCACGCGGGACGGCGGCTGGATCTACGTCTCGAACTCCGAGGACGAGCAGGGCGGGGCCAGCGCCATCGCCTTCGACCGGAAGGGTGCGATCAGGGACGCCTACCGCATCCTCGGGGGCACCGTAGCCAACTGCTCGGGCGGGGCCACGCCGTGGGGAACCTGGCTCTCCTGCGAGGAAGTCGAGGGCGGTCTCCAGTGGGAGTGCGACCCCACCGGCAGGCGGCGGGCCGTGGCCCACCCGGCCATGGGCAAGTTCAAGCACGAGGCCGCCGCGGTCGATCCGCACGAGCGCGGCGTCTACCTGACCGAGGACCTCATCGACGGCGGCTTCTACCGCTTCACACCCAGGCGCTGGCCGCATCTCGACGCCGGCCTGCTCGAGGTAGCGATGGTGTCCCGAGGCGGCCGGGTGAGCTGGGCCGAGGTCCCCGACCCGGCAGGCCGCCCGAGGCGCACCCGCCACCAGGTGAAGAGGATGACGCACTTCCGGCGTGCCGAGGGGACCTGGTACGACAGCGGCAGTGTCTACCTGGCCACCGCGCCCGCCGAACGGGCGCGATCTACGAGGTCAGCGGGCCCTTCCGCGGCGCCCGGCCCTGAGGACCGGCCTCAGGGCCTGACCTGCTACGCCCGAAGCTCCTCCACCAGGGGCAGCGGCTCCAGGGCTTCCCCCGCGGGGGGCGAAGCCGGCGGCTCCTCGCCGCCCGCGCGAAGCTCCGGATCGAAGCGATACCCCACACCGAAGTGCGTGTGTATGTACTCCCAGTCCGGCGAAGCCGCCTCGAGCTTCTGCCGCACCTTGCGGATGAAGACGTCGACCGAGCGATCCCCGTGGGCCATCGCGTAGCCCCACACGGACTGGTAGATCTCCTCCCGCTGTAGCACCTTCCCTTCAGACTGCGCCAGCAGCTGCAGCACCTCGAACTCCCGGCGCGTCAGGTCCGCGTTGCGGGTGGCGGCGAACGCCTGGAACTGGTCCGCCCGGACCTCGAGCTCGCCGACCACGAGCGGCGCCTCCTCGACCCTGGCGGAGGCGCGCTTGCGCCGCCGCACGACCGCCTCCACGCGCGCGAGCACCTCCTCCGGGTGGCACGGCTTCGTGACCCAGTCGTCCGCGCCCAGCCTCAGCCCGCGTACTCGCTGGGCGACCGTGGAGCGGCCCGTGCAGACCACGATCCCCATCCCCGGCAGGGTGGCCGACAGCTGCTCGAGGTAGTCCCAGGCGCGCTCGCGCAGCACGGCGAGGTCCACGACGATCGCGTTGACCCGCATCGCTACGACGTCGTCGGCGCGCGGGGCGGCCTCCAGCCGACGGTACGGCCAGCCGAGATCGTCCGCCCGCTTCGCGAGCACGCGCACGAAGCCGGAGTCCGTGTCGAGGATCGCTATGCGTAGAGGTTCAGCCATTGCCCTGCGGTGGCGGTCCGACCGATGAGTGGGAGGCGCCGCGCGGCGCTGAGGGTTCCCATTCGCCGGCCAGTCTACGCGACCGATCCGCCGTTTCCCCGCTTTTACAGGTTCTTCACAGCCCATCAACGCCCAAATAACGGGGTTTACGTCCGACGCTGGCAATGTCAGCCCCATGGCGGTGGCTACCAACGGCACTGTTCTGCGTGCCGGACAGCTAGAGATCAGGCCGGAGGAGTTCACAGCCCTGGTGGACGGGCAGCCGCTGCGCCTCACCGTTCGCGAGCTCCAGCTGCTCACAGCGCTTGCGGTTCGGGGCGGGCGGATCGTGAGCCGTCAGGAGCTCTACAGCGAGGTCTGGGGTGAGCCCTTCCGGAAGTCGGACCGCTCTGTGGACGTCTACGTGGGGAAGCTGCGGCAGAAGCTCGAGCAGGCGCTGCCGGACCACGCGTTCATCCACACCCATTTCGGGTTCGGCTACCGCTTTACGCCGGAACCGACCGCCTGATTGCGGCCGCGGCGTAGGCGCCTTCGGGTGCTTTTACACGTTTTTCACAGGGCGACGACAGGTCGATAACAGACTGCCCCGGGGCAGCTGCGACCGTCGCGCCGTCAATGACCGAATCGAAGGAGACAACTCGAATGAGGAAGCTTCTCGCGCTCGTCGCGTTCGGCGTGCTCGCCCTTGGGGTGGCCGCCTGCGGCAGCAGCGACAACGACAACGGCGGCGGCGGCAGTAGCAGCGCGAGCGTCCCTGACAAGGGCGGCTCCTTGAACGGCGCCGGCGCGACGTTCCCCCAGCCCGTCTACGACGAGTGGTCGGCGCGCTTCAAGGACAACACCGGGACGACGGTCAACTACCAGGGCATCGGCTCCGGCGGCGGTGTGGCGCAGTTCACGGCCGGTACCGTCGCCTTCGGGGCGAGCGACTCGGCGATGACCGACGACGAGGTCAAGGCGGCCTCGAAGAAGGGCGACCCGGTCCACGTACCGAGCGTCCTCGGAGCGGTCACGGTCTCCTACAACGTCGACGAGGTCGACAAGGGCCTGAAGCTCGACGGCCCGACGGTTGCCGACATCTTCCTCGGGAAGGTGAAGAAGTGGAATGACCCCGGGATCGCCAAGCAGAACTCGGGCGCGAAGCTACCGGACACCGACATCTCGGTCTGCCACCGGTCGGACGAGTCGGGCACGACGAAGCTGTTCACGACCTTCCTCGCCGACTACAGCACGGCCTGGAAGAACGGCCCCGGCGTCGACAAGACGGTGAAGTGGCCGACGGGCACGGGTGCGAAGGGCAACGACGGCGTCGCCGCCTGCGTCAAGCAGAACAAGGGCTCGGTTGGCTATGTCGAGCAGGCCTTCGCCCTGCAGAACAACTTCAAGACCGCGGACGTCAAGAACGAGGCGGGCAACTACATCGCGCCCTCCCTCGACTCGACGTCAGCAGCCGGTGTCGGCTTGAAGATCCCCACCGACCTCCGGTTCAGCGCGATCAACGCGCCGGGCGACAAGGCCTATCCGATCGCCTCGGCCACGTTCCTGCTCGTGTACAAGGACATGTGCAAGGCGGGACAGGAGCCGGCCCAGGCCCAGCGGGTCAAGAACTGGCTCAGCTATGCGCTGGGTGCCGGGCAGAAGGTCGCGCCCGAGCTCCAGTACGCACCGTTGCCCGACAGCCTCCACACGCGGGCGCTGGCCGAGGTCAAGGGCCTGACCTGTAACGGCAAGGCGCTGAAGTAAGGAGGCATGGAAGCGGCTACAGCTACAACCCGCGGCGACCGCTCGGTACTCGAGCGGTCGCCGCTGGCGCGGCTCCCCGACAGGGCGCTGCGCTGGGGCCTGACCCTTCTGGCCGGGGCGACCCTGGCGCTGATCGCCTACTTCATCATCCGGCTCTACATCGAGGCCAAGCCCGCGTTCGACAAGTTCGGGGTCTTCGGCTTCACATTCGACAACAACTGGGACGTTTCGAAGGGGATCTTCGGGGCCTGGCCGCTGGTGGTGGGGACGCTGATCACGTCCGCCCTCGCGCTCGTGATCGGGGTCCCCGTCGCCGTGGCAACGGCCATCTACATCGTCGAGCTCTGCCCACGCAAGCTGCGGCAGCCCCTGTCGATGATGGTCGAGCTCCTCGCCGCCGTCCCGTCCGTCGTATACGGCCTCTGGGCCGTCTTCGTCGTGATCCCGAAGCTGCTGCCCGCCGAGAAATGGTTCGCGGACACCTTCAGCTTCATCCCCTGGATCGGTGGTGGCACCGTCGCCGGCCCCAACTACTTCATCGGTGGCCTCGTCCTCGCGATCATGATCCTTCCGATCGTCAGCGCCATCTCGCGCGAGGTCGTTGCCACAGTGCCGGTAGAGCAGAAGGAGGCCGCGCTGGCGCTCGGCGCGACCCGCTGGGAGATGATCCGGATGGCGGTGCTCCCGTACTCGCGCGCCGGCATCACCGGGGCGTCGATGCTCGGCCTGGGCCGGGCCATCGGCGAGACGATCGCGGTCACACTCGTGATCGGGAACGCGCCGCAGATCGGGAACCACCTGTTCGCGCAGGGCTACACGCTGGCGGCCGTGATCGCGAACGAGTTCGGCGAGGCGGCCTCGAACCACCTCCATCGCGCCGCGCTGATCGCCGCCGGGCTTGTGCTCTTCGTCCTGACGCTGGTCGTGAACGGTCTCGCGCGGGCCTTCGTCATCCGGGCGGAGCGCAAGCAGGGCACGCGCATCGCGCCCGAGGGGGCGGGGGCATGACGACACTGCAGGCCGTCAGCCCCAGACGGCGTCGCACGGACCGGATCGCCCGCGGACTGCTGCTCGCGGGCACGATCGTGGCGCTCGTGCCGCTCGTACTCGTCCTCTACTACCTCGTCAAGAAGGGAATCGGGGCGTGGGGCATCGACTTCTTCACCACCGACCCTAGCGGCCGCTTCTTCGGCGACCCGGGCGGCATCAAGAGCGCCATCGTCGGCACCGTCCTGATCGTGGCGCTCGCTACCGCCATCGCGGTACCGGCCGGCATCGGGGTCGCGCTCTACCTCGTGGAGTACGGGAAGAAGTCGACCTTCGCGAACGTCGTCCGCTACTTCGTCGACGTCCTCACCGGGGTCCCCTCGATCGTCTTCGGACTGTTCATCTACATCGTGCTGGTGCTCGGCAACGTCGGCGGCAACTTCGCGGGCTGGAAGGGATCCGTGGCGCTCGCCCTGCTGATGCTCCCGGTGGTCACGCGGGCCTCCGAGGTCGTGCTCCAGCTCGTGCCCGATTCCCTGCGCGAGGCAGCGCTTGCACTGGGTGCGCCCCGCTGGCGCGTAGTCGCTCGGGTCGTCCTGCCTAGCGCCCTTCCGGGGCTCGTGACAGGCTCCCTGCTAGCGGTGGCGCGGGCCGCCGGCGAGACGGCGCCCCTCCTGTTCACGGCATTCGCCGTCAAGGCGACCACGCTAGACCTCGGAACCCAGATGAACTCGCTCCCGATCCAGATCTTCAACGACGTCCGCCAGGCTCAGGATCGCCTGGTCGAGCGCGCCTGGGGGGCTGCGCTTACCCTCGTGGTGATGATCCTGCTGCTGACCCTCATCGCTCGCCTCTTCCAACGAAGGAGCCGATTGACATGACCCTCGACCCGCAGCCGCGAACCGACTTCCCGGGGGAGGCCGCGCCCGCACGCGAGCCACAGCCCGGCGAGGCGGAGGACGCCCCGGCCCAGCGGTTCGAGCGCAAGGGGGAGCCTGAGACGCAGGGCCACGACGTGACCGTCAAGGGCCTGCGCGCGTTCTACGGCGCCAGCGAGGCCGTCAAGGGAATCGACCTGGATTTTCATCCCAACAGGGTCACGGCGATGATCGGCCCGTCCGGATGCGGCAAGTCGACGCTCGTGCGCTGCATCAACCGCATGCACGAGGAGATCCCCGGCGCCCGCGCGGAGGGCGAGGTACGGCTCGATGAGCTGGACGTCTACGGCGATGACGTCGACGTCGTGGCCGTGCGGCGAGCGATCGGGATGGTCTTCCAGAAGCCCAACCCGTTCCCCACCATGTCGGTGTTCGACAACGTCGCGGCCGGTGTGAGGCTGAGCGGCGGCAAGGCGGACGTGAAGCAGGTCGTCGAGCGCTCCCTGCGCGGAGCCGGACTCTGGGAAGAGGTCAAGGATCGTCTGAACGAACCCGGGATCGGGTTGTCCGGCGGCCAGCAGCAGCGTCTCTGCATCGCCCGGACGATCGCCGTGGAGCCCGAGGTGATCATCATGGACGAGCCCTGCTCCGCCCTCGACCCGGTCGCCACGCTGAGGATCGAGGAGCTGATCGGGGAGCTCAAGCGCCGCTACACGATCATTCTGGTCACGCACAACATGCAGCAGGCCGCACGCGTCGCCGACTCCACGGCCTTCATGCTCAGCGGTGAGCTGGTGGAGGTGGGCCAGACCGAGAAGATGTTCACCAACCCCGACGACTCGCGGACGGAAGACTACGTCAGCGGGAAGTTCGGCTGATGCCCGGGTCGCGCAGCCACTTCCGCGAGGAGCTCGGGAGGCTGGAATCCCAGGCCTTGGGCGGTATCGACCTGGTCGTGCAGGCACTCGACCGTGCCCTCGAGACCGTTCAGCATCAGGACATCGAGCTGGCCAGCATGGTGATCGAGGATGACGACCGCCTCGACGGGCGCTACCTCGAGGTTCACCAGGGGATCCTGTCTCTGCTCGCCCTCCAGACGCCAGTCGCCACCGACCTTCGGCTGGTGGCGGCGCTGCTGCATGTGATCAAGCACGTCGAGCGCATGGGCGACCAGTGCGTGAACATCGCCAAGCTCGTGCCGCTCGCCGGCCACGAGCCGCCGGCTGACGAGCGAATGCTGGCCAACATCGCCGACATGGGCCAGCAGGCCCGCCGCCAGGTGATCCAGTGCAAGCAGGCGTTCGAGCGCCGCGACGTGGCCCTCGCCGAGGATCTCGTCCGTCAGGACGACGAGATCGACCGCCTCAACCGCGACTGCTTCCACCTCGCACTGGAGATCGGGGACGACCCGGACCAGCGGGAGTGGGCGATGCACATGTTGCTCGTTGCGCGCTGCGTCGAGCGAGTAGGGGACAACGCGGTGGACATCGGCGAGCAGACGGCCTTCGTGGTCACCGGCCTCTTCCGCGAGTTCGAGGACGCCTCGCATCCCGAGCTCAGCGTCGGTGGCGGCTCTTAAAGAGTCCCCTCTGGGGCGGCTGTTCGTGATCCGCTGGAAGGACATCATCGAGCGACTGGAGCAAGGCATCGACTCCTGCGACCATGTGGGGCACGTGCTCGAGGGCATCGTCGTGAAGCACGCCTGACGTGCGAGCCCGCCCTTGATCCTTGCCTGCATAGACATCGGAAGCAACACCACGCGGCTGCTGGTCGCCGAGCGCCGGGGCGGCAGGCTGCGCGAGCTGGTCACCCAGCGCGCCTTCACCCGCATCGGCAAGAGCCTGCTCTCGGGCGGCGAGATTCCCCGGGCAAAGATCGAGGAGACCGCCGACGTGGTGGCGAGCCAGTGCCGCGTCGCCAAGGAGGTGGAGGCAATCGACGTCGTTGCCGTCGCCACCGCTGCCATCCGCGAGGCGGCCAACCGGGACGAGCTCGCAGCCGCCGTCGAGGATGCTGGCGGGATGCCGCTCTGGATCCTGACGGGCGAGGAGGAGGCGCGGCTCGCGTTCGTTGGCGCAACCCGGACGCTGACCTCGCCGGCGCGCGGCACCATTGCGGTCATCGACGTGGGAGGCGGCTCCACCGAGCTCGCCATAGGCTCGCCGGACGGCACGGTCAGCTGGTCGGCCACGTTCCGGATCGGCTCCGGCTATCTGGCCGACTCCTACCTGCGCTCGGACCCGCCTGCGGTTGAGGAGCTCGAGTACGTGCGCAGCCACGTGGAGGGGACGTTCGAGGGGATGCGCCCTCCGCCCGCGACCGAGGCCGTGGCAGTCGGGGGCACGGCGACCTCCATGCGGCGCCTCGTCGGGGCCGAGCTCTCGCACGACACGCTGGAGCGCGGGATCAGGGTGCTGTCCCAGAAGCCGATCGCCGACATCGCTGCCCGCTTCGAGCTCGACCCCGAGCGGGTGCGCCTTCTACCGGCCGGGATCCTCGTGCTCGAGGCCCTCTCCGACCGGCTGCGGCTGCCGCTCCGGATCGCGCGTGGCGGCCTGCGCGAGGGCGTGCTGCTCGAGCTGCTCGAGGAGCGCGAGGCCGCCTGAGGCGTGGGCTACTCCGAGGACGCGGGGAGCGCCGCGGCTATGGCGCCCAACTCGGAGGGCCGCAGCAGCACCACGAGCTCCCCCTTCGCGAGCGCCGCCAGTCCGCACTTCTTCAGCCTCACCTGCGCGCCGGTCGTGCTGTGCACGGCCATCGAGAAGTCCGGGTCGTGCCCCACCAGCAGCACCTCCTCGCCGTGGTCGGCGGCCAGCTCGTGGGGGTCGAACGGGCCGCCGCCCAGGCGCTCGTCGAGAACCACCTCGACCCCGCCGAGCTCGTCACAGACGATCCGCGCGGTGTCGGCCGCCCGGACCTTCGGGCTCGCGACGCAGGCGTCGAAGGAGACTCCCATTACCGCAAGGGCGGCCCCGGCGACGCGGGCCTGCTCCTCGCCGCGCTCGGTGAGCGGGCGCTCCGCGTCGGGCGACCCGTCGGCCGCCTCGGCGTGGCGCAGCAGCCAGATCACAGGCAGGGACCATACCCTGTGGGAGAGAATGGGAGGTGATCATGGAGCCACAAGCTGAGGCGCTGGCGGCGGAGCTCGCCGCCGAGGAGGTCGATCTCCGGGACACGGACCTCTACCAGAACCGCGAGCTCTCCTGGATCGACTTCAACGAGCGCGTCCTGGAGCTCGCCGAGGACGAGCGCACGCCGCTGCTCGAGCGCGTCAAGTTCCTTGCCATCTACACCTCCAATCTCGACGAGTTCTTCATGGTCCGGGTGGCGGGCCTGCACGACCAGGTGGACGCCGGCATCGATGCCCGCGGTCCGGACGGCCTGCCGCCGGCCGAGACGATCGAGCGGATTACCGAGCAGGTCCGGGAGCTGGGTCGGCGCCAGTCCGGGCAGTGGGAGGACGTGCTCCGGCCGGCGATCGCCGAGCATGGGATCCGGATCGTGGACTGCGAGCAGTGCTCGCAGAGTGAGCTGGAGGAGGTCGATCGGGTCTTCACGGAGCAGATCTTCCCGGTGCTCACCCCGCTCGCGGTCGGCCCCGGGCGCCCGTTTCCCTACATCTCGAACCTCTCGCTATCGCTTGCGGTGTGGCTGCGCGACCCGGTCTCAGGAAGCGAGACGTTCGCTCGCGTGAAGGTGCCGAAGGAGGTCGTCCCGCGCTTCCTGCGCCTAGACGGGGGAGCGTTCGTTCCGCTCGAGTCCGTGATCGCGCGCCATCTCGGCGAGCTGTTCCCGGGGATGGAGATCTTGCGCCACGACATCTTCCGCGTCGCACGCGACGCCGACTTCACGGTCTCCGACGAGGCCGACGACCTGCTGCGCGCGGTCGAGGACGAGCTGCGGCGTCGGCGCTTCGGCGAGGTGGTGCTGCTCGAGGTGGGCTCGACCATGGACACCGACCTGCGCGACCTGCTCATCGAGTCGCTCGGGGTCGAGGAGGTCCAAGTCATAGACGTCGAGGGAATGCTCGACATGACCGACCTCTGGGAGATCCACGGCGTGGAGGGCCACAAGGACCTGCGCGACGACCCCTGGACGCCGGTCAGCCAGCCCGCCTTCAACGACCCGGATGAGGGCAGGCCCGACGTCCTCGGGGCAATGCGCAACTCCGACCTGCTCGTGCACCACCCCTACGACTCTTTCGCCACCAGCGTCGAGCGCTTCGTGCAGCAGGCCGTGGACGACCCCGACGTGCTCGCGATCAAGATGACCGTGTACCGCACCTCGGACGACTCCGCGCTCGTCCCGTCCCTCATCCAGGCGGCGGAGCGCGGCAAGCAGGCCGTCTGCCTGGTCGAGCTCAAGGCGCGCTTCGACGAGCGCACGAACATCGGCTGGGCGCGGGCCCTCGAGGAGTCGGGCGCCCACGTGGTGCACGGACTGCCGGGGCTGAAGACGCACGCCAAGGCCCTCTTCGTCGTCCGCCGCGAGGGCCAGGGCGTGCGCCACTACATCCACATCGGGACAGGCAACTACCACGCGAAGACCGCCCGCCTCTACGAGGACTTCGGGCTCTTCACCTGTGACCCGGAGATGGCCGCCGACGTGGCCGATCTCTTCAACTCCCTGACGGGCGCGGCGCGGTCGCCCTCGTACCGGAAGGTGATCGTCGCCCCGGGGCACATGCGCGACCGCCTGCTGCACGAGATCAAGCTCACGGTGGAGGCTCACCGCGCCGGCAAGGACGCCTGGATCGGGATGAAGATGAACTCGCTTGTCGACGCGCGCTGCATCCGGGCTCTGTACGAGGCCTCCCAGGCCGGCGTGCGCATCGACCTCAACATCCGCGGGATCTGCTGCCTGCGGCCGGGCGTCCCGGGCGTCAGCGAGAACATTCGCGTGGTCTCGGTCGTCGGGCGCTTCCTGGAGCACTCCCGCTTCTACATCTTCCACCGGAGCGAGGAGCGCACCTACTACCTGGGCTCCGCGGACCTGATGCCGCGCAACCTCGACACCCGGGTCGAGCTGCTGGCCCCTGTCGAGGCTCCGGACCTGCGCGCAGAGCTCGAGGACACGCTGCACCGCTGTCTCGCGGACGACTCCTTCGCATGGGATCTCGGCCCCGACGGGTGGACGCGGCGCAGCGGCGGCGGGCGCTCGGTGCATCGGGAGCTCACGGAGCGGGCCCTCGAGCGGGCCTCCGCGGACGCTTCCTAGTCTGGCGGCCGCAGGCCCAGGTCGCGCTTCAGCGCCAGCACGCGGGCGGCCGACTCCTCGACCTTGCGACGGAAGGGGGGCGAGCGACGCGCGCGGCGCAGCAGGCGCGGGAATATGAGCTTCCAGCTCGCGGATCCGGTGGTCAGGACCAGGTCGGCGCCCGCCGCAACGGAGCGCTCCGCGGCCACCGCAACCGGCGAGCGGCGCACCACGGCCTTGGCCTCGATGCTGTCCGTGATCACGGCGCCCCGAAAGCGAAGGCGATGGCGGAGGAGGCGGACGAGCACGGCGGGTGACTGGGAGGCGATCAGCCGCCGGGTGTAGGCGGGGTAGAGCGCGTGCGACGCCATCACGAGCGGCACGTCGGCGGCGATCGCCGCGCGAAACGGCCGCAGGTGGCGCTCCAGCGCTGGCCTCGTCAGCGCGATCGTCACTCGGCGCTTATCGGTATTCGAGCGGGCGGCCCCGATGCCCGGGAAGTGCTTCGCGGTTGCCGCCACTCGGCCGCGTCGCCAGCCGCCGACCGAGGCCCGCACCCGGGCCGCCACCGCCCCGCTCGATCCGGCAAAGGCGCGGAACCGCATCTCGGGCCCCGCTGCGAGGTCGGCCACGGGCGCGAGCGACACGTTCACGCCGGCCCTCCGCAGCTCGCGGGCAGCCCCGCGAGCCAGCGCGCCCACGCGCCGCGGCGAGCCCTGGGCCGGCTGCGACGGCACCGGTCCGGCGAACCTCAGGTTGCGCACGGCTCCCCCCTCCTGGTCCGTCATCACCAGGGCGCCGTGGCCGGCGGCTCGCTGCATCCGCCGGTCGAGCGAGCGCAGGCCCGGCCGCGAGGCGATGTTCTTCCCGAAGACGATCACGCCGGCCGTCTCGCTCCGACGCAGGCGCCGGCGCAGGTACTCCGGAAGCCGGGTGCCGTCGAAGGCGGACACGATCAGCTGGCCCACCTGCACGCGAAGTGGGAGCCGCTCTGCCGCGCTCCGGTCTGGTCCGCCCGGCGAGGGGTCGTCCTCACCGGACCCCGAGCCGGCGACTGCCCCGGCTGTCAGGGCCAGGAGCGCGGCGGCCGCCAGCGCGGCGAGACGACGCCGGGCGGCCTGATCGCGTGAGAGACGCAGACGGCGCCCCTACTGCGGGCGGCGCTGCTCCATCGTGGCGCGGATCTGCTGGACGGCCTCGGGGGTGCTCTTCTCCATGCGCTTCAGGTCCCAGCCGGTCAGCGTGATGAGCCGCATCGGGCTCTTGGCCACGACGGTGGCGCTGCGCCTGTCCTTCTCGAGCAGCCCCATCTCGCCGAAGAAGTCGCCGGGCCCGAGATCCGCTACGTGCTGCCCCTCGCGGAGCACCTCGGCGTCCCCCTCCTCGATCGCCATGAACTCATACGAGTAGTCCCCCTCGTCCACGAGATGCTTGCCCTCCGGCACCGAGGCCTCCTCGGCGAAGGTGGCGACCTCTCTCAGCTCTTCGTCCGAGATGTCCTTGAACAGCGGAATCGTCTTGAGGCGGCTGGGATCCAAGCGCTCCTCCCTGGCATTTACGGGCTGACCTCGGGGAATCTACCTGCGATGGTGCCCGCCGTGCCGACCTCCGCCCGACTTCTCGCCCATGCCGCCCTCCGCCAGCTGCGCTATGGACGCCTGGAAGTGGTCGAAGCCGGACAGCGCATGGCATTCGGTCCACCCGGCGCAGACCTGCGCGCGGAGGTCCGCGTGCTCGATCCCGGCTTCTGGCGCTCGCTGTGGCGAGGGACTGTGGGGTTGACCGAGCGCTGGACGGCTGACGCCTGGGACTGCGACGACCTCGTGGCCCTGGGACGCATGTTCGTGCGCGAGCTCCCCAGCTTCGACCGCGTCCGCCGCCTACTCGTGCCGGTCCAGAGAGCGGTCCGGCTGATCCCTCGGAACACGCGGTTCGGTGCCCGGCGCAACGTGGCGGCGCACTACGACCTGGGCAACGACCTGTTCACCCTCTTCCTCGACGAGACCATGACCTACTCCTGCGCGCTCTTCGAGCGCCCGGACGCGACGCTGCGAGAAGCCCAGGAGGCGAAGCTCGATCTCGCCTGCCGCAAGCTCGAGCTGCGCCCCGACGATCACCTGCTCGAGATCGGCACGGGCTGGGGCTCCCTGGCCATTCACGCCGCCTCCCGCCACGGCTGCCGCGTCACGTCGACCACCATCTCGCGGGAGCAGCACCAACTCGCCTCCCGGCGAGTCCAGGAGGCCGGCGTCTCCGACCTTGTATCGGTTGTTCTCGAGGACTACCGGGAGCTGGCGGGCCGCTACGACAAGCTGATCTCGATCGAGATGATCGAGGCGGTCGGCTGGCAGTACTTCGACATCTTTTTCCGCCGCTGCTCGGAGCTGCTTCGTCCCGACGGCTTGATGTTGCTCCAGGCGATCGTGATCGCCGACCAGGCCTTCGAGGCGGAGAAGGCGTCGAAGAGCTTCGCCAACACTTACATCTTCCCCGGCGGCTGCCTACCCTCGCGCGAGGTGATCCGGCGCTGCACCTCGCGCCACACCGACATGACGGCGGTGGACTCCGAAGACATCACGGCGCACTACCCGCAGACTCTCCGCCATTGGCGAGAGCGCTTCATGGCTAACAGCGAGCGCGTGGCCGGTCTCGGCTATGACCGCCCCTTTCGCAGGCTCTGGGAGCTCTACCTGGCGTGGTCCGAGGCCGGCTTCCGGGAGCGCCGCCTGGGCGACGTGCAGGTGCTGCTCGCGAAGCCCGCCCACCGGGCCGCCCGACCTTCGGTCTCGCGCGCGTCAGCCCTGGCATGAGCGCCGCCGAGCTCCACCTGGGACGACGCGGATCTGGTGACCCGCGTCTGCTGGAGGCAGCTCGTGAAGACGGCGCCCCGTCAGCGCGGACGCCGCGCCGACATCACGCGCACCAGAACCGGCCCGCCGCCCGGGTCCACGTCCGCCGTCCAGCCGCTTGGGACGCGGGTCGACCGGCCCGGCATGACCCGCGCAAGGCGCTCACACAGAAGCGGTCGCCCGTCCTGCGCGAGCGCGATGCGTGCCGCGCGCAGGTCCTCGCGCGCGCGTAGTAGAAAGCATCCGCGCGCAGGCTCCGAGGGCGTCGCGGTCACCGCGTTGGGGACCAGCCAGTGCAGCGGCTCGAGACAGCGCACCGCTACCCGCGTGGACGGCCAGGGCTCGCCGGACAGGTGTCCGACGACGCCGGTCGCGACGTGGCGCCCCATCAGCGCCGCCACGTCCGCCGTCTCCGCGCCGTGGAGCACATTGCCGGCTGCAAACAGGCCGGGGCGGGTCGTGCGCAAGCTCGAGTCGACCAGCGGACCGCGCGTACCGGGGTCGAGCGCGGCCCCGCCGAGAACGGCGAGCTCGTGGTCGGGGATCCAATCGGCGGTGAATACGACCAGGTCGCAGGCGACCGTCTCCACGCTCCCCGAGTCGAGCTGCGTCAGCTCTACCGCCTCCACCCGGCGACCGCCTCGAATGGCGGTGACCGCCGTGCGGGTGCGAAGCGGAGTGCGGTAGCGCGCCGCCGCGCCGATTCGAAAGGCGGCGAGCGACTGATGACGCGGCAGCTCCGTGGTCATGGCAACAGCGCATGCGCCGCCGTGAGCAAGTGTCACCAGGGCCGAGAAGGAGACGTGCTCGGCGCCGACCACCGCCGCCCGCGAGCCCACGCGCTCGCGCTCGAGGTAGACGAGCTGCTGGAGCATCCCCGTGGTCATCACCCCCTGGGGCCGGGCCCCGGGGACGAGCCGGGCCGAGCGCGGCCGCTCCCTGCAACCGGCCGCGAGCACCACTGCCCGCGCGGCGAGCGTCGTCCGTCCTGCCGGCCCGGTCAGCTCGAGCGCCCCCCGCGGCGTCCAGCCTGTCGCCTGCGTCCCGAGCCTGAGCTCCGCTCCCGCGTGCTCCGCGAGTTGCGCCCAGCGCTCCGCGTACCTCGGCCCCGACATCACACGGCGGAGGTCGCGGGCGCCGAAGCCCTGGTGATGCGCGTGGCGCGGAATACCGCCGGCCAGCCCCTCGCGCTCGATCACCACCACCCGGCCGGCCCCGGCACGCCGCAACTCCGTCGCCGCGGAAAGCCCGGCCGGGCCGCCTCCCACGACGGCCACGTCCACCCCTGCGGCGGTCATGGCTCTCCGAGGCGGCGCGCCACGTGCGCGCCGCAGAAGAACCCCTGGCAGCGACCCATCAACGCTCGCGTGCGCCGTCGCACGCCGTCGTGGTCGAGGGGCGGGATCGGGCTCGCGGCCACATCGCGAAGCTCGCCGCGACTGACCCGTTCGCAGAAGCAGACGATCTCGCCATAGGTCGGATCGGCGGCGATCCGTTCCGCGTCCTGGAAGGGTCGCGGCTCGGCCTCCCCGATGTACGGCATGCGGATCTCGGGGAGCTCCGTCGCCCGCTCGCGCAGTTCGAGCCCGGACTCGCCCAGCCGGTCTCGCACCCATTCGGCGATCGCCATCGAGGACGACAGGCCCGTGGAGCGGATACCCCCTGCACATACGTACCCGAGCTCGTCGTGCGCCTCCAGCTGGTAGTCGCCATGCTCGGTTGCTGCGCGCAGCCCGACGTAGACCGCGGTCACCTCGTGCTCGAGGAGGGCGGGCATCAGTCGTCGTCCGGCCTCCCGGAGCCGCGAAATCCCGTTGGCGGTGGACGAGGTGTCCTCCTTCGACTCGACGTCGTCCGCGGTCGGACCGACCAGCACGTTCCCGAAGACGGTGGGCGCCACGAGCACTCCCTTCGTGGTGGCCGTGGGGACCGGCAGCAGGATGTGCGAGACGAGCGGGCGGCTGAGCTTGTCGAACACGATCAGCTCGCCGCGGCGCGGGGTGACGGTGAAGCCGTCGAGCCCGGCCATCCGGTGGACCTCGTCGGAGTACAGGCCGGCCGCGTTGACCAGCCGCCGAGCGGCGACCCCCCCTCTAGAGGTCTGCAGCCGCCAGCCCGAGTCATCACGGGCCACTGCGGTGAGCTGCTCGCGACGGCGAAGAGCGGTGCCGGCGAGCACCGCCTGCGTGGCGAACGCCAGCGGCGGGGTGAACGGACACACGATGAACTCGTCGGGCACTTCGAGCGCGCCAAGCGCTCCGGGCCCGAGGTGCGGCTCGCGCCGGTACAGCTCCTCCTTCGAGACCCGGCGCACGCGCTCGTAGCCGCAGCTGGCCGCGTTCTCGGCGATTGCGGGAAGGCGTGCGATCTGCTCCTCGCTCCAGCCCACGAGCAGCGCGCCCGTCCGCTCGAGCGGGATGCCAACCTCCTCCGCATAGCCGATGAGCAGGTCATGTCCGCGGGCCACGAAGGTCGCCTCGCGGGTACCCGGCTTGGCGTCGAAGCCGGTGTGCAGGATGGCGGTGTTGGCCTTGCTCGTGGCGGCGCCGACATCCCCGCGGTCGATCAGGACCACGCGCAGCTCGAAGCGCGCTAGCTCCCGAGCGACGGCAGCCCCCACGTCCCCGGCCCCGATGATGGCGACGTCGTAGGGGTCAGGCTTCATGGGGACAGCATCGCGTAAGCGCCTGCCCTGACCCCGCCCAACGAGTCGTCACCGCGCCGGGCCCTACCGCATCGGCTGACGAGGCCGGGCTCCCGTGCCCCAGTCCCAGGCGGAGCACAGCTCGATCCGCGTGCGCCGACCCTTGTCAACGCCCGCCCCCGGGGCACTGCATCCCTCCGAGCTGTCGCTCGCGACTACCCGTCGCAGCCGCGGCGGACGGATCGTCGTATGTCAGCTGGTAGCCGACGAAGCGGCGTCCTAGTACTCGTCGTGTCGCCGCAGCCAGAAGACCTCTTCGCCTTCCTCATTGCGCCCCATCGGCGCCCGGTCGAGCAGGCCGTAGTACCCCATCACGGGCTCGAGTCCCCGCGCGGTGCTCACATAGGTCCGGTAGACGGTCCCGTCCGAGAGCGCGTAGGCGCTCAGGCCCGGCCCCTCCGCGACGTAGCGGGCAACGTCGACGCCGCAGGCGGTCGCGTTCTGCTCGACGGCCGGTGGCAACCCGCCCTCCAGGAACGGCTTCAGCTCTTCCTCCGTGTGCAGGAAGCCCAGCTCCCTGTGGAAGTCGGGACCCACCGTCGAAACCCAGTCGAACCTCCAGCCCATCCGCTCCTTGTAGCCCAGGAGCTTGTCCAGGGGTGCCCTCGACGAGCAGATCATGGTCACGTCGCGTGCCCTGAGGTGGGGGACGTTGGCGTTGAGATTGTCCGCGATCGACGAGCAGACCGGGCAGCCAGCCTCGTAGTCCGGGCCGAACATGAAGTGGTAGACGAGCAGCTGCGAGCGGCCGTCGAACAGCTCCGCGAGGGACTCGGTCCCGTCGGCAGTCTCGAAGTTGTACTCCTTCTCGACCGGCACCCAGGGTAGCTCCCGGCGCTTCCGCGCCAGCTCGTCGCCCCGCCGCGTGAGCTCCTTCTCCTCCGCGAGCAGCTCGTCGCGGGCGGCCTGCCACTCCTCTGGCGTTCCTACCTTGTGCTGCGTCATTGCCTTGCCTCCTGTGTCGGGGGTCCTCATGGTGCTTGGACACCGCTCCGGACCGGAACGAAACGCCCTGCCAGGATGCCGTTGTGGCGGGGCGAATGCTTTCTCCCGGTAACAGTGCAGCTGCGGCTCCCCCCGGTAGCGGTCGATGAGCTCGCGGAACGCCCGCACGTCTCCCACCCGCAGGGGTCCGTCTTCGGCGAAGTCGAGCACGAAGACCCGTGCAACTCGACCCGGATCCCCGTCAAGCGCCGGATGAACGTCGACCACCAGCGGGCGAAGCCACGGGTCGCCATCGGGTGCCATTACCTTTTCAGCAGCACGAAGCTGAGGACCCCGAGGACTACCGCGAGCGCAATTAGAAGCCACACCCAGCCAGACCAGTCGGGCAGCAGATCGCCGAACACGAGCTTCAAGCCAAGCTGCAGCATCTTCCGGCCGGCTAGGGACGGGCCGATGGATCCGGCCTCGGGCCCATGGCCTCGATTTGCCCCGAGCGGGGCTGCGTTGCACGCCCAGGCTCGACGCAGGGGCCGTAGGGTGACGGGTGGCTCGTGGACAAGCTCACGGCGCCTTCGCGCTCGGCCTAGCTTCCGACCGTGCCGGTAAGTCGCCGGAAACGACATTGGCCGCAACCTTGATGATCTCGGCGAGCTCTTCCTCGGGACGACCAGGCGGGAGAACGAGGTGCACGCTGTCGGCGCCGGCGGCAAACCAAGCGGCTATCGCAGCTCCGGCTCGGTCGTAAGTCGCCATCAGCGTCACGTCGCGTGCGAGATCCTCCGCAACGGATGGCAGCTCGGGCTGCCCGTCGCCGTCCGCGGCCTCGATGACTGCGTCCACAGCGGCCGCCATGCCGAAGCGCTCGCCGAGCAGCCGTGGATACAGCGGCCCCATGCGGGTGGCGTAAGTCGCGAGCCACCAGGCCGCGAGCCGCCGGGCGCCCTCCTCATCGGGTGCGAGCGCTACCGGGACACCCACAGATACACGCGTCGGCGTGGGCGTCTCGGCCAGTGCTTCCCCTTGCCGAAGAAGGGCGCACCCGTCCTGCACCCGTGATCGTGCCCAGAGGAAGGGTCCCCACCCGTCGGACAGCTCACCGGCGAGTCGGATCGAGCCCGGAGACAGCGCCGCCAGGACGATCGGTACCGGCACATCGGGTGTGACGCCCAAGCGCAGAGGCCGGGCGCCCCCCGCGGGGTTTGGCAGCCGCTCGCCGCTCAGGAGCGTGCGAACCGCCGTCAATGTCTGCCGGAGTCGCCCTAATGGCCGATCCCAGTCAATGCCGTGAAACCCCTCGGTTAGCGGCGGGCTACCTGCGCCGATACCGAGTGAGAATCGACCTCCGGAACACCGCTGGAGGCCGGCCGCGCCGAGCGCAATCGTAGCCGGCGTCCGGCCCCACGCGGAAATCACCGACGTGCCGAGGTCGATGCGCGAGGTCCGCAGGGCGAGTTCCGCCAGCAGGATCATTGAGTCGTGAGTCCACCCCTCGGCCACCTCCACGCGATCGAGATCCGACTCGTCCGCCTGGTTGGCGAGTCGCAGGATCACATCCGAGCGAGTCTCGAAAGGAGTGAAGGCCACGCCGACGCGCATGCGTCCACCATCTCGGGTACGACGGCGCCGAGTCAAGGACACCCGACGGCGTCAGACGGCCCAGCGACGCAGAGTGCCGCTAGTGGCGCGGGGTGAAGAACCCAGTGGCCGTGACGTGGGTCCCCGAGCCCGTTGTGTACGCACATGTCGTGAGCGATGCCGGGTCGAAGCATTGGATCCCCGGCCGGTAAGGGTCGGTCCGTCTGCGCCTGCCGCAGGTGGTCAGCCGAGACGGCTCCACGCGTGGCGCTTCGGAAGCGGGCGGTCCTAATACTCAAGCGTCTCTATCTGCTCCCGGAAGTGGATGTCAGGCTCGCCCTCCACGCCGCCGCGCTCCATGGCCTCACGCAACGACGGATCCTCCAGGAACCCGCGGGCGTCCTTCTCGGAGCGGAACTCGAGCGCAATGACCACGTCATTGGGGTCGTCCGCCGTGCGGTAGAGCCAGTGCCTGGCGGCTCCGTGCTCGCGCCGGCTCGCCTCGTGCTCGTCGAAGACCGGCTTCCAGGCGTCGTAGTCCCGGACCCGGTGGTGTACGACCAAGACCGACATTCGAGCCTCCTAAGTTCGCTCGAACCCACCGTAGTGCGCCGGATGGGCGAGCGTGCGTTTGACCCGTCGACCAGCAGCTTGCTCTGAAGGTCTGTGGTGCGCTACATCGTGGCTGGACCCAGGACGGCGCCGTCTCCTCGATTATGCCCGCCCCGGGCGCTACCTCTCAGTCTTCGAGACTGCCCCAACTCTGGATCAGGGTGAAGGTCGTGCCCCATCTGCCCGGCTCGGCCAACTCGGTCTCGGCCTCGCGGCGTAGCGAGGCGAGCTCGTCCTCGCTCAATCTCTCGGTGAGCCGCGACTCGAGCGCGACGCTGAACTGAAGCGGCAGACGCAAATAGGGGTGGGCTGGTTTGAGCGCGATGAGGTGCGCGTTTATCTCCGGCTCCTCAATACCGACTTCGCGGAGTAGCTCCGGAAGTCCGCGGCCCGCCTCGCCGCCCAGGGCGGCAAAGATCTCGGAGAGCAATTGGATCAGCCGTTCGGCCGCGGGGGCAGGCGGATTGAAATGCCAGGAGCCCAGGTCCCACTCCTCAAGAACCAATGAGCCACCGGGCCTGACCAACCGCCGGTAGGAGTCCACCTGCTCACGGCCGCGTCCGAGCGGAGCGATCACGAAGCGGGCATGGACGAGATCGAAAGATTGCGGCGCCAGCTTGCTCTCGAACAAATCATCGACGACGAGTTCAACGTTGGAGATTCCTTCTGCCTCCAGAAATGAACGAGCGGCACCGAGCAGGCTCTCGTCTATGTCGGTGCCTACGATTTGGCCGGAGGGTCCGACCCACTCGCTGAGGATCCGAAGCCAGCCCATGGCTCCGCAGCCGACGTCCAGGGCGTGTCGGCCGGATCCCTCGCCGACCTTCGAGAGGAGCTGCCGCCCAGTGGGCTCCCACACGCGCGACTGCAGCTGCAGGCGCTCCAACTCCGACGGTTGGTTGGCGAGCAGGTAATTTTCCTGCGACATCGCCCGGAGTATTTCCCCTCCGGCCTGCGGGGGCAAGGCAATGCTCAGCTGTGCGGCTCAGCTGCGGATCGCGCGTTGCGCTACGCGGCTACGTGCACGCGCTCCTTCTCGGCAGCCCACTCATGCTCGGCATGTCCGTTGCTCGACGTCCACGCCGGCGTCACGACGGAACCGCGGAACGGGGCAAACGCCGTACGGAGCCGGTCGGTCAGCGACGGCGTGGCCTCGTAGGCCCGGATCGCGCCGGCTCGCATGCGCAGATAGGCGACGAGAGGGTCGGTGCGGCTGGAGGGATCGGCGATGACGCGTCCATTGTCGAGTGAGAGCGCCGCGGCCGGCGTACCGTTGATGTGTGCCCGATGATCACGCGGCCCACAAGCGGCCGCTGGGAGTCATGCTCGGCAAGGCGCGTCAGTGTGTCGGCGTCCTCTTCGGTTGCGAAACGAACGGGATAGAGATTGGCGGCGAACATTGCTGTTCTTCCTCCTTGGGAGCGGTTATGACGTGTCGAAGGGGAACACGACCTGCTGACATTTCGCGGAGGTGTCGCTGACGCGCACGGCGACCGGGCGGTCCGCGCCCAGTCAGCCTCCCGGGCGCAGTTTCATGCCCCCGAATAGCAGCGAAATGCGCTGGTCCTGCATCCCGCGGAGGGTGTCGCGCAAAGGTCGACGGGGGTGCTGGCGGCGCCCCCCGGCGGTGATGTGTCCTGGGGCCAGTGTGGTTGTCGCCGATCAGGCGGCCGCGAGTTGGTGCTGGTGGAGCTTGA
>Ga0126312_10000581_pt1 | contig 22316 bp, 25 predicted proteins | sample Plot104A_FD_92537 | JGI IMG/M metagenome (GOLD analysis project Ga0126312, IMG submission 92537) | Serpentine soil microbial communities from UC McLaughlin Reserve, CA, USA - Plot104A | ecosystem: Environmental > Terrestrial > Soil > Grasslands | place: USA: UC McLaughlin Reserve, Lake County...
ACGTCTACGTTGACGAATTCCCTGTCCCAAAGACGTCAGTTTTCATCGCAACATCAGAAGATGTTGTGAACGCGGCCACGCTGTCAGAGAACAGGCCGATCCCGTTCAAGCCCTTTCAATGCGCGCGGTTTCTAGTGATAAAGGAAGGCGGGTTGGACACAAAGAGGCACAAGATCGTGATCCTGAGTAAGATGGAAGGCTTTGAGCAGATAATGATCCCGTTCACATTCATGGATTACGGGGGCCGCCAGAGCGGAGAGGTGTTTGTCCCCGAGCTGCCGTCGGACCACGAGTCAACCACGGAGTCAGGCGAGAACGCCACTATCTTGAAGAACTTTACCACTCCGCTGGTGCTCTCGGGCAAGAAGGCATACATCGTCTGCTCGTCAAATGGCGCCCTTTCGGCCAACTGGACTTGGATGGGCGTAAGGTACGACAACGGAGGGCTGTACGTCCCGCCTGCAAGAGCGTTTGGTCGCATAATAGTAGAGATATCGATGGATGATGGTGTGCGCAAGAGGCTGCCAAACTTTGTAGTCTCGTCAAGGCACGAAAACGGCATCCTCCAGACAAAGCACGAGCTGGCTGGACTTGAAGTAAAGAGAAAGCTGCTCGTCCCCTTTGAGCACAGGGGGTTCATAATCGCTCTGGACCTGAGCCTGCTGAACGGATTTCGGAGGCTTGCTGGACGAAAGGCCAAGCCGTCAAGGCGCAAGATCCGCATACACTTCATGATAAACGGCAACATCACCAGCTACGGCTTGGCAGCCGTCTCGCAGAGCATCACTTCCCGGTTCAACACAAGGCACAACTGCCTGCAAGTAAGCACCCGATCAGGCGGCGTGCATTATTTCGGCACGATAGGAGTCGCCCCAAAGAGTCTGAAGCCGGGCAAGGTGCTGACGGACTCGTTCGACAACGATCTGGAATTGTCATACGACGTTGAAATCGAGACGGGCAAGACAGTCAAGCTTGCACTGGTCGGGACCGGCAGCTTTACCGGTCAGGAGAACTGCCTAAAAGAGTACCTGGAGATGAGGGACAACTACGGGCAGCTTGTCGAAGAGACTGAGAACGGGTTCAAAGAATTTTCGTCCTCCGCTCTTAACATAAGGTCGTCGTCCTCCCAGAAGCAAAACTCTGCCATAGCAAAGCTAGTCGCCGCGTACGAAAAGGCAAAGATGTGCTTGCGGTATCTTCAGACAGAGTACGACGGGCTTGGAGAGGGAATATGCGCCGGGCTCCCGCGCTTTCCAAATTACTGGGCAAGGGACACGGGCTGGACGCTGCGCGGCTACCTTGCCATTGGCGACTACCGCTTTGCGGCTGCGACGATTGACAATTTCCTAAAGCACCAGGCAAAGAAATCAGTGGCCGGCACGGTCAAGGGCGAGCTTCCGATGATAATCAGCGGCAAGGCATTCCTCCATGCCCCGACCTATGGATCAGCCGACTCGACCTTTCTCTTCCCGTGGGCGCTCAAGGAGTACGTGCTTGCCACAGGAGACGTCGCGTACCTCAAGAAGCGCTGGGAGTCAATCGTGGACCTAGTCGACTGGGGCATGCACAAGGACGTGGACGGCGACGGACTGGTCGAGCACGGGTTCACCGGCGTCGCAGAGAAGCTGCCGATACAGGATTCCACTTGGATGGATCACATTGATAGGCGCAAGAGCGCAAACGACATCCAGGCCCTTTTCTATGAAAGCCTGAAGATCGGAAGCGAGCTTGCTGCAATCGTTGGCGACAGCGCAAATCAAGACAAGTGGAGCGATAGAGCCAAGCAGCTCAGGGAAAAAATCGATTATGAGTACTGGAACCCTGCGTTGGGGTTTTACTACGACACGATAAGAAAGGACGGCTCAAAGGACCCAAGCATCCGACCTAACGCGCTCGTGTTGCTTCTCACCGGCGCAGTTAGGGACAGGGACAAGGCCGGGTCAGTGCTTGAAAGGATCGAGATGCAGGACATGACGACGCCTTGGGGCGTCAGGACGCTCAGCAGCTTAGACTCACGGTACAACCCTGCGCTGTACCATGACGGGGCGGTATGGCCGCTTGTCACAGGGTGGGCTGCCGCATGCGAGATCGAGTTTGGCCGGAAGGAGCAGTCGCTTGGCTACCTAGAGTCGATGGCAGAAAGGATAATCATGGAAAACGGTATGTTTGCCGAAACGTACAGGGGAGACAGGCCGGAGCCGTTCAACTCGTGCATACTGCAGGCATGGTCAGTCGGCATGTACGTCTATGCGCTCCGAGAGATGATGCTTGGCATGAAGGCTAACATGGTAGTCAACAGGATCCAGTTTGAGCCCAGCATCCCAGAGTCGCTCAAGGGCTCTGCTGTTCCAATAGAGTTCCAGCACTCTGTCGATTCTTTTGCGCGAATGCGGGTCACAGTCGATCCGCAGAACGAAAAGATACTCGTCGCACTCAAGGGAACAACAAGTAAAAGGCCAGAGATCTTTAGCAATTCGTACGGCCTGAGCGTCGCGTATGAATAATATTACCCAAGATACTTACTAGAAATTAATCCGGGCTCAGTTTCCATATCGCACCTTGGCAGGCTTTAAGGGCATACTTGATATCGCACTCCTCGTACTCTCCGACAAGCTCTTTGAAGAAATAGCAGTCAGGCTGAGGCAGCCGCCCATATTCGGCTACCTTATTGCCGGCATAGTTGTGGGCCTAGCCGTTCTTGCGTTGGTTGCAGCCTGCCGACGAACTCATGCTTTTTATATAGATAGTTATACAGACAGGCATCTTCTTCTTCTTTTTCTTCCTGATAGGGCTGAAGAAATCGGCATTCTGAGCATTTTCTGAGTGATCAGAATGAGGCTCTTTGCCGGCGCCACCGTGAGGTTTGTCGTGCCATTTGCGCTTGCAGTGCCCCGCTCTATCTACCTTGGGCCAATGCCGCTTCTTGCGGTTGGAAGCGTCATTAGCATCTCGAGCCTCGGGGTCGTTGCGAAAATCCTCATTGATTATGGCAAGCTGAAGGAGCCGCTCGGGCTTGAGATTTTTAGGCTCACTTCCCTGCCGGAATTCATCGGCCTAGTAGTGGCAAGCGCCTTTATTCAGTTAGCAAACCCGTCTAGCTTTCAGGAGACGGTCAACGCCTTTGTCGCGCCGTTTGCGCCCGGCCTGAATGCCACGCTGGCAATATCCGGTCTACCGACGGTCACCACGGTAACGGCCCCGGTCCGGGAGCAGGAGGATTTGTCGCTGACGTTTGAGCAGCTTTCGTTTGCGTGGCTGTTTGTATGCATGGTGATATTTTTCTCTGCAGTCACGCTCTTTAGGCTCAAGGTTCTTCCGCATGTGATGCGGTACGTCAGGTCGCACTTCAAGGTGAGGGAGATCTAGTTTGGCATGTTCATCGGCCTGATCTTGCTCATGTCCTACTTTGCTGAAGCCAGCGGCGTCCACCGGGCGGTGAGCGCACTCTTGCTTGGCGTGCTCTTTTTCGCAGATGCCAAAGAAGGACTATGAAAAGTCGATAAAGGGCTTGCACAGCATCGCGCACGGGGTTTTCATACCGATATTTTTTGCCAGCACTGGTATCCATTTTAGCTATGGCTGCCTGAGCGTGCCGTACTACCTGGTGCCGGTAGTTCTGGTAATCATTACATTTGGCAAGTTTGGCGGAGCAATACTGGCCGCAGCGATCGTCCAGCCCAAGCCAGTCCTCACTATTGGCACCGGCGTGATGGCCAAGGGCGCAGTCGACCTTGTGAAAATGCTGTCGTCCCTGTCAGCCGGGATGGTGCAGCCAGACCTGTTTTAGCTTGTCGTCTTTGGCATAATGATAATGATACTTGTGACTTCGGCAACCCTGAAGAGGGGAATCTGCTTGCCTCTTCTGCCGCAGGCCAGGTCCTCAAAAAGATAACGATCGAGGTGGCGATAGACACGCTGACTCCTGGTACACGAGGACGATGCTCGGCCACATGCGCGTCCGCGATGTCTACATCGCAGAGCCGCCGACTGTGTATGGCGAAATGACCATCACACAGCTTGACGATAAGCATAAGGACAGGTACAATCCTGAATATGTCGCGATGATGAAAGACGGTAGGTCATACTTGGACATAGTGACGCCTTCCAAGATGCGCAAGATAAGGAGGTAGGGTTGGGACTGCGTCTTCCTATACGACATTTCGATACAGCACATTAAGGCCGTCAAGATGGACGAACCGCTCTATGAAGTGATAGAATACATGGCGCTGCACGACGTGGACCCAGTGGCAGTCGTCTCAGAGGACGAGCAGCAGGTGCTTGGGGCGTCATGAGGAGCGACGTGTTCAAGCACATCACAAAGATATGATGATGATGATCTGCGGGAGAGATTGTGTTCTACCGTGCTAAAGGCATAAATTATCTTGCAAGTCCGGACAACCTTGTCAAGATAGCAACATGTTCACGTTCTACACGCCACAGACCGCAAACAAGGCGCTGCCAGAGGTAAAGCGCATGTTTGCAAACATTATCGCCCAAAAGAACCAGGTGGTCGCCATACAGGAGCAGCTGCAGATGATAATCGATTCGGGCAGCGAGTTCCAACAGTTTATCAAGAAAAAGCAAGAGCTAAATGCCGCCGTTTCAAATCTCTACAACGCCATAGAGCAGCTCGAGGGCACCGGGGTGGTCATAAAGAGCGTGGATGAGGGGCTGCTTGACTTTCCGTCAAAGAGGTTCAACGAGGAGGTGTGGCTGTGCTGGAAAGTAGGAGAGGACGAAATAAAGTTCTGGCATGCCAAGGACGAGGGATTCATGGGCCGCAAGCCACTCGTGACCAGCGGTTTTCCAGCTGACGAAAACGGCATAGACCCAAGTGAACTCGAACGGCTCAAGTAATCTGCTATTGGGCAGCAGTAGTGTTCGCCGTAGGCGATGCGGCTGCCATATTTTGACCTGGCGCTACTACAGTTACCGTTGCAATCATCCACGGGTGCACGGTGCAATAGTATGGTATCGTAGCTCCCCGTTGATCCTGTATTGTTACCGAAGCATTTGCCCCTGGGTTGAATAATCCCGTATCAAATTGTCCCGAAGGGCCTTGCTGAGGATTGCCAGCTGTTGCCGTATGCGCTGCCGTGTCATTGTTGATCCATGTAACATTTGATCCACTTGGGACTTGAATTGAGTTTGGAACAAAGTATTGATTGGTTTGATTGACTGAGGCACCCGAGGATATGACTACGGTGATGGCGTTTGTAGCAGTATTGCTGGCACTTGCAGAAGCATTTGTCGCCTGAGGCGACGGCTGCTGTTGCTGGGCATACGATATACTCCGATGTCGATATTGTGCTATCCCTGCCATGCCAGCAGCAGGGAAAATGGTTATCGTTAGCAATATTGCGACAGCAGCAACAGCTGCTATTGTTAGAGACAGGCTTTTTGAAGTTCCATTGCTCATGTGTTGCATCAAGGAATCTATTTCCAGATCCGCTTTAACCCTTGGCGATCTTGATTATGACATCTGATAGGTAAAATCTTGACTATTACAAGAAGATGAAATCAATTAACCAGAATCACATTATAGAAAAGCTGGCGTTTGGAGCGGCTGCATTGAACCAGCTAGCTATTTCAGGATGAATTTTGCCGCTCTATAAGTAGCCTTTATGGCTCCCGATGCGAGCGGCGGCATCTCTTCCAAAATTGCATCCACCATCTGCTGGCCCCTTTCCTTTAGTATTTCCATTATCCTGTCAAGGTCACTCCTGGCAGCTTCAAGCGCGGCAAGCCCTTCAAATGTGATCGAGAAATATTCGCGGGAGAAGAACAGCATCCAGCGCCGCGTGCGCCTTTCGATGTAGCCCTTGAACATCAGGTCGGTTACGACCTCTGCGACGATGCGCTCGGCCAGCCTGACGTCCTTTACAATCGCCTTTTCGTGCCGGGACCCGCCCCTGACTGACTCGAGAATGCGCATTTCAAGGCGGCTGAGCGCAGGAGACTCTCTCACGTTATCTTGTAGTTCGCAACAAGAGTATTTAATTTGATGCGTGCTTTTATCCATCCGTATATATGTGCCCACCACCGATTGACGCCGCGGAATTTGAAGCTCACAAGGACCTCTCTACGATCATTAACCAGTTCCTTTGCAGAAACCGTGGCAAGGGCTTTTCAGCAAAAGAGATAGCGCAGGCGACCGCGATTTCGGAAGCAGACGTGAATAACGCGATGGTCAAGATGAGCATATCAGACCTTGCTGGAGCGATATCTGGCAGGAAGAGAAAGTTCAAAATAGAAGACGTGACGGTGAACGGCGTCATCTATTACCGGTGTGTCGCAGGCGACTGATTGATTCAAAAAGCATAGTAAGACCCTTGCCGTATCACGCACCGGAGTGCTGTCCAGCTGGCTACGGGCAATCAGGATCAGGTTTCTGCTCGCATCCGTGATTGCGGTAAGCAACGGCCTTGCCATAGCCTACTGGAAATTCGGCTACATCGACCCGCTGTACGCTGTCTTGACGTACCTCGGCGTCGGCTTTTTGCACGCAAGCGTCGACCTGCTCAACGACTACTGGGATCATAAAAGAGGCATCGATTCTGCAACGACGAGGACCAAGTTCTCGGGCGGAACCGGCGTCCTCCCGGAGAACATCCTCACGCCAAAAGCAGTCTATACTGTTGGGATGATATTCCTGATACTTGGCGCAGCGATAGGTGCGTACTTTGTTGCAATACGTGGAGTCGCCATCGCTGTGATACTGGGCTTCGCAGTCGTCGCCATCTACTTTTACTCTACCAGCATCGTCAACGCTGGCCTTGGCGAGCTCTTTGTGGCAATCAAGGCGGCGATGATAGTGCTAGGCACTTTTTACGTGCAGACTGCCGCCATCGACATGGCAGCGATATTTGTTGGAGCCATCGTCGGCCTATTGTCGGCTACCGTATTGTTTATCAACTCGTTTCCAGACTATGAAGCAGACAGATCAAAGGGTCGCCGGACGCTTGTCATCATCATGGGCAGGAAAATTGCTGCTTCTGCTTTTCCTGTTTTCATAATTGCTGCGTATGTAATGATCGTAGCCGGCATCTTTCTTGGGTTTACAAAAGCCTATTCGCTTGTCAGCCTTGCGTCGCTACCATTTGCTGTCAAGGCGATAATGGCATTAAGAAAGGATCAGGAAAGCGCTGAAAGGCTGGTGCCGGCAATGTCGTGTACTGTAACGTATTCAAGGATAACCGGCTTTTTGCTTGCAGCGAGTCTGATATTCTAAACAACTCTATTTTCATATCAAAACTAGCTCAAATTCGTCCGAACCTATAACTTGAAGAGTGTGCGTGAATGAGTATGTAGTCTGTACCAAGATGGCTGCAGACTTAAGCCTATCCAACACATACATAACGCAGCAATTATGATAAACAGCTAGACTTATTTAGCATTCAAACGGCTCGACCAATTCATTTTGACATGATCGTAGACAATCCAGAACAAGCGATGAAATTCTACAAAGATATTTTCGGATGGAAATTCGAAAAGTGGGACGGTGCTATGGAGGTACTACTGGATGGTAACTATAGGAGACGAAACAGAGCTCGAAATCAGCGGCTGTCTTTCTAGAAAGGGTGAGACGGCGATGCCTACCATCAATACAATAAGTCTGTCTTCAGTTGACAAATTCTCCAACTTGATTCAGATAAAGGTGGCAAGATACTGATGCCCAAGACAGCAATACCGGGCGTTGGTTGGTTCTCAACCTGTCAGGATACTGAAGGCAATATCTTTGGAATAACAGAAGAAAATAAAATGGCAAACTAGGTAACTGCATCAGAATCTAAAAAACCTGACTCTCTTTTTCTTTTATTTTCCCCCTGGTATTTCAGTATTTTAAACTCCTGCACTTTCTATAAGGCTTATCAGCTGGTCATACTGCTCGATCAACTTTTTGCCCTTCGCAGTTACCGACACAAGGCCGCTCACCCGATGAATCATGCGCTTCTCCTCCAGCTCGTCAAAGTGCTTCACTAGATTGTCGCACGATAAGATAATGAAGTGCTGGACGTGGGTCGGCCTAGAAACCTCGTTGTGCATGGTGCCTTCTTTAATCGCACACAATATCTCGTAAAACAATTGTAGCTTATGCCGCTTTTCTTGCCTCAATCACCATCTCCCTCCTTGATGCCACACCGTGCATGATGTATGCTAAGAGCGCCAAACCGGCAAAATCCTCCAATGGCCAATCCGATGAACGCAGCTATATGCTGTTATCAAAGTATGCTATTACCAGCGAGTACTGCTCAACCCACAGCAGCACAAACGCCGCTGGCGCGTACACCATCTTGATATTCACCGCCTTGACTAGCGACACGATGGTGCTCTTGAATAATGTACCAATGGCTGCGATGCTGAATATCCTCTGTAAGGGCTGAGGTCCGCAAGGCCGGCCTAGTTAAGGTAGGGCCCTGATATCAGCACGGCAGTCGGCACCATGAATGGGACCGCGACCATCACGAAAGGCAGGGTGGTGCTCAACACGTCCCTTGATCCGATGGGCCTGCTGCTACTGCTGTCGTCTGAATTCTTGTAATAGTAGGAAAGCGCGAACGCTTCTGCCTAGAGCGACATTTGGATCCAAAAGAATGCCGGATGCAATACCAGGTCGGCACTGTACAGCAGGCTTGTCATCTCGAATAGGAACGACGCGCCGAGGGAGGCAAACCCTACAGGCAGGCCGAGCAAGTAGCCAGGGCCTGAGAACAAGTAAGACTTGAAGAAGTGGCGCGCTATCACCATTGACAATCCGACAGAAACCGCAGTAATTGCGGCTCCAAGCACTCGAGCCACGGCTGGATTAAAAGAACGAACCGGTTGAGCACATTCGGATCCAGTACTGCCATTATCGTTATTATATCGTGTCCGCGCAAAATAACATCTGCTCCCTTTAAGAGAGTAGCGAAATTCGATCCGTTTATTACTCATTCTACGTTTTTCAATGGCATTGTCATCATACGAGGAGCTGCAAGGTCACGCCACGCCTGCAGGCACCAAGAGATACATGCAGTATGCTGTTTCGCAGGGGAGACCTGAAGGCCACTTCAAGCGATTTGACGGATTGCATTTGTCAAGCATCGGCATAGGGACGTACCTCGGCGAGCCGACGCAGCAGGAGGACCTTGCAGTTGAGAATGCCGTCTACCAGTCGGTCAAGTCAGGCGCGGTCAACGTCATCGACACTGCTATTAATTACCGTGCCATGAAGTCTGAAAAGAGCATCGGAAGAGCATTATTGCGCGTTGTAAAGGATGGCATAATTACGCGCGATCAGATTTTCATTTCCACCAAGAATGGCTACATCACAAACGACGGTGACTATCCAAACGTAGACGTGATGGAATACGTACATAGGATGTACATCCAGACTGAAGTGATGAGCGCCGACGACATCAGCTCCGGCTACAATGTCATGAACCCGAACTACCTTGGAAAGTGCATCGACAAGTCGCTCATGAACATGCACCTTTCAACCATCGACCTTGTCTACATCCACAACGCGTTTGAAAGCTGGCACGAGGACGTGAGCAGGCAGCAGTTCATGGAGAATCTTGCCCGGGCCTTTGAAGTCTATGAAAAGTACCGATCGCAGAACAAGATACGGTACTACGGCATGGCGACATGGACCTGCTTCCGCGTGCCCCCCGACAGCCGCGAATACCTGTCGCTTGAGCAGGTAGTCAAGGTCGCAGAAAGCGTCGGCGGAAAAAACCACGGCTTTCGGTTTGTCCAGCTGCCGTACAACCTTGCGTACAGTGAGGCGCTCCTCCTAAAGAACCAGTCAGCTGGGCCTGCAAGTAGTAGCCTGACTATCTTGGAAGCGGCAGCCAAGCTCAATGTCGGCATCTTTACCAGTATTCCGCTCTTTCAGGGCAGGCTCTTGCGCGCCGAGATCCCTGACTACGGCGGCATAAGTGACAAAGTTGCCAAGCTGGTGCAGATAGTGCGGTCAAGCCCGTCAGTCATAGCCCCTCTCATTGGCCAAAAAAAGCCCGAGCATGTCGAGGAGAACTTAAAGGTCGCAGACACGCCTCTGCTCAGCCAAGAAGAGTTCAAGCAGGCGGTCAGGGTGCTGACCGGCCAGCAACTATAAAACGCCTGCCCGCATTTGGAATTTCTGCATGGAAACTATGGACATCAGGAACTTCCAGAGTCGGACTGCTGATGCGCTAAGGGTGCTTGCCTTTTCAAGGCAAAGCCTGGAAGGGCCGGTAGCTGGAAAAAGCACTGCTGACGCTCATCGGTCCGATGAGAAGCGGGCCGGGCAACGTTGCCTACGTCCTGCACAGCTTGGCAAAAGACCCTCACGAGCTCGTTTTTGACGAGATATTTGACTCATACAGAGCGTTTGAGGAGCATGGCCAAAAGCCGTATATCAAGAGCCTGCGATCAAAAGTCGAGCATTTGCTTGCTGCGCCGGTAGAAGCAAAGACCTAGACTGAAGTAAGATGATTATTTTACAGCTGTGCTACCGCGTCTTCGATGCTTTTCCTATCTTGAGCGGCAGGCGTCTGTTCCAAGTATTTTACAAGGTCCTCCTTTGCACCCGCGTTGTTGCCAAGCTTCATCCTTGCGACCGCGCGGTTCTTGTATATCGGCCCAAAGCGCGCGGGGTTGACGCCTATTGCGTTTGTGTAGTAGGTTTCTGCAAGCGAATAGTCCTTCTTTTTCAGGTAATAGTTTCCAAGGCCTCGGTATGCAAGGTAGTATTTGGGGTTTAATTTGACAGCCCTTTCGTAGCAGGGGACAGCCTGATCAGAATTCATTTCGTTATAAATACCAGCAATCAGGCACCACGCCTGCGAGTTGTCCGGGTCTATTTCAGCAGCCCTGCGCAACATTTCAATAGCGTCGTTGACCCTGCTTCGCTGCCATAGCCCTTCTGCCTCAAAGCACGCCCTGTTTGACTTTGCAAACTTCAAGCCTTCGTTCTTGAGTAAGTCTTTCATGTCCGCTGGCACCAAGATAATCGCGGTCATGTCGTCCTGCTCCCAGTCCTGCTCGAATTTCTGTTCTGGAATCGCGCCCATGGTGTCCGGCTCGGGCACATACGTTAATATCCTGTCCTCGTCGCTGTTGTAGCCTGAAACGACCATCGCATGCTGCACGGTCTCCTGGATGCCGGGCATCACCACTATAGGCGGTATCCCCTGGTCAATTCGTTTTTTCAAATCTTTGATGGAGCCTTTGTAAATGTAGGAAGCAAATCCGCGGCTCTCCGCTAGCTCTATGCCGTCTATCATGGCCCCGCCTCTGGCACCTGCAGCCTCGCCTGTCCCCTGCAGCGCAATGTCCTCGCCCCAGTACCTGGCGACTACATTTACTACCAGCGGCAGGTGCGCTCTCTCTTCGCTCTTGCTGACAAGTGGCAGGCTGATGAAATGCTCAGGCGGCTGCGACTCCACGATCCCGGATCCTGCTTCCAACTAAATAAAATCCTTCTTGTTATCATCATCACAGGTTGGCAAAGTTCTGGAGCATCATCAGGCCGTTGCTCCCGCTCTTTTCCGGGTGGAACTGCGTGCCGTAGATCTTTTTGTCTGTGCTTGCAAAGAGCTCATGCTGGCAGTACTGCGAGCTGGCAAGCGACCTGAAAGTCGCCGGCAAGCGTGCGACATAGTAGCCGTGGCTCTCGTACACCGAAATTGACTTTTTGCCCCCGGTCAGCGGGTTTGGCCCCGATACCGATAGGTCGGTTGGGCCTTGCACGTGGGAGGCCATCTTGCGTATCGAGCCTCCAAGCGTGAGCGCAATTATCTCTGCCCCGTAGCAGATCCCGAGGATGGGCTTGCCCTGCTCTTGGCAGTGCCTCACTATCGCTGAGTTTGCCGCGTTTATCTCCTTGCTGTTGTTGCGCCTGCCGGATAGTATCACCTTGCTGCACCTTGCAAGATCGCCTTGCGACACTTCAGAGAATTTCAGGCAAACACACTCGATGCCCAGCTGCTTCAGGCAGCCCAGTATGTCTGGTGTGAAAGGGGACAGGTTGTCCACTAGTAGCAGCACTGGCAGATTCTATCCGACCTCTATCGTGATGTAGTGGATCTCTGCTATGCCGTCCACCTGCTGCAGAACGCCAAAGTTAATCTTGGTGTCATCCTGCCATTCGAGTATGCGTCCACCATCCTCTGGCGCAAACCTAGAGATAAAGTTCCTTATCGTCGTTTCAGTGTCGGAGAAGTCGGACTCGAGCCTGTAGACGGCATCTGCCTCTTTGAACTCTACCGGCACCGATATCGCACTTGGCTTTGCGATCGAAAGCCCTGTATCGATGAACACCTTTTCGAGGTTCTGTATCTTGGTCTCCTTGTCGAGCACCACTACCGTCTGGTTGCCGCCACCAGCCATAGGCTCCTCGTCCGTTGGCGCCACGCCTGACAATTTCAGCAAATAGTTCTCAAATGCTTCCACTGGCGTGTCGCCTAGGCCCACGTAGTAGGTGCCGGTGACAGAGGCTCCGCCTACTGCCGCAATGGTGCCGATCTGCGAAATGACTCCTCCGCTGGTGTGAGCGGTGTAGACCGGTATAAAATACACCTCATGGTCGCCCATCCTGTACAGAATGTTCTCGCCAAGCGTGGGCGTGCCCTGCAGGAGGGTCTTGACATTCCTGTAATCTCTGTCCTTCTCAAGAGTCTCCTTGGCGGCGGTTGGGCCCAGTACCTTGACAGGCGAGTCGAGCGGCACCGAGTAGAAAGTCATCTTGCCAAGGTCTTTAGCGTCATTCTGCACTATCATGTAGCCGACTAAGTTCTTTGCTGGCGAATTTGTCAGCTCGAGCGACTGAAATCCCACGAATTCAGGATTTTCAAAGCCCGGCGGCTTTGTCATGATGTAGTAGGGCGGCACCATTCTACCCGCGTCCACGGGGATGCTATAGAACTGCTTTGCCTCTATGAACGTCTTGGGATCGGTGACGTGGTAGATGTTGAACTTGGATATCGTCCATACGAACATCTCCTCGGGGTACTTTATCTGGTCGCTGAGCCACTCGGGGATTTCCCTTGTAGCACCGATGTCGCTGTACTGGTTGAGGAATATCTCGGAGAAATAGTCGTCGCCGGTGACAATGACCTGCACGCTCCCGTTGTACGTATCGACCAGCGCGTATCCGACGAGCTTGAGCATAAAGCTCGAGCTCAGGTCAGGGCTGGAGCTCCATGGCACGTAGCGGGTATCAAGCGCGACCACCAGCGGGATCAGGCAGTACGTGTTTTCGCCGTCGGTGACTGGGAAGACGTCGACCCGCTTGAACTGGGCGGTGGTCGAGCTGCCAAAGCCAAAGTCGTAAACAAAATACGGGTAGAGCAATTCCATACGCTCGTGTACGTCCTTGTACCTCATGACGTGGATGGGCGTGCTCGGATATGACAACATAAAATTGGGCTCAAACATCCAGCTGAGCGGCGGCGCGACATCCACGCCACCGGTCCCGTTGTAAAAGAACCTGTCGACCTCGTCGCTCTGCTCCCTGCCGACCGGGTACGCTGACCACACATTATCAAAGAGGCCTTTCTCTCCGCTCTCGCCGTAGTATATCCTGGGCTGGTCAAAGAATGTGGCCTCGTTGGCCAAGTTTCCCGTGTCTGCCTCTAGCATCTTCATGCCGATGTTGGCGTGGGTGTAGATCATGTGCTCGCTGAACCACCTGTCACCTGCCGCCACGTTGCTGGGCATGTGGGGCGCAGTGGTGCCGGTCCAGTACATCGTGTCTCCAAAGCGCAGTGTGTCGATATCGACGTAGTCGATGTCGTTTCTCTGCCCAAGCTCCGGCTTGAGCTTCGAGTTGGCAGCTGCCTGGTCCCACAGCCGGATGTTGGCCAGCGTTTCCCGATTTTCGTTGACCATCTGCTGTATCCTAGAAGCCGCCACCGACGGCTGCGTGACATCGTAATTCATCACGCTTATCTGGTCCAGCTCATGCATGTAGCGGTTGACCGATATCTCTTGTGCGATGTAAGGCCCCCTCCACTCTATCTTTTTGGCGTCTGCGATACTATCGTTTATCACCATTATTGAGCCGGCCATCACCACTACCACGGCAACGGTCAGGAGCCTGGAGTAAATGTGCCTCTTTGTCGGGTAGATTATCACCCTTGCACGCCTTCTGTCAAGCACGCCAAACGCGATAAAGGCGGCGCCCAGCGCCAGCGCGGCCGAGATAGCATAGCGCGTGTTGTAGTCGATGTCGTGGTTGAAGAACATGGTAAAGCCTACCCACAGTACGGCCGCGCCCACTATGATCTCTACGGTGGAGATGTAGGAGAGGAACTTGGGCTTTCTTTCCCTTGCATCAATGATGTACTGCGAGACGATGCTCACGATGCCAGAGACTCCGACGTAAAGCAGCAGCCGCAACCCTCCGGCAGCCAGGAGCGCCGGGATGAGGAGCGTAAGCGCCGGGAACATGGGGATGACCTTCTCCTGCGCGTAGCTGCCGTCTGGAGGCACGTCTGCAAAAGGGATCGCAAAGATGTTGCCTATCGAGGCAAGGCCGATGTCATTTCCCTGCATCATGTATTCGACTGCCATGCCAAAGATCAGGCTGCCAAAGAGCGGTGCAAACAGCACCACCTTGGTCAGCTGCCACAGCGCAAAGCTGGCCCCGCCCATCCTGAATTCCGAGTAGCGGGTCATCCGGGGCTGGGACTCGTACTCTCTCCTCTTCAAAAAGTTGATGATGGTCCTGACGCCGTACCAGGTTATCGAGTGGCGCGACTTGAAGTTCAAGCGGACAAGCGAAATGGCTGCAAGGATAAGCCCTGAAAGGGTCGAATAGTAGAGCGGCTTTGTAAAGATGTCGCCAAATTCTGCGATGTTCATGAGCAGGTTCACCGACTGGTTGCCCACTATGGCAAATATTATAACGCCAAGCGCTGCAAAGACTGCAATCCGCGCTATCCTGCCGATGTCTGTGCGGGATGACCTGTCCTCGCTATAAGTGTCCCACAAATGTTATGTTGAGTATGGCGGCGCACCCTTTAATGTGTTTATTAGAAATGCAGGTCCGATTGCCTTTTTTCCCGCGCGCCCGAGAGATGGTAGTAGTAGATATGGCCTGCTCTGGTTGCGAAGCGGCGCACGCGAGTTTTTTCGAAAGCCAGGCTCTGACCTGATCCTGTTTGACGCTTTTTATGATTCCAAGTCGAATTAAGGTTTGTAAGGGATGGTCGCCTACATTATCAGTGATTGCTGGCTCTCAAAAGAAGCTTGCAACATTATTAATCGATGTTGGGCGGTACCTGCGATGAGCGAATCGCCAAAGGCAGAACGGAGCACCCAGAACCCAAGGGCCAAGACCAACATCGAGCACGGGGCAGAGCCTTCAGTAGACAAGATCGACCCGACAGAGCCTGTCGGGGTGTCAAACCCGAAGCAGATGTAGTCATGCAATTTGGAAAATACAGGCATACTGACAGCACCAGAGGCGTCTGATCCTTCGTTCCCCAATATTTTGTAGTGATCCACGTGAAAAGTGGATTATCAATATAGAACAAGTGTATAGACTTATAGACCCAATGATTTGTTAAGCGAGGTACTTTGAAAGCGCATCATCCTATCAATGTGGATAATGTAAAAGCTTTGCGAGTTTCCTTGGCTCTAGCAGCAATCGTAGCCACGTGTCCCTATCTGATTTAGCTATTCCGCAATCGCAGAGCTCCTTTGCTCTTGATTTCACTTTGAACGGCGATGGGTCGTGCTTGGCGATAGGCGGCTCCTGGAATCCCGGCACAAGCACCTATACAATGAACGGCTTTACACTTAACAATGGTGACATGCTCACTATCGATCCGAGCAATACGCTTTCTAACACTAGCACCATCGCCATCAACTCTGGCGCCACCCTTACCAATATCGGCAACATACTCAACAACCCAGCCCCCACATCAATAACCTCGGTACCATCCAGTCAACACTCGGTGGCAGCACCATTACGAACCAAGGCACAATCACCGTCAACGACTTTGATGAAATAAAACGCTCTGGCGACATTGAAAATGCCGGTGGCATATTTATCTCAGGCACGCTTTTCATGTCTCTGGCGGAATCGTCAACACAGGCACAATTTCGGCAGACTCCGGAGACGATCCGGAAGGCGACGAAATCATTATCTCCGATGTGAGTTTGGAAAACTCCGGCGGCACTATAATCCTTGATTTTGACGCAATTCTGGAAAATTCTGCTATCGTCAACAACAACATCGCTAGCGCCGTATTCAACATGACCGCTGACGACGCGGTTCTCAATGGCGGCATATATTCATTAGCCAAGACAGCTTCGTCTCATTTGTGAACGGCAGCGCAATGCAGTCGTTCGGCCTCATAGCCGTTTCTAATTCCGATCTGCTTGTAGACGACGGTGGCCTCTTGTAAGGCGGAGGCATATCTGGATTTACCAATGACAGCCACACCTTGTCTTTACTAACGGCCGCGGAATCGGGGCATTTGCAGGCGAGCTCACTGTGGTTAGCAATACTATGATAGATGTGGATTCGGGCATATAGGGGTGCTGGACAACATCGCTGTCCTAGTCGTAAACTCCACAGGCACCATTAACACTGCTTCGAACAGCCTCTTTCAATTCGACGGCATCGTAAATGTCAACGACGCCGGCACCACAAACAACGAGTGTGACGGCACGATGTCAGGCACCGTGAACGGCAAGCCTCCTGTAGACCTATGGACTCCACTTTCTGAAGCATTTATCGACCTTAACGGCGACGGCTATGACGACCTTGCAATGGGTCCAATCGTTGAGGTGGGACTAGCTGACAATGGCGCCGTCAACATAATCTATCGCTTCGCCTCTGGCCTGACGTCTGCAGGCAACCAGATATAGCGTTAGGACAGTCCCGGCATACTTGATGTCACAGAACTTAACGATGAATTCGGCTAGGCGCAGGGAACTGGTTACTATGACGGCGAAGAATACATGGATTTGGTAGCAGTCATAGTTGGAGAAGACCCATCTACGGTTTCCGCTGGCGCCGCGGTGCAGATAGTCTTTGGCGGTTCGTCGGAACTTATTTCGTCAGGCAACCGGCTGTGGCACTAGAACAGCTCAACCACTGACGACATTGCCGAAACGAGCGACTTTTTCGGCGGCTTGCTTTCGCCAGGCTGACGAGCGGCATGAAGAAGAACGCGGTAACAGCGAGCCAGATTAGGTGTGTGCCGACTTTAACAATGACACAGCTGCAAAGGCAGTAAAACACAACATCCACACTTCTTCCTCTGCCCAAGCTGATTTGTAATAGCTCGCAACGACAAGACAATGGAATACCAAGCTACAATGCGTGTTGCATTCAAAGCGAAATGATAGCAGTTAGCCGTCACAAGGCTGCCTGCAGTAACAACAGGCAGGGCAAGCACTGAGGCGATAATAGTAGAGTTATATTTTGCCCGCAATGGGAAGCATCAGTAGCATTGCATCACGGGCGACCAGATAGCCTAGATCGCTTCAGCAAGGCCCTTGCAGATGAGGTAGACTGCCACATGCGACGGAAGCTCGGCAGATTCCTTTGAAATATTGTAGGACTTGCTCTTTAGCTTCAGCTTTACCGGGGTCTTTATCTTGACGTTCACCTTGCCATCGCCAAGTATGCACGCGTCAACAAATGGATCAAACGAATCAAGATCGTCGCATCTCACCTTTCCAAGGCCGCTCTTGCTGTTGAGCGTGCCGGGCATCCTGAACACCCTGTGGACGTCAGTCGTTACCTGCGGGTCTATTCGCACGCCCATTTCTCTTGCCATCATCTCAAGCTCGGCCTTGAATGCCGCATAGCCGCCTTTTTGCTCCACAATATTTTTCAGCCTGATTACGGATGAGCTGTCGATCTTTAACTTGTGTGCAATCCTGCTTCGCCAGCCGTATGCAAGGCCGCTGGCAGGGAACTTGATGAAGGCCAGATTTTCGGCCTTGCCCTTCCGGACGCCGACGCTCTCTGCCATAAGGCCCGTCCCTGAAATGTAGCCCGCCAGATCGGATCTTGCAGAAGAGTCAAGGGCAACATACGAGTCGTCTGCAATGTGGACGTGAAAGCCGTTGTTGCCAGAGAAATAGATGTTGATGTTTTCTTTCTGTATCCCGAGGTCGCCTGTCAGAAATTCCATGAGCAGTCTGACTTCTTTCTTCGATCCTTCTATGCACTTGCCGCACGGTATTGAAACGCGCTCGATCTTCTTGCTGCCGCATGAAAGGCACGAATATTCTTTGCCCTTTTCTTTCTCCGGCGCAGGAGCTGACGCGTGGCCGCAGCCTGCGCAAACAGCATATGAGTGGGATGGGATACAAGGCAGCTCGAGGTCCTTGCCGTCGATGTCAAATATCAAGTCAGCCCCAAGCCACTGCTTTTCCTGCATCGGCGCAGTCGGGAAGCGGTAGTACGCGTTGGAGCAGTAAACGTCGGACGGCACTTCCCTGACCAGAGCCGCCGTGAGCTCGCCCATGACCCTGAACGACAGGTGCCTTACCATGCCTGCTTGCCCAAACTGCATGTAGCCAAACTCTCGCTGCTCTATCTTGCCTAGCTGCTCGACGACTGCCTTTGCATTGAAATAATATCCTCTGAAGGCGCTCTTGGCGGTCTGGACGCTCTTGGCGTTCATTCCTGCTGCAGCTTCCTCCTCCTCCTTCCAAACTGGATAGGGTTGACTATGCCGCTGCACTCCTCAGTTGCAAAACACAGGTTCTCATTGAGGAGCTTTTCACACGATGGCACCGAGTATTTCGTGCGGCTTCCTTTGAGGCCGGCCAAGTGCTCCACTTGGTAGCGGGTTATCTTTTCGTTAAAGTCAGGTGCGTTTTGGTACATCATGACGATTTCGTCGATCGGCTTGCCTATTGCAAGCATGTAAGTGGCGAGCATCACCCTTGCAGAGTGGGGAAGGTTTTCGCCTCTGCCCATCACCTCCAGCGCGTGCTTGACGCACGGAGGGTAATCTGTCACCGTATAGGCTCGGTATTCGTAGCGCGGAGCAAGCCTTGCTTTCAATTCGTCAGCCCTTGTCCTGATCGCCTGCGGGAGCGTCGGGAGCGTCATCGCCTTGACCTTGTCATATATCAGCACCGACAGCTCATGCCTTACAAGCCGGACAGTCTCGTCTGCGTCAAGGTAGACATATCCCTTGTCAACGAGCCTGTTGATCATCTTCCACTCCTGCTCGTGAAAGTGTGAGGATCTTGACAGGTAGTCTGTCACTGTGACCTTGAAGAGCCTGCCGTCTTTCGCCACGTCAATCTTAAGTTTAAAAATCTCGTCAAAGATCTTTGGAAATAGCGAGCGCTTTTGCGCATCGTTCTGCCTCTTCAGGTCTTCAATCAGGAATTTCTCGGCCCGTCTTGCCTCCGCCAGTGCATACTTTCTTAATACCGGTTCGAAGGCAATCGACTTGACCATTATCAGCGTAACCAGAAAAGTCAGGATCTCGATTTCATACCTGTCGAGCTTTTCATACACATTGCCGCTGACTTCTACTTCTACTCGCTCGGCAGCCCGCTCGATAATGTCGCGCATGTCCGGTCTGTCGAGCTCCTCCCAGCCAAAGCCGGACTCGCGCAGATACTTGCCTGCTTCGTTCAGAAAGGGGTACTTGGCAAGGTCGCCCGTTCCCATCCTTATTGACGACAAATCGATAGCTAGCTAGCTTAGCTCACACTACAATAAAAATACAATTGCCCTATTGCGACGACAGGTTAAAGTAAGCAGTCTATCGGATGCACATATGGCGAAGCAGAACAGAGCAATGGGGATCAGGGTAGGGTTCCATGTGTCGATAGCCGGCGGGATATCAAATTCAGTCGACAGTGCAAAAAAGATAGGCTGCACTGCGTTTCAGATATTCAGCAGGAACCCGCGCGGATGGGCGGCCAAGCCTCTTGCACCTGACGACGTGAAATTGTTTAAAGAAAAATTGGCGGCAAGCGGCATTGACAGGACTTCTGTGATGGTGCACATGCCGTACCTGCCAAACTTGTCGGGACCTGAAGGGGAATTTTACAAAAAATCCGTCAAGACTTTGGCAGGAGAGATCCAGAGATGCAGCGAGCTTGGGATACCATACCTTGTCATTCATCTTGGCAGCCACATGGGCCAGGGATCGAAAAGTGGAGTCGACCAACTGATAAAGGCAATCACGATTGCACGCGACATGTCGAAAATAAAAGAAGAGCCCGTAACTGTCCTCCTTGAAAATAACACCGGGCAGAAGAACAATGTCGGCGGCACATTTGAAGAGCTGCGGCTGATCCTTGACAGACTTGCCAGCAGTTCAAATGCATATGGTGTGTGCCTTGACACGTGCCACCTGTTTGCCTCCGGCTACGACCTGCGCACTCCGGCCGACGTCGAGGGAACGATTGAAACTTTTGACAAGGCAGTTGGTCTGCAAGAGCTCAAGGTAGTGCACTTTAATGACTCTAAAGGCGGCTTGAAGTCATGCCTTGACAGGCACCAGCACATCGGCTTGGGCTCAATTGGAAGCGAGGGAATGGCGGCATTTATCAACCACAAAGCCATCCGGAGCCTTCCAATCATTCTGGAGACACCCATCAATGAAAAAAGAGGGGACGAGCAGAACCTCCAAGTCGTTCTCAAGCTCGCAAGCGGCACGCGCTAGCTTATTTGAGCCTGTGGGAATCTATCGCTGCAGCGCCTTCGGTATACGAGATAACAAGAGAGTCGCCCACGCTGTACGGGCAGTCATGGATCTCTCTTGGCTGGTCGTCGGATGGCTCGACGACGCACACGCCCGCCTGCTTTATTGTCACAGTCACATCTTCTGTGATCTGCTGCCTGGTAAAGAGTTCAACGAGGGGAAAACCCTGGATCATCTGGATGAGCATGAATGCGCCAAAGAATGCGAGGCCGAACAGTATCGCCAATTTCTTTGTCGAGATCCTCTCAAATTCTGACGAGTCCGATCCGTAGCCCACAGAAGTACTGGGGAGACATTTCTAAAAAACTTATAGGGTGAATAGAAAAAAGATTGGGCATTCAATGGCTAGCGGCCAAAACCCCACGTCTCGACTTCTTCTATCGCCTCTTGTTACTCGAGCCAGTCGTCAAAGTACGTCAGCAGCAGGTCGGTCGCAAGCTCTTCTTTAGAGTGGTCCACCTTGAGATGAATCGGCATGTAGCCCAGTGTGAAAAAGAGATTACGGATGTAGCAGAACGGGTTTCTTTCATGATCCGCCAGCGGCACAGCTCAGCTTTTTGTTGTATTGTCTATATAATCTGAACTATTTGTATGTGCATATGTCCAAGTCCTGACACTTATTAGCTACCGGAAAACGCGAGTCTGCTGTGTCAAGACAACAACATATCATACCTCATACCTTGATATATTTCTTGTTGGTAGACTCTCCAGCGCTTTATGGCGACGCGCGAATCGATTATTGAAGATTCGAGAAAGCTCGGCGTCAAAGTAAATTAGATTCTCGCCTACCACCTGACAGACAAGCAGCTCAAGGACATGAGGGACGGCCTCATGCGGCTGAACAAAAAGCACCCATGAACTTTTTATGTAAGTATCAGTGTAATCGCCTTCCGTGTGGTCGACTGTCGCGCTCTTTCTCCTAGTTTTTGCAGTGCGCGGCTTGCTCCCTGGGCTTGCGGCATCTGATGGCACTCCTGAACTCATTCCACTAAGCCCGGCAGAGCAGGCAAGCCTGTTTGATGACCGCATCCAGCAGGCTAGTAGCGACGACGAGCTCGCTGAGAACGAATACTATGCCTGCGCCTACAACATCTATTCATGATAATAGTAACACGCGACATTTAAGTAGGGTCGAAAAAGAAGTCTGGTATACCATATGGTATTTGGCAGGGAGGTCCGGCTTGGCAGGATACTCAAGGACGGCAAGATGCTGTGCATTCCGATGGATCACGGCATTAGCAACGGCCCGATAAAGGGACTTGAGGATGTGCACGGCATGATCTACCAGTGCGCCCCTGCCGGCCTCACCTGCGTGCTAGTCAACAAGGGGATAATCAAGACGCTACCAAGGCCGCCTGACATTGGGCTTATCGCCCATTTCTCGGGAAGCACTTCTCTCGGCCCGGCGCCAAACAGAAAGATGTTGATGGGAAATGTCGAGGAGGCGATAAGGCTTGGAGCCGACGCGGTTTCTCTGCACATAAACATCGGAGCCAAGGAGGAGCCTGAGATGCTGCAAAAGCTGGGTATGGTGGCCGACAAGTGTGACGAATGGAGTGTGCCACTTGTCGCAATGATGTACCCGCGCGGCGAGAACATCAAGAACCCGCACGACCCGGAGATAGTGGCTCATGCCGCAAGGGTTGGCGC
>Ga0126312_10000582_pt1 | contig 22275 bp, 17 predicted proteins | sample Plot104A_FD_92537 | JGI IMG/M metagenome (GOLD analysis project Ga0126312, IMG submission 92537) | Serpentine soil microbial communities from UC McLaughlin Reserve, CA, USA - Plot104A | ecosystem: Environmental > Terrestrial > Soil > Grasslands | place: USA: UC McLaughlin Reserve, Lake County...
ATCGCCTCAATTGCCTCCTCGACCGCCCGCTCGGTGCCGGTCGGAGCGATCTCCGCTCGGCCGGTCCGGTCGGCCGCCTCGGCGATGAGGTGGACGCTGACGGGGTCGCGGGCCCGCGACAGCGCCGTGTAGGCCCACTCGTTGGTGAACTCCTCCGGCGACCCGATGACCACCGCCCGCTCGACGGTTGCCCCCTGGCTGCCGTGGCCGGTCAGCGCATAGGCGTGCTCGACGTGCTCGGCGACGTAGTCGACCGGCAGCGTCCGCAGATCGCCCTTGTCGGTCTCGATGGTCACGGCCTGCGTCTTGCCGTCGACGGCGTGGACGGTGCCGCGGGTGCCGTTGTCGACATCGAGCTCGTAGTCGTTGCGCCGCGCGATCACCCGGTCACCGACGGCCACCTCAAGCCCGGCGACCTCGATCTGCTCAGCCAGATCGCCTTGCTCGTGCCGCCACGCGCGCGCTTGAGCGTTGAGGCTGGCGCGGGTGGCGTTGTCGCGGGCGATCATCACCGCCTGCTCGATCCCCACCGCCTCGACGTCGGCCCGCCAGGCGGCCATGGCCGCCTCCTGAGCCGCCTGCGGGCCGCCGTCGTAAACCACCAGCTCCCCTCGCCGTTGCTTGAGCCCGATCCACCGGTCCGGCCGGCCGGCGTGCAGCTCGGCCAGCGCCTCGCGCTCGGTCGCATCGCGCTGGCGCACCACCGCCCGCAACTCGTGCGCCCCCAGCCGCCGCGACAGCGCCCCCAGCCACCCCCCTGCCTCCACGCTAGAGAGCTGTCCGGAATCCCCAAGCGCGACCACCTTGACCCCATCGCGCCTCGCGGTCGCGAGCACCTCGGCGCTAATCCGGGTCGGCGCCATTCCAGCCTCATCGATCACGAGCAGCGTCGGCTCGGGTCTGAATCCGCCCGCGAAAGACAGGTCGTCGGCGAGGCGATGCAACGTGCTCGCCGGCATCCCGGCGCGGCTCGACAGCTCGCGCGCCGCGCGTCCCGTCGGCGCCGCCCCCACCAGCCGATACCCGGCATACTGGTAGACCGCCGCCAGCGCCCCCGCCACCGTCGTCTTGCCGGTCCCGGCCAGGGCCTCGACCACGTCGATGGCGTTCCCGCTCCTGGCGATCGACCGCACCGCCCGCGCCTGCTCGGCACTCAGCGGCACCGGCAGCCCGGCCAGCGCCCGCTCGACCAGTCGGTGATCGACCGCGCCGGCGCCCGAGCCGCGGCCGCTGACAGCGTCGGCGGCGATCCGCCCCTCGCACGCCAACAGGCCCGCCGTCGTATAGGCCGGATCGGCCGGCTCGCCGATTGGGACGACGTCGGCACGCGCCAGGAACCGGTCGGTGGCCCGTTCGACATCGGAAACCGGAGCGCCATCGCGATGCGCCGCGGCGAGCTCGGCAACCGCATGCCGCAGCTCGAAGCTGTTGCGCTGCGCCGTCAGTCCATCGGCGCCGACCAAGCGGTCGCCGACCGCCTCAAGCTCGGCGCGCCGGACGGGCGGCCGGTCACAAGCGGCAAGCAATACTGCGAGCTCCCGCCGTCCGAAGCCGTGCTCGGCGGCCTCCGCTCGCACCCGGTCAGACCACGGGGCCAGCGGTACCGGGTCGGCCTTGGCCTCGCGCGTGGCGAGCGCCGCCTTCTCCGCCGACTGCCGGCCCGACCGGTCCTCCGCCGCCAGCCACTGCTCGATTTCCGCCCGCCGGCGCGAGAAATGCCGCAGCACCCCCGTCGGGACGCCCTCGAGCTCGGCCATCCCGTTGCGCACCTCACCCCAGCGCGCCCAGGCCAACCGCTCGCGCATCGCCGCGCGCAGGTGCGCCTGGTACAGCGACCCGGCCGCCTTGGCGTGCTGGAAGATCCGATAGCCGTGAAGCGCCGACCAGCGCCCGTCGCTGCCACAAGCGAGGTTGGCCGCCACTACGTGCGTGTGGAGCTGCGGTTGCTCGGCCCGGCTCATTCGATGCCGGTACGCCGCCGCCACGAACCCCTCGGCTGTCAGCTCGGTCCGGCCGCCCCGGCCGCGCCGGACCCGGCAGGCCTCGCGCTCGAGGTACCCGATCGCCGCGTCCACTGCCTCCTCGTGCGCCGTCACGAGCGCCGTGGAGGTGCTGTCGTCGCCGATCGCGAACAGCACACTGACGCTCTTCGGCGCCGAGAAAGTCAGGTCCAATGCGCACACCCGATCACGCCCGGACGCCGCCCTCAGCACCTCGCCCGTCCTCGGATCCCGGCCGGCGATCAGGGACCCGAACGCTTCGCCGTCGACCTCTCCCTCGAGTCCTAGCGTGGCGGCGCCCCTTCCCGTCCACCGGCCCGCTGCCTCGCCACTGCCGGCGTAGTAGTCGTCTCGGCCCAGCGCCACCTGCTGCTCGTAGTAACGCTCCTGCCCCGCCACCAACTTGCCGATCGACAACAACGACGCCTCGCAAGGCCGACAACCGAAATCGCGGCCTCCCCACCACCGCAGTCAACCGCCGGCGTCGGACAGAACCGCACCGCGGTGCAACTGTGTGAAGAACGGTCGTTGGCGGTGCGGTGAGCGGCCTACGCGTCGGGGGGTCAGATCGGCGTGCGCAGCGGCGGCTCGCTGCTGGGCGACGCGGGCGGCTCGGGAGGATCTCAGAGGACGAGCGAAGAGTCCGGTGCGCGGGATGGCTGCTGCTTTGCCCTTCTGATGCAGGAGCGCATCGAGCTCTGCGGCGGACGAGTGGTCGTCGTCCGCAGCAGTCGTCTCGTGCACTTCAACGCAGACGACTGCATCCAGGGGAAGGAGCAGCGTCGTCGATGGCTCCGGTCACTGCCGCTTGGCAGGACTGGAGCCCGCGCTCGAGGTCTCCGGCCTAGTCAGCATCGGTGAGACCTACCGCGACCTCGGCGCCGACTCCTTTACCAACCGCGACCCCGAACGCCAAACCAAACGCCTCGTCAAACAGCTGGAACGCCTCGGACACCACGTCGCGCTCACCGCGCAGGCCGCAGCAGCGTGAACGACTTTTCCTGCTAGCCACGACGGAAGGGACTCGTGGGCGCCGCTGCTGCCTCTCTCGTCGGGGTCGGCGTCGAGACGGTCGGCACCGACGCGGGTGCCGCGCGCTCCTTCGACCCGCCGTTTCCGGTGCACAGCGTCCTGCTCGGCGCGGGCAGGTACGGCCTGACCCAGCTGGCCAACCTGGCGCAGCTGCCGCCCACGGGTGCCGTGGTCCTCGTCGCGCCGCTCAAGCTGGTGCGGGGACGGGCAGCCCGGCGCGGGTGCCGCGGGGCTGAGGCGCCGGGCCGATCGCCCGGCGCCACAGCGTCAGCGTCTACTTGTTCGGGAACTTCCGCGAGCCTCCCGCGGTGAGCTTCGGCTTCGTCTTGGTGACGTAGTCGTTGCTCGCGGACATGATCTTGGTGTCGAAGGCCATCCGCGCGACGGTGTTGGCGAACGCCTTCGAGACGAGCGTGAAGTTCGCCGGGTCGACGTTGTCGATGTTGTCGCACCACCGGAACGGGTTGTCGACGCAGCCCCCGTCGAACGTCCCGAGGTTGCCCTCGTAGTTGCCGAGCTGGCCGCCGAAGAGGTTGACCTCCTCCTGGGTCTTGCAGCAGTCCTGCCCGGTCAGCAGACCGCTGGCCGGGACGCCGATGCGGTTGAAGTTGATCGCATCGGTGCCGTTCGGTGACAGGAACTCGTGGTTGAAGCCGGCCTGGTCGAAGAACTCGACCGACTGGTCACGCGACACCTGCGACGCCTTGTAGACGCGATTCGGGAACGTCTCCGGGACGGTCCGGCTGAAGAAGTCCGGCGCCGCCGGGTCGAGGATCCCGATGATGTAGTTCGGGGTCCCGAACACGTCCGCATCGAGGTCGTAGCCGATGTGGCTCGCCTCCGTGGACGTGAGGTTGTTGACGTAGTAGCCCGACCCGAGCAGGCCCAGCTCCTCGCCGCCGAACCAGACGAACCGCAGCTTGTTCGTCGGGCTAACGTTCTTCATCTTCTGGGCGATATCGAGGATCGCCGCTGACCCGGTCGCGTTGTCGAGGATCCCGGCGCCGTAGATCGCGTCCAGGTGGGCGTCGACGACCAGGGTGTGGTTCTTGTCGCCGCCCTTTGACTCCGCGATGACGTTGTAGTCGTCGCTGTTTGGCCTCTCGATCAACGGGACGCTCATGCTCACGGAGGGCGCGGGCCCCGTTTGGTACTGGTCCAAGAGGTCCGCCCCGACGGCGAACGTCGTGAACGCGACCGGTACCGATGCGATGAACGGGTTCCCGTTGGCGTCGACCATGCTGCCGATCGTCAGGCCCGTGCGGCCGGGATTGCCCTCGTTGAAGATGATCACGCCCGAGGCGTGCGCAGCTTGGGCGTTGAGGACCTTCACGCCGAAGTTGCAGCCCCCACGCTGGATCAGCGCGACACGCCCGGCCGTGAAGCCATTGAAGTCGGCCGCGGTGCACCCGCTCGTCGAGCTCGTCGTCTCGGTCGGCGGGATGATGATGCCGCCCGCAGGCTGGATCAGCGCCCCGGCGGGAGTGCTCCCCGTGCTCCGCCCCGGCCCCCAGTCGATGTTGAGGAGATAGTCATGCGCGGTCGGCGACACCTCCTTAAACGTCGGGATCCCGGCGTAGGCGGAGTAGTCGAACTTGTACGTCTGGATCGCGACGTTGTATCCGGCGTCCCCCATGACCTTGGCGACGTAGTCCACCGACGCCTTGTACCCCGGCTCGCCCGAGTTGCGCGACGGCATGCCGTCCGGACCGGGATTCGCGTCGGCGATGTCCTGGAACGCCTGCAGGTGGCCCATGAGGTCCTTCGTATTGATGCACTCCACGAGCTCGCTCGGGGTGTCATTCACCCGCGTGTCGCACTGCGGCGACTTGGGAGCTGCGCTCGCAGCCGTGGGCGCAACCAGCAGTGCGGCGATGCACAGGAGTATCGGCCACGCCCGCATCAGTCGCGACCTCAAACGCTCCGGCATAGGTCCCTCTCTCCTCCCTCGGTCAACTATCCGCGTCTACGACATTGGAGCGCGGCTGTCAAGGGCGCCGGCCCCGCGGAGGTCTTGCGCCGGCAGGCCAGCGCTCAGTCGCCGCGGATCCCCTCGAGGTAAAGCGGCCCGACAATGGAAGCGAACGGCAAGCCGTTGGAGTCGTCGAGACTGCGCCGAACGTGCCCCGAGGAGCCCAGCCGGCGCCCGGGTGCTCCTCTCGCGCGGAGGGAGAACTCCTGTCAGGAGTGCTCCCTGCGCGTGAACTCGAGCGTCTCGCCGAGCGGCCGGAGCACAAGCGACGCGGGCGCGCGGCTCGCCCGTCTCGGTGCAGGCCCTTCCCGGAAGTGGACGAGGGGCCTCGAACCCGCAACCTTCGGCTCTTGGAACGAGGCTCGACGCGGGGCCGCCCCACGGACTGCCGGAGCCGTGGATCCCCTGTTAGCTCGCGCGTGACCCCTGGGCGACGCGCCGCTGCCGCGCCTCGGCGTAGAGCGGCTCGGGAGCGAGGTCGACGTCGCCGGGCCAGACGATGGTTCCGAGCTGCTGATCAACTCGGACCCGTGAGAAGAAGTCGGGATCGCGAAGGGGCGCCAGTACGCCGCGCCACTCGTCCTCGTCGAAGTCGACATCGCCCACGAGCCCGTCCTCGAAGGTCAGGCGCAGACTGTGGTCGCCGATCACCTCGACGTCGGTGATGTGCACCAGGGGCGGAAGGTCGTCCACGAAGGGGATGCTAGGGGAGGGGATCGATCGGAACGAGGCGCTCGTGCTCGCGCGCTCGATTCCAGTTGGCGACCAGCTCGTCGCGGTGAAGCTGCGCCCACTCTCGCACGAGGCGAAGGGCGCGGGCGGGAATGGCGCCGGCGAGGACCGTCCCGTCCACGGCGATGGATACGCGTTGGCCTGCGTACTCGGCATGGAAGTGGGGGATAGGGTGGTCGCGCTCGCGCCAGTACATCGAGATCACGATCCCGTAGAAGGCGCTGATGCGCGGCACTACGGCGAGTTCGCCGCTGCAGTGTCGTCGACGGACACCCGAAACGCCTCGGCCACGAGCCGCGCGTCGTCCGGGCGCGGCGCGTAGTGCAGGTACTTCATCGTCGTCTGGATGTCGGCGTGGCCCATCCACTCCTGCACCCGGCGGATGTCGGCCTTGGCGATCATCCGCGTGCCGAAGGTGTGGCGAAGGTCGTGGAAGCGCAGGGGCCGGAGCCCGGCGGCCTTGACCGCGACGTCGTAGCGCCGGCGCAGCGCTGAGCCGTCGACGTAGCCACCGAGCTCGCCCAAGAACACCAGGTCGTCGTCGTCCGTCGAGCGCCCGCGCTGCCCGAGTTTGGCCAGCGCCGTTGCGACCTCGGGCGCCATCGGCACCGACCGCACCTTGCCGCTCTTCGGCGTGGTCAGCGCCCCATCCGCGTAGCTCGCGCGCACGCGGATGGTGTTCCCCGCGAAGTCCACGTCGCGCCACCGGAGTGCGAGGAGCTCGCCGCGGCGCAGTCCGGTGAACGCGGCGGTGAGGTAGATGGTGGCGTCTTGTTCGCTGGCGGCCGCGCGCACGAGCGCCAGGATCTCCTCGGGCGAGAAGACCTCGATGTCGCCGCTCCGCCGGATCGGGAACTTCTCGACGTCCGCGGCCGCGTTGCGGGTCAGGCCGTAGATCTTCCGCGCCCGCTCGAGGATCCCGTGCAGCGCGATCAGCAGCTTGTTGCGGGTGCGTGCCGACCGGTCCACGGTCGAGATCCAGCTCTCGATGTCGTCGGTGGTGAGGTCCTCGACGGGCACGTCGCCGAACGCGGGGAGCAGGTGGGCCTCGATCACCGACCGGTAGCCGCGGACCGTCGACGGCTTGCAGCCGCGATCGTGCTCGGCGTAGCGCAGGTACTCGGCCGCGGCATCGGCAAACGTCGCCCCGGTCCGCACCAAGCCGGGCAGCGTTCCCCGCCGCGCCTGGTCGAGGAGGTCGCGCAGCCATGCCTCTGCTGTCCGCTTCGTCACGTAGCCGGCCGGCGGGCGCCCCCGCTCCGTCCAGGCCGGCCCAATCTTGCGCTGGATCTGGCGGCCGTCGGGGAGCCGGTACTTCGCGTACCAGACGGGCCCGCGCACGCGGTCGACCCGATACACGTGCCCGCTCGGCGGGCGGTACGGAGTCGACCCGGCGCCTCGCACGAAGCACAACGTACCCCAAGCTTGGGACATATTGGGGACACGTTTGCCAACCCGCCCGCATCCGCCCATTACAAAACCCCGCATTAGCAGGGCTGTTCAGTGGGCCGTGAAGGACTCGAACCTTCAACCTTGGGATTAAGAGTCCCCTGCTCTACCAGTTGAGCTAACGGCCCGGGGAGACGGCCATCCTAGCGCCGGCCTGCTCGTCGTCCTTCGACTCAGGGACTCGAATCAGGGGGTCTCCCTGATGCCGGGGAGGGGTCCCCGTCCGATGATGCGAGCCTCGCAAACCGTCATGAGGAAGGAGCCCTCAGATGAGCAAGGTCCGTCGCATCATCACCGTCCTGGCGGCTCTCGGCGCGCTCGCCGCGTTGCCCGCAGCCGCCCAGGCCGACATCACCGGCAACTACGTCGGCAAGACCGAGTTCTCGCCGCCGTCGTTCGCGCCGGATGCGGAGCCGTACCAGGCGAACTTCGCGATGTCGATCCTGCACAACCGGGTGCGGGCGATCGCCGGCATCGTCCGGCTGGAGTGCCCGGAGACCATGATCGACGAGCGCAAGCTCGAGAGCCTTCGCCTCCCGCGCGGGGGCATCAAGCTCAGCGTCACCGGCGGCTTCGTCTTCAACCAGGCCGGCATCGAGGTGCGCGGCAGGGTCGGGGCGCGCTCGGCCGCCGGCACCATCAGTGCCGGCATCGGCGACTGCGGCGTGCTCGGAGCCAAGTGGCACGCCACGCGGCACAAGGTCTGACATGACGTCGCGCGGTTGGCATGGGGCCCCCTCACCGGCGAGGATGGCCCCATGCCGACCGTCGATGCAGACGCCGCCCGCCTGCGCGAGCTGGGCTACGAGCAGGAGCTGCGGCGCGGGTTGGGCGCCTTTGGCAACGTCGCCATGGGCTTCGCGACGATCTCGCCGGTCGTCGGCCTCTACGCGATCGTCTTCGTCGGCTTCGTCGTGGCGGGGCCCGCGTGGGTCTGGGCCCTGCCGGTGGTCCTCGTCGGTCAGTGCTTGGTGCTGGCCGTGTACTCCGAGCTCGCATCGGCGTTTCCGATCGCCAACGGCGCCTATCAGTGGAGCCGGCGCCTCGTGGGCCCCCGGTACGGATGGTTCAACGCCTGGGTGACGCTGTGCGCCTACGCAGTTGCAAACACGACCATTGCCTACCTCGGCGCCCCTTGGGCGCTGAGCCTCGTCGGCGTCGAACCCACCCCCCACGCCATCGTCGTGGCCGGCGCCGTGCTGGTGCTCGCATGCTCGCTCGTGAACGCTCGCGGGATCACCGTGCTCAAGCGCGTCATCACGGCGGGGATCGTCGCCGAGGCCGTCGCCTCGATCGGCATTGGCGTGACGCTGCTCCTTGCCTTCCGCGTGCACGACATCTCGCTCTTCACCGACACGCTCGGGGCCGAGGCCCTGTCGGGCGGATCGGTCGCTGCCGCGTTGCTGGCTGCGCTCGCGGTCGGAGGCTGGGCATTCATCGGCTTCGACGCCTGTGTGCTGACGGCGGAGGAGACCCGCGGCGCCGCTCGGCACGTTCCCCGCGCGATCTGGATTGCCTTGCTCAGCGTGGCCGCCCTGGTCCTGCTCGACGCCTACGCCGCTGCCCTTGCACACCCCGATCCCGCCGCGATCGTCTCGGGGAAGGACGGCGACCCGGTCACCACCGCAGTGGTCAGCTCGTTCGGCGGGTGGTCGACGAAGCCGTTCGCCGCCGTGGTGCTCATCGCGTTCCTGGCCTGCGGGATGGCGGCCCAGGGCACGACGGCTCGCGGCATCTTCTCGGTCGCGCGAGACGGCGCGCTTCCGGCGTCGCCGTTTCTTCGCCGGGTCGACCGGCGTCAGGTCCCGGTCGGTGCGCTCGTTGCCACCACCGTGGTCGCCTGGCTGGGGCTGCTGCTGGGTCTGGAGTCGACGGCGATCGGCAGCCTGATCACGTTCGGCACCGCGGCGATCTACGTCGGCTTTTTGCTCGTCGCCGTCGGCGCCCTCGTCGCTCGGGTGCGTGGGACATGGACGCCCTGCGGCACGGTGCGGCTCGGTCGGACCGGGGTGGTGCTCAACGTCCTCGCGGTCGTCTGGCTCGCATTCGAGTCGGTCAACGTCGCCTGGCCACGCGCATCGCTGGCGCCGCCGGGCGCACCGTGGTACCAGGTGTGGGCAGCGCCCATCGTGCTCGTCTTCATCGCGGCCAGCGGACTCCTCTACCTCACGCTCGCCAAGCCGCAGCTACCGCGCGCGGTCCTCCCGCGGTCGGAATCGATGGCGGCGTGACCGAGACGGCGTCGACGCCGCCGCTGGTCGGGCGGGCCACGGAGGCCGCGGTCCTTACCGAAACGCTCGAAGCGCTCGCCGACGGCATCTCCCCGATTGCGGTCCTGACGGGCGAGCCGGGGATCGGCAAGACGAGATTGCTCGAGGAGCTCACCGTCGAAGGCGAGCGCCGGGGCCACCTAGTCCTGGCCGCCCGCGCCGCCGAGGTGGAGCGCGAGCTTCCCTTCGGCGTCGTCATCGATGCCCTCGACCCCTACCTCGCCTCGCTCGACCGGCGGCGGGTCGAGCGCCTGGCGATCGAGCGCCAGGACGAGCTGGCCGCGCTGTTCCCGTCCCTGCAGACCCCAGCGGATCCGCCGACCGCCCTGTCCGACGAGCGCTACCGGACGCACCGCGCCGTTCGCCTGCTGCTCGAGCGGCTCGCCACCCCCATCCCGCTGGTGCTCGTGCTCGACGACGTCCACTGGGCCGACCCGGCATCGATCGAGCTGATCGCCTATCTGGTCCGGCGTCCGCCCGACGCGCCGGTCCTGCTCGCGCTGGCGCACCGGCCGGGCCAGGCGCCCGGTCCTCTCTCCGCGGCGCTCGGAGCGGCGGTGCGCGAGCGCCGGCATTGGCGCGTCGAGCTCGGCCCGCTGGACCGAGACGACGCTCGCGCCCTCGTCGGCCGCGACCTGCGCGGGGAGGCCCTGGAGACCCTCTACCGGGAGAGCGGGGGCAACCCGTTCTACCTCGAGGAGCTGGCGCGCGCGGCTCGGCGCGGACCCGCGCACCGGCCGCCGCGCGGAGATACCCCGGCACTGGGACCGGCGCCGCCCGCCGTGGTTGCCGCCTTGCTGGACGAGCTCGGAACCCTGACGCCGGACGCGCGCGTCGTCCTCGAGGCGGCCGCGGTCGTGGGCGAGCCGTTCGAGCCGGAGCTCGCGGCCGCCGCCGTGCAGGTCGAGGAGAGCGACGTTCTCGAATCGCTCGACGAGCTGCTGGACGCGGGCCTCATCCACTCGACCGAGGTCCCGCGCCGCTTCGCCTTTCGCCACCCGCTCGTGCGACGGGTCGTCTACGAGTCGACCAAGGGCGGCTGGCGGCTGGCGGTGCACGCTCGGGCGGCTGCCGAGCTTGCCCGCCAGGGCGCGGCGCCGGCCACGCGCGCGCATCACGTCGAGCAGTCCGGCCAGCGCGGCGATCAGGAGGCGATCGCCGTGCTGCGCGAGGCCGGCCGCGCCGCGGCCGCTCGGGCTCCGGCCACCGCCGCGCGCTGGTTCGCCGCCGCGCTGAGGCTGCAGCCCGAGCGCGCGTCCGAGGGCCGCCTCGAGCTCCTGGTTCCGCTGGCGGCCGCGCGGCGCGGCGCAGGTCGCCTGCAGGAGAGCCGCAACGCGCTGGTCGAGGCCCTGGAGCTCCTGCCCGAGGGGATGGGACCGGCGCGCGTGGAGCTCGTGGCCCAGTGCGCGGCGGTGGAGCACTGGTTGGGCCGGCACGACGAAGCGCGGGCGCGGCTGCGCGCGGCACTGGACGCCGTCCGTGACAGGGCGTCGCGCGAGGCCGCGGTGCTGACGATCGAGCTGGCGGTCGACGCCCTCCACCGGATGGAGTTCGACGATCTCCACGCGTACGGCGTTGAGGCGCTCGAGGTCGCGCAGGGACTGCTCGAGCCGGCACTGGTGGGAGGGGCGGCGGCGATGCTGTCGGTGGGCGCGTCGGTGGCCGCCCGCGCCGACCAGGCTCAGGATTACCGTGAGCTCGCGGCCGAGTGCCTCGACACGCTGAACGAGGAGGAGCTGACCGACCGACTCGACGCCCTCTATTTCCTGGGCTGGTCGGAGGTCTTCCTCGGCCGCTACGAGGACGCAGCGGCCCATTTCGGTCGTGGCATCGCGGTTTCGCGCGCCAGCGGCCACGGCCGGCTGATCGTCCCGCTGCTGCTCGGCAAGTCGGACGCGTGCTCGCTTCCGGGCCGCCTCGCCGAATCGAACGAGCTGACCGACGCCGCTCTCGACGCCGCCCGCCTCTCGCCCAACCCCAACGACCTCCTCTGGGCGCTCTGGTACCGCGCATGGATCTCGCTCCTCACCGGCGACCTGGACACGGCCGTCGCGGCGGGCGCCGAGGCTCATTCCCTCGCGACCGAGCTCACGCCGAACGTGTTCTTCCTCGGTGAGCCGGGATGGACGTACGGGCTCGCACTGGTCGAGGCCGGCGAGGTGGACCAGGGGACCGAGTTCATGCTCGCCGCCATCGGGGGGAGCGACCTGCCCAAGTTCCTGCCCAACGACCGGGCCTGGGCCTGTGCCGACGCCGTCCACGCCGAGCTCGCGCGGAACCGGGTGGAGGCCGCGGAGACGTGGGCGGACCGGGCGGTCGGAATCGCCGGCGAGCTGGGGACCGACTTCGCGACCGCCCACGCCCAACGCGCCCGCGCCGAAGTCCTCCTGGCCCGCGGGCGCGGCGACGAGGCCGCCGAGCACGCGCTCGCGTCGACGGCGGCGGCCGAGCGGTGCGGCAGCCGGCTGGACGCCGCCCGCTCGCGCGCGCTCGCCGGCAGCGCGCTCGCGGCCGCCGGGGATCGCGAGCGTGCGGTCGATGAGCTGCGTGCCGCCCGGCGGGACCTGGCCGCCTGTGGCGCGGGCCACTGGCGCGCGCAGGTCGAGCGCGAGCTTCGCCGGCTGGGGGAACGGATCGGCCGGGCCGCGGTCGCCCCGCGCGCCGGGGACGAGCTCGGCGGCGTGGACTCACTCACCGCGCGCGAGCTCGAGATCGCCGATCTGGTCACCGACCGCCGCACGAACCGCGAGATCGCCGCAACGCTCTATCTCAGCGAGAAGACGATCGAGAGCCATCTGCGCAACATCTTCGTCAAGCTCGGGGTCTCGTCGCGGGTGGCCGTGGCTCGCGCCATCGAGGCCGAGCGGCAGCACTAGGGAGGCCTTTTCAGGGGCTCTCCCTGATGGCGCGGAGTCCGCCGGCGGCCAGGATGGTCGAATGCCCGAGTTCCTCCTCCATCACCGGCACGACCCCGAAGAGTGCGCGGCCGCCTTCGCGGCGTGGCACGGATTCACGAGTCCCCTGCGCGGCCGCCCCACGACATCGAGCTGCGTCGCCGGCGGCCACGAGGTGTGGTGGAGGGTAAGCGCGTCCGGCGCGGATGCGGCGCTCGCCCTGCTCCCGCCCTACCTCGCCGCGCGGACCGACGTCTCGCGGGTTCGCGACGTGTCGATCCCATAGTCGTAGTACCAGGGTGAGTGGGTGTTCGCCGCCACACCCGGCGGCCGGGTTTGGGTACTGACCCCGATGCCGCGTACGCCGCACGTCCGTACGGTCGTCCGCCATGACCACACGAATCGAGCACGCAGCCGCTCTCGCGAGAGTCGACGACATGCGGCGCGCTGCGGCACACGGCCGTCTCGCGACCCAGTTCACCGTCGCCACCACAAGTCACCGCGGGCTGATCGCGTCGCTGCTGGTATGCCTGTTCGCGGCGTTCGCCGCCGTCGCGACGTTCGCGGCCGGTTCGGCGTCGGCCACCGCCCTGTACCAGAACGCCGACCAGATCACGATCCCGAAGTCCGGCGAGGCGGCGCCGTACCCGTCGATGATCGACGTCGAAGGCCAGTCCGGCGTCATCACCGACGTGACGGTGACGCTGCACCGGTTCAGCCACGACGCCCCAAATGACGTCGACGTATTGCTGGTGTCGCCGGACGGCGACTCGTCGATCGTGATGTCCGACGCGTGCGGTCACGAGCCCGTCACGAATGCCACCTGGGTGCTTGGCGACACGGCGCCCGATCCGATGACCGGGACGTGTGACCAGCTCGTCTACAAGCCGACCGACAACCCGGGAGGATTCACCGACCAGTTCACCGGCGACGCCCTGCCGGGCCGTACACGGCCAGCTTCAACAACTTCCTAGGCGGCAACCCGAACGGGAGCTGGCGCCTCTACGTCATCGACCGCGGCTTCAACAACTCGGGCGAGATCGCCGGCGGCTGGTCGCTCGTCCTCAACACTGCGACGCCCGACGCGGTCGTGCCCCGCAACCGAACCTCCCTCGGGATCGCCGATCCGTATCCGATCACCCGCGAGGTCAGCGGAATCGACGGCGTAATCACCGACCTCAACGTCACGCTCGCCGGGGTCTATCACCAGCGGCCCGTCGATCTCGACATCATGCTCGTCGGGCCGCACGGCCAGAAGGTCGTGCTGATGTCCGACACATGCACCGCGCAGGCCGAGAACCAGACGTGGGCCTTCGACGACGACGCGTACTCCTACATGGGCGAGCTCTCACCGTGTCCGGACGGGAGGTACGTGCCCAACCCCCAAGGCGAGGACGAGAGCTTCCCTTACCCCGCGCGATATCTGCCTGTCAACACCAAGACCGCGCTCTCCGACTTCAACCTCACCGACCCCAACGGCGAGTGGCGGCTCTACGTGCGCGACGACAACGAGTTCAACGATGCCGACGGCCTGTTCACGCAGCGGTTCGCGCTCGACATGCACACCCGGCCGAAGGCGAAGGTCGCGTTCGCCCAGACCGCCGTCGACGTCACCGAGGGCGAGACCGGCAAGCTGACGGTCACGCGCGCTCGGGCGCCGACAAGTTGGGAGAGGGATCGGTCCGAGTGACGAGCTCGCCCCTGACCGCCACCTCCGGGAGCGACTACAAGCCGGTCGCTGCCCGAATCGCCTTCGCCGCGGGGGCGACGCAGAAGACCGTCTCCTTGCAGGCCCTCGCCGACGCCCTCGCCGAGGACCCCGAGAAGTTCGCCGTGACCATCGACCAGCCGACCGGCGATGCCCAGCTCGGGACACCGGCGAGGGCCGTCGTCACCATCAAGGACCCACCGGCAGGCCCGGCCCTCGCGCCCACCGGGACAGATGACACACCGAGCGCCGGCGGGACCTCCCATACGACCGACACCAGCGGCACCGCGACGAGCACCTACGCCGGCCAGACCGCCGGCACCACGCCTGACCCCGGCAGCTCGGGCGCCGACGCAACCGCGGATCGGCAGGCGCCGGTGATCGGCGCCCTGCGCGTCACCCGCAAGGCGATCAGCTACACCCTGTCCGAGCCGGCCAAGGTGACGCTGCGGATCCAGCGCGGCCGCCGGACGGTCCGTACGTTGATCCGGTCCGCAAAGGCCGGGCGCAACCGTGCCGCCCTCCGCCTGCCACGGGGCACCTACCACCTTCGCATCGCCGCCACCGACGCCGCCGGTAACCACGCCACCGCACCCCCCGGACGTTCAGGGTGCGCGGGTGAGCGTTCTCAAGCCGGTCGAGTATCCCACGGTGCCCGCGACTGCATCGTCCAGTAGCCCGCGACGTGAATGGCGGCCGAGGCCAGGAGCCGTTCGCGCGCCTCGTCGGCATTGACGCCGAGCACGGCGGCCACCTCCATCATCGCAAGTGGCTGCCCGGCCCAGTCGAGCACCGAGGCCGCGCTCTCGGGCGGCCGCCGAGGCGTGACGGTTGGCAGCAGGTTGGCGACCGCGGTCGTGTAGGTCTCGGCCGGGCGGAAGCCCGGAATGGCGAAGACGGAACGACCGGGACCGTGGATGACGTAGGACGGCGCGGTGTACCGGACCACTTCGCCGCTCGAGGCCAGCCCGTCGGGCAGCGCGCGTGCCGCCGGGGCCGGATCGCGGGCGTCGGCCATGTCGTGCGCTAGCGCGTCGGCGGTTCGCCTGGCCCGGACCCATTCGAGCACGTCGCCGGGGCGCAGCCCCGCGCCGCGCGCTGCGGCGGCCACCGTGCGGGGCTCGTCCAGCGGCCTGCCGGCCATGGCAAGCACCCGCAACGCGCGCAGCAGCCGCTCTACGCGGTCGGGGACGGCATGCCGGGCGCCGACCACCGCCAGCGCCGCCAGCCGCGTCGGATACAGGCGGTCTGGCGTATCCGAGCGGATCGGCATTCCGTGTCGCTCTGCGAGCGTCGCGCGCGTCCGGGCGAGGAGCGCAGGAGTCAGGCCCCTCGCAACCATCTCGGCGACGCTGTCGGCGAGGCCGATCATGCGCGGTCGCCAGTCCAGCGCATCCCCGTAGAGCCATCGCAGGCGCCATCTGACCGGCTCGTGGCTGAAGGCGAACGGGCAGGCCGGGTCGGTGAAGAGGTCGATCCGAAGCACGGGCGCAGCCTGGCGCATGGGCTTTCCCGAGACCTTCCCGGCCCGCGGACGCGCGGCCTACAGCCCCGCGAGCGACTCGCGAACGCGTCGCTCGCGCAAGCGCTGCCCGGCTGAGGCGTAGCCCTCGAGCGCGAGTCCCAGCCGGCCGCGCGCCCGTTCGCGGTCCCCGCGGGCCAGCAGGAGGTGGCCCTCGGCCTCGGCGACGGCGGCCCGTGAAGGTCCTCCCGTCCAGGCGACGGTCGCATGACGCACGAGCCCGACAAAGCGCTCGGCGCTCTCCAGATCGCCAGCACGGGCGTAGGCCGTCGATGAAGCGAGCCAGTACTCGAGCGGGCAGCTCGGGCAGAGCCAGCGCGGATCGAAGAGCTGCTCGCCCCGCTCGGCCACGCGTACGGCCTCAAGCGGATCGTCGGGGAAGCGGACGAGCACGCCATAGACGAGGAACAGCAGGTGGCGCGCCAGCGACGAGATCTGCGCCAGCTCCAGGGCCTCGTCGAGCTGAGTGGACGCCGGCGCGCACTCGCCGAGATGGAGCAGCGCCTCGCCCAGCCGCAGCCGTGCCAGCGCCTCGACGCCCGGCGCCCGGGTCTCGCGCGCGAGCCGCGCCGCGCCCAGGAGGGAGTCGCGGGCCTGGCGAACGTCACCGGTCAGCAGCTCGGTCTCGCCGAGCACCGTGGCCGCGAAGGCCTCGCCGCGACGAGCCCCCGCGCGGCGTGCCTCCGCGCGGAGCCGCTTGGAGAAGGCGGCAACGCGCGGGTACGGCTCGCCGCTTTCGAGCACGCGCTCGGTGACGCAAAGATACGAGTCGAACACCCGCCCCGCGAGCTCCGGAACCCGCCACACGGCGCTCAGCTCGAGCTCGGCGTGCCGTTCGAAGCGCCCGTCGACGTGGGCGAGCAACGCCCGCAGCTCGGCGGTGCGAACGGCTTCCGCGCCGAGCGAGTCCGCCTCGGCGGCGGCGCGGCGTGCCTCGTCGAGATCCTCGCGGTGCCACGCGATGATGCCGCGCCACGCCACCAGGTCGGCTCGGTCCTCGAGCTTCTCGGGCTTCGAGCGATCGAGAGCGTCCGCGGCGCCGTCGAGGTCCCCCGCAGCGAGGCGGGCGCGGGCCTGGCGGAGTCGCAGCTCGGGGACACGCTCTGGCGCCGCCACGGCGATCGCCGCCTCGTAGGCCGCCTCTGCACGCGTGTCGCCCGCCCCCAGTCGCAGGTCGGCCAGCAGCACGAGCAGGTCCGGACGCGCGCCATCGTCGGCGTACGCGAGCGCCTCGACCGCCCAGGCGAGCCCGTCGCGGTACGCGCCCATGTCGGCCGCCCACCGAGCCGCCGCATGCAGGAGCGGAACGGCCTCGTCGCCCCGGCCGGCGCCGATCAGATGGTGAGCGATGCGCTCGGGCGGTGCATCGTCCCGCCTGAGCTGACGGGCCGCCTCGGAGTGGGCGGCCTCGAGCTGACCCGGTGGGAGACGTCGCGCGAGCGCCTGCCGGACGATGGCGTGGCCCAAGCGGTAGCCGCCGCGGAAGGGCTCGAGCAGCTCGGCCTCCCTGGCTTCCTCGAGCAGAGCCGCCACAGCGCCGACATCCCGCCCGGCCAGGGCGGCGACCTCATCGGCGCCGAAGCCGTCCTCGAGCACGGCAACCGACGGAACCAGGCCGGACAGCACTGCCTCGAGCCGATCGAGTCGCGCGTCGACCAGCTCCTCGAGCGTCGCCGGAATCGTGATTTCGCCCGCCGCGTCGACCGCTGCGGCCAGCTCCTCGATGAAGAACGGATTCCCGCCGGCGGCGCGCTCGATGGCGTCCACCGTGTCTGAGGGCAGCGGCCGCCCGGCCGCCTGCTCGGCCAGTGCCGCTGTCGCGGCGGCGTCAAGGGGGCCGAGCCGAACGGTCCGCGTGACCCCGTGCCGGATCAGGTTTGCTTGCGCGCGGTACGCGGTTCCCGCGGCCGCTTCTCGTTCGCGTTGCGCGATGAGCACGACGAGCCGTTGGCTGCGCGCGCCATGGGCCAGGTACTGGACGAGCGCGACGCTCGCCTCGTCGGCGGCATGGAGGTCGTCCACCACGAGGAGCGCGCCGCGCTCGGCGGCGGCCTCGCCCAGCAGACGGCCGACGGTCGAGAACGTCCGGTGTCGATCGATTTCGGCGTTGCCGCCTCGGTGGGTCTCGGCGCCGGATAGCAGCCGCTCGATGGTCTCGCGCGCGCCCTCACTCAGTCCCGCAAGGAGGTCCGGCCGCTCCTCTACGAGCGGCTCGAGCGCCTCGCGAATGGGTCGATACGGCGTTCGTCCCTCCTCGACACCTGCGGCGCCGAAGAGCGTGTGCATGCCGCGCGCCGCGGCGTCGTCGGCGACCGCCTCGGCAAAGCGGGTCTTTCCCATCCCCGGGTCGCCGACCGCGATGAGGGCGCACCCGTGGCCCGCGACGGCGTCTCGCAGCGACTCGCCGGCGTGTGCAAGTTCGGCGTCCCGGCCGACGACCGCCGGCCGGTCCGGAAGTGACGCCCGCACGGCGGGACCGCACGCCAGCTCCCGGTGGAGGTCCACGGTCTCTTGCGACGGATGCAGCCCGGCCTCGGCCAGGGCGCCGCGGAGCCGCCGGAACTGGCGTGCTACGGCTGACCGGTCCCCTCGCGAGGCGTACCGGCGCATGAGCTCCCGGTGCGCGTGCTCGTCGGCCGGCTCCGCTGCCAGCAGCTCGGACCATCGCTCCTGCCGACGGAGCAGTTCCAGGCGCCGCTCGCGCACCCGATCGCGGACCGGCGAGGCCCACTCGGCGTAGCGGTCGTCCGGAAGCAGCTCGCCGCCGTAGGCCTGCTCGTCACCCGCTTCGAAGCGCTCCAGGTCACTGACCACCCGCGCGGCAGGCGCAAGCTCCACGAACCCCTGCGAGATGACGATCGCACGCCGGTCGCCCATGGCCTGGCGCGCGTAGGTGGCGGCCTTGTACAGGTTCCGCGCCGCGGCATCGGCGTCCAGGTGGGACCACAGTGCCTCGAGGACCGCGTCGCGGGCTAGGCGGTGCCCGTCGACCAGCGCGAGCAGCTTGACGAGATCGGCGCCGCTGCGCTTCGGCCAGGCGTCGTCGGGGACCGCTCGGCCGTCCACCACCACGCGGAAGCCACCTAGCACCACGAGCTCGACGCGCTGCATGCCCCCAGCTTGACTGGTGGACGGCCGGATCGCCATATCCGCGGCGCGGGAAGGTTCTGCGAAGGCGCAATGACGAACCTTCCGGGCCATGGCCAAGACGACAGCAATACGACAGCCGCCGATCGACCTGACGACCATGTCCGAGCATTTCGAGGCCGGTGACGTGGAGTCGCTCGTGCGCCTCTACGCTGACGATGCGGAGATCGCGCTCGATGCGCCGGACCAGCGGCAGATCCTCCGCGGGCCGATCGGATTACGAGAGGGCCTCGAGCGCATCGCGGCGGGCGGGCTCGCGCACGACCTTCGGGTGGCCGGCATCGCCTACGGCGGCGGCTACGTCCTTGACCGCTGCCGCGATCTCCGGACGGGCAGGGTCGCCGCATGGGGTGGCCTGACGATCTGCAGCGGGTTGATCAGCCGGCACACCCACGCCCCGGCATGGAACGTCGTAAGGCCCAGCACTGCGTGACCGGCCGATGTGCAGCCATGGGCCTTAGCCGTAGCGTCGCCGGCATGCCGACGAGCGCCACCCTCACCCGCCCCGTGGCCACGCACCGCCCGCCCGGGCTCTTCTCCTCGGTGACCGTACCCGCGCGACTGCGGTACGGCTCCGGCGACTGGGTCGCCCGCTCCGCGAACGACCGGGTGCTCACCACCTTGCTGGTGGTCGACATCGTGCGCTCGACCCAGCGAGCGATCGAGCTCGGCGACCGCCGTTGGTGCCAGGTCCTCGACGAGTATCAACTCCTGCTCGACCGCGAGCTGGCACGGCATCGTGGCCGGCTCGTCAACCGGGCCGGGGACGGTGTGCTCGCGACCTTCGATGCGCCGGCCCGAGCTCTTCGCTGCGCCGTGGCGCTGGGCGAGGCGGCCGCCGGCATGGGCCTCCAGCTGCGCGCCGGCGTCCACACGGGCGAGTGCGAGGTCCGGGCCGGCGACGTGGCGGGCATCGCGGTGCACGTCGCCGCACGGGTAGCGTCGGCCGCGCGCGCCGGCGAGGTGTTCGCCTCGAGCACGGTCATGGACCTCGTCGCCGGCTCCGGTCTCGCGTTCGAGGACCGCGGGCGTCGTGTGCTTGCGGGCATTCCGGGAGAGTGGCCGCTCGTCGCGGTCTCCGACGACGCCGAGCGCCCGCCGACCTCTGAAGTTCGGGGCACGGGCGACGGCGAGGAACTGTCGGATCTGAGCAGCCGCGAGCTCGAGGTGCTGGAGCTCATCGCCGAGGGATGCACCAATGAGGACGTCGCCGGGCGCTTGCACCTGAGCCACAGAACCGTCGAACGCCACCTCTCGAACATCTACGCCAAGCTGCGGCTCTCGGGCAAGGCCGCCCGCGCCGCCGCCGCCGCACGTTTCTCGCGCGACCACTACATGCATCCCGCTACTCGGCTCGCGCGCAATTGAGTGCTGCCGCCGATGTTCGGCATCTCCGGGGGACGCCCTAGCGCTCGCAGACGCGAGCGGCGCCCCGAGGGGACGCCGCTCGCTCCGTCTGAACCGCTGTGTCTCAGTACGCCGCGGTCTGCTGCTCCGACGAGACGTCGCCGACCGTCGTGGCGATGACGCTGCCGTCGCCGGCCGCCGCCGCCCCGAGCGGGGCGAGGGGGCCTTGCTTGCAGTCCATCTTCACGACCGCGGTGGCGTCGGTCGAGAGCGTATGGTTGATCACCAGCTCCGCGCGCTTCGTGGCCCCGGGCTGATTGCTCGAGATGTTCGCGAACGCGTTGTCGAGGACCTTCGTGCCATCGACGACCAGCTGGCACTCGACCTGGCCGGCGTTCGTGTTCCCCTGGGTGAGGAGCACGTCGGCGTTGGCCTGGAGCAGGTACTTGCCCGGCGGCAGCTCGAGGCGGTTCAGCCCAACGAAGCTGCTGTCGAGCACGAGCAGGTCGTCCCGGTAGACCTCGCGGACGTTCGAGGGACCGATGGGCCCCTGATCGCCCTGCGGACCCTGCTCGCCCTGGGGACCCTGCGGACCCTGGGGACCGACGGGACCCTGCGGCCCGGCCGGGCCGATCAGGCCCTGTAGGCCGGGAATGCCCTGGGGTCCGCGGTTCACGCGGGCCCGCTTCTTCTTCTTCTTCTTCTTGGCTGCGGTGGCTGCGGGCGCCTTCGACGAAGCCGCCGACGCGGTCGCGGTGCCGACGCTCGTCACGAACAGCGCTAGCAGCACGACGACGAAAATGAACCTGATACGACGCATGGACTCCTCCTTGAGGATGGTTTGGACGTTCGTCCATCCTCAAGGCGCGGTTGTCCGGCCGCATCAGGGGTGCCCCCTGATCCCGGACCCTGAGCTTCGGCCGGTCCTCAGCCGCTGGGGGCCGGCGTCGTCGTCTGGCCGGCGGCGCCGGCCGCCTGCTTCTTGGCCTGGTCGAGCTGGTCCTTGACCGCGCCCCGCAGGTCCTTCGGTGTCTCGGACAGCGCCTTCTGCGCCGCCAGGTCGCCCTTGCGCGTCTGGCCCGCAGCGTAGGCGAGCTTGGCCAGGTTCAGGTAGGCGTTGCGGTTCGGGCGGGCGGCGGTGACGATCTCCTGGGCGTCGGCGGCCTTGCCCGCCTGGCGGAGCTGGACGAACGCCTGCACCATGAGCGCCGCGACCGCCGGATCGGGCTTCTCGGGGCTGAGCGCGAGGTAGCGGTCCCAGGCCACCCCGGCCGCCGCGAGATCCTTGCGGCCGTCCGCGGAGTACTGGCCGGTGTTCTGGTCGATCGATCCCGCGGCGAGCTGGAACTTCGCGCGGGCGAGCCTGGCCCACGTCGCCGCGTCGCGCGGGTTGCGCTGGGCGCGCTTCTCGAGCGTGTCGGCCTGCTTGCTCAGCGCGGAATTGCCCCCGCTCGTGCCGCCGCTGTTGCCCTGCAGCGCGTCGATCAGCCCGCCCGCGAGCCCCGAGCCGACGCCGAACAGGATCAGGCCCGCCGCCATGAGGATGGCCAGGGTCGCGTAGACGATCTGAACGGTGCGGCGCCGGCCGCGGCCTCTGAGATCGAAGAGCATGGATCAGTCGAAGTCGAGTGGCTCGTATTCCTCTTCGTCGACGTAGTCCTCCTCGTCACGGGAGACGGGCGAGCGACGGTCGAGCCAGGTCAGGAGCAGGATACTCAGCAGGTAGAGGGCCAACAGGGGGAGCATCTCGAGCAGGGTGGTGACCGGATCGACCCCCGGCAACAGCGCCGCGACGACCGCGATGATCACCACCGCGTAGCGCCAGGTCTTCCGCAGGCGCTCGGCCGAGAGGATGCCCGCCCGGTTCAGCGCGACCATGCCGACCGGCACCTGGAAGATCAGGCCGATGGCGAGCATGGTGAAGATCTCGAACTTGTAGTAGTCGCGCGCCTGCACGAGCACGTCGAATGAGTCGTCGTTGAAGTGCTGCAGGAAGCCGATCGCCGGCGGCAGGACGAGGAAGTACCCGAACAGCACGCCGCCCACGAACAGCACCGGGATCATCGCCATCAGCGGCATCGCCACCGCCCGTTCGCGCCGGGAGAACGCCGGCAGCACGAAGGCGTAGAGCTGGTACAGGATCACCGGCAGGGAGAAGATCAGCGCGAACCAGAAGCTCGTGCTCAGCGTCGTCGTGAACGG
>Ga0126312_10000583_pt1 | contig 22270 bp, 20 predicted proteins | sample Plot104A_FD_92537 | JGI IMG/M metagenome (GOLD analysis project Ga0126312, IMG submission 92537) | Serpentine soil microbial communities from UC McLaughlin Reserve, CA, USA - Plot104A | ecosystem: Environmental > Terrestrial > Soil > Grasslands | place: USA: UC McLaughlin Reserve, Lake County...
CCACCCAGACCTCGAAGTGGAGGTGCGCCCCGAACGAGCGGCCGGTGTTTCCCACCTCGCCGAGCTGGTCGCCTGCCAGCACGCGCTGCCCCTCGGCAACCGGGATCGAGCGGCGGCGCAGGTGCATGAAGACATAGTCGCGGCGGTCGCCGGCGTCGAGGACCACGTAGTGGCCGGCCCCGCCGCGCTGGTAGCGGACCCAGGTGACAACGCCCGCGTACGGCGCCACGACCGGAGTGCCGCGGGCGGCCGCGATGTCCTGGCCCTGATGGACGTGGTCGCCGCGCGGTGCGCCGAAGCTCGCGTCGTCGCCGCCCAGGGTGTACGGGCCGTCGACCGGGAAGACGTGCACGCCGGCGGGGATAGCGGGCGCGGACCTGCGCTTCCGCGGCGCGGCGCGACGGCGCGCCGCCCTGCGTGCCGAGGCGGGTATCGGCACCCCGTAGCGCGCGCCGCCGCCGGTGTCGGCGTCGAGAGCGCCCGTGGGCGCGGCCGCGCCGCCGCCGGTGTCGGCGGGCGCAGGGCTCGCGGCGAACAGCGCGAGCAGGATGGCGACGAGGGCTACGAGCGCGGGGCGGGGACGCACAGGTCCCGCATCGGCGAGGCCGGACGCCGCTTTAGGACCACGGACCTCGTGACGGAAATGTTGCGACGTTTTCGTCGGTGAGCGACGGGTACGCCTCGGACGTGGGACTCCTAAGCGCACCGCTCACACTCGTCCGCGCGCCGATCCGGCTCACGCTCCGCGTCTGGGAGCTCGGGCTCTCGACCGCGGCCGAGGGCGCCCGGATCGGCGTCGAGCTGCTCGACCCGGACCGCGGGCCGCCGCCGGACTTCGCGCGGCGGAGCCCCTCGGCGCCCGCCCACGCCCAGCCCGACTTCGGCGCCAATGGCGCGCCCCCCGACGTTGCGCCGGCCGACGTCGCTCCGCCGCCCGCGGCCGACGCGCCGCCGCCCGTCCCCGACGAGCTTGTGCCCGACCACGTGGACGAGGAGGTCATGCTCGTCGCGGAGGTCGCCGAGGAGGGCGCCCAGGACGGCGCCGGGCCCGAGCTGCACGTCGACCGCCCTGGGACGGCTACGACCGGATGACGGCGGCCGACGTCCGCGATCGCCTCGCGGCGGCCACGGCGACCGAGGCGGCGGCGGTGGAGCTCTACGAGTCCACGCGCAAGGGCCGCCGCTCGGTGCTGGACGCGGCGGAGCGCGCGCTCCGCGGGTAGCGGCTCAGGCGCTCGCCATCCGGCTCAGCAGCTCGATCGAGCCGTGCTTCGAGAGCGGCTCGTTCAGGTTGCCGCACTTGGGCGACTGGACGCACGAGGGGCAGCCGCTCTCGCAGGGGCACTCCGAGATCAGCCGCAGCGCGTCGCCGACCAGCGCCTCGAAGCGCTCGAAGCCGGCGCGGGTGATCCCGACGCCGCCCGGGTGGCCGTCGTAGATGAAGATCGTCGGCACGCCGGTCTGATGGTGGTAGGCGGTGGAGAGGCCGCCGATGTCCCAGCGGTCGCACATCGCGATCAGTGGCAGGACCGCGATCTGCCCGTGCTCGGCCGCGTGGAGCGAGCCCTGGAGAACCTCGAGCGGGAACTCTTCGCGCACGAGCGAGTCGGGCAGCTCGTACCAGAGCGCCTGGGTCACGAAGTCCTGCTCGGGCAGGTCCACCGCCAGCAGGTCGAGCACCGAGTGGTCCGAGACGCTCTTCTTCTGGTAGGCCACCACCTGCTCAGTGACCGAGACGACGCCGAACGAGAGCGTCACGCCGCAGGTGTGGCGCTGGTCGCGCACCTGCTCGATCCAGGTCTCCGACTCCTTCTTCGGCTGGGTGTACCAGTCGCCGTTGAAGGGCCGGACCACGGCACGGTGCTGCGCGAGGTCGAGCTCCTCCACCTCGAACGCCGCCCCCATGTGCAGGTAGACCGCGCCCGGGTGCACGGCCGAGTGCGCCCGCGCGGTCTCCACCGTGCCGATCACCTCGCCGCCCTCGGCCTCGACGATCGCGACCGAGTCGGGTGACGCCGACCTGAGCGCGATCCGCGCTGCCGGGTAGCCCGGGCCGCGCGGCAGGTAGCGCCCGCCGCGCTCGCGCAGCGCGCCCTGCTGGACGAGCCGCCGCGCGTGCTCCTCCCAGCGCGGTCCGAACACCTCGCCGTCCTCGGGCGTCAGCGGGAGCTCGTAGGCGGCGGCGGCGAGGTGCGCCTCGTGGATCTGCTCGGACTCGTGGTCGAGGATCGCCTGCTCGACCGGCCGCTCGAGGAACTCGGCCGGGTGGCGGCAGAAGAACTGGTCGAGCGCGTCCTCGCCGGCGACGTACATCGCGAGGCCTATGTTGCGGCGCCCGGCGCGGCCCCACATCTGGCGCAGCGACGCCACGGTGCCCGGGAAGGTGACGCAGAGGGCGGCGTCGAGGTCGCCGATGTCGATGCCGAGCTCGAGCGCGTTGGTGGCTACGACCGCGAGCAGGTCGCCCTCGGAGAGCCGCTGCTCGATCTCGCGCCGCTGCGAGGGCGTGTAGCCCGCTCGGTAGGGCGCGATCCGCTCGGCGAGGTCGATCCGCCCGGAGTCCTCGAGCCGCCGCCGCGCGAAGCGCTGGATCAGCTCCACTCCGCGGCGCGAGTTCAGGAAGCAGATCGTCCGGATCTCGCGCTCGACGAGCTCCGCAAGCAGGTTCGCCGCCTCGCCGAGCGCCGAGGCGCGCCGCCCCAGCTTCTCGTCCACGAGCGGCGGGTTCCACATCGCGATCTGGCGCTCGGCGCGCGGGGCGCCGTCGCGGTCGACGAGCTCGACCTCCACGCCCGTCAGCCGCTCGGCGAGCTCGGTGGGGTTGGCGATGGTCGCGCTCGTGAGGAGGAAGCGCGGGTCGCTGCCGTAGGCGCGCGCCAGCCGCCTCAGGCGGCGCAGCACGTTCGCGACATGCGAGCCGAACACGCCGCGGTAGACGTGCGCCTCGTCCACGACGACCCAGGCGAGGTTGGCGAGCACGTCGCCCCAGGAGCGGTGGTTCGGCAGCACCCCGACATGCAGCATGTCCGGGTTCGTGAGGATCAGGTTCGAGCGCTGGCGGATCGCCCGGCGCTCCTCGCGCGGCGTGTCGCCGTCGTAGATCGCATGGCGGAGGTAGCGCCCCCCGGAACCCATCGCTGCGCCGCGGGCACCGCCCGCGGCTTGCGCAAGACGAGCGAGCCCACGCGCCTGGTCCTGCGCCAGCGCCTTCGTCGGGTACAGGTAGAACGCGCGTGCCGCCAAGTCGCCGGCGAGCGTGTCCAGCACGGGGAGGTTGAAGGCGAGCGACTTCCCGCTCGCGGTGCCCGTCGTGACGATCGCGTGGCCGCGGCGCGCCGCCTCCCATGCGTCCGACTGGTGCGCCCAGAGCGCCTCGATTCCGGCGCCGGCGAGACCCTCCCGGACGGCGGGGTGGAGGTCCTCCGGGATCGGCTCCGCAAGCCCGGCCTGCTCGCGCTCGCGGGAGGTCGCCACGAGCTCCTCCTCGCGGCCCGGATCGAGCACCGCTTCCCAGGGGTAGGAGGTAGGCGTTCGGCTCACGGCTTGCGATAGTACGCGTGCGTTGATCCGGCGCTTTCACCACAGTGAGTTCGACGCCCCGGGCCTGCTCGAGCGGAAGACGGAGCCGGTCAGCGTGGTGCTGCCGGCGCGCGAGGTGGCCGACACGATCGGGCAGATCGTGGAGCGGCTCAGGGGCCTCGGCCCGCTGATCGATGAGATCGTCGTGGTGGACGCGGCGTCGCGCGACGGCACGGCCGAGGTGGCCGCGGCGGCGGGGGCCGAGGTGTACCAGGAGGCGGCGCTCGTGCCCGAGCTCGGGCAGGTGCTCGGGAAGGGCGATGCGATGTGGCGCGCGCTCGGCGTCGTGCGCGGCGAGCTCGTCCTCTACCTCGACTCCGACACGCGCGACTTCTCGCCGCACTTCGCCGTTGGCATGCTCGGCCCGCTCATCCGCGAGCCCGGGGTCCAGTTCGTGAAAGGCTTCTTCCGGCGGCCCTACCTGCGCCCCGACGGGACCGAGCTGCCGGCGGACGGCGGGCGCGTGACCGAGCTGGCGGCGCGCCCGCTCCTGTCCGCGTTCTTCCCCGAGCTCGCGGCGTTCGTCCAGCCACTGGCGGGCGAGGTGGCGGCGCGGCGCAGGCTCCTGGAGCGGCTTCCGTTTGCCAGCGGGTACGCCGTCGAGACCGCGATGCTGCTGCACGCGCGCGACGCGCTCGGCGGCACGGCCGGCATGGCCCAGGTGGACCTCGACGTGCGGCTCAACCACCACCAGCCGCTCGTCCAGCTCGGCCCGATGGCCTACGCGGTGCTGCGGGTGATACTCGAGCGGCTCCGTGCCGAGGGGCGCCTGCTCGACGACCACGCGCCGCCGCTCCAGACGGCCGAGGGCGGCCTCGTACAGGTCGAGGTGGTGGAGCGCCCGCCCTATGTCACGCTCCGCGCTCGGACGTAGTGGGCATCAGAAGCGTCTACACCGATCTCGACGGCACGCTCCTCGGCCGGGGCGCGTCGCTCCTCCGCACGGCGGAGGGTGACTTCACGCTGCTCGCCGCCCGCGCGCTCGAGGCCTGCCACCGGGCGGGCGTGGAGGTCGTGATCAAGTCCGGCCGGCGGCGCGCGCAGGTCATGGAGGACGCCCGCCTGCTCGGCCAGAGCTCGTACATCTTCGAGGTGGGGGCCGGGCTGGTCGTGGACGGCGAGACCACCTTCCTCACGGGCGACTTCCGGCCGCGCGACGGGGAGAGCGTCCACGACCAGATCGCCGCGACCGGGGCGCCCGCGCTGCTGCTCGCCCGCTACGAGGGCCGGCTCGAGTACCACGCGCCGTTCCACCTCGGCCGCGAGGTGTCGCACGTCTTTCGCGGATTGGTGGACGCGGGCGAGGCGAACGAGCTGCTCGCGGCGGAGGGCCACTCGGCGCTGCGGCTCGTGGACAACGGCGAGATCGGGCCGGGCACGCACACGTTCCACCTCATCCCGGCGGGCGTCTCGAAGGCGCGTGCCGTGGCCGCCCACATGCGCGCCCGCGGCTACGCGCGCGAGGAGTGCGTGGGCGTGGGCGACTCGCCCGAGGACCTCGACGTCGCGGAGGTCGTCGGGCGGCTCTTCCTGGTGGCGAACGCCGTCGCGGGCGACACGTCGCGCTTCGCCAACGTGGAGCGCACCGAGGCGGCCATGAGCGAGGGCTTCTACGAGGCAATTATTCGCTCGCTGGCCGAAAGCTAGTAACCAACGTTACAATCGAGGGTACTCCGAGCAGTCGGGATCGCGGTTGATCCCATCGCAGTGCGGAAGCACCGGGCGGTGCCCGGTGCGCACCGACACTTCAAGGAGGCAGTAGATGCACCTCTCGGATGCACATCACTTCCGCAAGATGGTCGCGGGTGCGTGCATGGTCGTGGCGCCGCTCATCCTGCTCGTCGCCGTGGTGATTCACCCGGCGAGCGACATGGACGAGGCGACCCAGGTGGCCACCATCGCGCAGAACCTCGATACCTGGTACGTGGCCCACCTGCTGGCGCTCGTCGCCATCGCGGTGATGGTTCCGGCCGTGCTGGGGCTTATGCACATGCTGCGCGAGCGCGAGGTGGCGTTCGGGCACGTGGGCGGCGGCCTCGCGATGCTGGGCCTGCTCGCGTTCGCGGGCATCGTCGGGATGGAGCTCGCGATCTGGCAGGCGGTCGCCGGCGGCAGCACGCGTGAGGCGGTGTCGCTGCTGGAGCGGCTCAACGGCACGGCCGGGATCACGATCCCGCTGGTGCTCGTGTCGTTCGGCTTCACGCTCGGGCTGGCGTGCCTGGCGGCCGGGCTGTACCGGGCGCGCGCGGTGCAGTCGTGGATGGCGATCTGCGTGGCGGCCGGCGCGATCGTGTTCGGGTTCGCCTTCGCGACGGCGATGAACTGGCTGGCGATCGTGGCCGCGGCGTTCCTGGTCGTGGGCCTCGGCGCGATCGGCCGGATGGTCCTGCGCGAGACCGATGAAGCCTGGGAGCACACCCCCGAATACGAGGGCTTCCGCCCCGTGCCGGGGATGCGCTAGTCCCAGACGCGGCGGCCGCCCCGGCCGCCGCACGGGTGAGGCAGCACGGGCGCCCCAAGCGGGCGCCCGTCGCTTTGGTGAGTCGCTTAGTGTGGGCACATGGACGAGCTCGCCGAGCAGGTCGTAGACGCCATCAACGACATCTCCGGCCGTCACGAGGGTCACCGAGCCGCCCATTCGAAGGGGACGCTCCTGACCGGCAAGTTCACGCCGTCCGGCTCGGGCCTCACCACGGCGGCTCACATGGGCGACGAGCCCGTTCGCGTGACAGCCCGCGTCTCGAACGGCGGCGGCGACCCGAACATTCCCGACTACGCCAAGGAGGGTCGCGGCCTGGCGATCAAGTTCTACCTGCCGGACGGCTCGAAGACCGACGTCGTCGCGCTCTCGCTGCCCTGCTTCTTCGCACGCACGCCCGAGGACTTCCTCGAGTTCACGCGCGCCCGGAAGCCCGATCCGGAGACGGGGCAGCCGGATTTCGCCAAGCTCGGCGCCTGGCTCGAGAAGCATCCGGAAGCCGGGCCGGCGATCCAGGCGGCGGTGACCGCCGACCCGCCCGAGAGCTACGCGACCGTCCTCTACAACTCGATCCACTCATTCCGCTGGATCGACGCGGACGGCAAGGCGCAGTGGGTCCGCTACCGCTTCGAGCCGGAGGCCGGGGAGAGCACGCTGTCCGAGGAGGACGCGAAGGCGCGCGGGCGGGATTACCTGCAGGACGAGATCCTGGCGCGCGACTCGACCGCCTTCCGCATGGTGGCCGTGCTCGCGGACGAGGGCGACCCGGTGGACGACCCCACCGTCGCGTGGCCGGAGGAGCGGCTGCGGGTCGTGGTCGGGCGGCTCGAGCTCACCGGGCCCGAGCCCGAGCGCGAGCAGGGCGACGACATCCTCGTCTTCGACCCGACCCGGGTCACCGACGGCATCGAGCTGAGCGACGACGCCATCCTCCGCTTCCGCCCGCGCGCCTACGCGGTGTCGGTGACGCGCCGAAGCGGCGCGCCGGCACCGGCGTCGGTAGGCGCACGTTAAGGGTCAGACCCCTTGAGGGTGGTTGAGGCGCACGTTAAGGGTCAGACCCCTTGAGGGTGGTTGAGGGTTGACTTCCCCTCAATCGCGGACCAGGCCTGCGCCGGCGCGCTTCAGCTCGGCGAGGGTTGTCGCTTCGGTCACGGAGGCGAGGTCGATGATGCGCTCCCCGAACGGGTCGAGGTTGTTGCGGCCCACAATTGCGTGGCAGCTGACTCCGCCTTGGCGGCAGCGGGTGGCGACCTCGCCCACGATCTTGCCCTGGAGGGTCTGGTCGTCGAGCGCGCCCTCGCCGGTCACGACGAACGCCGAGCCTCGCATGAGGGCGTCGAAGCCGATCGTGTCGAGCACGTAGGGCGCGCCCGCGACCAGGGTCGCCCCGTGGGCGGCCCAGAGCCCACCCGATAGCCCGCCCGCGCAGCCGGTCATGGGCTCGCCGCGCGGGTCGCGCGGGAAGCTCGCGGCCAGCTCGTCCAGCCGCCGATCGAGCCACTCGACCATGGCCGGATCGGCCCCCTTCTGCGGGCCGAAGATGCGCGGGGCGTCCTCGAACGGCACGCGGACGTCACACACGACGGTCATCTCGACGCTCGCGGCCGGGCCGGTCGAGGAGGGGCCGAGGCCGGCCTCTTCGAGTGCCTCGAGTGCCCCCTCCCCGCCGTCGGTCGTGGCGGAGCCGCCCACGGTGACGATCACGTGGGAGGCGCCCGTCTCGACGGCGGCCGCGATCAGCTGGCCGGTGCCGCGGGTGGAGGCGGCCCAGGCATCGCGCTCGGATTCGTCGACCAGCGAGAGGCCGCTCGCCTGCGCCATCTCAACCACGGCGGAGCCGTCGGGAAGCAGGGCGAAGGCGGCCTCGACCGGGCGGCCGAGCGGGTCGGAGACCGTCGCCGTGCGCACCTCGCCTCCGAGCGCCTGCACGAGCACGTCCATGGTGCCCTCGCCCCCGTCGGCGACGGGGAGCTCCCGCGCCTCTCGGCCCGCCCCGCGGAGCCCGGCCGCAATGGCCGCCGCGACCTCGCGGGCGGAGAAGGTGCCCTTGAAGGAATCCGGTGCGACCAGCGCCGGGAGCGGCCCCGCCGAGCCGGAGGAGGGCGCGCGGTCGCTGCTCAAAGCGCTTCGCGGAAGGCTCGCTCCGCCTCGTCTCCGTGCACCGCGAACACGATTCGCTCCAGGTCGCCCGTGTGCTCCCGGGCGGCTCCCACCATGATCCGGGCGGCCTGGTCCAGCGGGAAGCCGCCCACGCCCGTCCCGAACGCCACGAGGGCCAGCGAGCGGGCGCCGAGCTCCTCCGCCTTCGCCAGGGTCGAGCGGGTGGCGCGCTCGATGATCTCCGGGGAGGTCGGCCCGCCCAGCTCCATCGTCGCCGCGTGGATCACCCATTTCGGGGGCATGTCGCCTGCCGTCGTCTCGACGGCCTCGCCGAGCCCGATCGGTGCCTTCTCGCTCGACTCGCGCTGCACCTCAGGCCCGCCCGCGCGGGAGATCGCCCCGGCCACGCCGCCGCCGTGAGCGAGCTGCGTGTTCGCGGCGTTGGCGATCGCGTCGACGTCCAGCTTCGTCACGTCCGCGGCGATGACTTCGAGCTCGGCCACCGCCCATATCCTGACGCAGGGGGTGTCGATCTCGCGCCCTCCCGTTCGTGGTTAGGGTGAACGCGACGATTGGGCGTCGCGCTACGAGAGGAGCCCCCATGAAGTATCTCTGCACGATCTACGGCGAAGAGAGCCAGTGGAGCGATGCGACCCCCGAGCAGATGAGCGAGGTGCTGGCCGCCTACGGCGCCTTCGGCGAGGAGGCGGGCCAGGCCGGCGTGATCCTCGGCGGCGAGGGCCTCGAGCCGACCTCCTCGGCCACGACCGTGCGCGTCCGCGACGGCGAGCGCGTGCTCTCGGACGGCCCCTTCGCGGAGACCAAGGAGCAGCTCGGCGGCTTCTACCTGCTCGAGTGCGCAAGTCTTGACGAGGCGATCGACTGGGCCGCCAAGATCCCGGGCGCATCCACCGGCTCGGTCGAGGTGCGGCCGGTCATGAACTACGAGGGCGCCGGCAGCGAGGACGCGCAGCGATCGGCGGCAGCGCAGAGCTAGCCACCCCCGGCGCGGTCGTCGACCGCCTGTTCCGGCGCGAGTCGGGGCGGGCGGTCGCGGCCCTGATCCGGGTCCTCGGCGACTTCGATCTCGCCGAGGACGCGGTCCAGGACGCGTTCGCCACAGCCGTGTCGCGCTGGGCTCGTGACGGCATCCCGGCCAACCCCGGCGGCTGGATCGTGCTCACCGCCCGCAACAGCGCGATCGACCGGCTGCGCCGCGAGCGCCGCTACGCGGAGAAGCTCCGCGAGCTCGAGCGGCTCGGCGTCGGCGAGTCGCCCGACGCCGAGACGAGCTCGATTCCCGACGACCGCCTGCGCCTGTTCTTCACCTGCTGCCACCCGGCGCTCGCGATCGAGGCGCGCGTGGCGCTCACGCTGCGGACGCTCGGCGGGCTGTCCACGCCCGAGGTCGCCCGGGCGCTGCTCACCACCGAGGCCGCGATGCAGCAGCGGCTCGTGCGCGCCAAGCGGAAGATCCGCACGGCGGGCATCCGGTACGAGGTGCCGGACGAGGAGCAGCTGCCGGCGCGGCTCGGCTCGGTGCTCGCGTCGCTCTACCTGATCTTCAACGAGGGCTACCTGGCCACGAGTGCGGACACGCTCGTGCGCCGCGAGCTGTGCGACGAGGCGATCAGGCTCGCGCGCGTGCTCATCAGCCTGATGCCCGCCGAGCGCGAGGCGCTCGGGCTGCTCGCGCTGATGCTGCTCCACCACTCGCGCCGCGACGCCCGCATCGATGCGCAGGGCGAGCTGGTCCTGCTCGAGGGCCAGGACCGCTCGCTCTGGCGCCGCGACGAGCTCGACGAGGGGCTCGCCCTCGCCGCATCGGCCGGCGAGAGTGCGCCCTACGCGATCCAGGCGGCGATCGCGGCCGAGCACGCGCGCGCCGCGCGGGCGGACGCGACGGACTGGGGCCGCATCGCGCACCTGTACGACCGCCTCGAGGAGGCCGCCCCGTCTCCGGTCGTGACGCTCAACAGAGCCGTGGCGGTCGCGATGGCCGAGGGCTCGGCGAGCGGGCTTCGGATCCTCGACGAGCTGGTCGGGCGAGGCGAGCTGACCGATTACCACCTGCTCCACTCGGCGCGCGCCGACCTCCTGCGCCGGCTGGGCCGCGCCGACGAGGCGGCCGCCGCCTACGCCCGCGCGCTCGAGCTCGCCACGAACCCGGTCGAGCGGCGCTTCCTGGAGCGCCGCCTAGCGTCGCACCCGCACGCCGCGCCGCACGAGCGCTGAGCGGTTGCCGGCGGCGTCGCTCGCGCGGAGGCGCAACCGCACGCGCGGGTGGCCGCCGCGTCGGAGCGCCGCGCGGAGCAGGCGCCGGCCGCGCGGGCGGAGCCGCACCAGCAGGCGCGTCCGATGGTTCGCGACGAGCGACGCCGACAGTCGGCGCAGCAGCACCTTGCGCCTGCCGACCAGCAGCGTGCCGCCGGCGCTCAGCGAGCAATTCTCGCTGCAGCGCACGTACACGACCGCGCCGCGCAGCCGCAGCACCCGCTGGCGCCGCGGCGCGCGCGCAGCCAGGCTCGGCGCCGTCAGATCGGGTCCGGCTCCCGCGCCCGGCCCCGTGGACGAGAGCCTGACGTCGATCCGCAGGATCTTCCCCAGCATCGAGCTCGGGTTCTGGGCGTCGCCCTCCGGGTCGCCCTGCGTGCCGCCGTCCCCGGTGGAGAGGTAGAGCGCGCTGTCGGCGCCGAACAGGAGCTGCCCGCCGTTGTGGTTGGTCGCCTGGTCGTGCTGGATGCTCAAGAGGGGCGTGCGCACCCCGGCGCGCAGCTCGTCGACCTGGAGATCCCCGCCGTTGTCTGTGTAGTAGATGAAGATGCGGCGGCTCGTCGCGTAGTCCGGCGCGACGGCTACCGAGAGGAGACCCTGCTCGCCGCTGTCGGCGACGAGGGTCTGGATATCGAGCGCCACGCTGGTGCCCGAGGGCGTCCAGCGGATGAGACGGCCGGGCTTCTCCGCGATGAACAGCTCGTCGGTGACCCCGGGCGCCGCCGAAACCGACACGGGCTGGTCGAACGAGCCGATGCTGGTCTTCGTGAGCGTGCCCGCGCTCTCTCCAAGGCGATACACCTGGCCCGCCAGCGAGGTGGCGTAGAGATGCCCGACGCCGTCCTCGCCGAAGCCGGAGACGTTCGCGATGTTGAGCAGAGTGTCGACCGGCGGCGGCGCGGCGTGCGGACCGAGCTTCATGACCTTCCCGCTGTCGAAGCGCCCGAACAGGTACTGGCCCGCGAACGAGGGCAGCGACGGGTCGCGCACGACGTAGCCGCCGATCACGACGTCCGGGCCGCTCGGGTACTCGTACTGGGGCGGGAAGTAGTTGGAGGGCGCGCAGCCGCTCTGCACGGCCGTCCCCGAGAAGCAGTTCCAGCCGAGGTTCGCGCCGCGGAAGCTCGCTGCGGGGATGAACGTGACCTCCTCGTTTATCCCGCCGACGTCGCCGACGTAGACATCGCCCGTCTGCCTGTCGAACGACCACCGGTACGGGTTCCGCATGCCCAGCGCCTGCACCTCCGTCGGCGCCTGGGCGGCCGCCGGAGCGCTCGGCACCAGCAGCAGGAGAATCAGGAGCGCAGCTGGGAGATATGGCATTCGCTCGGGTCCTTGTCGTCACGCCAGCGCAGGAGCTTCGACCCGTGCCGGATCCGCTGGCCGGTTATGTGATCGAACGCGACCTCGACGACGAGCTCCGGGCGCAGCCCCTCCCAGACGAGCTCCTCGTCGGACTTCCAGCGGCTCGGCTCGCCCGAGCCGCGCTCGCCGGTGCGATAGGGCTCGAGCTTGCCGATCAGCTCGCGCTTCTCCTTCGCCTTGAACCCGGACGTGTGGCCGACGATGTGGAGCCGGCCGTCGTCGTCGTACATCCCGAGGATCAGCGACCCGAGCGTCCCCTCCTCCTTGCCGAAGCGGAACGCGGCCACCACCGCCTCGGCGGTGCGGACGCGCTTGATCTTCACCATCCCGGTGCGCTCGCCCGGCCTGTAGGGCGCGTCGCGCTGCTTCGCGATCACGCCCTCGGAGGTGCCGGTGAGCCACTGCCCCGCGTCGTCCGTGTCCGGCGTCATCGGTGTGAGCTCCACCGGGTCGGCGACCACGGCGGCGAGCCGCTCGCGCCGCTCCGTGTACGGGAGCGGGCACAGCACCTCGTCGCCCTCGGCGAGCAGGTCGAAGGCCACCAGCGCGGCCGGCGTCTCCTTGCGCAGGCGCTCGACGCGCGACGCCGCCGGGTGGATCCGCTGCGACAGGAGGTCGAACTCCTGTATGCCGTCGACCACGACGATCATCTCGCCGTCGAGCACGAGCCGGTCGTGCGGCAGCGCGAGCACCTGCTCGACGACGTCCGGGAAGTAGCGGTTCATCGGCCTGCCGTTGCGGCTCTGGAGCTTAACCTCGTCGCCGTCGCGGAACACGATCGTGCGGAAGCCGTCGAACTTCGGCTCGTAGCGCCACTGCTCGCCCTCGGGCAGCTCCCTGGCGGACTTCGCCAGCTGCGGCTTGATCGGCGGCTGGAGCGGCAGCGTCACCGCGGCGCCACGCTCCTTCCGAGGATCCGCCTCAGCATCACGTCGCCCAGTCGCGGCGAGATCCCGTTCACGATTCGCAGCATGCGCACGGCCTGCGGATAGAAGAGCTCGCGCCGGTCCTTCTCGACGGCGTCCACGACCTGCTCGCCGAGCGGCCCGGCCGGCGCGCGGCGGTCGAGCCGGTACCAGTCCGGCATGCGGTCGAGCTCGTGATCGTGGAGCGAGGTCTCGATCTCGCCTGGGTAGACGGTGGTGACGGACACGCCCGTCCCGTGCAGCTCGTGACGAAGCGCCTCCGCGAACCCGCGCTGCGCGGCCTTGGTGCCGTTGTAGACGGCCGCGTGCGGAAAGCCGCGCACGCCGCCGCCCGACGAGACGATCACCAGGTGGCCGCGGCCACGCTCGATCATCCGCGGCAGCGCCGCCTTCACCGTGTGGATCGTGCCGAGCCAGTTCACGTCGTTCATCTGGCGCGCCTCCTCCAGCGGCAGCTCGGCGAAGAGCCGGTAGTGGGTGATGCCCGCGTTCGCCACGAGCACGTCGACGTCGCCGAACTCGGCGACCGCGTGCTCGATCGAGCCGGCGTCCGCCACGTCGCCCTCGATGGCCGCATGGCCGTCGCCCGGGAGCTGGCCGGCGAGCCGCTCGAGCGGCTCCCGCCTGCGCGCCACCAGGCCGAGGGTCGCGCCGCGCGCGGCGAAGGCGCGCGCGATCGCCTCGCCGATTCCGCGCGAGGCCCCGGTGACCAGCACGCGACTCCCTTGCCCGATCTGCACGCGAGGGATGCTAGTCAGACCGGCGAGCCCGCCCGGCTAGGATCTCCCGCATGTCCCAGGAGCAGGCCACCGTCGCCGAGGAGGAGTACCTCCAGATCATCTACTGGCTCCAGGAGGCGGGGCTGCCGATCACCGGCGCGAACATGGCCCGTGCCATGCAGGTCTCGGCTCCGACGGTCCACGAGATGATCGGCCGGCTAGAGGCGGACGGCTACGTCACGCGCGGCGCCGACAAGTCGCTCGAGTTCACCGATTCGGGCCAGGAGCACGCCGCCGGGATCGTGCGACGCCACCGGCTGATCGAGCGCTTCCTGACCGACGTCTTCAACATCCCCTGGGACCAGGTCCACGAGGAGGCCGAGCGCCTCGAGCACTGGATGTCGCCCGTCGTGGAGGAGCGCATGCTGCGCGCGATCGGCGACGCCAAGACCTGCCCGCACGGCCACCCGATCTTCGAGGGCGAACGTGAGGACGGCGTGCCGCTGGCCGACGTGGAGGAGGGCGCGCGCGTCCGCGTGCTGCGCTTCGAGAACGAGGCCGAGGACCTGCTCCACTACCTGAAGGACACGGGGCTGGCGCCCGGGCTCGAGGGCACGCTCGCGCGCTCGGGCGACGACGAGATCGTCCTGGAGTCGGACGGCTCGCCGCACTCGGTCACGAGGTCCGTGGCCGAGACCGTCTCGGTCGTGGCCGACCCCTCGCCGCCGCCGCGCACAGCCCTCCCGGACCAGCTGGTGCTGGGCCGCGAGCGGTACGGGCGGTAGCGCGCGTGGCGGAGACCTGGGACGGGCTTCGGCGCACGGCCGAGCACGCGGCCGAGTACAGGCGCGGCGTGGGCGAGCGTCCCGTGGCGCGGCCCGTCGACGCGGCCGAAGCCGAGCTGAGGGCGGCGTTCGGCGGGCCGCTGCCGGAGGAGGGCGCCGAGCCGGATGCAGTGATCGACAAGCTCATCGCGGCCGCCGAGCCGGGACTCGTGGCGAGCGCCGGCCCGCGCTACTTCGGCTTCGTCGTCGGCGGCTCGCTCGAGTCCGCCACGCGCGCGGACATCCTGACCAGCGGCTGGGACCAGATGGCGTTCAACTTCGTGTCGTCCCCCGCCGCCGCGGTCATCGAGGAGGTCGCGGGAGAGTGGCTGAAGGACGCCCTCGGCCTACCGCGCGGCGCGTCGTTCGGGCTCGGGACGGGCTGCCAGGGCGCGAACGACGTGGGACTCGCGGCGGCCCGCCATCGCGTGCTCGCGCGCGCCGGCTGGGACGTCGGCGCGCGCGGCCTGTCCGGCGCGCCGCAGCTGCGAGTTGTCGCGGGTGAGGAGCGCCACGCCACGATCGACCGCTCCCTCAGGCTGCTCGGCATCGGCACGGACGCGCTCGAGCCGGTGCGCGCGGACGCGAACGGCGCGATCGACACGGGCGCGCTCGCGGAGGCGCTCGAGCGCGGCCGGGACACGCCGACGATCGTCTGCGTCCAGGCGGGCAACGTGAACACCGGCGCCTGCGACGACCTCGCCCGCGCCTGCCAGCTCGCGCACGAGCGCGGCGCGTGGGTGCACGTGGACGGCGCGTTCGGCCTGTGGGCCGCGGCGAGCCCGTCGACGCGGCACCTCGTGCGCGGGATCGAGGACGCCGACTCCTGGGCCGTCGACGGTCACAAGTGGCTGAACGTCACGTACGACGCGGGCTTCGTCTTCTGCGCGGACCCCGAAGCACACGCGGCCTCCATGAGCTACTCGGCCGCCTACCTCGCGGGACAGGCCGAGGGCGCGCCGCGCGCGCCGTCCGACTACGTGCCCGAGTCGTCGCGCCGGGCGCGCGGGTTCGCGACCTGGGCCGCCCTGCGCGAGCTGGGCCGCAGCGGCATCGGTGAGTTGGTGGACCGCTGCTGCGCGCTCGCGCGCCGTTTCGGCGACCGCCTCGCCGCGGTGGAGGGCGTCGAGATCGGCAACGAGATCGTCCTCAACCAGGTGCTCGCCGCGTTCGGCTCGGACGAGCGCACGGACCGGCTCATAGAGGCGGTGCAGCGTGACGGCACATGCTGGATGGGCGGCACCACCTGGTGCGGCCGCCGCTACATGCGGATCCCGGTCTCCAGTGCGGCGACGACCGAGGCGGACGTCGACCGCTCGGTCGCCGCGATCGAGCGACTCCTGGCCGGCATCCCCTGAGCCTGCTCGACGAGTGCCTGGCCGCCTACGGCGGGCTCGAGCGCTGGCGCGCGGCCGACGCCGTCGAGGTGCGAGTGTCGGCACGCGGCGCGGCCTTCGCCATGAAGGGCAACGGAAGGCCTCTGACCGAAGCACGCGCGCGGGTGCGGACGACGGGCCAGCACGTGGAGTTCTTCGACTGGCCGCGCGCGGGCGAGACGGCGGTCCTCACGAGCGAGGAGACCCGGATCGGCGACCGCAGCCGCGAGCGGCCCCGCTTCGGCCGGCGCTGGGACGAGCTCGACTTCCTGGCGTTTGGAGGCGCGGCGATGTGGACCTACGTGTCGCTGCCGTTCGTGCTCGCCGACTGGGGCGCCGAGGAGCTCCCGCGCCGCCGGCTCCGCTTCCACGTGCCCGAGCCGATCAGGAGCCACTGCCGCGAGCAGACGATCCACTTGGACGAGCGCGGCCTGATCGTCCGCCACGACTACACGGCCGAGGCGTTCGGCCCCTGGGCGCGCGGCGTGCACAGGAGCTCTCGCTTCGAGACCTTCGACGGCCTGCCCGTCCCGACCCGCCGCCGCGTCCGGCTCAGGCCGTTCGGCCCGGTGGTCGTGCGCCTGGACGTGCACGGCGCCGCCTGGGTCCCGTAGCGCCTACGTCGCCGAGCGCAAGTAGGCGAGCACCGCCAGCACGCGCCGGTGCGAGTCGGGGCTCGCGTCCAGACCGAGCTTCATGAAGATCTGCTTCACGTGCGCCTCGACTGTGCGCTCGGTCACCACAAGGCGCGCCGCGATCGCCTTGTTCGAGAGGCCCTCGGCGACCAGCTCTAGCGCCTCACGCTCGCGTGGCGTGAGCTCCTCGAGCGGGTCGTGCCGGCGCCGGCGGCCGACCAGCCGCGACACGATCGTCGGATCGACGACGGTCTCGCCGTCGCCGAGGCGGCGCAGGGCATCGACCAGCAGCGCGACATCGAAGACGCGCTCCTTCAGCAGGTACCCGACCCGCTCGGGGTGCTCCTCGAGCAGCCGCATCGCGTAGCTCGGCTCGATGTACTCCGAAAGGATCAGGACGCCGACCTCCGGCAGCTCCGCCCGGATCATCCCGGCCGCGATCAGGCCCTCGTCGGTGTGCGTCGGCGGCATCCGAATGTCCACGACCGCAGCGTCCGGCCGCGTCGTACGGACGCGCCGCAGGAGCGAGGCGGCGTCGTCGGCCTGGCCGACGACCTCGATCCCCGCGTCCTGGAGCAGTCGCACGATGCCCTCGCGCGTGAGCATCACGTCGTCCGCGACCACTACGCGCACGGGAGCTCCGCTCGAAGGACGGTCTCGCCGGTCTCGACCTCCCCGCCGAGGGCGCCGACGCGATCGGCCACGTGCACGAGCGGCGTGGCCCGGCCCGTCCCGTCGTCCTCGACCGAGATGACGAGCCGGTCGGCGGACCGGCTTGCGGCGACCGCGGCGAAGGTGGCGCCGCGGGCAGCGGCGTCGTGGGTCGCCTCCGCGACCGTGTAGTAAGCGCTGCTCTCGATCGCGGCCGGATAGCGCTCCTGAGTGAGCTCACCCAGCTCGACCGGCAGCGGCGCGGTGTCCGCCAGCGACTCCAGCGCCGCCGCGAGCCCCGCCTCGGTGAGGATCGACGGGTAGATGCCATCCGCGAGCTCGCGAAGCTCGCCGAGCGCGCCCTCGATCTCGGCGGTTGCTCGCGTGACGAGCCGGCCGAGCTCGGGGTCGGTGTCGCTCTCCGCGGCGGCGCGCGCGATCCTGAGGTCGTACGAGACGGCGAGGAGCCGCTGCTGAGCTCCGTCGTGGAGGTTCCGCTCGAGCCGGCGGCGCTCCGCGTCGCCCGCCTCCACGATCCGCGCTCGCGAGCTGCGGAGCTCGTCCAGCTGAGCGAGGACCTCGGCCTGGAGGCGCTCGTTGTCGATCGCCAGCCGGGCGGCGGAGCCGATCTGGTGCTCGAGCTCCCGCCCGTCGAGCAGCGCGGCATCGTGCGACACGACCGCGAGCGTGCGCCCGCCGCGCGCTATCGGCGTCACGGCGCGCTCGTTGCCCGGGGCCGGAGGGTCCGCAGGGGTTCCGTCGGCGGTCACGTAGCGCTCGGAGCCCGGCAGCCAGTAGTAGACCTCGAGGCCCGGGTCGCCGAGGGCGGCTCCCAGGCCATCCCGGAGCGTGCCGCCGGGCGGCGCCTCGGCGAGCTCCGCCGCCAGGCGGGCGACCGACGAGCGCGCGCGCCGGGAGCTCAGGACGGTCCACGCGATGCCGAGGGCGAGCCCGAACGCCGACAGGGCGCGAACGAGGAAGATCGTGGCGAACCCGGCTCTCTCGGGGTCCTCAAGCGGTGTGCGAAGAAGCGCGATCGCATATGCCGCTTCGCCCGCGGCCGCGATGCTCAGCGGCACGAGCGCGGGCAGCAGGACGCGGCGCGCCGGCGCGGTGGCCCGGGCGATGCGCCAGAGGCCGATCCCGACCACCACGACACCGGTCGCGAGCGCGAACCTCGTCCAGGCCTCGCCCAGTGCGCTTGCGAGTCCGGGGTCCGCGTGGAGGAGGAACGCGTTCTCGGAACAGGTGCGCCAGCAGTAGGGGTCGAGGAACGGGTCGCGGAAGAGGGCGCCTCCGACGCTGACCACCGCCGCGACCGCGTAGACGACCGCGACCGCCAGTTGTCCTGCCCGCGCTCCGATCCGCCCCGATGGGAGCGCGAGCGACATGTGGAACAGCACGGGAAGGAAGAAGAACGATGCGGCCGCGCCGAGACTTCGCACCAGCGACGGCGCGCCGGCCCACCCCTCCCAGTCGGGCCCGAGCCACGCGAGGCCGGCGAGCATCGCCAGGAGGCCGAGCAGGCGCGTGCGCGCCTGGGCCCACGCGAGCGCACCGGCGAGCACCAGGCCGAGGCCCGCAAGGACGTCCGCCGTGCCGGCGGCCCCGGACGAGCCGGCATAGCTCGTGAGACCGCCGCCGGCCGCATGGTCCGCCGCGAGCACCGCCGTGATCGCGGAGGCGATCGCCAGCGCCGGAATGGCCAGCCTGGGCGCCATGCGCCGATTCTCTCAGCGAGCGGGGGCGCGCGGATTGTTGCCAGCCACAGGGCGCGGCCCGAGAATGATGTGGCGCGCCGCAATGTGCCGGCGGCGCCCGGCCCGTACGGTCGAACCCATGAAGATCTCCGCCGCCGCTCTCGTCGCCGCTCTCCTGCTGGCCGGCTGCAGCCTCGGGGAGGGGGAAGGCGGCCCCGACAAGGCGGGCGGCTCGGGCGCCCCGGTCGTGCTTCGTCTGGCGTATCCCTACAAGCCGGCCGAGGGACAGCCCGACGAGCCGGCGCTGCGCTGGTTCGCGCGCAGGGTGGAGGAACTGTCGAACGGCGACATGCGGGTCAAGATCTCGTTCAACGTCGCCGGGGAGCAGACGCCGGACATGGAGGCGCGGGTCGCGCGCAGAGTGCGGAGCGGCGACTTCGACCTCGGCTGGCTGGCCGCTCGCGTCTACGACCAGTTCGGCGTCAAGAGCTTCCAGGCGCTGCAGGCGCCCTTCCTGATCACGGACTATGAGCTGCTGAACCGCGTGGCGCAGAGCCCGCTGGCCGACGAGATGCTGGCCGGGCTCGACCGCGTGGATCTCTCCGGCCTCGCGCTCGTCCCCGAGCTGCTCAGGCATCCGGCCGCTCGCCGGCACGCGCTCCTGTCCCTCGAGGACTACGACGGCGCCCGGATCCGCGACATACCGTCGGCCGTGAGCGACGCGCTCGTCTCGTCCCTGGGGGCGAAGCCGGTCCACGTGAACAACGCGATCGTCGGTACGGAGATCAGCCGCGGCCACATCGACGGCGCCGAGACCCCAACGGCGAGGGCGTTCCCCGGCTGGACTGTCACCGCCAACGTCACATTCTTCGGCAAGGCCAACACGATCGTCGCCAACACGAAGGCGTTCGACGCCCTGACGGGCGAGCAGCAGGTCGTGCTCTCGAGAGCCGCCGGGGATACGGTGCGGCACGTCATCGAGGAGCCGCCCTCCGAGGCGGTCATGGCGCGCCGGTTCTGTTCCGGCGGCCGGGTCGTGCTCACGAGGCCCGCTCAGATCGAGGAGCTGAAGCGGGCCGCGCGGCCCGTCTACGAGCAACTCGAGCGCGACGCCGAGACGCGCGGTCTCATCGCGGAGATCCGTGCGATGAAGCGCTCGGCAGGCGAGGCGGCGGCGCCCGATCTGGCCGCGTGCGGCCGCGCGGCACCGCGCCAGACCGCCACCGAGACGTCCGAGTCGCCCGACAGCTTCGACGGGACCTACCGCTGGCGCCTGACGGCCGAGGGGGCTCGCCGTTACGGAGAGCCGGGGGACCCTGACGTTGGCAACGTCACCACGATGACGCTGCGCGGCGGCAGGTGGATGATCGGCGACAGCGCGTTCGACTCGGGCACCTTCGAGGTCAGGGGCAAGCACCTGGTCTTCGACTGGCCGGGCACGGGGACGGTGGTGACCGTCCGCTACAGGCGCCTGAAAGGGGGCTCGCTCGACATCAAGCCGGTGCTTCCGATGGATCGCGGCGATCAGTTCGTCTGGACCTCGGAGCCGTGGCGGCGGGTCGGCCCGCCCGTCCGGAAGATTCCCTGAGACGGCTCAGCCTCCGTCGCCCTGCAGCGGCAGCTCCGCGGCGATGCGGGTGCCGCCGCCCCGGGGGCTGTCGAGGCGAAGCGTCCCGCCGAGGGCCTCGACGCGGTCGGCGAGGCCCCTCAGCCCGGATCCGCCGCCGATCGCGGCGCCGCCACAGCCGTCGTCGGCCACCTCGACGAGCACACGGCCGTCCTCCTTCCTGACCGAGAGTGCCGCGTGCGATGCGGATGCGTACTTGGCCACGTTGGCGAGCGCCTCCGAGCACACGAAGTACGCCGCCGCCTCGATCTCGGCCGGCAGCCGCGTGCCCGGCGCCTCGACGTCCACCGGTACGGGGCACCGCTCGCCGAGCGCCGCGAGCGCGCCGGCCAGGCCTCGCTCGCCCAGCACGCGCGGATGCAGCCCCGCGGCCAGCTCGCGCAGCTCCTCGAGCGTCAAGGCGAGCTGCTCCTCGGCGCGGCGGATCCGGTCGACCGCCTCTCCACCGGAGCCGGGCCCGCCGCGCGTTCGCTCGAGCTCCCGGGCGAGGCTCTCGAGCCGCCGCTCGGCGCTCTCGTGCAGCCGCTGCTCGAGCCGGCGCCGCTCCTCGTCGCCTGCCTGCACGAGTCGCAGCCGGGAGGCGCGCAGCTCCGTGAGCTGGGAGCGGACCTCCGCCTGGAGCCGCGCATTCGCCGCGGCTAGCCGCGCCGCGGCTGCGACCGCGTCGAGAAGGCCGCGATCCTCCAAGACGGCGGAGTCGTGGACGAGGGCGGCGATCGGGCGGCCGTCGAGCTCGATCGGCGTCACGCGGCGGTCCGGGCCGGGTGAGGAGACGTCGAGGCGCTGCCCGGCGGCGTCGACGTAGCCGCCCGTCCCGGGAAGCCGGTAGCCGACCTCCAGCGAGGGATCGCCGAGCGCGCGTGCCAGACCGTCGCGCAGCGTTCCCGACCGGGCCTCGCCCAGCTCCACCACGAGGTCGGTCACGCGGGGATGCGCCCAGGGCTCTCGCACGAGCGCGGCGAGGAGCCCGATCGCCAGCCCGCAGAGCGCGGCCTCGTAGACGAGGAGCGTGGCGTCCGTCACCTCCTGGGCCGAGAACGCCAGCCTGACCGCCGAGATCGCGGCCAGCGTGGTGGCGAGGAAGCCCGTGGCCTGTAGCGCGGCCAGGCGGAGCCGGCGCTCGGGCCCGACCGACCCTGAGTGCGCGTGCGCGGCGACGGCCAGGACGAGCACTGCCAGCCCGAGGGTCGCGGCCTCGCTGCTCCACACCGCGGGAATGAGCGCCAGCACGTATGCCCCGGCGACGGCGGCGCGCTCGAGCCGCCCGCCGAGCCGCGCCATGGGATACGACAGGACGAGGTGGATGAGCGGGCCCCGGTGCAGGTACAGCGCCTGCGAGCTGAAGTTCGCGGCGAACCAGCAGAACCCGGTTGCCGCCATGAGGGCTCCGCTCAGGCTCTCCGGCCGCCGCGACCAGGCGACGAGCCCGCAGGCGATCAGCGTCCACCCGACCGCGATGTCCGGCAGCCAATCGCCCGGCCGGCTCCAGCCGAAGTAGTGGAGTTCCGCCGCGCCGCCGAGCGCTGCTCCCGCCGGCCACAGGAGCAGCCGGAGCCTCGGCACGCCGCTCAGCCGACGAGCGCCGCGAGCGCGGCGCCCGAGAGTTCTCGCTTTGAGATGAAGCCGCGCGCCCGCACGGCCGCAAGGCGCGGACCGTAGGAGCTCGCGTCGCGGCTCGAGATGAGCACGACTCGAGGCGGCTCCTCAACGTCCGCCAGCCGCTCGGCGACGGCGAAGCCGTCGACGTCCGGCAGCTGGATGTCGAGCAGCACTATCTCCGGCCTCAGGCGCTCGGCCTCGCTGAGGGCCGCGCCGCCGTCGGCGGCCTCCCCGACCACCGCGAAGCCCTCGGCCTCCAGCAGCGCAGACGCCGACTCGCGGAACGCGTCGTGGTCGTCGACGATCAGAACCGTCTGCCGCATGGGACCGATCGTCTCAGAGACGGCCCGCGCCCACATTGGGGCTAGCACGCAGGCAGGACTGTTGCCTGCCCCGTTTCGCCAAGCGCAGCG
>Ga0126312_10000584_pt1 | contig 22248 bp, 21 predicted proteins | sample Plot104A_FD_92537 | JGI IMG/M metagenome (GOLD analysis project Ga0126312, IMG submission 92537) | Serpentine soil microbial communities from UC McLaughlin Reserve, CA, USA - Plot104A | ecosystem: Environmental > Terrestrial > Soil > Grasslands | place: USA: UC McLaughlin Reserve, Lake County...
ACACCCGTTCAGCTTGACCCCCTGGCAGCGCGGCGGTGTGCCGGGCAGGTCGGAAATGAGCGAGCCTTGGCCGACGTCCTCCAGATGCAGACCACTCATCATCTCAGCAACGCCGAATTAGGAGGAGGGTGCCTACCGCGCCCTTCGGCATGCCGGCCTACGCCGCTGAAGGGGAACGGCTACGGAGTCAGGCGCGAGTATCGACCCTATGCCTAGTTAGCGCACTGTCCTGCCCCAGCAACCGAACTGCCCTCGGGGACTGCTCCTCAGGCTTCACTCCACGCCTCCCGGGAGGTGGTCACCGTGGTATCGCTGTCGGCAGACTCTTCAATGGCCAGCGCGACCTGCTGGTCCTGGACTCCCGCGGCCAGCGGGTAGGGCTTCGGCCCCTCACCGCGCACCCAGCTCGCCATGCGCTCCAGCAGGGTCGCCATGGCAATCTCATCGTCCATCCACCGCCGACCCGGATAGGGGTTGCTATACAGCACATCCGAGCCGAGAGTGATGTGCTCCGTGTCGTACCCGATCAGATCAAGGTCGTACCCCGTTTGCCGGCGGACCAGAGGCGTACGAACGAGCGTGCGATGACCGGTCATCCGCACCACCTCGTCGTTGTGCAGCTCACCCGCCGAGCCTCGCACTGTGAGCCGCCGGAATCGCAGCTGGTTGCGCGTCTGTTGGTCCGTGAAGTCGTACACCCCCGAGCGTCCGTCCCCGAAGTCAAGGGTCGCAATCGTGGTAATCGTAGGGTGCGCCTGCTTGTCGTCGGTCCAACCGGAACGGTTCAACGGACTGACCAGCGGTGCGGCGAACCGGGTGGCTCGGACCGAAACGGACCCGCGGCCAGCAGCGAGCAGACCGCGGATCAGAGCAACGGCGTGGTACAGCTGGGTAGAGGAGACCTGAACCTGTGTCGGCGTGCCGATGATGCCGCCGGCCACAAGGGCTGCCCGGGCGGCGTGCGAGGGCATCATCGGGTACTGCTCGGCCACCTGGACCAGCCCAGAGTCGCCCACCGCCGACCACAGCGCGCGAAGGCCGTCGAGATCGGGTGCCGGCGGGGTCTCGGCCAGCACCGGTAGCCCTCTATCAACAGCTTCGATGATGAAATCCGGCGTCACTGTCCACGGCGTCGCAGTCAGCACGAAATCGACCGGGAGCTCGCGCAAACACGCGTCCAGGGACGTGAAGGTCGGTAGTTCCAGGCGGCGCGGAGTCCGGACGACTGCCCCTGCACAGGGGGTCGTGCCCAACTCATTGGCGACCTTGAGAAACATCCTCGCGCGCCACCCGCTGCCGATCAGCGCGAAGGTGGTCACGCGGAAACCGTAACGCCGTTCGCTTCAGCGGCGCGGCACCCAGCGGGACGGGTCGCAATCAGCCGGGTTCTCCTCGCTTCTTGCGTCGGACGATGACAACTATGTCGATAAGGGCGACGACCGCCAGTGCCAGCAATATCACTGTGAAGGCGATCGGTGCATCGATCAGATACATCCAGATAGCGAACGCTGTGCAAATCACCAAACCGAATGCAGCCAGCCAGAGTCGCAAGGTAAGGGCGCTAATAGCCGGCGCGGCTCCACCGACCCCTGCCGTGGGGTCGTGATAGCCGGGCAAGCCCTTCCGATAGCGTCGGGAGGTGTTGGATCCCTTTCTCTGTCGCTCTTCAGCGACCATCTAGTGAACATACCCCTCGGGGAAAGCCTAAACACCGGTGGCATCTCACGCCTCCTCACTAGCCTGAGCCCATGTCCGACATCCCGCTGAGTCAGCCGGATCAAGCGAAAGACGAGGTGCCGTGGTGGCGCACGGCAGTGGTTTACCAGATCTATCCGCGCACTTTCGCCGACTCCAATGGAGACGGCATCGGTGACTTGCCCGGAATCACATCCCGAGTGCCCTATCTGCGCGAGCTCGGTGTGGATGCAGTGTGGTTGTGCCCGTTCTACCCGTCGGCATTGGCCGACGGTGGCTACGACGTCGATGATTACTGCAATGTCGACCCGAGATTCGGCACACTCGCCGATTTCGATGCGTTGATCACCGTGCTCCACTCGGCCGGGCTGAAGGTCCTGATCGACATCGTGCCGAACCACTCCTCGAACCGGCATCCTTGGTTCGTCGAGGCGCTGGGGTCTCGGCCCGGCTCGGCCGCTCGCGATCGCTACATCTTCCGGTGGGGTGCCGGTTCCGCCGGGGATCAGCCGCCGAATGATTGGCAGTCGCAGTTTGGGGGACCGGCCTGGGAACCGGCAGGGGATGGGCAGTGGTATCTCCATCTGTTCGCCGCCGAGCAGCCGGACCTCAACTGGCACAACCAGCAGGTGCGTGCTGATTTTCGCCGAACGCTGCGGTTCTGGGCTGACCGGGGAGTGGATGGGTTTCGGGTTGATGTCGCCCACGGATTGATCAAGGACCTCAACGAGCCGTACCAGCCGTGGAGTCGGCTGAGCGATATCACGCGTCCTGATGGGTCTCATCCGCTCTGGGACCGAGAAGAGTTGCCGGAGGTCTACCGAGAATGGCGGCAGGTGTTCGGTTCATACGACCCGCCGCGAATTGCCGTTGCCGAAGCCGCCGTCCATCCCACGCGGCGCCACCGATACGGCGCCGACGGCCTTGGCATGGCGTTCAACTTCGAAATGCAGGAGGCAGACTGGGACCCGGCAGATTACCGGCGCGTGATCGACTCTGGTCTGGGCGACCTGGCCAAGGGAAACACCCCAACCTGGCTGCTCGGGTGCCATGACACCCCACGGGTCGCCACCCGCTACGGGCTGCCGCGCCAGGACGGCGGCACTGCCCAGCAAATCGCGAGGCAGTGGCTCCTCACCGACGGGCGCCAGCCCTCTGTGGATCCCACCCTAGGGCAGCGGCGCGCTCGGGCCGCGATCATGGTGCTGCTCGCCTTGCCAGGGTCGACCTACATCTATCAGGGCGACGAGCTGGGCCTGCCCGAGGTCCCCGATCTGCCGGCCGAGGAGCTGCAGGACCCGATGGCGATCCGCTCGAAAGGAAAAGAAAAGGGCCGCGACGGCTGCCGAGTGCCGCTCCCTTGGACAACCGACGGCCCATCGTTTGGCTTCGGGCCAGGGCCTGCACGACCACCTCAGCCGCCTTGGTACGGCGAGTACTCGGTGGATGGCCAGTCCACCCAACGCGACTCCACCCTCGCCCTCTACCGCGCCACCTTGGCGCTCCGCCGCACGCTGCTCGCTGGCGACGATTTCGCTTGGCAGGACACGGGCTCGGACAATGTCATGGCCTTCCGACGAGCTGGGGCGTGGCTTTCCATCACGAATTTTGGTCCTCGATCATTCGCCATGCCAGCCGGTGACTTAATGCTCGCGAGCAGTCCCCTGGATCGTGATCAACTTCCAACCGACACAACAGCTTGGCTTCGTTCTACCTAACCGGCACTTCCACCAGAGGGTGGCTTTCCATTCGTGCCTGTGTCACCGGCGTGTGCTCAGCTTGTCCTGGGTCCCAGTCGGATTACGAAGCGCGCGGAAGGGTTAAATCTTTAGCAGCGGCAAGACGCGGAGGAGCACGATGAGCGGGTCGGACAGCGTTGCATTAGGGATCGACGTCGGGGGTACCGGAATCAAGGGCGGTCTGGTGGATGTGAAGGCCGGTGACCTCCTCAGTGATCGCTACCGACTCGACACTCCACGTCCGGGGACGGCTGAGGAGGTTGCTGAGGTGATCTTGGCGGTCATCCAGCATTTCGACTTCGCTGGGCCGACTGGAGTTGCCTATCCCGGCGTTGTGCTCGATGGCACTGTCTATACCGCAGCCAATCTTCATCCCAGCTGGATCGGCGCATCATTGACAGAGCTGGTCGGGAAGCACGTTTCCGGGCCAACCACATTCCTCAACGACGCTGATGCGGCCGGCCTGGCCGAAGCGCACTTCGGAACCGCACGCGGCCAGCAAGGTGTTGTGGTAATCGTGACGTTCGGAACCGGAATCGGGGTCGCCATGATCAACAATGGCGAACTGGTAGCGAATTCTGAGCTGGGCCACATCGAAATCGACGGGGCTGATGCCGAGGACTCCGCGGCAGCCTCAGCCCGAGAACGGAACCAACAGAGTTGGGCCGATTGGGGAGCGGCGGCCAACCGCTACCTCGAGCGGCTTGAGAATCTGGTCTGGCCCAAGTTGTTCGTTCTCGGTGGCGGTATTTCAAAGAACCCAGAGAAGTGGCTGCACTACCTGCATCCGAGGACACCGATCAAACTTGCGGAAGCCATCAACAACGCCGGCATCATCGGTGCAGCCGACGCGGCATGGATGGAGCAAGCCGAACCGGCGCAACTCATAACTCACCGCGTCACCGGGGACTGACGATCCAATAATCCGACCCAACACAGGAGGAGAACAATGGCGACACCCTCGATCTCGGTCCAGCTCTATTCGGTCAACGCTGCTTTGAACGCAGATCTTGATGGTGGGCTGTCGAAACTGGCGGATATCGGCCTGCGCTACGTCGAAGGGTTCGACTTCGTTCGACGCCCGGCAGAGCTCCGGGCCGCGCTCGACCGTTACGGACTGACCGCTCCTACCGGCCACGCTTATCTTGTCTCTGACGAGATAACCCGAGCCGACGGAACCGTGATTCGAGTGCCCTCCATGGAGGAGACGTTCGCGGCCGCCAAGCACCTGGGCGTTGAGCTGGTTATCGACCCCTTCGTCCCTCCGGATAAGTGGACGTCGATGGAGGCCGTCAAGGAGACGGCCAATAAGCTGAATTCGTCGGCGGCTGTTGCCTCCGAGCATGGGCTCAGGGTGGGTTACCACAACCATGATCATGAGCTGCGACCGCAAATCGATGGGCGACCCGCGCTCGAAGTTCTTGCCGACCACCTCGACGAGCAGGTCTGCTTTGAGGTGGATTTGTATTGGGCAGCGGCCGCCGGTGTCGACCTTGTCGGGCTTCTGAGCCGGCTCGGTGATCGAGTTGTCGCTGTCCACGTCAAAGACGGAACACTGGGTGATCACATTGGCTGGGGCAAGAAGCCGACTGGGCAGGTGGCGGCAGGAGAAGGGGAAGTGCCGCTGCAGCCCGCCTTGGAGGCCGCCCGTTCGGCTCGTTATGCCGTCATTGAGTTCGATGCCTACGACGGCGACGTGTTCGACGCCATTGCCAAGAGCTACAGCTACCTCAAGCAGATGGGCATGGCGTGACCAACCAAGGGCCGGTAGGTGTAGGCGTCATCGGTGCCGGCATGATCAGCGAGTTCTACCTGGAGAACCTCACCCGGTTCCCCGATGTGAGGGTCCTTCGGATCGCCGATATCGACACCGTACGCGCCCAGGCATCGGCCGAGAAGTGGACGGTCCCGTCGGCGGGACCAACTGAGGAGCTGCTCGCCGACCCAGCTGTCGAGATTGTGATCAATCTGACGATTCCGGCTGCACACGCCGCCGTGTCGACCGCGGCCCTGGAGGCCGGTAAGCATGTCTGGAGCGAGAAGCCCATCACCGTTGATCGGGAGTCAGCACGGGTACTCGTCGATCTTGCTCACCAACGGGGCCTGCTTCTGGGAGTGGCCCCCGACACGCTGCTGGGCCGCGGCTGGCAGACCGCGATACGAGCCATCCGTTCGGGAGCGATTGGCACACCGCAGACTGCAGTTACCAGTTTCCAGTGGCAGGGGCCGGACTGGTTTCATGCGAGCCCTGAATTCTTGTTCACCCAAGGAGGCGGCCCCACTTTCGACATAGGTCCGTACTATTTCTCGGCGCTCGTCCACTTGTTGGGGCCCGTCGCTAAGATCGCGGCGATCGGCCGGACCGGGCAATCCACGCGTCAGATTCGCCTGGGACCTCGGGTCGGAACTGAATTTCCGGTGGACGTGTTCACCCACGTTTCAATCCTCACCGAGTTCGAGCAGGGTGGCGCGGCGCAAAGCCTGCTCAGCTTCGACACCGCGCTTCTCCGCCACGGCGTCTTCGAGATCAACGGCACGGAGGGAACTATGTTCCTTCCAGATCCCAACAGGTTCGACGGTGAAATTCGCATCGCGCGGCCGCTGGAGAAGTTTGAACGACCCCCCATGCAGGAGTGGGAGACCATCGAGGCTGTCGGCGTAGAGGTCGGTCGCGGTTTGGGCGCTCTGGATATGGCACGCCACATTCGCGCTGGAGGGTCACATGTCGCCACCGGGGAGTTGGGCCTCCACGTGCTGGACACCCTCATCGCGGTCGAAGAATCGGCGACCCGGGGCGAGTTTCTGCCGGTCGAGAGCACCGTTGAACCGGTGCCTGCGCTGCCGGAGGCATTCGACCCGTTCGAGGCAACTCTCTGACTGCGATCTGGATCCAGTCGTGCCGGGCTCCAGCGAGACGGAGTCGTGCTGGCGTGGTCGGCTCGAAAAACCGAATCGCGACGTTCGCCGACTTGACTAATTCCATCGGCCGTTTGCCGCTGGCGCTTGAGGTCGGATCATAGCCCGAGGGCGTCCAGAGCGAGGACGATCAGGCCGGATGCCAGCACCTCAGCGACAAGCGATGGGCTCACTCGCCCGCTGCTCCGAGGTGTTGAGCGGGCCGCCCGCCAGTACACGAAGACCCCAATCAAGAGCAAGACCGCCTCGACCGCTATTGATGCGACTCGAAAACGCCATAGCCCAAAGCCGACCAGTGGCAGGTCTCCGGCATTTCCGGGCAGGATCGGCAAGTCGGCACGATGCACGATCAGGTCAAGAACCCAGTGCGAGAACGCGACGCTGCCGAGGAGCAGGCCGAGCTGTCGATCCCAGCGCCACCAGCCACCGCGCCGAACGCGGCTGACAACACCAACGCACCCAGCAGCGAGTGGGTGTAGTCGGCATGAATGACTGAAGTACCGTATCCGCCGCCTGGCGGCGAGTCGATTGTCTCGATGCCCAGCAGCAGCAACGGTGCGAACACCACATCCAGCCACTCGGTGGCCAGCATCAACGACCAGAGCGGTGCACGACGATCCAATGACTTTGCATCAGCCGCAAGGCCGAAGTGGCCGGTGATCAACTTCGCCGCCGGGTCGGCCGCCCCGGACATTGCAGCCGGCTATCCAAGAAACCGCACACCCGATAAGCAAGACCAAACCAATTAGGAAGGCCATCCCACCTCCCGGACCTGGGCCATCACGCGATGCAGGGCCATGTGATGATCTTGACACAACGCAGCTGAACGTTCAGGATCGACGGAATCCTTCTGAGGCCTCTAACGGCCGGGTAGCCGACCTAACCAGCGGCAGCCGAAGGTCATCTCAGCGCCCGTGTCCGGCATGGTCATGCGCCGGCCGCGGCGACGTGACACGCTGATCTATGTGAATGAGAACCTGAGGTTAGGTGGCAGTGACCTGGTGGTCCCACGACTCGGCTTGGGTGTGATGGTCTGGGGCGAGGCTCATGGCGTTCATCGGCTGATGCCGGCCAAGACCGCCTACGGTGGAGCCGAGTTCGAAGACGAGAAGGCTGCATTCGACGCCAGTCTCGCAGCGGGTGTGAACTTCTTCGACACCGCGGCGATGTACAGCGGCGGGGGATCCGAGCGCCGCCTTGGTGAGCTAGCCGAAGCCAAGGATGTCGTTATCGCGACGAAGTTTCCGCCCAGTCCGATGGGACGGGCCGAGGATTTGCCAGCGGCGCTCGACGCCAGCCGGGCCCGGCTACGCCGAAAATCAGTCGATCTCTATCAACATCACTTCCCGGCCAGGCGGGTCGACATTCCAACCCTGATGTGGTTCATGGCCGATGCAGTGGAAGCGGGCAAGATCCGTGCGGTCGGCGTGAGTAACTACAGCGCCGCCCAGATGCGCACGGCGCACGAGGCGCTGACTCGACGAGGCATTCCACTCGCATCGAATCAGGTGCAGTACTCGCTCCTGTACCGCCGGCCCGAGACCAATGGCGTGCTGGATGCCTGTCGCGAGCTCGATATCACCCTTATCGCCTATCAGCCGCTGGCCAGCGGCGCGCTCACCGGGAAGTACCTCAATGGCAATCGGCCCGTGGGAGTTCGCCGCTTCCGGTCGCCTTTCCGCAAGGCTGATCTCGACGCGCTGCGTCCGGTCATCGCGCTGCTCCAGGAGATCGGTCGGACCTACGACAAGAAACCAGGACAGGTAACGCTGCGCTGGCTCCTCGAACAGCCGGGAATTCTGCCAATCCCTGGAGCGAAGAATGCCCAGCAGGTGGTACACAACGCCGGCGCGCTCTCCTTCAGCCTCACCCCAGACGAGGTCACCGCGTTAGACGAGGCCACCACAAGGTGGCGCTCCTAGGCCGGTTGGCTATCCGAGCCGGTCAAGCCCATAACGACGAATCCGGCTCAGCCCTCGTAGGCGTGGACCTGAACAGGCGTTGCATGCCCATCCACAGTGATCTTCAAGTCAACGGCGCGGGGCCCGGTGGTGAGGACCGCGCCGTTGAAAACCGCTGACCGATCGGGGCACCCGGTGAACCTGACGCTGTGCTCACCATCGCTCAACGAATAGACGTTCCTCGTCGTGAACCGGGCTCGGTCATAGAGCAGGGACGTTCCGTCAGTCGTCGTTTCGATCTTGGCCTCGGTACCAGCGGTCAGCCGAACCATGACCTTGAAGGCTCGCACCGGAGCCTCATCACCGGGCGCCGGCGACACTCGAAAGCCAACCAGCGACACTGGGCCGGCCGCAACGACCCGAGACTCGACGCCCCGGTCGAAGTCGGCGGCGTAGTGACTGCCGCAGGTCCGAACCACCTGACCGTCCGCGGGCCGGTCGGCAGTCGGATCGATGCTGGCTTGAGACGCCTGTCCCGTCGGATTAGCCGTGCCGCCGCCGCACGCCACGAGGACGGCTGATAACAGCGCCACGGACACCCCTGTTAGTAAAGGGCGCCACACATAGTGACAACCCCGAAGGGAACCATTCCGTTCCCTAGCTTTGTCCTGGATCGCTAACCGGTTGCGTGCCGCCGGGTCGACGTTGTGCTCATTCATAGGCAATCGATCTTCGCCTCGGGGCGGTCGTCGCTCTCCTTCTACCGGAAAGACCCCAGAGGTTGCACAAAGCAAAGCCTGCAGCCTGCCAATCGGCTGCAGAACTCCGATTGCCAGGTCTCAAGGCTCGGTGAGAAGAAACAGGAGAGCGTCTCAGTCAAGACCATCGATAGCGCCGCAATGGACGACCGTGACCGGCGGGGCGGGCTATGCAGTCTCTGGACAGGCGTCAGTGAACGATCATCACCGGACAATGGGCATTGGCAACGACGGCAGCGCTAACTGAGCCCAGGATCGTCTTCAGGAAACCGCCAAGTCCGGTGGCTCCTACCACGACCAGGTCGGCATCCCACGATTCCTGGATGAGGACCGCCCCAGGATGACCGTGAACGGCGGCGACATCGGTACGCTCCGGCCGCTCGGGCACTAACTCTGCCAACACCTCTTCGGCCCGTTGACGCGCACGATCAAGATCCTGCTCGGTCACTCGAGCCGGTGTCGGAACTCCCCAGAGCTCGGCTGGTGGAGTGCCTTGTACCGCGGCGACAATCCGAAGGTCAGTCTTGCGGATCGCGGCCTCCTCAATCGTCCAACTGATGGCCGTCCGCGATTCATCGGACCCGTCGAAACCGACAACTACCCGCTTGCGCACGCTTCCTCCTTGGTGAGTAAGGCACGGCAACCGCCAAATTGCCCTTGATTATGGCGGCTAACACATTCCCTATTCCTGCGCCTTGAGCTTGCGCCAGCCTCCGGCCCGGTTGTTGGCGATGATCTGTCTGAACATCTCGATCAGCGCGCGTGAGTTGATCTCCTCGTCGCGATAGATGGAGATCATTCGGCCGGTCTTGTTCCCGTGGCCGCCGGTGATGATGCCCTCGGGGTCGGGCACGATGCCGCCGTCGTAAAGGAAGACGTTGACGTGATCCTTCGTGGCAAGAAGAGCGCAGATATTTCCGTTCAGCACGAAGTATGGCTGAACCGTACGCTTGATCGTTTCGGTCACCTCCGGATGCGCGGAGTGGACCAGTTCTCGCACCTCGCGGCAGATGGTTTGTTGCCACTCCGGGAGGGCGTCAATATAGGCGTCGACTCGAGGATTGGCAACGTAGCCCATAGCCGCTCAGCCTAGCTTCAGGAAGGCCCTCAACTCCTCGGCTCCGGCGACCTCGATGGGTTCGCCCCGGAGGAAGGTCTCCGGTGTCAACACCAGCCGCTGGTTGATTGCCATCTCGTCTGCTCGACGAGCGATTCGGATCCGACCGTTGGGTCGATATCCGACCTTGGCGCTGACGGCAAGCGAGGCAGCATTGTCGAGGAAAGCGCCAGAGGTAAGTTCCTCTGCTCCCAGGTAGTCGAACGCGAAGGCGCAGACTGCTTGCCGCATCCGTGTTCCGATTCCTTGCCGTTGATAAGCCCGGCCGAGCCAGGACCCGGTCTCCGCAGACCGGGTGACGGCGAAGTCTGATGCATGCAGGCCCTGAGCACCGACCAGCTCGTCGTGCACCCGTACGGCGAACAGTAGGTGGAACTTCTCCGGAGTGAATTCTGCCCGGACGCTCGAATAAAACCGCATCATGTTGGCGGGCAGAAGCTCCGACTCGACCATCGTCCAGGGCGTGGCAAATGGCATTTGTTCGGGCTCATGAATGCCCCGCAACGCAAGGTCCACTAGGCCCGGGATGTCCTCATCGGTGATCACGGTCATCCTCAGGTCGTTTTCGATCAAGGAGATGCCGTACGGTGGCCAGATCTCGACGAGTGTCTTCATCAGGTAAAAGCTTGACGCTCCTGTCAATGGAAAGCCATCGGATTGCGAGCGATATGCCGCAGGTCGGGCCCGTCAACTGCATCACCTAGACCGATCCGCCTCCGAATCTTGAATTTGCTCGCGAATATTCGGCAGCAAGTGCGAGCTTCGGCAGTCGATCCGCAACGAGCTGACCAGGCAGAGAGGGCCGGCGGTGACCGCCGGCCCTCTCTGCCTTAGCTGATTGATCGACTACTTCTCGTAGCCGACATTCTCCCAATGGAACGTCTTGTCGGAGAACCCAAAGGCACCGTAGTTTGCAAGCTTGGTCTTGGTCGCCTTTAGTTCGGGACGCTGGTAGAGCGGCAGCAGGTTTACGTTCTCCCAAATGATCTTGGCCGCCTGATTGCCCAAATCGATGCGCTTTGCGGGATCCGTCTCCACGTCGATCTGCTCGATTAGCTTGTCGAGCTCTGGCAGGGAAAGCTGAGCGAAATTGCTTTCCTGGCCTGTTCCATAGAGCTGCTTGATGCTAGTGAATGGGTAAGGAGTTCCGATCCAGCTGAAGGCGATCAAGTCGAACTCGTGCTCAGTGAGCACAGTGCCATCCTGGAACTTCGACTGTGGAACATCGGCAATGTTGACCTTGATGCCGACATCCTTCAACTGGTTCTGCACCTGCAACGCCTCGTTCTCGGACACCGGCACGCCGACCAGCTGAGAGAAGCCGATTTCGAGCTTCTTGCCGTCCTTCTCCCGGATACCGTCTGCGCCAACCTTCCAGCCGGCCGCGTCAAGATCGGCCTTCGCCTTCTCCGCGTCGTAGTCCAGGCCGGTCATTTTGGCGATGTCCTCATGGCCTTGCTGATTCTGCAGAAAGACGTGGTTGTTCAGGGGGGACACCGGCCAGTCGATGCCAGCCAGGTCGGAGGAGCCGATCTCGGTGCGGTCGAGGCTGCGGACAATGGCTTGCCGGACCTTGAGATCGGACAGGTACTTCGACTTGCTGTTGAACGTGATCTGCCGGAAGTTCGGACCAGCCGCCTTGCGGATCGTGGCATCGGTTACTCCGGATGCCCGCTTGTATGCGTCGGGGTCCGGCCCGATGTCGAATGAATCGAGTTCGTTGTTGACGAAGGCCGCTGCGGTTGCGTCCGATGAAATCGCCCGAAAGGTGATCTTGTCGAGCAGCGGCTTAGCGCCCCACCACTTGTCATTGGGCACCAGAGTGAGCAGTTTCTGGGACTTGTTGTAGCTCTCAACCTTGAAAGGTCCAGAAAGCCACTCGTTCTTCAGCTGATTCCAGCCGTTGTTGAAGGTCTCTGGGTCCTTGACACTCTCGGCCTTGAAGACGCTCGGATTTCCACCGAAGACCGAGGTCCAGTCAGGGTAGGCCGCCTTGAAGGTCACTGTGGCGTCGAACTTGTCAGCACCGGCCTTGATATCGGTGATTGCATCAAAGCCTTGGGTTGTCGCGCACTGGAACTTCGTGTTTTCGCCGTTGCATGCCTTCCAAAAGGCGATCATGTCGTCGATGTCAATCGGCGAACCATCGTTCCAAACAGCCTTGGGGTTGAGCTTGAAGTTGATCACGGTGGGCGACTTGGAGACCTCGGTTGCGGACACGAGGTAATCCGGATTAGGAGTTGCCACCCCTTTGGCATCGATGTTGAACCAGATGGGCGTCGCCGGCATCAAGGCATGGGCCATGTCGTCGTTGTTGCCGTTGACGGAGAAGATATTCCAGGTTGTACCGAAGTCAGCGACGTCGAGCCGGACCTCTCCGCCCTGAGCCAGATCGGCGCGATCCTTGGGATTGATGTCTTGCGAGGTAATCGGTGCGACAGAGGTCTCACCCTGAGGTTCCTCTCCGCCAGGTTCGGTATTTTGGCCGCCGCCGCCGCATGCAGCCAGAACAAGTGCCCCCGCAACCAACGGCGCCGCAAGAACTTTGCGTCCTTTCACAGTGTCCTCCAACAAAAGATCTCGGCCCAGTCGGGAACCTTAGCCCAACAAATGCACTCTACGGCGCCGAACCGGCCTAAAACTGGCCGCGGGATTACAGCCTCTTAACAATGCTGGAGGCGAGATTCAGCCGATGCTCAGGGGAACAGAGCCCATCAGACGACCTGGACCTGCTCGTTGTAGTGGCAGGCGGAGTTATGGTCAGCGTCGCCGACCGGATACAGGTGCGGTACCACGTCGACGCACGCCGCCTGCTGGTCTTTGGTCAAGGTCGGGAATTTCTGGCAGCGCGTGCGGAACCTGCAGCCGGAGGGGGGGTCGGCCGGACTCGGCAGGTCACCAGTCAGGATGATCCGGATTCGGGTCCGCTCCTTTTCCGGATCGGCAATGGGGATCGCCGACAGCAATGCCTGGGTGTAGGGGTGGGTCGGGTGTTCGTACACCTCATTGACATCGCCGATCTCGACGATCTTGCCCAGATACATCACCGCCACCCGATCGGCAATATGCCGGATGACTGCGAGGTCATGTGCGACGAACAGATAAGAGAGGGACAGCTTGGTCTTCAGCTCGTCCAAGAGGTTGATCACTCCGGCTTGGATGGATACATCAAGCGCGGATACCGGCTCGTCGAGCACGATGAGCTTGGGTTCCAGCGCAAGCGCTCGTGCAACCCCGATCCGCTGGCGCTGGCCGCCGGAGAACTGCTGCGGGTAGCGGTTTGCGTGGCCGGGTTCCAGGCCGACCAGATTCAGCAGTTCGTTCACGCGCTTGGCCGTGTCGGCCTTGGAGTATTTGAAGACTCCGAGGGGCTCGGCGATGATATCGAACACCGGCATTCGGGGATCGAGCGAGGCCATCGGGTCCTGGAAGACAACCTGCAGATCCCGGCGCATTTCCTTTCGCTCGCCCGATCGCAGAGCGTCCACCGGCTTGCCGAGCACGACAACCCTGCCGCCGGTCGGCGGCTTGAGGTTCAGAATCTCGAGCAGAGTCGATGTCTTGCCGCAGCCTGACTCCCCGACGAGTCCGAGGGTTTCTCCCTCCTTGATCTCCAGGTCGATCCCGTCGACCGCATAGACGGTGCCAACCTTGCGGCGGAAGATCGCCCCCTTCATCAGCGGATAGTGCCGCTTCATGTCTTGCAGCTGCAGTACGGTCGCCCGCTGCTCGCGAGGTAGGCGTTCCAACGGCGAGGCGGTGATCATCGGGGCCGGAAAGATGTCGAAATAGGTCAGGTCCTTGGCCGCAATCTTGCCGGAGTAGATGCAGGCCGCGTAGTGGTTGGGGTGATCGGTCGGCGCCAGGGGTGGCTCCGCAACGCTGCAGGCGTCGGTCGACATCGGGCAGCGTGGTACGAAGGGGCAGCCGGGTGGCAGGTTCACCATCGACGGTGGATTGCCTTCCAGCGCGGCCAGAGCCTTCTTCTCGGTCGAATCCAATCGGGGGATGGCGCCGAGCAGCCCAATGGTGTAGGGCATTCGCGGCCGGTAGAAGATGTCTTCGACGCCGCCCTGCTCGATCGGCCGGCCGGCGTACATGACAGTGATCCGATCCGCAATGCCGGCCACAACGCCGAGGTCGTGGGTGATCATGATCAAAGCGGCATGCGTCTCCCGCTGTGCCTTCTTCAGGACCTCCAGCACCTGGGCCTGAATCGTGACGTCCAATGCGGTCGTCGGCTCGTCGGCGATGATCACGTCTGGGTCGTTGACGATAGCCATCGCGATCATGGCGCGTTGCCGCATGCCACCCGAGAACTCGTGCGGAAACGACTTGACCCGCACCTCCGGATTGGGAATACCGACAAGGTCGAGAAGCTCCACCGCTCGCCTCAGAGCAGTGGCTTTGTGCACATCGTGATGAACCTGGATCGCCTCGACCATTTGATCGCCGATCGAATAGACCGGTGTCAGCGCTGACAACGGATCTTGGAAGATCATCGAGATCGATTCGCCCCTCAGCTTCGACATCGACTCGTCGTTACGGCTGAGCAGCTCCTCTCCGTGCAGCTGGATCGACCCGGTGATCTTGGCCGTGTCGGGATGCAGCCCCATGATCGCCAGGGAGGTGACCGACTTGCCCGAGCCGGATTCACCGACGATTGCCATTGACTCGCCCGCTGCAAGGTCGAACGACAGTCCACGGACGGCCTTCACTGGGCCGGCCTCGCTGGGAAAAGTGACATGCAGGTCTCGCACGGCCAAGACGGTGCCCGACGTCGTGCGGCGGACCTTTCCGGCCGGTCGGGCGGTCGTCGTCATCGTGCCGTTCCACCCGATGCTGAACTGGGATCAAGCGCATCTCGCAAACCATCGCCGACCGCATTGACCGACAGCACCAGCAGTACGACCGTCACGGCGGGACCGGTGAAAAGCCATGGGAAGCTGTTGACCTGGCGGGCGCCGTCGGCCAGAAGGGTGCCCAACGAAGTGTCAGGGGATTGCACGCCGAAGCCGAAGAACGACAGGCCGGTCTCGGCAAGGATTGCGTATCCGACGTTGAGGGTAGCGTCGATGATCAAAAGCGACGAGATGTTGGGCAGTATGTGACGGGTGATCGTTCTTCCCGCGGACAAGCCCATGAACTTAGCCGCATGCACGTAGTCGCGTTCCTTGACCGAGAGGCACAGGCTGCGGATCACCCGGGCGGAAAGCATCCAGCCAAACGCGGCGAGCAAGAACACCAGCAGCAGCCAGGCGTTGGGGCCTTTCGATCCCCCGGATGTCATCACGGCGATCAAGAGGAATGCGGGAATGACCAGCAGCAGGTCAGTGACCCACAACGCGACCCGCTCCCACCAGCCGCCGAAGTAGGCGGCGAAAGAGCCGACCAGCGCTGCTATTCCGGTGGACAAGATGGCGACAAGGAAGCCGATCAACAGTGATTTACGAAGGCCACGCAGGGTTAGCGCGAACATGTCACGGCCACCTTGAGTCGTGCCCCACACGTGACGGTTGGATGGCGGCTTGAGATAGGCCCGTCGGTCGACGTAGTCGTAGGTCCAGGGGGCCAGATAGGGGCCGATGATCGCAATGATGATGAGCGCAACGATGATCAATAAGCCGACTACGGCGGTCTTGTTTCGCAGAAACCGTCGAACGAGAAGCTGCCGCCTCGTGAGCCTCTTGGACTCCGCCTCCGTGGGCGTCAGCTCGGCGATCGGCCGTTCGGTTGCTGTTTCCAGCAGCTTTTCTGTCATCCGCGCCTGCCTAGCTCAGCCGAACTCTGGGGTCGAGAACCGCGACCATGATGTCGGCAAGAATCGCGCCGCCCAGCACGCAGATCCCAGCAAACGCGGCGGCGGCAACCGCCCCATTGACATCCTGCTGGGTGATCGTCGTCACGGCGTATTCACCCATGCCGTGGAACGAAAAGATGATCTCCATGAACGTGGCACCCGTGAAAAGCGTTGCCACGGTGAACGCGAAATATGTCCCAGTAGGGACGAGCGACGTACGAAGGGCATGCTTCATCACCGCACGGGACTGTCGCAGACCTTTCGCTCGCGCCGTCCGCACGAAGTCGGAACCCAAGGCGTCGAGCATCAGGTTCCGCTGTATCCGGCTGAAGAATGCTGCATTGATCAAGATCAGCACAAAGGTGGGCAGCACGAGATGCTGGATGCGGTCTACCAGCACGGCCCCGAAGTAGCCACCTCGACTGCCGGTCTCCCCGACAAACTCGAACAGCCGCAGCCCGGTGGCGTTGTTCGTCTTGCTTGCCGTCACCTGCAGCACGCTTGCGATCACAAACGCGGGCACGGACAAAATAAACAAGGACCCAAGCGTGAAGAACCGATCGCTGAACTTGTACTGCCGGGTCGCCGTCCAAGCTCCGATGGTCACACCAATGACTGTGCCGATCAAGGAACCGGCTGTGATGAGCCGGAGGCTGACCAAAATCCGACGGCCGATCTCCTCGGTTACCGGCCCGCCCTTGGGCGAGTCACCCCAGTCCCAGGACGTAAGGATGTCTTTGAGCCAAATCCAATACCGCTCCAAGAGCGGCACGTTGTCGCTGAGATTTCGGGAAAGCAGGCTTTCCTCGATGGATTGGGGGTCGAGCGGCGGATTAACGATCAGATATAGCGAGCGGGGGTTGAGTTGACTCGCGGCCAGGAAGTAGGTCAGGGAAACGGCGATGAAGAGCAGGATCACGTAGTTCAGGAGGCGTCGGGCGACATATCTGCCCATCGGCGCCTCCTCACCTTATTCCATTAAGGTTCTGCCATGGACTCTAGCCCCGAGTTGCAGCGACGAGCGATGCCCTGAAGCGAATCGTTAAGGTCTCTAAATCCAGCTCTTGAACCACATCCGGGACAGCCACTTCGGATAGGGCAACAACTCATCGGTCAAGATCGGATAGAGATAGGCAAAGTTCGCTGCGACCAGAGCGACGTACGCGCCGACTAGGATCCCGCCGGTCATCCGACGGTCGCCGGCGTCTGCCGGGCCCAGAATGCGGCCCAGGCATAGGGCGACAGCCATCGCCGAGAACGGTATAAAGGCTATGGCGTAGAAGAAGAACAGGGGACGGGCGTCGTAGGCGAACCACGGCAGCCAGCTGGCGAGCACTCCGACGACCGGAATGCCGAACCGCCAGTCGCGCGCCCCGATCCACAGGACCGCCGCGCCAACCAGCGCGAAGACAGCTAACCACCACAAGGCTGGGGTGCCGATGCCGCTGATCACCCGCAGGCAGTTGTCGGGTCCGAGGCAACCGTCGCTGCCCGGCTTGATCCCGTTCACAGCATCGATCCCGATAGGCCGGGCGATGATCAGCCAACCGCCGGGATTCGCCCGGTAGGTGTGCTGGGCGTTATTGATGAAGTCCCCGGTATGGAAGTTCCAGATGTCACGGTGATACTGCAGCAGTGACGCCAGTGGCTTGCCAAGCAGCCTGGTTGACGTCGCCTCTGGGTTGAGCTCGCCCCAGTCTCGTAGGTAGCCGCCCTTGGTGGCCAGCCAGCTCGCCCAGGTGCTGAGGTAAACCACGGCGCTGAGGCCGACTAGGGAAACGAAGGCGGGGATGCCGTCCCGGAGCAGTCCGCGCTGGGCACTCCAGCCGGCGCCGGCCAGCCGCCTGGCGCCGATGTCCCAGGCGAGCGACAGCAACGCGAAGGCCGCCAGCCCGTATAGGGCGTTCCACTTCGAGCCGAGGGCCAGGCCGAAGCACACTCCGGCGGCGATGCGCCATGGCCGGAATATCAATGCCGGCCCGAATCGGCCGCGCAGGTCGGGAAGTCCCTTGCGGTCCAGGTAGTCGGCAAGGCGATATCGGAACCAGTCCCGATCCGCGGCCAAACAGGCGACGGCTGAGACCAGGAAGAAGGCCATGAAGATGTCCAACAGGGCTGTGCGGGACATCACGAACGCAAGGCCATCGAAGGCCAGCAGCACCCCAGCCAAGCCGCCGATCAATGTCGAGCGGGAGACCCGGCGGGTCAGCCGGATGGTTACCAAGATCAGCAACGACCCGAAGATCAGCGACGAAAATCGCCAGCCGAAAGAGTTCATGCCAAACATCTGCTCGCCGATGGCGATCAGCCACTTGCCGAACTGCGGGTGGACGACGAACGCCGCCGAGTCTTGCATCACGTCGACGTTGCCGGAGCTGATTGACGCGTTCGCCGACTCAGGCCAGTTGCGCTCGTAGCCGAACTTCAGCAGGGAGTAGGCGTCCTTGGCGTAATAGGTCTCGTCGAACACCAACTTGTTGGGATAGCCGAGATTGACCAAGCGCACTGCAAAAGCGATGGAGGTGATCAGGCCTGCCACCAGCCAGCCGGTGATCCGATCGGCAGGCATTGGTTGTCGCAACCGCTCGATCGTCGTCGCAGCCGGCGGCTCAGGCGTCGACGGTGACTGCGCGGCCCGGAGGGAAGGCGCCGTTTGAGCCTCGAGCACCTGAGTCACGCGCACATAGTAGGTGGCGATGGCAGGCTTGAGTCTGTGACCGAAGAGGCGGCGGGCGGGATGCTGGTCCTCGCTGCCACCCCAATCGGAAACATTGCCGACGCCTCACCGCGTCTGTTAACCGAACTCCGCACGGCGGACGTCATTGCAGCTGAAGACACTCGCCGCCTCTCCCGGTTGCTCCACCGGCTCGGCATCGACACCGATGCCCGGGTTGTCTCGTACTTCGAGGGAAATGAGGCTCGCCGGACTTCTGCGCTGATTGCCGAGCTCGCAGCCGGGCGTCGGGTGACGCTGGTGACCGATGCCGGAATGCCCTCGGTTTCCGACCCCGGCTACCGGCTCGTCGCCGCAGCGATCGAACAGGGTTTTCCGGTCACTGCGGTGCCAGGCCCGTCGGCGGTCCTGGCGGCGCTTGCCGTCTCAGGGCTGCCCGTCGATCGGTTCTGCTTCGAGGGATTCCTGCCTCGGAGGGGAGGGGAGCGGGCGCGCCGGCTGGCCGAGCTGGTCTCCGAGGTAAGAACGATGGTCTTCTTCGAGGCGCCTCATCGGACGGCTACCACACTCACTGCTTTGTCAGATTGCTTCGGCGGCGACCGTCGGGCCGCCCTGTGCCGGGAGTTGACCAAGACGTACGAGGAGGTCCGCAGAGGGACCCTTGCCGAGCTCGTCGAATGGGCCGCCGCCGGCCAGGTGCGCGGTGAGATCACCCTTGTCGTGGCTGGCGCGGCCCGCGCAGGTGATCTGAGTGCAGCGCTCGCCGAGGTGCATGACCTGGTCAGCAGTGGAATGCAAATCAGGCCAGCGGTAGCCCGGGTGGCTCGCGTTCATGCGCTACCGAAGAACCTGCTGTACGACCAAGCCCTGCAACGTGATCGCTCGTTCGGCGACCAGAGGTCTTCGTCGAGCTGATCCGTGAACCACTGGTTTCAGGGCCCGCACGTCACCCCGGCACCCGGGTCACGCCTTTGCCGAACTGGTGCCAGAGCCCTGTTGACAGCTGCTGCATGCGGTGGGAAGGCTGGACCTCGGACCAGACATCAGTGGCCTTGTGGGGAAAGATCGGGGGTTTGCATCCCATATTCGTTGGCTGTGTGCGGAAAGACGGGGCCCATAATCCGCCTTGAAGGCCGATGTCCGCGGCTTTGGGTGGAAAGACGTTTGGGTGGAAGGACGTTCCGCCTAGGAGTGGAGGAGGACCATGCGCAAAGTTGTGCATTTCGAGATTCCGGCAGATGACGTCGACCGAGCCAAGAACTTCTATGGTTCGATCTTCGGCTGGGACCTTCAAACCCTGCAGATGGGCGATGGCGAGTACACGACCGTGATGACCACGCCGGTGAATCAGGAGACTCAGCAGCCCACCGACCCCGGTGCTATCAACGGCGGCATGATGCAACGGACCGAGGTCACGCCCTCGCCAGTGATCACCATCGATGTTGATGCGATCGACAACGTGCTCAGGCAGGTTGAGGCTGCCGGTGGCAGCACATTGACGCCGCGGACTTCGATCCCCAACATGGGCGCCTTTGCCTATTTCAGGGACTCCGAGGGCAACGTGATGGGTCTGTGGGAGAGCAATCCGTAGCACCCAACCAGGCTTCTCGTACTGACCTCCCGAGGGTTCCGGAGGCGCTACCAGAACCGGTGGTCGACACCCACTGTCATCTCGACGTGACCGAAGCGGTCTCTGGCTTGGACCCTGCTGAAGCGATCGATCGAGCAGCTCGCGTTGGTGTCAGTCGAATCGTCCAGATCGGCTGCGATGTGGACGGTGCGCGTTGGGCAGTCGCGGCGGCGGAGCGCTGGCCCAGCGTAGTGGCTGGTGTCGCGATCCATCCGAACGACTGCGCGCGGCTTGGCCCTGACCGGCTGCGAGGGGGGCTGGCTGTGGTGGAGCAACTAGCGAGCAATGCCCGGGTCAGGGTGGTCGGCGAGACTGGCCTGGACTTCTACCGAACCCCAGACCCGGCGGGCCAGGCGCTGCAGCGGGGGGCGTTCGCAGCACATATCGGGTTAGCCAAGGCGCACCGCAAGACGCTGGTCATCCATGACCGCGATGCGCATAACGACATCTTGGATGTGCTCGACGCTGAAGGCGCGCCCGATCGGTTCGTGATGCACTGCTTCTCAGGTGATGCAGAATTCGCGAAGAAATGCCTCGATCGAGGTGGCTACCTGTCCTTCGCCGGCACGGTCACCTTCACCAGCAATGCCTCACTGCGTAAAGCGCTGGCCGTGACACCGCTCGACCGACTGCTGGTGGAGACTGACGCTCCGTACCTGACGCCGATGCCCTTCCGAGGGCGTCCGAACGCGTCTTACCTCATCCCGCACACGGCCCGCTTGATGGCAGTTGAGCTCGGCGTGGACCTGGCCGTCGTCTGCAGGGCGCTCAGCGACAACGCCGACGCCGCCCTCGGTGGCGGCTGGTAGCGATGGAGTTTCGAGATGCTGTCCGCCGACGCCGGATGGTTCGCCGTTACTTGGACCGACCGCTGCCCAGCGGAGTGATCGACGAGCTCGCCCAGATCGCGCTCCGCGCGCCCTCTGCTGGCTTCACGCAGGCGATATCACTGCTGATCTGCGAGTCGGCGGAGGATCGGCGTCGGTTCTGGTCGGCCGCCTGGCCCGCTTCAGACGGCAGCTGGTTCAGCGGGATGCGGACGGCGCCCGCGTTGATCCTCGTCTGGACCAGCGAACATGACTATCTGGAGCGCTACGCCGAACCCGACAAGGGCTGGAGCGACCGCGATGCCGCAAGATGGTCCACTCCGTACTGGTGGGTCGACGGTGGGATGGCGAGCATGTTGACCCTGTTGGCGGCCATCGACGCTGGACTTGGCGCAGCCTTCTTCGGCATTCCCGCCGACCGGATCACCTCCGTACGCGCCGCCTTCGGCATACCCGAGAGCCAGCTCAGCGTCGGAGTAATCAGTGTCGGCTACCGGGATCCGGCCGAGCGTCCAACCGGCTCACCAACCCGGCGGCCGCGGAGGCCAGCCCATGAGCTCATTCGTTATGGCCGCTGGCAGTGATTTGGGCAAGCCGGGAGGCGCCGTTATAATTTCGTGACCGTACGGGCGTCAACAGGATGGCGCCGCCGAAACTGAACGGTCCGCAGTAAAAGATCGCGGGCTTACTTGGGGGAGTTTTGCGCAAGATCATCCCTGCTGTCCTCGCTGGTGCCACCGCGCTTGCCGCTGCTGGCGGCTCCTACGCCTACGCCAGCCTCAACAAAGAACTCACGTTGACCGTCGATGGCGAGTCGCGCCAGGTCCGCACCATGGCCGGAACCGTAGCCGAGCTGCTTGAAGATCAGAATATCGACATCGCCCGCCATGACATTGTCGCGCCTGCTGGCGATACAAAGCTGGCCGAAGGTTCGGTTGTGGCCGTGCAGTTCGGCCGCCAACTCAACGTCACGATCGACGGCGAGCCGCGATCCTTCTGGACCACCGCTACGAGCGTCGGTGAGGCACTTCGCTCACTCGGTTTGCCAACCGATGGAGCCGAGCTCTCACTGAGCCGGAGCACCCGAATTGGTCGGGAGGGGCTGAGCCTGGAAATTGCCACCTTGAAGGTGATCACCATCGACGCCGCCGGGAAGAAGCGGGTGATCGAAACGACCGGGCTGACGGTGGC
>Ga0126312_10000585_pt1 | contig 22200 bp, 16 predicted proteins | sample Plot104A_FD_92537 | JGI IMG/M metagenome (GOLD analysis project Ga0126312, IMG submission 92537) | Serpentine soil microbial communities from UC McLaughlin Reserve, CA, USA - Plot104A | ecosystem: Environmental > Terrestrial > Soil > Grasslands | place: USA: UC McLaughlin Reserve, Lake County...
ACATCGAAACCGACGGTCGAGCGCCACGTGCAAACCGAGATCCGGGCGACTGTTGCACCTGCCCCTATCGCCGAGTTTGCACGCACTGCATACCGAGGGAGCTCTGCCGAATAGGCGTCGGTAGGCGGAGGTTCGAAGTTCGCGGGGTTGAGCGAGTAGCCGTTGGAGCCTTTTCGGTCGCCCTACCGGTAGCCATTCCATCACATGCGGCACTCGCGCAGGTTCCGACCATCCTACCCACGGGAGATAACTGCAGATGGAACAACGCGAACAACAGATCGAGCATCAGATCGCGGTGAGGGAGGTTGCCCACGTCCATGTGTCCTGGACCGAAGTAGAGAGCGGGGCGCCGGAGGAATCACCATGCAGCTGATCCTGAATAACGGGGTGGAAGAGTACGTGCTGAATCCGACCGTGGATGACGTCGAGGCCATCTTACGCTTTCGGGACCGTAGCGGGAGGATGTAAATCGATCTGCAGCGCCGCAAGGTCTTCATGTTCGGCAACATGTCCGTCGATCCGTCGAGCGTAGTAGGCTCCCTCCCCGAGCACCTTCAGGGACGCTAGAGAGGAGGATGAGCTGCACGACCGTATCCTGAGAAAGGACGAGAGGATGAGCGAACAACTAGCAAAATGAAGTGCACGGCCTGCCGGGGCGACGAGCGATGGAGATCGAGGACCTAAAGCAACAAGTGCCCGAGTGAGAGAACGTCGAGCGCGACGGCACAAAGCAGTTGGAACGAAGCTTTGAGTTCGACAACTTCGCCCAGGCACTCGAGTTCACACTCAGGGAAGACGAGGAAGGACACCATCCGGCCCTCTTGACCGAGTGGGGCAAGGTCACGGACACGTGGTGGACGCACAAGCTAGGCGGACTGCACCACAACGACTTCGTAATGGCAGCGAAGACAGACGAACTGCTCAGGTGGTGAAAGAGGTAGTGTAGAGCGGCTACCCCTCTGCTCTCTCGATGCGCTCGAGCATCTCCTGCCGCCAAGCCTCTGTTTTCTCTACTTCGTTGAAGGTGTAGATGTGGAATCCCTCAACCCCGTAATCAGGATCGCCGAGGTACGGACCCAACTCCTTGACTAGATCGTCAGGACTGTAGCCGCCGGGCAGCAGCAGCCGCACAAACCAGTTGCCGTGCTTCTCCAAGAAATCAGCGGACCCGCCAACACCGATGCTAGAAGATATCTGCATCAACTTGCGCTTGCTTACAGCACCGGGTATCCCGATGTAAATAGGCAGCTTCACCCCCCGCTCTCTCACGCCTCGGATCCAGGCGGAGGTAGTCTCGGGGTCGAAGCAGATCTGGCTTACTATGTAGGTGGCGTAGGGCCGCTTTTCATACATGGCCTGCCTTAGTGTCTCATCTTTAAGGAAGGGGTGGCCTTCCGGGTAGCCGGTGATGCCGATCTCCTCGAGCTCGTGTCCGATATTGGACATCGACTCCAAGAGCTCGGGCGCACCACTAAACTCGCCGGTGGGCTCCTTAGCGTCGCCCGCTACTACGAAAGCATCCTGGATGCCGGCTTCGTGTAGCCGCTGCAGGATTTCCTCCACTCGAGCACTATCGTCTATCAGTCGGGCCGAAAGGTGTGGCGCTACATGATAGTCCTGAGCCGCCAGCTCCTCGGCGAGCTGCAGCGTCATTTCCACACCTTTCTGTGGCGAGGCGGTTACCGTGAGCTTCGCTTCTTTTGGGATATGTTCGCGAACCTGCTCTGCGGTGCCCTCTAATGGGATCACCTCATATCGGGGGTGTCTCAAGGCCTGGGCCAGCCGCTCTATTGGTTGTCGCTCGGTCGCCATCTTCCTTCAACCCTTTCCGAGGGTGCCTGCTTCGCCCCCGATGTCCGAGCCTAATTGCGAAGTGACGCTCCCTCATGAAAACGCCCGACGACATTGTCTCAAACCCAGGTACCCGCATGCCAGGCGTGGAAATGCCCCACGGTACTGCGCCGTGCGGTGACCATGGTCGACTCTTGAGTGACATCGAGGGTCCGCTGGTAGACCTCACCAGAAACGCATCGAGGTCCACATTAATTAGAAGTTCCCTAGACGCCGTGGATCTCCCCGATAGTATCAGAGTGGTATCAGGGAAACCTCGGTTCGTCTCGGAGATCCTTTCGATTCTGAGTATTCGGCTTATCTACGCCGATTCTGGAGAGCCGACGAGCGGACTCGAACCGCTGACCTAGAGTCTCTTTACGAGGAGCGGTCAGTGGTTGCTGAGGGTTGTAGGAGTTTGCAAATCCCGCATAGATTAACGGATTTCTGTTCTCTGTGTTGCTCAATATTGCAGGGTGTTGCGTGCGGGTTAGGGTCAAACTAGGGTCAATCAGGGTCGGAAGTCCGGTGCTCGTGTGCCCGGTACTTTGCCATTGCCGCTCCTTGGAGCACCATTAGAAAATTCCACCTATCGCATATGGCGTGTTTGGTCCTTCTCGATTGAGAGGTTGCCTTCGCCATCGATAGCGACTTGGAATGGGTCGGCAAGTTCACCAACGAAGGTGCCGTCGGGGGCGAAATTTCGCCACGCCAGATAGCACAGACGCCCGTCCGGTCCTTCCAACAGCTTGCCGCTATAGAGCGAGCCCACTGGGTCGCCGACGAGGAAATCGTGAGTGGAGAAACGGAACGGGCCAAGAGGGTCGTCGGCGACGAAGTAGTGCGTGCCACCTTCGGGCTCGAGACCCGTTTCCTTTCGGCGCGCTGCCGAGTGTGCCTCCGCCCAAGTGGAGAACAGTAGGTAGTAGCGTCGCTCCAACTCCACGAGCTGCGGCACCTCCAGGGCGTAGAAGTTGCCCGGTTCCGTCAGTGGCGGTAAGGTCTCCCAGCGGGCCAAGTCGCTCGAGCGGGCATGACCTATCACGCCGCGGCCGTCGGCTGGTCCCTCGATGGTGCGGGCGGTGATCAGCGCGTGGTACTCTCCCGTCCGGGGGTGCCTGAAGACCCACGGGTCTCGCCACATCCTTTCGCTCCCCACGGGGCCCTCGTCGTGCTGCTCGTAGTATCGCGGGTCGGCCTCGATGAGCGGATTCTTCGGGTGCTTGAGCCAGCGGACCAGATCCTCCGAGGTGGCCGATCCGGTACGCTGTACGACGGTGTCGCCTTCGACGCTCACTCCCGTGTAGAACATGTGCCACCTCCCCCTTCCCCGGCGGACCACGCACCCGGTCCAGACGGCGCGATCGTCCCAGGCCCCCGGCGGACCGGCGCTCAGGCAGTCTTGCAGGACACTCCAGTGCCTTAGATCCCTCGAGACGGCGTGGCCAACGGAGGCGTTCAGATGCCGCAGCTCCGGGTCGCCCAAAGAGCGGGGCGCCTGAAGGTAGAAGGCATGGTAGTCCATGCCGTCTCGGATCAGCCAAAAATCCCACATCCATTTATCGGGAAGCCGCAGGGTCATGTCTGACCTCCTCTCTTCTAGCCACAAATTCTCCTAGGGTAGAGAAGGCAGTGTTCTACGTCGAGAAAGGTGTGGTGCGAGAGGAGTTGAGCGCCAGCAAATCAATTGGCTCCTCTACGCCGGAACTATATTCTTTGTGGGCAATGTCCTCAACTTGATATGATGTACCCGTGAGGCCTCAAGGGGGGTTATCTCTGCTGATCCTGCTCTGTGCGGGCGAAGAGAGGCCGGGCTTCGCCGGGCTCCGCGTTGTCTTGAAGCTCCGGCAGCTTCCCGTCAGCGAAGGCCCGCTCCTCGGCCTCCAGCCACAGGCCTCGGGGCGGGTTGTTGCCCCACGGAGGGCGGTTCATGCCCTCGTAGCGGTCAAAGGTAACCGGGGGCTGTCCGTTCTGCCTCGCCGCGGTGCGCAAAGCGTCATCCTCCAGATGCTCCCCAGCGTGCAGGATGAAGTCGAAGGTATGCTGGCCTTGGTCCGTGTACTGGTCTCTGCCAGCGTAGACCAGCGGCTCCCCGCCACCCCAGGCCATCTTAGGACTACGTAGGAGTGTCCACTGCCAGAGGTCCTTATCCAGGCTCAGGCTGTAGGCGTCCGCCGTGACCAGGGCGGCCTGCCGGCTGCGCACGTCGACGCGAGACCAACCTTGTACCGGCCACTCCGCGAGGCCGGGGTCGCGGTTTATCCACCCCCCCAGAAGACCATCCGTCCGGCGCACTGGGGGCTCCGCCAGTCGCACTGGCATCTGCAGCAGCTTGAATCGTTCGTTGAAGTTGACCTCGATCTTTATTTGCAGCCTACTGTCATCACGGTGCAGGGTAAGTGTCCAGCGTAGCCGCGACGTGCCCAGGGTTCCGTCGAGGCGGACACGCGCCCGCAACGGTCCCGTCTCCTCGACAATCCACCCCTCACCCGCGAAAACCTTCGTTACCGGCTCGTCGAAACGGTCGGTGTGGAATGTCCAGGTGTCTGTGCGGTCGTGGCGCAGATGCAGCCGAATGCCTTCCTCGCCGAAAACGTTCTGACCATCGACGAAGAGGGCGCAGATGCCGGAACTGTCCAGTTCGGCCCGCAGGTGGGAGTTGGAGACGTGGCGGGAGGAGACTTCGAGGTCCGTGTACGGGTCGGAGGTAGATGGGGGATCGTCGCGCACCAGCATCTGGGCGTGGCCGCCGGCCGGAATGGCCACCGGGAAGATTACACGGCTCACGTGCGAGGCCGCTTCGGGCTGGATCAGCTGGAAATCCACCGGCTCTCCTTCGAGGTCGCACAGCCAGCGTTCTCCCCAGGCGTCGAAGTCCAGGTAGGGTTCGTGCTCGACCAGATCCTCGAAGGGCTCCTCGTCGGGGTTTATGACCACGATCTGCTGCTGATCGGCGGGCGGAAGCGCGCCTCTGGCCCAGCGTCGAGTGGCTTCTAAGTTAACCTCTTCGCCGATGATACGAGCCCGTCCCTGCATCGCCCGAACCGACCTCCAGGCCGCCGGGACAGAGGTCCCCGCCAGGATGTCGTGGAACTCTGTGAAGAGCAGGTCGTCCCAGGCCGCATCGATCCGTGCGTAGAGCCCATTTCTCTCGTTTTCGTCTCCGATCAGACAGTCGACGATCCGGGCGCACTGGTCGAGCAGGTGCTCGCCGTGGTGCTGCTCCTGCTTTATGTCGTGCATTACGCTGTAGCAGCCGGGAAACGTGTGCTGAAGCTCCTCCGTCACCACGGGAAGCTCTTCGCGTTTGTCCCTTATGGCCTCGAAGAACGCCTGGGGCGTGGAAAAGCGTAACTCAGCGTCAGGGAACGAGTCCCTGTTCTCGAGAATGTACTCGATGTTCCCTTTGGTCGGCCCTCCGCCGTGGTTGCCGACGCCATAGAAGCACATCGTATGCCCCAGACCAGGGTCCGCCGCCTCAAGGGAGATCGAGATCTGCCCGTACAGGTCGTCTGTGCGGGTGACGTAGGCGGGTGAGATCCTGAAACCAACCACTTCCCCTCCGCCCGGACCGCGCCAGCGGAACGTCTGTGCGGGCAGCCCTACCTGGTGGGCGGTGGGACGGTGGAACACGTAACCCTCGTAGCCGTGCTTCACTAGTAGGTCCGGTAGCGTTGCCGGGTGGCCGAAAGAGTCCACGTTGTAGCCCACTTTCGGGCTCACTCCGAAGCGTTCGTGGAAGTAGCGCTGGCCGCGAAGGATCTGGCGCGCGAGGCCCATCTCCGTCGACAGGTTCACGTCCGGCTGTAGATACTGGCCGCCCGTGACGTGCCACCGGCCGTCCTCGATCAACGACCGTATCCGCGCGAAGAGCTCAGGATCTATGCGCTCTACCTGCTCGTAGAGCCAGGCTTCACCGCGAGTGTAGATGAATTCAGGGTACTCGTCGCAGCGGTCCGCGGCGGAACGGGAGGAGGCGAGCGCCTCGTCCACCCCGGCCTGCCAGCGCCAGAGCCACACGGGGTCTAAGTGGGCATTGCCTATCATGTGGACGATCAAGTACTGACTCCTGCCTCCCTTAGCCTTTGATGGCCCCGGAGGTCAGGGCGCGCACGATAAAGCGTTGAAGGATCACGAAGGTCGCGATCGCCGGCAGCATGGCGAGGACGCCTCCTGCGGCGAGCACATTCGTCGAGTTCGTGGCGTAGTTGCCCTGGAAGTTCAAGATGCCTATGGAGATGGGATACCGTGAGGGATCGCTGATAAGCACGTAAGGCACCACGAACTCGCCCCAGGCGAGTATCGCGGTCAGCACGAAGACCGAGGTCAGTCCGGGTAGAATGAGTGGCAAAGTCACGCGTCGGAAGGCGCCGAAGCGGGTGCAGCCGTCGACCATGGCCGCCTCGTCGAGGGCTGGCGGGATGCCGTCGAAGAAACCCTTCAGCATCCAGGTCGCGAGCGGTATCAGGATGGCTATGTAGACCATCGAGGTGCTGAAGTACGAGTCGAGCAGGTTCAGGCGGTCGAAGTACCTGTAGAGGGGAATGACGACGACCAATGGCGAGACCATCTGCAGAGCGAGCACCCCGACGAGAAACGCGCCGCTGCCGCGGAAGCTAAGGCGTGAGAAGGCGTAGGCCGCAGGGGCGGAGATCACCATCGCACCGATGCTGCCGGCCAGGGCAAGCTTGAGCGAGTTGAGCAGGAAGACCGAGAACTGGGCCGTGTAGAGCACCTCGGTGTAGTTCTCCAGCGTGGGGTTCTCGGGGATCAGACGCAGCGAGGTTATGAAGATCTCCGTCTGGTCCCTTACGGAGAGCGAGAGCAACCATAGCAGCGGCCCGGCGAAGAACACGAGAGCGAAGAGGAAGACCAGGTAGGTCAGCGCGTCCCAGGAGAGTCTCTGGGTTTTGCGGCTACTCATAGCGTCCCCTCCGAGCGGAGCAGGCGCCTGTAGATGAGGGTGAGTGCGAGCGAGATGAGGAGCAAGATAACGGCGAGCACGGCGCCTTCCGAGAGGCTGTAGTTCTGGAAGATCACATTGTAGGTTCTGAGCGAGAGGACCTCCGTCGCCTGTCCCGGCCCGCCGCCCGTCAGCGGCAGGATCATGTCGAAGGTATTCAGCGTGGAGATGGTTATGAGGATGATGTTGATCATGAGTATGGGCCTGAGCTGCGGCACGGTGATGTAGAAGAACGACTGCAGCTTACGAGCTCCGTCCACCTCAGCGGCCTCATAGAGCTCGTCGGGGATCGACTGCAAACCCGCGTACTGCAGGATCATGCTGAAGGCCGTACCCCTCCAGACGTTCGCGAGGATCACGGACATAAGGGCCGTAGTCGGGGTGGAGAGCCAGGGCACGCTTCCGAGCCCCACGGCGCCAAGGAGCAGGTTGGCCAGCCCATAGTCGGCGTCGTTGAGCACGATGGCCCAAACTATCCCTATGACGACCCCGGGCATCACCCAGGCAGAGAGCACGAGGGAGCGTATGAAGACTCTGCCCGGCAGCTTCCTCTTGCTGGCCCTGTTGACGGCCAACGCGATCACGAGCCCGAGGATGAGTTGCAGAACGATGCTGGCAAGAACGAAGATCGCCGTCGTCTTGATGACCGCGTAGAGCACGGGGTCGCTGAGGACCCGCGCGAAGGTGTCCAGGGTGTAGTGGTAGTTCGCTTTCAGCAGCGAGGCGTTCGTCACACTGTAGCGCAGGACCTCGAAGGCCGGGTAAAGATAGAAGAGCGTGACGACCGCAAGTAGCGGCGCGAGCCACAACGTCGGCCGGTTCTCGCCCACGAGTCCCCGCAACGAGAAACCCTGCTTCGTCGGCGCCACGGCCCTTCGCATCTCCCTTCCGCCTCCTCCACCCTACGGGCAGCTACTTCTGCTGTTTGTAGGCCGCAAGCGAGGCGTCCGAGGCCTTTTTGAGCGCTTCCTCGGGCGTCGATTCTCCCGTGAGGACGGTACCGATGGCTATCTGGAGCTGGAGGGATATCTCCGGGTAGACGGGGACTCCTGGCCTCGCCTTCCCGTACTTGAGCGCCTCGCTGAACGTGTCGTAGACGGGGTCCTTGAACCTGCTCAGAGAGTCGAAGTACTTCGGGTTAGTCGGCAACCCGCCCGTAACCTGGTTGCCCTCACCCACGTAAACGTCATCGGTGAACTTGGCACCTATCTTCAGTTTCTTTGCGTCACTGGTGAAGGCTCCCATCGTCCAGCCGCCGGTACCGGTCCTCTGCGGGTCGTCCGCGTTCATGGTCGGCAGAAGCGAGATCTCCCACTTCTTCAGCTCCTCGGGCGGCAGGGTATCTTCGAGGACCGGATACTCGAAGTCCCCGCCCTGGAACATCGCCACGGTCTTCGCCTGGGCCGCCGTATCGAAGTCGGAGTAGTCTTTGATCGTGGTGACCAGCTTGGGCGAGGCGCCGCTGTCCACGCACTCTTTGAGGAAATCGAACACGTTGAGCATGTAGGTGCGGTTATTGCCGTCACCGAAGATGGGCTTGCCTTTGTCGTCGACCAACTCGCCGCCCTGGCTCCAGAAGTGGGCCAGGTTGTCGAAGACGGTGCCCTCCCAGCGGCCACCGTTGAAGAGGTAACCGTCCACCTTCGGATCTTTTTCCTTGGCGGCCTTGGCGGCCTCGATGAGCTCGTCCCAGGTACGGGGAGGGTCAGGCACCAAATCCGTCCTCCGGTACAGCACCCTTACGTCCGTGAGCCACCAGAAGGCGTACGTCTTCCCGTCGTCGCCGACGACGATCTCACGGACGAAGGGATAGAGGCCTTCGAGATCTTCTTTGCTGAAGTACTGGTCGAGAGGCTGCAGGGCCCCCTGTGAGATAAACTGGGCGACGACGAAAGAGTCCACGTTGGCCCAGTCGGGAGCGCGCCCCGCCCTGGCTTCCTCTAGCAGACGCGCCTGCTCCTGGGTCGTCTGGCTGGCGGGTATGATCTTCAGGTTGAGCTTCCAGTCAGGGTTGTCTTTGGCGAACTCGGTGAAAAGCCTCTGGAACCCGTCGGCCCAGCTCGGCGTGGACGACTGGTGGGTGTAGTCATTGTTCAACTGCACCTCGGCGCTGTTCGAGGCATCCTCTTTGCCAATACGGTCTATCGCGACGAGCTGGCTTGCGCCCCCGCAACCGGTCATTGTGAGAGCCGGCCCAACGAGGACGCCGGCGCTGAGCCCCATCAAGCGCAGGACTTCGGAGCGCGTGATCCTCCTTGGGATCTTTTGCGCTCTGCCTGGAGAAACCTCGTTTGCTTCCACCAACACTCCCCTTCCCCTAGGGCACCCGCCTCTGAGCAGGAAGCTGGGTTCGTTGCCTTTCCCCTGGACGGCTTGACACCGTTGCCACAATCGTAGTTTAGGCACAAGTTCATGTCAAGCGCGACGAGACTTCTCCGCCCTCGGCCGCAAGGTCATACGTGAGAGGGATGCGGTAATGCTATGGGTCTTTGGTGAGACCAGTGTTCAGACGGGATCCCTACGACGAACGACCTAGATGCTCCTTGGCAATGGAGGCTACTAGAGAATAGGTAGTGTCTACCATGTTGCCCACGTACAAGCCACCCGCCTGGGTGAGCAACTGGTAGGCGTCCCAGCGGTCGTAGCCGTATTCGTGCTCCAGCCACAGAACCAACTCCGTATTCGCGATGCGGGCCGCGTCTTCCATAGGGCGGGCACTGCCTACTACCATGATGGCCTCATCAGACTCGATGCGTGGCCACTCAATTGCCCTATCCTTGATGACCTCGAACACCATGGTTACCTTGGAAGTGATCTCCATCGCAACTCCACAGAGTTCTCCTTGTCCCTGCCTGGCGTGGCAATCACCGGTGTAGACGAGCGCGCCGGGATTCCACACGGGCAGGTAGACCGTGTTGCCCGGTTTGACGTCGGGCACGTCCATATTGCCCCCGAAGGGGCCTGGGGCGAGGGCGGTAATCGCTTCCAGGTCAGGGGCCACGGCCAGGGTTCCCAGGAAGGGCTCCCAGGGCAGTGTCAAACCGAGCTCCTCGTTGACCAGGTTTCTTCCACCATCTACGAGATCCCAGATCCAAACCCTCTCGGGCAGCGGCTTCTGTAACGTGCGGGTGAAGTTAGTCGAGGTGAGACCGCCGAAGTAAGGTATCAGGACGCTCACCGCAAAGTCTCGTGTAGGCTCGATGCTCTCGATACGAACAGCGAGGGTGTCGCCTGGCTCGGCTCCCTCCACGAAGATGGGTCCGGTCTGGGGATTGAGGAACTTGGCCGTGGCAAGGGCCCGGCTTGGGAGGTCTTCCTTCCTGGTTATCCTGCTCTCGAAGGCATCATCCGTATTTATGGTCACCCGTTCCCCTGGCTTCACCCTGGCTATGGGCTCCCGATACGGGTTGAAGACGTAGCTGTAGTCCCTGGGGACTACCTCCACGGTACGATCCTCGTTGGTCTTCATTCGCTACCCTCCTTCGGTACACCAGCTCAAAAGTATAAGCACCAGCCAACCTTCGGCGCACCACGCCTAGGGAGGCGCATTCTCTAGTGGTTGCCAGCACTCAGAAAAACAAGGAGAGCCGACGAGCGGACCTTGAACCGCTGACCTAATCTATTTACGAGTTGGCTTGCGCACGTTCTAGACCATCCTGGTGCGTCCGGTGAATCGGCTTATCTATGGCGTTTTCGGCATATCGGAGGCGATCCTGTGTCCGTTGCATGCTAGCGTGTACCGGCTGGGTTGAACTACGGTTGCGGTACGCTCTCGTATTGCCAACTTGCTCATTACGAATGACAATTCGGCAATTGCAGAGATTTGCACAGGGTCGCAGATCCCGCATATCTAACCGACTTCCTCTGCTCTGGGTGCTGTGTGTTGCCCAGTATTGCGCTACTGATGGTTAATCTCATCTCAGAATAATCTAGTCTCAGAAGTACGTGTGGGGTCTGGCTGCTAACGCGCTTGCCAAGACCGACGTGTCACGGCGCCAAATGAATCGTTTGCACAAATGAGGCTGCTAATCCATGTGCCATTGCAGGGGGAGGAGGTATGGGAAGTCGGTGGTGGGGTCCAGGTCCACCTTCATGATAGGGTCCATCCACTCGCTCCAGCGGCGGTTGGTCTGGCTGTTAGCCAGGTACGCCTGGGTCTTCTCAATGTCGTCGGTCTCGAAGTACCCGAAGAGGGTGAGGCCGTGACGGAAGATGGAATAGTTGCTTATGCCCGCCGAGTGCAGCGCCTCGACCATCTCGGGCCAGATCTCATCGTGCCTCCTCTTGTAGTCCGCTTCGTAGCCCGGCCTGACTCCGAGAACCCACGCGTAGTGCGCCATCCGTTCTCCTCCCCGGCTCTAGTCCTTTATCTCGGGTAGGCATCCTTCACGCCGCCGTCGACGTTGAGTACGTTACCGGTGCTCCTCGATGAACGGGCTTCCGAGGCGAAGTGGAGCACGGCCTCGGCGATATTCTCGGGCAGCACGTTCACCTTCAAGACGTTGCGCTTGCGGTAGTAATCTTCCAGCTCTTCGGGCTCTATGCCGTAGGCGGCGGCGCGCTCCTCGCGCCAATCTGAGCCCCAGATCCTGGATCCCTGCAGCACCGCGTCGGGATTGACGGTGTTGACCCTGATGTGCTCGGGTCCCCCCTCCTCTGCCAGGCACCGCGCCAGATGCAACTCGGCGGCCTTCGCCGAGGAGTAGGCGCCAGCGTTCTTGCCGGCTGCCATGGAATTCTTGGATGCGACGAAGATGAGGCTTCCGCCCAAGCCCTGCTCCTTCATGATGCGGAAGGCTTCGCGTGCCACGAGGAAGTATCCCCTCGCCAGGACCGCGTGGTTCTTGTCCCACATCTCGACGCTCGTCTGCTCGATGGGGGCGCTCGAGGCGAGGCCTGCGTTGGAGACGACGACGTCGACCCCTCCGTACTCAAGGATGGCGCGCCGGTAGGCGTGGGCCACCTCGCCCTCCTCAGTAACGTCGGCCCTCGCTGAGATTCCGGGCTCGGGAAGGTCCCCGGCAATCTCTCTCGCTCCCTCCTCATCGAGGTCGCAGACCACTACGCAGGCCCCTCGCAAGCCGAGCGACCTTGCCACGGCGCTCCCTATGCCGCCCGCACCTCCAGTGATGAAGGCGACCCTGCCCGCGAGCTCGTCGGGTGGCGGGGCGAGGGTGAGCTTGTAGAGCTCCAGAGGCCAGTACTCGACCGCGTAGGACTCCTCTTCCGTGAGCGAGACGTAGCCGCCGAGGGCGTGAGCACCACGCATGACGTTGATGGCCCTGTAGGCGAAGTCCCTAGAGAGGTTTGCCTCTTTGGCGTTCTGCGCGGCGGCGACGAGCCCGACGCCCTGGACGAAAACGACCCTGGGGTTCGGGTCGAACATCTCCTCGTCCGCCTCCTCGTGGCGCGAGAAGTACGCCTCGTAATCCTCTCTGTAGTGCGCGACGCCCTCTATTAGCCGCTCCCTCAGCTCCTCGGCGCCTTCGCTCTCGGGGTCGAAGTCTACCCAGAGCGGCCTTACCTTCGTCCTGACCAGGTGGTCCGGGCAGGCCGCACCGACCTGCGAGAGCTCCTTCGAGTCGCGCCCGCAGGCGAACGCAAGAACCGCTTCTGAGGTGTGATCTACCCTCAGTATTTTGTGTGACGGTCCGTCAGTCCCCGACGAAAGCACCCCGCGCAGCCCGGGAAGGACCTCGGCGAGCAATTCTTCTCTCCGGTCCGGCGAAGGTGGTTCGACGGTTCGGCCGCCGAAAGGCTCACCGGCCCGGCTAGCGACGAACTCCGCGGCCCGGTTTATGGCCTCGATGGTGCGACCGTAGGTCTCCTCGTAGGTCTCGCCCCACGTGACTAGTCCGTGCTTAGCAAGGAGGACGAACTTCGCGTTCGGGGTGTTTCGTACGACCTCGCCCACCTGTTTGCTCAACGTGAAGCCGGGGCGGATGTAGGGAATCCAGATCGCCTCCTCAGCGAAGCACTCGCGCGCCAACCGTTCACCGCCTTCCGCACAGCAGATCATGTTGATAGCATCGGGGTGCGTGTGATCCACGTGCGGGTGGGGCACGAAAGCGTGCAGGAGCGTCTCTATGGAGCCCCTGGGCATGTCGGGCTTGAGCTGGCAGCTAGCCAGGTAGGCCACCATCTCCTCGTCGCTCATCTCCTCGCGCTCTTCGAGCACGAGTACCTCGTCGAGCTTGAGCCCGGTAAACTGCCCGGCCTGTATGGTCGCCAGGTCGCTTCCGGATCCTTTGACCCAGAGTACGTCCACCTCCCTCCCCGCATGGTCCCTCTCTCTGGTCTTGGTCGAGGTGTTGCCGCCCCCGTAGTTGGCCACCGCGCGGTCACGCCCCAACAGGTGGGAGCGGAACGCCAGGGCTTCGAGCTCCGAAAGCCCTTCGGCCTCCTTCGCATCCCACAGGTTCTCCGTCGCTCCCGTCGTTCTGGTCTCCATCTAGTCGGCGACCTCCCTTCCTAGGTTGGGTCTACGTGTCCGCGCATCTTGCTATGAGCTCCATCCGGCCCCGGCGCCCTCGCCGCGCTCTTCGGACACCTTCTCGGCGTAACCGCTCTCTTTGAAGGCGGCTATCGGGTCGGACGCGCCGCCCAGGTCCACCCTGACCTTGGCGCAAAGCGGCCGCACGTCCGTGGCGTAGGCGTCGAGGAGGATACGGTGGGCGCCAAGCACGTCGCCCGATTGGCGCGCTTCCGTGAGGGCTAAGCGATCGACCAGAAGAGCCTTTGCGTAGGCTTCTTGCAAGTTCATCACGGAGAGGATCATGGCCTCAATCTTGGGCTCGATGTTGTGGGTCTGATCGATCATGTAGTCGATGCGCGTATCTGAGCGCTCTTCGGCATCGACGAGCTCGACGTAGATCAAGAACAGTTCGAAAGGGTTGACGCTGCCAACGATCAGGTCGTCGTCGCCGTACTTCCTGTTGTTGAAGTGGAAACCTCCGAGACGGCCCTCGTCGAGGAGGAGCGCCACGACGTACTCTATGTTGACCTCATTGGCGTGGTGCCCGAGGTCTACCAAGACCTCGGCTCTCTCGCCAAGCCTCTGGCAGAGGGTGAGGGCCGAGCCCCAGTCCGCGAGGTCCGTGTGGTAGAAGGCTGGCTCGTACGGCTTGTACTCAAGGAGCATCCGTATCCCCTCCGGCATGGCCGCATACACCTCTCCCAAGGCCTCGACCATCCTGTGGCGACGTTCAGTGAAGGAGTCTTGTCCAGGGTAGTTGGTGCCGTCGGCGAACCACAAGGAGAGGACCTCAGACCCCGTCTCTCCGGCTACCTCGACGCATTCGAGGAGGTGATCCGTGGCCCTTCGTCGTACCGCCTGGTCGGGGTTACATACGCTGCCAAGCTTGTACTCGGGCTCCTGGAAGAGGTTGGGGTTGACGGCACCGATGCGCAGGCCAAGAGACCCGGCGTGGCCTTTCAGCTCGCCGTAGTCGTCGACCCTGTCCCAGGGGATATGAATCGCTACTGATGGGCATACGCCCGTGAGGCCGTGCACCCGCGCCGCATCGGTCAACTTCTCGAAAGGGTCGCGGGGAACGCCCCTCTGCGGGAAGACGGCGAAGCGCGTACCCGTGTCGCCGTAGCCCCAGGAAGGGGTCTCGAGCCTCTGGGATCGCAGACGTTCCTCCACACTCGAAATGTCGACCCCGGTAGCGGACAGGCTCTCGGCCAGGGCATCGTAGGATCTTTCGTGCGTGCTCTTCAAAGCTTATCCTCCTTCGGTGATCTCCAGCGCATGGGCATCGCCGATAATCCGTGAGAACCGCTCGCGGAGTCCCGCCCATTCGTCGGCGTCGCCGCCGGGCTCGAAGGTCGACGCTTCGAACGAGTCGCTGATGACGGCTCGGATGTCCTCCAACGACCCCACCTGACTCTGCGCGAAAGCTTGCACCATCACGTTGCCGATGGCCGTCGCCTCGACGGGTCCTGCCGCCACGGGGAGCCCGGACGCGTCGGCACTAAGCTGACATAGGAGCGCGTTCTGCGACCCCCCGCCCACCACGTTCACCGTCCCGATGGTCTGGTTCGTCAGGCTCTGCGCTTGCTCTATGGCGTGCCCGTACTTGAGCGCCAGGCTCTCGAAGACGCATCGAGCGAACGCGGCGGGTTCTTCTGGTGGCGTCTGCCCCGTCTCTTCGCAAAAGCGTCGGATGCGCGCTGTCATGTCTCCCGGGTTCAGGAACGCGGGATGGTCGGGGTCGACCAGCGGTCCAGGTGGCGCGTCTTCCGCCAGGCGGGCCAGCTCCTCGTAGGAATACTCCTTGCCTTCCCTGGCCCATTGCCTGCGGCACTCCTGGAGGATCCAGAGCCCCATCACGTTCTTGAGGAAGCGTGTCCTTCCTGCGAAGCCACCTTCGTTGGTGAAGTTCGCCTCCATAGCCTCCCGCGTAACCACGGGATTCGGGGTCTCGACACCGACTAGCGACCAGGTTCCGCTAGAGATGTAAGCGAAGTCGTCCCCCTGCGCCGGAACTCCGACGACGGCCGAAGCCGTGTCGTGGGAGGCGACGGCGAAGACGGGTGGACCCGCGCCGAGCTCTTCTGCGACCTCGGGGAACAGAGGACCGAGTTCGGTGGCTGGCGGGACGATAGGAGCGAGGATGCGGGAAGGGAGACCCATCGCCTCGAAGAGGTCCCTAGCCCATCCACCTTCTTCGAGGTCGACGAGTTGGGTGGTCGTGGCGTTGGTGTACTCGCAGGCCTTTTCGCCGGTGAGCCAGTAGTTTATGAGGTCGGGGATCAGGAGCATCGTCTCGGCGGCCTCGATGAGAGGAGATTCTCGCAACGCGAGGAGCTGGTAGAGGGTATTTATTGGGAGGAACTGGATGCCTGTGGTCTGATAGATCTCCTCCTTCGGCACGAGGCCGAAGGCCTCCTCCATCATACCCTCCGTGCGCGGGTCGCGATGGTGGTAAGGGTTGGAGACGAGCGTCCCTTCCCTGTCCAGAAATCCGAAATCAACGCCCCAGGAATCTACCCCTATGCCCTCGATACTCTCCCCCTGCATGCCCTTGGCCAGCCCATCTTTGATCTCACAGAGGATCCGCAGAACATCCCAGTGCAACCCGTCGGGCAGCCTGACCGCCATGTTGGGGAAGCGGCAAACCTCCTCCAGCGACACCCGCCCGCCGTCGAAGCGCCCGAGCACGACGCGTCCGCTCTCGGCCCCAAGGTCGACCGCGAGGTACCCTGCGCTCATCCCCGCACCACCTTGCCCGTGAACTCGTAACGTCCTGATCCGACGGAGAGAACGGTCTCCCCCTCTCCGACGTGCAGGAACTCGACGTCATCGGCCTCATCCACGGGCCTGCCGCCCTCTGAGACATCTTCTGTTGACGGCACGTGGACCGTAGCTGCAGTGTTTGGGGGGATGAGCACTTCCAGGGCGAACCGGTCGCCCTCGATATTCCAAGAGCTGGAGATCCTTCCACGCACCGAATCGTACTCACCCCTCGCGTGCGTCAGGCCGCCGCCGGGGCGCGGGCGGATGACGATGCGACCGTAGCCCGGTGTACCGAGGTCTATCCCCGCTACGTAGCGATACAGCCATTCACCCACGGAGCCTAAAGAGTAGTGGTTGAAGGAGTTCATGTTCGGTGACTGGAAGCCTTTCTCCTCCGTCCAACCGTCCCAGCGCTCCCAGATCGTGGTCGCCCCGTTCTTTATGGTGTAACCCCACGAGGGGTACGTCTCGTTCTTAAGCAGGCGGTAGGCGACGTCGGCGTGCCCGGTTTCGGTGAGGACCGGACACAGATAGCCCACTCCGACGAACCCCGTAGAGAGGTGCCAGTCCTCCCTCTCTATGGCCCTCACCAGGTGTTCGGCGGCAGCGGAACGCTGGTCTTCGGGCAAGAGCTCCATGTGCAGGGCGAGCAGGTAACACGTCTGGGTGTCGCCCTCGATCCTCCCGTCCGGGGAGACGAAGGCCTCGTTGAAGGCTGCTTTGATGCGCTCGTTGAGGCTGCTGTATTCTCTTGCGTCCTCGCGGCGACCCGTTGCCTCTGCCATCTCGGCCATGAGCTTCGCGTCGTGGGCCCAGTAGGCCGTGGCGAGGAGGTGTTTGGGCGTGTGATCCCCCCTCGGCGAGAGCCAGTCGCCGTAATTGTTGCCCATCCTGTTCTTGCGGATAAGATCGGGGTTGGCCTCGTGCAGATACCCCATCCAGCGGGCCATGGCGTCGTAGTGGCGCTCGACTATGCGCGTGTCGTCGTATGTCCTGTAGATCGTCCACGGCACGATGACGCCAGCATCTCCCCAGGCGGGGGCGCCCTTCTTCAGGAGCGCCTCGCTGCGGTCACCGAACAGTGGCGCCACGTCGGGGAAGGCCCCATCTGGGGACTGGGCGTCCTCGACATCGACCATCCACTTCTCGAAGAAGGCGGCCACGTCCACGTTGAAAGAGGCGGTGCGGACGAAGACCTGCGCGTCCCCCATCCATCCGAGGCGCTCGTCGCGCTGCGGGCAGTCGGTTGGCACGCTGAGGAAGTTGCCACGCTGGCCCCAGAGGATGTTCTCCTGGAGCTCGTTGACCATCTGGTTCGAGCACTCGAAGGACCCAGTAGGTGGCGTGGCCGAGTGGACGACGCAGCCCGTGATGGCCCCTAGCGGGGGCTCGCCGGCGTAGCCCCTCACCTCGACGTAACGGAAGCCGTGGAAGGTGAAGCGTGGCTCGTAGACCTCTTCGCCCTCGCCCTTCAGCACGTAACGATCTGTTGCGCGGGCGAACCGTAAGTTGGTGATGTAGATCGTGCCGTCAGGGTTGAGCGCCTCCGCGTGACGCAGGGTAACTTCGGTGCCGGCTTCGCCCTCCACCTTCAGACGAACCCAGCCGACCATGTTCTGGCCCATGTCAATGACGTACACTCCGCTTCGGGGTTCGGTGACGGCCTTCGCTGCCACCTCTTCGGTCACCCTGACACCCTCGTCAGGCTGGGCGATGAGTTGGATATCTCCGATCTCCTCGACTCCCACCCCGTACCACTCCGAGTCATCGAAGCCGGGTTCGCTCCAGCCAGCCTTCTCCTTGCGGGCATCGTAGGCCTCGCCCACGAGGAGGTCCGAGTAGAGAATCGGTCCGGTCGAGCTCTTCCAGGAGCCGTCGCTTGAGACGGTCTGCGTGGTGCCATCCTCGTACTCTACTTCGAGTTGCGCGAGAAGATGCGCGTGAGAGCCGTAGTGAGCGCCCCTGCGCTTGGGGTCGAACCCGACGAACCCGGCGTACCAGCCATCGCCCAGAGCGGCGCCCAGCGCGTTCCGGCCCTCTACGAGGAGCCCGGTTACGTCGTAGGTCTGGTACTGGATGCGCCGGCGGTAATCCGTCCAGCCGGGGGCGAGCACGTCCTCGCCAACCCGTTTGCCGTTCACGTAGGGTTCGTAGACGCCACGGCTCGTGGCATAGAGGCGTGCCCTGCGTACCGGCTTCTCCAACCAGAACTCCTTGCGTACGTACGGACTGGGCTCCAGACCAGGGCCAACATCGTCGTACTTGTCCCCTGATGGGGGCTCGACGTCCTTGGGAGGGCCTTCGCCGAGGGAGATCCAAGCCCCCTCCCAATCCGATCTTTCAAGCAGGCCCATCTCGAATATGTCGGGCCCGCTGTAGGGTGAGGGGTTCCCCGACCCGTCCCACACGCGCACTTTCCATACGCATCGCGAGCCCGATTGCAGCGCCTCACCCTCATATTCGATGCCCACGGAGCGGCCGGACTCGACCCTGCCGCTATCCCACAGGAGATTCTCCTCCGTTTCGAGGTCCTCCTCACTCCGTGCGACCAGAATCTGGTAGGCTGACTGTACCTGCTCCCTCTCCTCCGACTCGAGCGCCCAGCTCAGCCTCGGGGAGCGCTCATCGACACCAAGGGGGTTCACGCGGTACTCGCATTTGAGCCCTACGGGCCTGAGTTCTGAGTCAGTCATCTGTCAAGCCGTAACGTGCTCGCGCACCCGACGGCGGCTACGCTCTTCCTCGATCTCCGCCAGCGGCTTGCCGGCCGTGCTCGGCATGAACAGGAAGCCGACTACACCGCTTATGAGGAGGAAGATCATGAGGATCAGGGCTACGGGTCTGATGCTCAAGCTCGCGAGCACGGGCACGAAGAAGCTCCAGATGCCGAGGAGCAGCCTGGCGACGCTGAACGTGAGTCCCTGCGCCGTGGTCCTGAGCATGGTGGGGAACAGTTCCTGCGACCACGTCTTGTAGAACGGTTCTCCCGCCAGCGCTGCCCCGGTACCGAAGAGGACGACCAACGCGATGGCCGTCGCCGTGTTGAAGGGGAAGATGAGCAGCTGACCTACCGAGACCACGTTCAATACGGCCCCAATACCCCACATTGTACGGCGGGCGCGGTCGCTTCGGTCGCTGAAGGGCATGAACACCAGGACGATGAACACCACTCCGATGACGAAGCCAGCACACGACAGGGCGACGCTGGCCGCCTGGCTCTGCGTTCCTAGGGTTTTGAGGATGTACGGAGAGAAGACGCCGAAGGTTCCCGCGGCCAGGTTCCAGAACAGGTATACGGTCGCGGTGAACACCATCGCCGCCAGGGTAGGGCCGGAAAGCAGGCCGCGCAAACGGCTCGCAGCCAGCGGGTCGGCCGGCACGCCCGCCTCCTCGGGCTGCGCATCCGGGTCGGTCGTGGGCGCCGCCTCGCCTGCGCCCGACGCGGCGGTCCAAAGGGCGGACTCCACCATGCCCTGCCTGAGGGCCCACGTGACTATAGCGACGACGAACAGGTGGGCAAAGACTATCCTGCTCCCGAGCACGCCGTACGACGTGAGCGCAAACGCGAGCACGTATACGACTATCGGGCCCAGGCTCCAGAACACCTGGCTGAAGCCCATGAGCCTGCCGCGCGCCTTGCTGGGTGAGAACTCGCCGATCAGCGCAAGTGAGGTTGGCACGTCGGCGCCAACAGCGACACCCACTATGAACGTTCCGATGAGGAGCATCGGTAGATTGACGGAGAAGACGATGAGCAGGGTGCCCAAGCCGTAGACTAGCAGATCGTACTGGTATATCCGCTTGCGGCCGAACAGGTCGCCGAGCCGCCCCCCGATCAGGGCCCCAATCGCCGCCCCGAACGCGTTCGGGCCCAGGGCCGCGAGCAGCCCCACGGTAGTGCTGCTCATGCCGAGGTACTCCTGCCATAGCGCGAGACCAGCGGCGAGGGCCACGATGGACCCGGCGTCCAGGTAGGACGCCATGCCCGCCAGGACGGTCCACTTCCATTGTTGTGCCGTGACGTGACTATCGCCATCGTGTTGTCTGTTTACATCCGCCCCCGAACTAGCCATGTCCAGTAAAGCCTCCTCCTTCTCGTCGCTTCCTTCCGATCCACCCGTCTCTACCGCAACGCTGTTTTAGTCGTCAGCCCCCCTTCTCATACGCTCTGCACCTCCACCCCGAGGTCCTCAAGCGCCTCCACGTGCGACCGGCGAGCGTCGGCCGTCATCACCAGGCTCACCTCCGAGACGTGCGCTATAACACTCGCCCCCCTCCGCTCGAACTTCCTTCCATCCACCAACAGCACAGGGTTGTCGGCCCGCCGGATCATGGCGCGTTTAACCTCGGCTTCGAGCGGATTGGGCTCAGTGAGATGCCCGTCGGGCGTGACCCCCTTGACGCTGAAGAAGGTCCTATCCGCCAAGTAAGACTCAACCGCATAGATGGTACACGGCCCCACGAACGAGAGCGTCAGCGGCCTGAAGATCCCGCCAAGCCCGACCATGCTGGCCCGAGAGGGATCGGCGGTGGAGAAGAGGTCCATGGCGGGCACCAGGTTGGTCAGGTAAGTGACACTGGGGGCCCCGGCGAGCATACGCTGCGTCGCATAGTAGGCCGTGGTCGAAGAGTCGATGAACACGGTCTCGTCTGCACCGAGAAGCTTCGCTGCGGCACGCGCCAACCGCTTCTTCGCTTCGACAGCCTCTCCCAACCGCTGCTGGAAGGAGTCCTCGTGCTGGGCCACCCCAGGCAGGACCGCCCCGCCGTGGGTCCTCTTGACTTTGCCCTGCCTCTCCAATTCGGCCAGATCTCGCCGTGCAGTGGCTGGGGAGATGCCGAACTCCCTTTCCAGTGCGGTTACGGTGATGCTCCCCGACTCGCGGACAGTCTCAGCTATCCGCTGCTGGCGATGTCCCGGTAGTCTTGCGCGTTTTTCTACCACTTTATGATTATTTGAGCACTGTTTGGCAGAAACCGCTCAAATTCCTCCGTTTCCTGCTCATAGAATAGTAGAACGTGCGTTTAGGCGCAAGTGCAGTCGGTGCGCTTCGTTCCCACGAATAGCTGCGCAGGAGGCTTCGTTCAGAACCTCGTCTGGAGCTTCCGAAGCGACTGTAGCCAGTTCGATGCCGCAGCCGCAAGGATCGGGCAGGTAGACGGCTTCGTGCGTGCCGTGGTCAGAGACGCCCCAGATACGGGTCTGCGTCGCGGCGAAACGCCAAGGCGCACCTACGCGACCCTGCCACTCTTCCAGGGGCACGCACCAGGCCTACGTGCAGAAGTCTTTGGAGCGCGCGTCGGTGCAGCTCACCCTCGGCCGCTACTCGCACTGGATGCCCTCGATGGGCCGAAACACCCCCGAAGGGATAGACAAGGCCCTAGGTTAGCGCATCCAGTCCGAAAAAGGGATCGTAGCCCTCCCGGGTGACGGGCGTCGTGGCGTATGCGCGAGGGGCGTATGCGCGAGGCCATGCGGGCCGGGTCGCCGGGGGCCAGAGCGCATTCGGGATCGAGCATCCGCAGGAAGCCGTGCGCCGGGGTGTCGTCGTAGACGGGCATGAGTTCTGCCACCTGCGCGCTGCCGTAGCGGAACTCGGTACGCGCGCCGCCGGGCTCTACGATCGTAGAGCCTATCCCGAAGAACGCGACCTCCTGGGCGACCGATTCCACAAAGCCTTCGATACCCCACTTGGTAGCGTGGTACATCGAGTTCCCCAGGAAGGCGACCTGCCCGCCGCAGGAAGAGATCTGGATGACGCGTCCGCCGCCTTGGGCGCGAAGGAGCGGTAGTACGCCACGGATGAGCTGGATCGACCCGAGGAGGTTGGTCGCGATCGTGGCGCCGAAGAGGCCGTAGCCGGCGTTGCTGACGATCACGTCGATGCGTCCGAGCCGATCCTTACGGGCGCAACAGCGTCTTGATCGCGCGGCGCTCGTCCATCGCGCGGTAGCCCTCCGCCACCTCCTCCAGCGGCAGTGTAAGGTCGAGGACCTTGCCGGGGTCGATCTTCCGGTTCCAGATCAGGTCGACCAGCTCGGGCAGGAAGCGCCTCACCGGGGCGGGACCGCCGTGCAGGTGCACATGCGAGAAGAAGAACTCCTCCCCCGGGATCTCCACGTCGTGGAGCACACCGACGAACCCGACGTGACCGCCGGGCCGCGT
>Ga0126312_10000586_pt1 | contig 22189 bp, 22 predicted proteins | sample Plot104A_FD_92537 | JGI IMG/M metagenome (GOLD analysis project Ga0126312, IMG submission 92537) | Serpentine soil microbial communities from UC McLaughlin Reserve, CA, USA - Plot104A | ecosystem: Environmental > Terrestrial > Soil > Grasslands | place: USA: UC McLaughlin Reserve, Lake County...
GTGGACGGCGGTGAACCGCTCGTCGAGCGCCCCGGCGCCGGCGAGCACCGCGGCGGGCGTTCGGCCGAACGCCTCGCGGCATGCCTCGTTCTCGGCGGGTTGCTCGGAGAGGTGGGCGTGCAGGGGAGCGCCGCGCTCGGCCGCCCAGGCGGCGACCTCGGCCGCCGACTCCGGATCCACCGCTCGCACGCTGTGGATCGCAGCGCCAACTCGAACCCCGGGCCCGGCCTCGAGCTCGCTCACCCGCGCCGCCCACGCCTCGACGTCTCCATCGGAGAACCGTCGCTGCGCCCCCTCGGCCGGGAGACCGATTCCGCCGTGCAGGTAGCAGGCGTCGATGAGCGTGATCCGGATCCCGACTTCACGCGCGGCGGCGATCACCGCCTTGCCGATCTCGTTCGGGTCCGCGTAGCGGGCGCCGCGGCGATCGTGGTGGAGGTAGTGAAACTCCCCCACCGTGGTGATCCCGGCGAGGGCCATCTCGCCGAAGGCGGCGAGTGCCAGCTCTCGATAGCGGTCGGGGGATATGGCGTCCGCCAGCTCGTACATCCGCTTGCGCCAGGTCCAGAAGTCGCCCCCACCGGATTGGGCGCGGCCGCGCATGAGCCGCTGGAAGGCGTGCGAGTGTGCGTTGGCGAGCCCCGGAACCACCAGGCCCCGGAGCCGGGTCGCCTGCGGCGGCGCTGAGCTGACCCCATGCGTCACCTTGACGATCCGCTCGCCTTCGAGCTCCACCAGCACCTCGGCCGCGACCGTGCCTCCCGTGAGCACCGCGAGCTCGCACCAGAAGGCGCTCACCTCATGGCCCACGTTCGCGTTCGGCCCAAGGTCAACTTTTCCCACACCTCGCGTGTACTGCCTCCCGCTCACGCGCTGCTGCGCATCGGAACGCGCAGGCCGTGGCGCTCGGCTGCGGCGAGCGCCTCCGGGTAGCCGGCGTCCGCGTGTCGCAGGATCCCCAGGCCGGGGTCGGCCCCCAGCACGCGCCGGATCCGCTCCCCGCCGTCCTCCGTCCCGTCGGCCACCGTGACCTGCCCGGCGTGCAGCGCCTTGCCCATCCCGACGCCGCCCCCGTGGTGGAACGAGACCCAGCTTGCGCCGCAGGCCGTATTCAGCAGCGCATTCAGCACGGGCCAGTCGGCCACGGCGTCGGAGCCGTCCCGCATCCCCTCGGTCTCGCGCTGCGGCGAGGCGACGGAGCCGGCGTCCAGATGGTCGCGGCCGATCACGATCGGGCCGTGCAGCTCGCCGCTGGCGACCATCTCGTTGAAGCGCAGCCCCGCGCGGTGGCGCTCGCCATAGCCCAGCCAGCAGATCCTGGCGGGCAGGCCCTGGAAGGGGACCCTATCGCGCGCCAGGCGGATCCAGCGGGCGATGTGCTCCTGCTCGCCGAAGAGGTCGAGTATCGCGTCGTCGGTGGCGTGGATGTCCGCCGGGTCGCCGGAGAGCGCGACCCAGCGAAACGGCCCCTTGCCCTCGCAGAACAGGGGACGGATGTAGGCGGGGACGAAGCCCGGGTAGGCGAAGGCGCCCTCGTCGCCGTGCTCGGCGGCGAGCCCGCGAAGGGCGTTGCCGTAGTCGAAGGCCTCCGCGCCGGCGCCGTGCAGATCGCGGATCGCGGCCACGTGGGCGAGGGCGCTCTCGCCGACCCTGCGCAGGTAGTCGTCTGGGTCACGGCGGCGCAGCTCCTCGGCCTGCTCGATCGTCAGCCCGGCCGGGATGTAGCCGTTGAGGGGATCGTGAGCGCTCGTCTGGTCGGTGACCGCGTCTACCTCGACGCCCCGCCGAACGATCTCCGGCAGGACCTGGGCGGCGTTGCCGAGCAGGCCGATGGAGAGCGGCCGGCCCTCGCGCTTGGCCTCCTCCAAGCGGCGAAGGGCATCGTCGAGGTCCGCCGCCCGCTCGTCCAGGTAGCCGGTCTCCACCCGGCGCTCGATGCGGCGCAGGTCGACCTCGACGCACAACGCGCAGCCCTCGTTCATTGTGATCGCGAGCGGCTGGGCCCCGCCCATGCCACCCAGCCCCGCGGTCACGACCATCCGGCCACGCAGTGAACCTCCGAAACGCTTTCGGGCCACGGCAGCGAAGGTCTCGTAGGTCCCCTGGAGGATGCCCTGGGTCCCGATGTAGATCCAGGACCCGGCGGTCATCTGCCCGTACATCATGAGCCCCGCAGCCTCGAGCTCCCTGAAGTGCTCCCAGGTGGCCCACTCCGGAACCAGGTTGGTGTTCGCGATCAGGACGCGCGGCGCCTGGGAATGCGTTTCGAACACGCCGACGGGCTTTCCAGACTGGACGAGGAGCGTCTGGTCGCCGTCGAGCCGCTGTAGCTCGGCCACGATCGCCCGAAAGCACTCGTGGTTGCGCGCCGCCTTGCCGATGCCACCGTAGACGACGAGCTCCTCAGGTCTCTCGGCGACGTCCGGGTGGACGTTGTTCTCGAGCATCCGCAGCGCGGCCTCCTGGTGCCAGCCGCGGCAGCGAAGGTCTGCCTCGGTAGGCAGGCTCACGCGAGCTCTCCCACGGCCTCTTCCACGGCGCTCAGCAAGGCACCGGAGACGATCAGCCGCTCGGTGGCGGCCAGCTCCGGCGAGATCCACCGGTCCTCACCAGGCCCGGGGACCTCGCTCCTCACACCCGCCAGCGCGGCGCCGGTTCCCGGCGCGGGCTCGAGTGGTGCCCGGAGGTCCAGCGCGCGCGCCGCAACCGCGAGCTCGACCGCGAGGATCCGCGTCAGGTTCGCCACTGACGCGCGCAGCTTCCTGGCCGCTCCCCAGCCCATCGAGACGTGGTCCTCCTGCATGGCGCTGGTGGGCAGCGAGTCGACGCTCGCCGGCGCCGCGAGAAGGCGGTTTTCGGCGACCATAGCCGCCTGCGTGTACTGGGCCAGCATGAGGCCGGAGTGAACTCCCGGCTCCGCGGCCAGGAACGGTGGCAGCCCTTGCGAGCGGCTCGCGTCCAGGAGCCGATCGGTCCGCCGCTCCGCGATCGCGCCCACCTCGCCACATGCGATTGCGAGGAAGTCGCAAGCAAGCGCCACCGGCGCGGCGTGGAAGTTCCCGCACGACTCCACCCGGCCGTCCGGGAGCACCATCGGATTGTCGATTGCGGACTCCAGCTCGGCCGCCGCCGCCCCCCGGGCCGCCTCGAGGGTGTCCCGGGCGGCGCCGTTCACCTGGGGAGCGCAGCGAACGGAGTAGGCATCCTGCACACGCGGGTCGTCCTCGCGGTGGCTGGCGACGATCGGGGAGCCATCGAGCAGACGTCTCAGATTGGCGGCGCTGGCGCCCTGCCCGGGCTGCGGGCGGAGCTCGATCAGGTCCCTGGCGAAGGCCCTGTCGGTGCCAAGCAACGCCTCGGTGGACATCGCGGCAGTCACGTCGGCCACCCGCAAGAGCCGCTGGAGGTCATCGATCGCCAACACGAGCATGCCGAGCACGCCGTCGGTGCCGTTGATCAGCGCCAATCCCTCCTTCGCGCCCAGGGTGAGCGGCTCGATGCCCGCGTCGGCGAGCGCCTCGGCCGCCGGGACGCGCTCTCCAGCGCGATCGACCTCGCCCTCCCCGATCAGCGCCAGCCCGCAATGGGCAAGGGGAGCGAGGTCGCCGCTTGCCCCCAGCGAGCCGTGTTCGGGCACCACAGGGCTCAGTCCGGCGTTGAGCAGCGCGATGATGGACTCGGCCACCTCCGGGCGCGCCCCCGAGTAGCCCATGGCGAGGCTGCGAGCGCGCAGCAGCATCATCGCCCGGACCACCTCGGGCTCCACGGGCGGCCCCATGCCCGCGGCATGCGAGCGGATCAGCGCCCGCTGGAGCTCGGCCCGACGCGGCGCCGGGATCGGGGTCGTGGCCAGCGACCCGAAACCGGTCGAGATGCCGTACACGGGCTCCTCGGACTCAGACAGCCTCGCCACCACCTGGGCGCTCTCCGCCATCGCCCGCCGCGCGTCCTCGGCAAGCGCCACCTGCGCACCCTCGCGAGCCACCGCGACGACGTCGCCGGGCAAAACCCCCTTGCCGGTGACTTCGATCATGGCGGCGGTGAGTTTCTCACCACGACGGCGGGACCGTGCCTTCGCCTGTTCCGCTCCGCTGGTGTGGCGCTCAGCCGGGCGCGATCCGGAAGCGCTGCTCGGCGACTCGCTCCACGCGCGTCTTGAGCCGCCCGCAGGCATCCGAGAGGCGGTTGGCGATCCACTCGGCCTCGTTCCCCTCCGCAAGGCGGGTCCGGCAGAAGTCGAGGGCCGCTCCCACCAGCTCCAGCTCACGCTCCGGGTGACCGGGGCTCCAGAGGGCGATCACCCCCAGGTCGTTGCGAAGCTCCGGGTTCACGGCGTAGTCGTCGAGGGCGTCGCCCAGATCGTAGAGCGACGGGCCGAGCCGGTCCCAGCCGACGCCGTGGAAGACGTGGGCCGAGTGACCGGCGACCAGATCGGCGCCCGCCTCCTTCATCGCCTCGGCGGCGCGGCGCTGCCAGAGCGCCGGTTCCGGGGTCATGTTCGGGCCCCAGTGGGGGAAGGCGATCACCAGCTCGCATTCGCCCCGCAGCCGTGCCAGGTTCGAGGCGAGCCAGTCGGGAAGCCCGCGCCTCAGATCGGCGTACGCGATCCCCGGCGAATCGGGGCCCGCCGCAAACTCGATCGGGTGGTCCGAGACGGCGGCGAGCCCCACGCGCGTGCCGGCTGCCTCGACGACGACGCCCCGCCGGGCCTCCGCGTCGGTGTGCCCAGCTCCGGCGACGGCGATCCCGGCGTCGCGGAGCAGCCGAAGCGTCTCCAGCAAGGCCTCCTCCTCGTAGTCGAGCGCGTGGTTGTTCGCCAGCCCGACCGCTCGGACCCCGACTGCCGCAAGCGACCCAAGCGCGGCTGGCGGGCCACGAAAGAAGAACGGCTTGCCTCGCACGCGCTCAGTCGGCTTTCCGCGGGTCGAGATGCAGCATTCGAGGTTGCAGATCGCGAGATCCGCCGAGCTGCAGAGCTCGCGCACCTCGGGAGCCCAGAGGTCCTCGGGATCGGCGTCGGCCAGCCGCTCGGCCACCATGCGACCGAGCATCACGTCGCCGAGCAGCGCGATGGTTGGGCTCACACGCGAATCATTGCCCGGCGAGCCCCTCCGCCCCTCCCTGCTTCTCGAGGGGGCGCCTGCGGTGGCCGCTACGCGGCCGGGCCGGTCCGAGGCGGCGGAGCCGACGTCGTCCCCTCCGCCTGCAGGTACAGGGTGACGCTCGCAGCGAGCACCCAGGCGACCATGGCGAGGAAGGCGAAGAAGCCCAGTGGCGTCACCGCGGCGATGCCGATCACGAGCCCGGTCCAGCCGAGCCACCGCGGCAGCGCGACGCCGCGCAGGATCGCGATCCCCGCGGCGATCATGAAGACTCCTACGCCGACCGTGAGCGGGATGAAGAACTCGCTGTTGAGGACGCTCAGGGCCTGAGTGGCGGCGGGGTCGATGGTGCTCTCGTCGGCCATGTCCGCCAGGACGAAGGTCAGCCCCGCAAAGGTCAGTCCGCCCACCGCCGTCAACAGCGCCCCGCCGAAGGAGACCGCCGAGAGGATTCCCGGGGCCTCCTCGGTCCGGCGCAACACGGCGCGCAGCGTGCCGGCGAAAAAGACGAAGAACAGCACCGCGTAGGCGCCCAGTATCGCCCCGACGATCTGCGAGGACTCGTTGCTCGAGTAGAACGAGACGACCTCCTGAGCGGAATCGTCGAAGTCGGGGGTTTCGCCGCTGACGATGAACGAGATCACGATCAGGACAACGAAGGCGACGCCAGTGAGCGGGGCGAACCGCTTCCAGTTCATGGAATCTTCCTTTCGGGGGTGCCGACGGGGCGGCCGCATCATAGGTCCGCCCCCGGCGCGAACACTCCGTTACCTCCGCGCCCCCCGGCTCGCTACCTCCACGCTCAATAGCCTGTGGCCGGTGAGCGCCTACGACCTGCTCGCGGATCTGCCGATCGAGGTCTCCTCCTACGACCTCGAGGACAGCGACCGGACGTACTCCCCGGAGTTCACGCGGCCCTCCACGATCGTCCGCCTGCGGGGAGCGGGGCAAGAGGGGATCGGCGAGGACGTCGTCTACGACGTCCTCGACCACATCGCCCACCGCGACGCCGGACCTGTCCATGACCTGAGCGGTCCGCGAACGCTCGGGGAGCTGTGCGTGCTGCTCGCTGAGCTGGACCTGTTTCCGGGCGCGCCACCGGTGCGCGAGTTAACGCGGCTCTACCGCCGCTGGGCCTACGAGAGCGCGGCGCTCGACCTGGCGCTACGTCAGAGCGGCGCCGCGCTGCATGAGGCACTCGGCTGCGAGCCGCAGCCGGTGACCTTCGTCTGCTCGACCCGGCTCACGGTCTTCGGCGAGGAGCCACGCCGCTCGACGATCGATCCGGTGCGGCGCCGTCTCGCCAAGTATCCAGGCCTGCGGTTCAAGCTCGACCCCGAGAACGACTGGGATGGCGAGCTGATCGCCGAGCTGGCAGAGATGGCGGAGGTGGACGTGCTCGACCTAAAGGGGCACTACCGCGGCACGCCCGTCGACGTAGAAACCGACCCGCAGCTCTATCGCGCGGTCGCGGATGCGTTCCCGGACGCGTACCTGGAGGACCCCGACCTGAACGACGAGACGCGGGCGGTGCTCGAGCCGCACATGGACCGGGTGAGCTGGGACGCGCCCCTCCACTCCCTGGCCGACATCGAGGAGCTCGAGCGCGAGCCTCGGGCGATCAACTCGAAGCCCTCGCGCTTCGGCTCCCTCCGCGAGTTGATGGCCGTCTACGAGCACTGCGACCGACGCGGGATCGCCGTCTACGGCGGAGGGCAGGGGGAGCTCGGCGTGGGTCGGGGCCAGATCCAGTACCTCGCCTCACTCTTCCATCCCGACACGCCCAACGACGTGGCGCCCTCCGGATACAACGATCCGGGTGTGCCCAACGGCCTACCGTCGAGCCCGCTCGAGCCGGCGCCCTCCACAACCGGGTTTCGCTGGGGCTGATCGCCGCAGAAGACGCGCCCCGCCTTAGGGCTCAGCGGCACCCTGGGTGACCTTGCGGGGATACTACGTCGACCCCACGCAGACTAGGAGGTCCGATGCCAGAGAAGTCCTTCCCCGACGCCCTCAACGAGCAGGTCGCCAATGAGTTCGGCGCCGCCATGCAGTACATAGGCATGGCCGTCTACTACCACGCAGAGACCCTCCCCCGGCTCGCCTCCTTCTTCTACCGCCAGGCGATCGAGGAACGGACTCACGCGATGATGATGATCCAGTACCTGCTGGACGTCAGCGAGGAGATCCGGATTCCGGACATCGAGTCCAAGCAAACGAGGTTCGGCAACGGGGTTGAGCCGGTGCGGATGGCGCTGGAGCAGGAGCGGCGAGTGGGCGAGGAGATCTACGCGCTCTTCAAGCTCGCCCGCGACACCGACGACTACCGAGCGGAGCAGTTCATGCAGTGGTTCGTGAAGGAGCAGGTCGAGGAGGTCGCCCTGATGCAGGACCTGCTGAACGTCGTCGAGCGCTCCCGCGACAACCTGCTCCTGGTCGAGGACTACATCGCCCGAGAGCGGCCCGGCGAGGAGGAGGACCCGACGGCCCCGCCCGCGGCCGGCGAGTCCGGGTAGATCGCACTCGCCGGAAGCGCGGTCGCAGCATTTGGTAGCCGATGGGGTACCGAATGCTGCAATGAGCGGGCTTCGTGGCTTCCCGAGGACGCCGAATGCACTAGGCAACCGCGATGGCGGCCGCCACATAGCCGAGGTACAGAAGCACGAGCAGTGCACCGGTCGCTCGGCTGATCCCGCGGCCTAGCCACAGGGCCGCGGAGAGGAGGGCGGTGGCGCCGACGCTTACGGGCAGGTGCAGGTGAAGCGACTCGGAATCGAGGGGCAACGGCCGCACCAGGGCGATCACGCCCGCGTTGAACGCCGCGAAGTGGGCGATCGTCCCCGCGACGCTGGCGAGTGCCACGTCCGCGCGACCGCGCCTTGCCGGCACCGCGACGCGCCCGAGCTCCTCGGCTTCCACGCCGGCGGCGATTGCGGTGTTTCCTAGCAGCGTCTGCGAGACGCCTAGGTCGCTCACCGTGCGGCCGAGGCCGTCCGCCAGCACCGTGCCGCCGCCGGTGAGGACGCCGAGCCCAGCAAGCATGCGCAGAAGGGGCCGGCGCTTGGACTCGAGCGCATCGACGCCGGCGAGGATCGAACGGCCGGACCAGGCCATGCCGCCGAGGGCCAGGGCGAACCACCCGACCAGGACCGCCCCATCCAGGCGGGTCAGCTCGCCGTCCGCCGCGAGCGCCAGCAGAGGCAGTGGCGAGGAGAGCAGCCACAAAAGCGCCGTGCGCGGGAGCTCCGCGCGAAGCGGGGACAAAAGCGCCGCGAGTCCCGCGACGCCCAGGGCGAGGAACGTGGTGCCGCCGAGGAACGTCCCCGCTGCGGCGCCGGGCAGGCCCTTCGCGTTGGCGGCGATTCCCGCCGCGAGGTTCTCGAGCTCGAAACCCGAAACGACGACGGTCAGCGCGAAGGCCGAGACGCGAAGCCGCGCAGCCGCCGACAACAGGCCCTCGAAGAGGAGCTCGGCACCCCAGACCACGAGGCCGACACCGGCGACCAGCAGCGTGATCGCGACGATCGACGACATGGCCACGAGCACTCTTTCAGCTCCCGTTCAGCACCCGTTAAGCGCCGCTGGGCACGCTGCCGGCTGGTAACCCAAACCTGGAAATCCAAACAAAGGGAGTACCCATGCCACGGAACACCGCCGACAACCAGCGCGGAAGCGGCGCTTCGGCGAGCCTTCCGGTGCTGCGCCGCGACGGCTTGAAGGCCGTTCCGTTCGTCGCCGACGTCAGCAACGAAAGCGGCGCTTCGGCGAGCCTTCCGGCGCTGCGCCGCGACGGCTCGAAGGCCGTTCCGTTCGTCGCCGACCTGAATCCGGAAACCCCTGCACGAGCCGATGGCTTCGACTGGGGCGACGCGGCGGCGGGGGCTGGGCTGGGTATCGCAGCGGTGCTGGGGGATCCTGGGCGCGCTTCGCGCCTTGCAAAGTCGCCGACGCGGCCCGTTCTCAGCGCCAGGTCTCGACAGCCCGACGGCATCTCGCTGAGCGGCCCTAGCGGCAACCGGCTGAAGGGATCGGCGCCGCCGGGTTCGAGCCCCGCAGCCAGTGAGCCCGGATGGCGAACGATGACGCAGCGCGAGCCTGCGACGCCTGGATGGCGGAGCAGGCTCGCGTGTGCGGCCGCGAGGAGGGCCGCGAGCGGGAGCGACGGGACTCGAACCCGCGGCCTCCGGCGTGACAGGCCGGCGCTCTAAACCAGCTGAGCTACGCCCCCGGTTGCAGGCGGGCCATCGGCCCGCAGGTCTGATTCTAGGTGCTCCGTCGTAGTCTCCGACCCGGTCCGGGGCGCCAATCCGGTCGCCGGAGGGTCGGCGACGTTTGGTCTCGATACGACCCGAAAGGTAGCCGACCCCCCCTTCATACCGCCGAGCTCGCTAGCCTCGAGGCCGAGGGTTAAAACGCCGCAGACCGACGGCGAAAGCGCTCGCCCCGGACCCGTGAGGCGCGGATAGTCTGCGGCGCGATGCGGATTGTGACCTACCGTGCGCAGCGCGGGCCGCGGGCGGGGGTGCTCCTCGGCGACGGCGTCGTGGATCTCTGGGACGCCTTGGGCGGAGACGGATCCAGCGTTCGCGAGCTGCTCGCAGCCGCGCGCCTCGATGAGGCCGCGGCTGTCGCAGCCAGCCAAGCGATCGACGATGCGGCGACCGTTGCCGATGGTGAGCCCGTCCCCCTCGCTCGAGTCGAGCTCCTTCCTCCCGTCCCCGATCCCCAGAAGATCATCTGCATCGGCCTGAACTACCGGGCGCACGCGGCGGAGGCGGGGATAGAGCCTCCCGCCTCTCCGACGTTCTTCGCGAAGTTCGCGAACGCGCTGGCGGCGCCCGGCGCGACGGTGCCGCTCCCCGCCGCAAGCGAGAAGGTCGACTTCGAGGCCGAGATCGCATTCGTGGTGGGCAGGCGCTGCCGGGGCGTCGCCGAGACGGACGCCGCCGAATACGTGGCTGGCTACATGCTGTTCAACGACCTCTCGGCGCGCGATCTCCAGTTTGCAATGCCGCAGTGGATGCCCGGAAAGGTCTTCGACGGCTCAGCGCCCTGCGGTCCGGCCCTCGTAACGCCGGACGAGGCGCTGGGGGAGGGACCGCTCTCCTTCTCGCTGACCCTCAACGGCGAGGAGATGCAGGCCGCCTCCACCGAGGATCTGATCTTCAGCGTCCCGCAGCTCCTCTCGCATCTGTCGCGTCTCATGACCCTCGAGCCCGGAGACATCGTCGCCACCGGCACGCCCTCGGGCGTCGGCTCAACGCGCGATCCCCGCGTCTGGCTGAAGCCGGGAGACGAGATCTTGATCAGCTCGCCGCAGCTCGGACGCCTCGAGACGGCGATCGCCTGATCGCTACGCGGGCGCCCGCCCGCCGAGGGACCTCGCGCTCGCCGCGCTCAGCCCAGAACAGCGCCGCGAGCACCAGGGGCAGGAACCAGACGACGTAGAAGTAGAACCAGTGCGTCGCCCCGAGCTGAACCGCGATCAGGACGGCCGCCGCCAGCGCAGCGATCTGCGCTGGCGTCCTTCGGCGCGGCCACAGCGCGACACAGATCGCCAGGGCGATCGCCGCGAAGCGCTCGACCGGCTGAAGGAAGTCGAGTGAGGGCGCCAGGCCCCAGACGCTGAAGGGAGAGTTGCGGGAAGCCTGGTAGCCGAGCGTGCGGTCGTAGAGCTCGCGCAGGCCGCCGTCGGGGATGAACGGCACGACGAGCACTGCCACGACCGCGATGAACGCGACACCGAAGAGCGCCGCCGATCGCCAGCGCCGCTCGCCGGTCCCGGTCGCAAACAGGGGCGCGAGTGCCGCCGGACCGAACTTCGTCGCTGCTCCTAGCCCCACCATCGCTCCCCGGGCGGGCGGCGAGGCAAGCGCCAGCATCGCACCCACGACGAGGACGGCGATCAGCGAGTCGTTCGCGTTCGCGTTCATCGTGTAGAGCGTGAACGGGTAAGCGAGCCAGGCGAAGGCGAGCGCGATGCCGAGGGAACGCCCGCGCTCTCCGGGACGCAGGCGGCGACCGAGCGCGAGTAGGCCGAGCGCCGTGAGGAGGTCGAAGGCGATCGCGGCGGCGTGGGCGGCGGGGACATCGCCCCAATGACCGGTCCAGGGGAAGGCAGCCTCGAACGGGACGTAGGCGAGGTAGTTGAACGGCCCGTACACGTCGCCCCGGATTCCGACCCCCGGCGCGAAGGCGCCGTCGTAGAGCTCTTGGCCGTGGGTTACGTGGTCCGCGCCGACCACCCCGGCCACCCCGATGTCGATCACGTGCGAATCGGCGATGTTGAGTGCCACCCTCCCGACGGCGAGCGCCGCGGCGGTGACGGCCAGCCAGCGAAGCGGCACGACCGGGATCAAGGGACCATCCCGCTGGCGCGGCTTGAGCCCGAACCAGAGCATCCGCAAAAAGACGTATCCGAGCACCGGATAGGTGAGCGAAACCGAGGCCGTGATCTCGCCCCGGTTGAAGAAGTAGAGCGAGATGCCGAGTGCGAGCAGCACGAGCAGGTCCAGGTGGAGGAGGCGGAACGGTCGCCGCGGATCGACGAAGGGGGCGATGAAGAGCAGGCAGAGCGGGAGCCACACGTAGGGCGCGTTGACCTTCTGCGCGATCGCCCCTGAGTAGCCGCGGGCGAGCGGTACCGAGAGCTGCTGGTCGTGCCAGGCGCCCAGCAGGTCCCCGGTATCGCCGTCCATGATCGCCTCGGCGACCTCGGCCCGGGCGCTCCCGGAGCCCGTGAAGTAGCTCACGTGCCATGCGTCGCCGCGCTCGAAGACGACCGGCCGCATTCCCGGGCTCTCCGCGCGCTCGTCGCGCACCGCCTCCGCACGGTCGGCGATCGCGATCGCCTCACGCCCGCTGATTCGAAACCCGGGAGGGGGGCGCTCGAGCGAGGGCGGCCGGACGAGCGGCGGCGGCAGCTCTCCCCCGAACGGCGGCTCGCTGGCGAAGTCCTCGTCGCCGAACGCCTGCGCCGGCGCCGCGAGAGCCGCGGCCACGACGCAGAGCGCGGCGATCAGCAAGTGAGATGCAGCGCCGCCGCTACCCCGGCCGGATCCTGCGCCTGGAGCTCCTGGAAGCGGGCCACGGCCCGGTCGGTCGGCAACGGCTCCACGTCCACGCCCCGCCTGGCCAGTGCCTCGATCACCGACGGATCGGGTTCGAGCCGGCTCGCGTAACCGCAACCCAGAACCAGCCGCGGCGGAAGCTCGTCGATCACGTCCTGGAGATCCTCGATCGCGAGCGAGTGCCCGTCACGACGCCACCAGTTGTCGAGCACGCGGTCCGGAAGCACGATGAGATCGCGATTGCGCTCGACGCCGTCGAGAACGGCGCGGCCCGGGCTGTAGCTCTCAATCCGTGCCACTGTCCACGCGACTCTCGATCCTATCCCTTCGGAAATGTCTAGCGGCGGCGCGGAGGCGGGATCTCGTAGCGGACTGCCGGGAGCGACGCCGATCGCGGCGCCGTTCCGGAGCGCTTGGCGCTGCGCGGCGAGCCGCGGCGCGACCAGTCGACCATCTTCGGATCGACCCGCAGCAGCGCTGGCCACGTAGCCGGACCGAGCTGGCCCACGCCCGGCAAACCGTTAGCGAGCTGAAACCGCCGCACGGCCCGCACCGTCTTGTGCCTGTAGATGCCGGTCACCCGGACCGAGTACCCGGCGCCCCTCAGGAGCTCCTGGGCCCAGACCACGACGTCGCCCCGGCTCCCCTTCGCAAGCTGCGGGTAGAGGCCGCCCGACCGGTGAACGCCGGCGACGCCCTTCGTGACCGGGTGCTTGAGCGCCCGCCACTCGCGTCGGTTGGTCTCCTGCCAACTCCACCAGCTCACGCCGTCGAACTCATAGGAGATCGCCATCCGGCGGAACTTCTGGATCTGCCTGATCGGCGGGTTGTCGTAGGTTTGCCCCAACGGATAGATGGGGCTGGGATAGATGCGGTTGTAGCGGAAGGTGTGCTCGTAGCCCTCGCCCACGCCCACGCCGATCGTGTGCCAGTAGAGCTGCGGCAGGTTGAAGCGCAGCCCGCCGGGCCCCAGGAACACCGAATACGGAAGCCCGGGGTGGTAGTCGACGAACGGGAAGCTCGTCAGCGCGGTCGGAAAGCTCCCCTCGATCTTGCGGCGCAGCTTGTCTACGAAGGCGTCGGCTGCCGCGTAGCGGCCCTCGTAGGTCGACTCCGCGTCGACGACCAGGCAGTCGGCGCCCTCCGAGACCGCCTCCGCTCCCCGGCGAGCCTCCGCGCCAGGATACACGCCGTAGACGAACTGCCAGGCGCAGACGCGGAGGCCGCTAGCGTGGAGCGCAGCGACGAGCGCGGGCGTGAACTGGCTCCAGGCCGTGCTGCCGTCGGAGCTTTTGATGTAGACCGTCTCGATGCCGTGTCGGCGCGCCTTACGTGCGATCCGTGTGGGGTTGCCGCCAGCGGACTTGCTGACGTACCAGATCCACATGCCGTCGTCCCGATACGGGGTTGCGGATCCGGCCGAACCGCCGCCTGCGGTGCCGGTTCCGCCGCCCGCGGCCGCCGCGCCGCCCGAGGGACCGGCGAACACCAGCGTCCCGGTCAGCCCGGCGAGGAGCGCCGCCGTAGCCATCGCTCGGTTGATTGTCCGCGCCCGCCCGGGTGGCGCGAATTCTGTGGGCCGCCTGCCTGCCGGCCTCCACTTGAACATCGGAGCGCGCATATATGGCTCGGGCGGGCCGACCTAGTCCCTGGCCCGCTCGCCTTGGCAGCGTAGTATCGCGATAACGGGCCCCGCATGGAGCGCCGGGGGGGAGCCAGGCAACAGAGCATGCGCAAGCGCCGGATCCTTGGGTCACTGGCGGTCTTCGCGGGGAGCGTCGGCGTCGGAATCGCTCCCACGGGCGCGGCTCGGCCGCACACCGATCCCTTCGACGCCTCAGGCCCGCTCGATTTGACGCGGGTCGGGGTCGAGCAGGTGAGAAGGAGCGTTCGCCTGACGGTCCACACGCAGGCGCAATTCAGCTTGGCCTCGCTTCGCCGCTGGCCTCGAGTCGGCCATCCGGAGGAGCGGTTCCTGTGCCTGCGTATCCAGCGGAGTGGAGCCGCGGTCGTGCGCCGGCTCTGCTTCGGGACGAGCGGGCATGAGGACAAAGACACCCTTGGCTACGCCGAGCTTTCGAGCAGCGGCTCTGCTCGCGCCTCCAGGCCGATTCCGGCCGACGTCAAGCGCCCCACCCGCCGCTCGGTCATCGCGCGCTTCCGCCCCTCCGACGCCGGTCTAGCGCCGCATCGCTACCTGTGGCGCTTCGCGAGCCAGTGGAGCGGCCAGCAGTGCCCTTCACCTTCCACCCCCGCCAAGGATCCATGTGTCGATCTGGCCCCGAGCCACCGGCTGGCGCGCTTTCGGCTTCGCGAAGTGCAGCCGGTCGGCTGCACGCACGGCGGGCGGAGCCTCGTGTTCAACGGCTCACGCAGCCACAAGCGCGTCGCGCTCACCTTCGACGACGGGCCGAGCAACTACACGCCGAAGATCCTCTCGATCCTCGAGCGCAAGCACGCGAAGGGAACGTTCTTTGAGGTCGGAGACCAGATTCCCGGCCGCACCTCGACCTCCAAGGCGGTCCTCGAGGCCGGGCAAGAGCTCGCCAACCACAGCCTCCATCACGAGACGAGGCCGGAACGCAGCTCCATGGCGACCACCAGCGAGCGGATCAAGTCGGCGACCGGCTTCACGCCGTGCCTGTTTCGGCCGCCGGGGGGCGCCTACGACTCGAGGGTCATCGGCGATGCCAGCAGCCTCGGTATGAAGACGGTGATCTGGGACGTCGACCCGCGGGACTGGTCTCGCCCGGGGGCTGGCGCCATCTACAGCCGTGTCGTGGGCGCCACGCACCCCGGCTCGATCATCATCCTTCACGACGGCGGCGGCGACCGCAGCCAGACCGTCGCGGCGCTGCCCCACATCATCAAGGCGCTCCGCGACCGGGGCTACCGGTTCCTAATGGTCACCAAGCTCCTGCATGATCGAATCGTCTGGGGGCCTGTGAGCTAAGCCGCCCAGGCTCGTTCAGCGTCCGAGTTGCTCGCGGTCAGATCGTGCGCCGGCGCCAGCCGCTGAAGAAAAAGTACAGCGCGACCAGTGCGAGGACGAAGATGATCGGGTGCACGATCGCACCGCCGGCGATCGAGATCGCCAGCAGGATGATCCCCAGGATCAACCAGAGCATCTGCCTCTCCTCCTTCCTTGGTCGAAGGACTTCGTCGCGACCCATGTACCCGGGGTCCACGTCCGCCAACCAGGCAGGCTGGGGCGTGGCATAGGCCCTTGCCGGCACACTCGCCATGGCCTAGCGGAATCGGGATCCGCCAGACCGCGTGCGTCTCGTGTCAGCGCCGCCCGAAGATGCGGCGCCGCAGCGGGGGACGCTCCGGCGGCGGCGTTTCCGCAGGGGCGCGATCGGCGGCCGCCGGCTCTCTCACCGCGCGCTCTCGCGGCGGTGCCTCCCGCGCCAGCTCGACGTCGGCCACGCCGACCACCGCAAGGCGGCCGAGGGCGAAGGCCGCCAGGGCGGTCGCAAGGGCCCCTAGGCCGTAGAAGTAACCCAGGAGCTCCAGCACCTGGACGCCGTTCGAGCCAAGCGGTTCGCCTATGGCGTTGGCCGGACCGAGCGTGCTGTCCCAGAGCATGCTCACTGTCGGCCCGCCCACGAACCAGATCCCGCCTGCGAGCGCCAGCCAGGCCCCGAAGCCGGCGGTGAGGCGGTTGGCGGAGACAAGAAGGATGAGCCCACCCAACACCAGCGCTGCGCCGGGGGCGATGTCGAGCCAGGCCCGGTCCCAGGTGACGAGCCACGTCTCGTCGCTACCGAACTCGTAGCCGAAGTACGGCCCGACGAAGGGAATGAGGCCGCCCCAGATCCCGAGCAGGACGAGCAGGAAGCCGGTTACCGCTCCCCGGCTGCGGGGAACCCGCATCGTCCGCCGCCTTCGGGGAGTGCGCGTCTCCGCGCGAGCCGCCTCCGGGGGCTCAGAGGTCGTGCCGCGTTCCATACCTCACCTCCACGTCGGGGGGCGCATTCGAGCGACCCCGCAAGGGAGCCTATCCGTCGCTTACGCGAGTGTCCGGCTACCCCTTGCTCAGGATGGAAAACGGCTCACAAGAACCGGTTTTCCCCTGATGACCATGGGCGGTGGCGGACTCGAACCGCCGGCCTCCTGCTTGTAAGGCAGGCGCTCTCCCACTGAGCTAACCGCCCGGGAGTCTGATTATGGCCGTACGGGCCGTCCGGGGAGCGCGCCCGGTGCTACCGGGCCGCAGGTGGGGTCGACGGGTTCTCGACCTCCACCCCGAGGCGCCGGTACGCCGAGACGGAGTAGGCGCGCGGGCGAGCGTGGAGGATGGGGTCGTCCGAGAGCTCGATGCCGTCGACAACGCGGGTGGGGTCGAAGACCTCGATGTGGCCCTCGGCCTCGGGGTCGTCCACGAGCCTCTCGATCTCAAGGCGCCCCGCCGCCACGAGCTCGCGCTCGTCGGGCCAGATCGCCGTCGGGTCGTCGATCGGATCGTCCTCGCCGGCGATCTGGAGCAGCAGCTCGAACCGAATCGAGCCTCCGCGAAGGCGCTCGGCGAGCTCCTCGCGGAGGTAGTGACGGCCCCGCTCCCGCGCCTCGTCGTCCGGGATCGTCGCCTCGCCCGCGGCGGGTCTCCAGCGATACCGGATCCAGGTTCCCTCGCCCTCGGAGCTCACCAGCCTGAAGCTGTGCGGCGAGCGGTAGGCGAGCTGGGCGAAGCTGGCGGGCGGCTCGGTGGCGACCGTTGCCTGGACGGCAGGCTGGGACTCCGGGTGAGCGGCGAGGAAGGCGCCGAGCTTCTCCATGTCAGGTTGGCCGGTATTGGGGTCCGGGCGTCGCAAGCGAAGGAGCTCGAGGAACTCCTCCGGTGTTCGGGTCGCGAAGGAGGGGTTGCTCGTGGCCAGGATGTCGAGCTCCGCTCCGCCCTCTGGGCGGAGCTTCACGGCCATGCCGCGCGCGTCGCGAGCCCCGTCGTGGGATTCAGGGTTCCCGCTGCCGTTTGAGAAGCGAACGAGGGCCGGGACGGGAGCGCCCTGGAAGGGCACCGCCCGGGTGAGCCGGGCGACCTCCTGCGTCGCGGTGAAGGCTCCCTCGCACCACGTTCCCTTCGCGTGCAGGGCCCGGTGGTGCGGATGGACGCCATAGATCGCGCTTGCCGCCTCGATGAGCTGCTCGTAGAGATCGCCCTTGCCGGTCACCGGCGCCCCACCGTATCCGACCCGCCTGGGGTACGTTCCCAGCGTGGATCTCGGGATCTCCGGGCGCACCGCGCTGGTGATGGGTGCCAGCCGCGGCATCGGAAGGGGGGTTGCCGCGGCGCTAGCGGGAGAGGGGGCGCGGGTGGCGCTTGCGAGCCGTTCACGCGAGCGCCTCGAGGAGGCCGCCGCCGAGATCGAAGGCGAGGCCGTCGCGTTCGAGGCGGACACCGCGGACCTCGAGCGCCTGGCGGCCCTTCCGGGCGAGGTGGAATCGGCGCTGGGGCCGGTCGAGATCCTGGTGGCCAACACCGGCGGGCCCCCGCTGGGTGGGGCGCTCGACAACCCGCTCGAGCAGTGGCAGGAGGCATATCGCTCCCTGGTGCTCGCGCCGCGGGTCTTGATCGAGGCGGTGCTGGCCGGGATGCGCGAGCGCGGCTGGGGGCGGATCGTCAACGTGGGCTCCAGCTCTGTGCTCGAGCCGATCCCGCACCTGACACTGTCGAACGCCCACCGGATGGCGGCGGTCGGGTTCCTCAAGACGCTCGCCAGCGAAGTCGCCGCTGACGGGATCACCGTCAACACCGTCGCCACGGGCCGGTTCGCCACGGAGCGGCTCGCCTCCAACTGGGGCTCGTGGGAGGAGATGGAGCGCCATGCGCCAGAGGGGGTTCCCGCCGGCAGGCTCGGGCGACCGGAGGAGTACGGCGACCTGGTGGCGTTCTTGTGCTCGGAACGCGCCGCTTACCTCACGGGCGCCGTGATTCCGCTCGACGGTGGGCTCTTGCGGTCCGTCTAGCAGTCCGCTCTCGGGTCGGATCAGCTACGGCAGCTCGCGCACACGCCGACGGCCTCGAGCGTGTGGTCCGTGACGACGAAGCCCTCGGCGGCGCCGGCGCGTCGCAGCCAGCCAGCGAGGCGGCAGTCGGTCAGCTCAATCACGCGGTGGCACTCGGAGCAGACGAGATGGTGGTGATGGCCCGCGCCGCAGAAGCGATAACAAGTCTCGGCCCCGCGATGCGATAGCGCGTCGACGACGCCCGCCTCCGATAGGTCTCCGAGGGCCCGGTAGACGGTCGCCAAGCCCACCCGCTTGCGCCCGGCCGTGAGCCGGCGGTGGATGGCCTGCGCGGTCGCGTCGTCCGGCTCGCGGGACAGCTCCTCGAGCACGGCAACACGCCCGCGGGTCGGCCGGATCCCTGCCGCGCGGAGCTGCCCATCGAGTCCTTTCGCGACATCTCCGCGCTCCTCCGCCATTCGGTGTACATTAGCAGCGCATGAGAATGAGAATCATTATCGCTAGCCTCTTGTGCTTGGTCGTCGCCGGAGTCGTGCTCGCACTGACGGCCGGGGGAGAGACGACCCCGGGGGCGTCTGCCGAGACGGTTGCCGCGGGCTTCTACCCGCTCGCCTACGCGGCCGAGGAGATCGGAGGGCGGGCCGTGGAGGTCGAGAACCTGACGCCTCCCGGCGCCGAGCCCCATGACCTCGAGCCGACGCCCAAGGACGTCCAGGACCTCCAGTCGGCGGATCTCGTGCTGCTGCTGGGGCACGGGTTCCAGCCCTCGCTCGAGCGAGCGGCTGAGAACGCCGGTGGCCGGGTCGTGAAGCTTCTCGATACCCCCTCGCTCGATCTGAGGCCCGGCGACCCGCACGTTTGGCTCGATCCGGTGCGCTTCAAGGCGGTCGTTGAGGCGATCGCTCGGGACATGGACGAGCAGGCGGCAGGCCGACGCCTGGTTGGGCGCCTCGAGGCGCTCGATCGCGAGTTCAGAACGGGCCTCGCGCACTGCCGGCAACGGGACCTCGTCACGAGCCACGAGGCCTTCGGGTACCTCGCCGACCGGTACGGACTGACCCAGGTTCCGATCAGCGGCATCTCGCCCGAGGCCGAACCGAAGCCCCGCGACCTTCAAGACGTGGTCGACCTCGTCCGCGAGACAAACGCGACCACCGTGTTCACCGAGCCGCTGGTCTCACCGATGCTCGCTCAGACCGTGGCATCGGAAACCGGGGCGAGCACCGCGGTTCTTGATCCGCTCGAGGGCCTGACGCCCGAGGAAGAGGCCAAGGGGGATAACTACTTCAGCGTGATGCACCGCAACCTGGCAGCGCTCGAGAAGGGGCTCGGATGCCGGTAATCGCAGCCAGCGACGTCCGCTTTGCTTATGGCCGTGGGCAGACGGTCCTCGATCGCATCGACCTGGTGGTCGAACGGGGTGGGTTCGTCGGCATCGCCGGTCCCAACGGCGGAGGCAAGACGACGCTGGTCCGCCTGCTGGTTGGCCTCGAGCGACCCGCGGCCGGCCGGGTCGAGCTGTTCGGAGCGCCCCCGCGCCGTGCCCATCACAAGTCCAGGCTCGCCTACCTGCCCCAGCGGGCGGCGCTCGGGCTCGATGCGCCGATCACCGTTCGCGAGCTGGTGACCGCCGGGCGGACGCCGCTTGGCCGGCTCCTCCGCCCGCTCGGCGTGGGCCACCGCGAGGCCATCGACAAGGCGATCCGGCGGGTGGGCCTCACGGCAAGCGCCCACCGACCGCTTCAGATGCTGTCCGGTGGCCAGCGACAGCGGGCCTTCATCGCCAAGGCGCTGGCGGGCGAGCCCGAGCTCTTGATCCTCGACGAGCCGACGAGCGGCGTCGACACCAAGGCACAGGAGGTCCTGGCCGCCCTGCTCGACCGGCTCCGGCGTGAGCTGGGGGTGACGATCCTCTACGTCTCCCATGAGTTCGGGGCGATCGAGCCCTACGTCGAGCGGCTGGTCGTCGTCCGGGGCACGATCGTGTTCGACGGGGCACCGGTCGATCTCCCGCAGCGGTGGCACGACCCGTCTCACGCGCATGGCGACGCAGGCCATGTCGCTGCTTGATCTCGAGTTCATGCGCCTCGCGCTCGCCACGGGCGCGGTTGTGGGCGTGCTGGCGCCAGCGGTCGGGTTCTTCCTGGTCCAGCGGCGAATGAGCCTGATCGGCGACGGGATCGGGCACGTCGCCTTCGCGGGAGTCGCTGCCGGCTACCTGCTGGGAGTCTCCCCGGTCGCCACGGCGCTAGCGGCCTCGGTGGCCGGCGCGATCGGGATGGAGTGGCTGCGGAGCACCCATCGCACCGCGGGTGACCAGGCGCTGGCCCTGTTCTTCTACGGGGGGATAGCGCTCGGCGTGGTGTTGGTTTCCGCGGCCAACCAGCTGAACGCCAATCTCTTCACCTTCCTCTTCGGCTCGATCCTGACGGTCACGCGGGGAGACCTGTTGCTCGTCGCCGGCCTCGGGCTCGCGGCGTTGGGAACGGTGTTCGTCCTCTACCGCGGGCTCGTGGCCGTGGCGATCGACGAGGAGAGCGCTCGCGTGAGCGGCATCCCTGTGCCGACGTTGAACGTGGCGCTGGCGGGGCTCACTGGGCTCACGATCGCGCTTTCGATGCGGATCGTCGGGATCCTGTTGATCGCTGCATTGATGGTCCTGCCGGTGATGACGGCCTCGCGCATCGCCACGAGCTTGCAGTCCAGTCTCGTCCTCGCGATGGGAATAGGGCTTGGTACCGTGCTCGCCGGTCTGGTGGGCTCGTACTACCTGAATCTCGCGCCGGGCGGCGCGATCGTCCTCCTCGCTGCCGCGACGTTCGGGGTGGTCACCTCAGTCCAGGCCGTTCTGACCGCTCGCCGCGCCTAGCTGCGGCCGGTCTCGCCTGCGGTCAGCGCTCAGGCGGAGCCGCCGAGAGGAGACCAAGGGGCTACGACCGACGGGTTGAAGAGGCCGCGCGTCAGGCGGCCGGCTCAGCCTACCGCCGGCTCGGCCGTCGGAACCCCGTCACGCAGCAGAGAGCCTCGCCGGGACTTCACGACCAGCCAGATCCCGCCCGCGGCGATCATCGCGAGGCTGATCAGCTGCGCCTGGGTGAGTCCCAGTAGGACGTGCTCGTTGCGGCGGATGAACTCCACCAGGAAGCGCTCGGTTCCGGCGAGAACTAGGTAGATGGAGAAGAGAATGCCGGGCTGGTACCGGTCGCGAAGGCGCCAGAGCACGAATGCGACGAGACCCATGGATAGCGTCTCGTAAATCGGCGTCGGGTGAACGGTTGTGTCGATCGGCTCCGTCCCGTGCGGGTAGGCCATCGCCCAGGGGCCGTCCCAGGCCTTACCGTAGTCGCCATCGCCCGAGAGCTGACAGCCGATCCGCCCGACCGCGTAGCCGACGGCCAGCGGCACTGCGGCGAGATCGAGCAGATAGGCGTTGAAAATGCCGCGCCGCCATCCCCAGATCGCGGCCCCGATGGCACCGCCGACGGCCCCTCCATACCAGACGAGTCCGGCGCCCGTAAAGACGTTGCCTAGCAGGTCGTTCTTGACCGAGTCGTAGTTCTCGGCGATGAAGTCGAGTCGGGCGCCGACCAGGCCTCCGACGGCGGTGGCGAAGACCATCTCGTAGGCCCAGTCGGGCGGCTTTCCCCACTCCTTGAGACGTTTTGCGACCAACGCCCCGGCAGCGATGAACCCCAGGGCGAACATGATCCCGAAGGTCTGGAGGGTGATTGGACCTAGGTGGATCTCGGGTTGCATCTCTCTCGTTAGACCGTGTTCGCGCGGAAGCGGCTCAAACGCGCCATGGCCCCGACCGGAATCGAACCGGCGCACGTGGATCGAAAGTCCACGGTCCTACCACTAGACGACGGGGCCGGTGCGTGTGATCCCAGTCTAGGTAGGACACGGGTCGATCGGCGCCGAATCGGCATCTCGCTCGCAACGCCTTCGCTGCACCACGCATCGCACGTCGTGACCTGGATGCTAGTGCGACCTCCACTCCCTCCGAGCGGCTTCCGCCTTGTCCATCCGAGCGGCTTTCGTTTATCCCTA
>Ga0126312_10000587_pt1 | contig 22169 bp, 21 predicted proteins | sample Plot104A_FD_92537 | JGI IMG/M metagenome (GOLD analysis project Ga0126312, IMG submission 92537) | Serpentine soil microbial communities from UC McLaughlin Reserve, CA, USA - Plot104A | ecosystem: Environmental > Terrestrial > Soil > Grasslands | place: USA: UC McLaughlin Reserve, Lake County...
CGCGGTCCGGGCGGTCGAGGTCGAGCCGGGAGACGGCGAGCGCGCCCTCCAGGAGATGCGCGAAGCGGGCGCGAGGCTGGCGACCTCGCGGGAGCTGACCGCCGGCTAGCCGACGATCACCTTGCCGTTCATGCGTGCGCGCTCGGCGATCTCCTCCGAGCGGTCGACGGCGGCGACCAGGGCCCGCAGCGCGTCGCCCAGGATCTTCATCCGGTCGGGCTCGGAGCGCAGCTCCAGCAGGCGCTGCTTGGTGTCCGGGGGGAGCTCGACGCGCGCGGCGATCGCGTAGGAGTCGTCGTGCGCAAGCTCGCCGCTTTCCGGCGCCTCGCCGGAAACGCGCTCGACGAGGTCGGCGAAGGCGTCGCGGGCGATCTCGGCGACCTCCTCGTCGTCGCCGGTCGCGTCGGCGCCGCGGTCGATCGGCTCGACCTCGCCGCTGGGGTATTCCTCGGCCTCGTAGCGGTCCAGGACCTTGAACGGCAGCTCGCCCTTGACGACGATGTTCATGCGGCCGTCGTCGAACTGCTCGACGATCTCGGTGACCCGGGCGGTGCAGCCGATCCGGCGGGCCCCGCGGTCGTCATCGCGGAAGACGATGCCGAAGGGCTCCTCCGTCTCAAGGCAGTGGCCGATCATCCGCTTGTAGCGCTCCTCGAAGATGTGGAGCGGCATCAGCTCGCCCGGCAGAATCACCACCGGCAACTCGAAGATCGGCAGCTCGACGCCCTCTTCGCCTGCCATGAGGCGAATTGTACGAGCGTCGGTGCCCGCGCGGGGCCGAAACGGGACAATGCTTCCGCCATGGGGACCGACTTCGAGTCCGAGGGCCTGCTGGAGGGGCTCGACGGGGACGCGCGCGGGGCGCGGCGCGAGCTGCTCGCGCGCCTGGAGGACGATGGGGTGCCGCTGGAGGAGCTGCGCGAGGCGGTCGAGCAGGACCGTCTGGCCCTGCTGCCGGTGGAACGCGTCCTCGAGGGCGAGGGACGGCGCTACACGGCCGAGGAGGTCTCGGAGGAGTCCGGTATCGACGTCGACATCTTGAAGCGCCAGCGGAGCGCCCTGGGGCTGCCGGTGCCCGGTGAGGACGAGCGTCAGTACACCGAGGGCGACGTCGAGGCGGCCAAGCGGCTGCGGCTGCTGCTCGACGCCGGCCTGCCCGACGAGGGGATCCTCGAGGCGACCCGGGTGATCGGCCTGGCGATGTCGCAGATCGCCGCCGCCAACAACGCCCTCGTGGGGGAGGCGATGCTGAAGCCTGGCGACACCGAGCTCGAGGCGGCCGACCGGTACGTGGCCGCCGCGAAGGCGCTCCAGCCGCTGATCGCCCCGACGATGGAGTACGCGCTGGGGCTCCACTTCCGGGAGGCGCTGCGCAGCGCCGCCGTGGGCAGCGCGGAGCTCGCCAGCGGCAGCCTGCCCGGATCCCAGGAGATCGCCGCCGGCTTCGCGGACCTGGTGGACTTCACGCGGCTCGGCGAGGAGCTCCAGCCGGAGGAGCTCGGTGGCGTCACCGGACGCCTCGGCGCCCTCGCGGGTGAGGTGGCGACAGGACCGGTGCGGCTGGTGAAGATGATCGGCGACGCCGCGATGCTGGTCTCGCCCGAGACAGACGCGCTCGTGGACGCGTCGCTCTCACTCGTGGAGGCGGCCGACGCGGCAGGCGAGGACCTTCCGCCTCTGCGCGCGGGGCTCGCATGCGGCCCCGCGCTGTCGCGCGCCGGCGACTGGTACGGCAGGCCGGTCAACCTCGCAAGCCGGATCACCGCGGTCGCCCGTCCGGGCAGCGTCCTCGTCTCCGAGGAGGTCGCCGAGGCGCTCGACGAGGACCGCTTCAGTCGCTCCTTCGCGGGCGAGAAGCGCCTGAAGGGGATCTCCGAGCGGGTGAAGCTCTTCCGCATACGCCGTCCCGGCGAGGACGGCGGCTAGAGACGCCCCTTCAGTAACGATTTAGAGACTCGGAGGACTGTGTAGGCGTGGCACTGCTGATGCTCTTCGCGTTGCTGGCGGGCGCCGGCACGGCGCTTTCGCCGTGCGTGCTGCCGGTGCTGCCCGCGGTGCTGTCCGCGGGCGTGACGGGCGGGCGGCGACGACCGCTGGGCGTGGTCGTGGGACTGGCGCTTTCGTTCACCTTCGCGACCGTCGCGCTCGTATACGTGATCGACGCCCTGGGCCTCCCCGACGACCTGCTGAGGACGGTCGCGATTGCGACCCTGTTCGCCTTCGGCCTGCTTCTGCTGGTGCCCAGCCTGGCGGCTCGCGTCGAGGCCTGGGTGTCGGCGCTCGTTCCGGGGCCGGCGCGCGGCGGGGGCGATGGGTTCGGATCCGGGCTGCTGCTCGGCGCCAGCCTGGGCCTCGTGTACGCGCCCTGCGCGGGGCCGATCCTCGCCGGGGTGATCACGGTGTCGGCCGCGCAGGACTTCACTGCGGGCAAGCTCGCGGTGGCCCTCGCCTACGCCGTCGGCTCGGTGCTCGTCCTGTACCTGCTGATGATGGGCGGGCGGCGCCTGGCCGATCGCCTCTCCGCCTACCGCGGGCGGATCCAGGCGGCGATGGGCGTGGTGATGATCGCGACCGCGGTCGCGATGACGGCCGATCTCGACCTTCGCTTCCAGAACGCGATCGCCGACGACCTCCCCTCGTTCCTCGTCAACCCGACCAGCGAGCTCGAGAGCAGCAGCGCCGTCAGCGACGAGCTCGCCGATGTCCGCGGCGGGCACGGCGCCGCCGAGGCCGGGGCCGCCGAGGCGGCCGCGGGATCGACTCTGCCGGACCTCGGCGCGGCCCCCGAGCTGGCGGCCGGCAACTGGTTCAACACGCCCGGGGGCGAGCCGCTGACGCTGTCGGATCTCGCCGGCCAGGACCGGGTCGTGCTCATCGACTTCTGGACCTACACCTGCATCAACTGCATCCGCACGCTGCCCTACGTGAAGTCGTGGGACGCCGCATACGGAGACTGGGGCCTGACCGTCGTCGGCGTGCACTCGCCGGAGTTCGCGTTCGAGAAGGACGCCGGGAACGTCGGCGATGCGATCGCCGATGACGGCATCCGCTACCCGGTCGTCCAGGACAACGAGCTCGCCACGTGGACCGCCTTCGCCAACCAGTACTGGCCCGCCAAGTACCTGATCGACGCGGACGGCCAGCTCCGCTACACCCACTTCGGCGAGGGCGGCTACGACGAGACCGAGGCGGCGATCCGAAGTCTGCTCGCCGAGGCGGGCGCGAAGGATCTCGGCGGCGACGCGCGTCCCGGCGCGGCCGAGAAGGCGGACCCCGCCCTGCGCACGCCCGAGACGTACGTCGGGTGGCAGCGGGCTCAGGGTTACGTGCAGCCGCCCCATCCGGGCGAGGGCGTCTACAGGCCTCCGCCCGCGGGCGCGCTGCGGCCCAACGCCTTCGCGCTGGGAGGCACCTGGCGGATCGACGGCGAGTCGGGGCAGGCAGTCTCCGATTCGAGCCTGAGCCTGCGCTTCCAGGCACGCCGCGTCTTCCTCGTCATGGGCTCGGCCGGCGCTCGGCGGCAGGTGCACGTCGAGCTGGACGGCAAGCCGATTCCCGACGGCTCCGCGGGCGACGACGTCGAGGGCGGGATCGCCACCGTCGGCGCCCAGCGCCTTTACCGGCTCGTGGACCTTCCGAAGGCCGGCGACCACACTCTGGAGTTGCGCCTCGACCCGGGGGTCGAGGCCTACGCGTTCACCTTCGGCTAGGGCCTGCGGGCACTCAGCACGAGGTTGTAGAAGAGCTGCGGCGGCAGGCGCGGCTCGAGCACGGACGTGTCGAGGCGCTGGAGGGCGAGGTAGCTGCGAAACGCGAAGTGCCGCCAGCGAACCGGCACCTCCTCGGGCGCGGCCGTGGCCTCCAGGGAGCGCAGGGTCCAGCCCCAGAGGTTCGCCAGCAGCTCCTCGCCGCGGATGCGGGGCTCTGAGAAACCCGTGGCCTCCAGGAGCGCGCGCAGCTCACCGGGAGCGAAGGCGTGAACGTCCACCTCGTACTCGAGGCCGTGGTCGTGATCGGCCGGAGCCGAACCGCCGTTGACGGCGCTCGCGCCCATCAGGCGGCGCCATAGGGGCGCCAGGGCGTGGCCGACGCGCTTGGGCGCAGCGGCGAGGCCGTCGCCGTATTGCGAGGGCTCGCCGCAGAAGGCGACGACGCCGCCCGGGCGCAGCACCCGGTGAAACTCGGCGAACGCGCGCGAGAGGTCCGGCACGTGGTGGAGCACCGCATGCCCGAAGACGAGGTCGAAGCTCGCGTCCTCGAACGGCAGCTCCTCGGCCTCCGTGCGGAGGGTGGTGACGTCGAGGCCCAGGACCGAGGCCGTCGCGGCCAGCGTCTCCAGCATGCCGGCGGAGATGTCGGTGGCGGTCGGGCGCTCGATCAGGCCGAGCTGGGCGAGGTTGAGCGTGAAGTAGCCCGTGCCGGCGCCGATCTCGAGCGCGTCACCGAATGGCTGCCGCGCGGTGTCGCCGAGCGCCTTGACCAGCTTCGACCGGACCTGGGCCTGCCCGAGGTCGCCGTGGTCGATGCCCCACTTGGCGTCGTACTCGGCCGCCGCGGCGTCGTGGTAGCGGGTGTTGACGTCCTTGATGTGCTCGGCCGTGGCGGAGGGCGAGGCGGGCATGACTGCGCCGGATCGTAGAGGGCCAGCGCGTACCCTCTGCCGCTTGGCCCACGCTCAGCAGGACCAGCCCGCCGGGGTGCCGCCGCTCGAGCTGACGGGCGAGCGCACGCTGCCCGACCTGCCCGAGGAGAACTACTGGTTCCGCCGGCACCTGGCCATCTACCAGTGGATCGCCGAGCGCGTCGGCGGCCTGCGGGTGGCCGATCTCGCCTGTGGCGAGGGCTACGGGTCAGACGTGCTGGCCGACACGGCCGGGGAGGTGATCGGAGTCGACGCGAACCCCGAGGCTCACGAGCACGCGCGACTCAAGTACCGCAGGCCCAATCTGCGCTTCGAGCGCGGCCTGGTGGAGAGCTTCGCGTGGCCGTGCGACGCGATCGTCTTCCTGCAGACGATCGAGCACATCCAGGACGCGGGCGGCCTGCTCGACCGCTTCGCCCGCACGGCCGGTGTCGCCTACGTCTCGACCCCGAACCGCCTGACGCTCGCTCCGCCGGGGGCCGAGAAGTCGGACAACCCCTGGCACCTGCGCGAGTACACGTTCGGGGAATATCGCGAGCTGCTGGAGCCGCGCTTCGACTCCGTCGAGATCCTCGGCCTCTTCCACGCGCGCAAGCTGCGCGCGCACGAGCTGGCGCTGCGGGCCGGGTGGGACCGGGTCCACGCCGCGCTGCGGATCACCAAGCCCTTCTACGACCGCTTCACCCCCGCGATCTCCGCCTCGGACTTCAGGCTCTGCGACGACACCGAACGGGATCTCGACGAGGCCCTCGACTTCGTTGCCGTCTGCCGTGCCTGAGCGAGCACGCACGGGCGACCTCGCGATCGTCCTGCACAGCCACATGCCGTACGTGGAGGGCTTCGGGACGTACCCCTTCGGCGAGGAGTGGCTGTTCGACGCGGTCTGTCGCTCGTACGTGCCGGTGATGGACGTCGCCGAGGCGGTCACCGTCACCGTCACGCCGGTGCTCGCCGACCAGCTCGAGGCGCCCGGCGTCGCCGGGCGCCTGCGCGATTTCGTCGCCGATTTCCGCGCCGGCTCGGTGGAGGCGGACGTCGGCGACGTGGACGAGGACCTGCGCCCCGCCTGCGAGGCCGAGGCGGCGCGCTACCGGAGCGCCCACCAGCGCCTGAGCGACCTCGGCGATGACCTTCTCGCCCTGTTTCGCGAGCCCGCGGGCGCAGGCCGCATCGAGCTGATGGCCTCGTCCGCCACGCACGCGGTGCTGCCGCTGCTGGCGACGCAGGCGGGGCGCCGGCTGCAGGTCGACGCCGGCCTGCGCTCGCACGCCCGGCGCTTCGGCGAGGCCGCGGGCCTCTGGCTTCCCGAGTGCGCCTACGAGCCCGGCCTCGAGACGCTGCTCGCCGAGCGGTCCGTGTCGTACTTCTGCACCGACCAGTCCGGCCACGAGCCGGGACTCGCCGCTCCGGCGCCGGTGGCCACCCCGGCGGGCCCCACGGCCTTCGCGATCGACTGGGAGGCGGTCTCGTGGCTGTGGTCGGCCGACGGGTATCCGGCCGACCCGGTCCACGTGGACTTTCACCGCAAGTCCCTGCGGGGCGCGCGGCCGTGGGCCATCGGAGGCGGCGCGTACGACCCCCGGGCGGCGGCCGCCACGGCCCGCGCTCAGGCCGGGCGCTTCGCCGACGACGTCGCCGCCCGCCTCGCCGCGGCGAGCTCCGAGCGCGGCGCCCCGGGCCTGGTGGTGTTCGCGATCGACACGGAGCTTTTGGGTCACTGGTGGTGGGAGGGGCCCGAATGGCTCGCGGAGGTCCAGCGGCTCGCCCCGGAGCGCGGGGTCCAGCTGGTGAGCCTCTCCGAGGCCAGGCGCCGTCACCCTGCGGAGAACCGGGAGCTTCACGCCTCGACGTGGGGGGAGGGCAAGGACCTCCGGACCTGGGACTCGCCTGCCGTCGCCGATCTGGCATGGGCCGCCCGCCGCCTGGAGCTGCGCCTGGTGGCCGAGCTCGGCCGTCGCCGGGTCGGCGTCGAGGCCACCACGCGGGCGGCGCGCGAGCTGCTCGCCCTCCAGGCCAGCGACTGGGCCTTCCTCGACAAGCGGCGGCAGGCGGGCGACTATCCGTTCCAGCGGGCCACGGCCCACGCCCGCGCCATGCTCGAGGCCATACACTCCCGCGACGACGCCGAACCCCGGCTGCGCAACCTGGCGCCCGACCTCACGCTCAGCCCGCTCCAAGAGCCGTAATGCCAAGGGTCCTGATCCTCTCCTGGGAGTACCCGCCGCTGATCGAGGGCGGCCTCGCCCGGCACGTCCGCAAGCTGTCGGAGGCCCTCGTGCAGCAGGGCACCGAGGTGCACGTCCTTACGCGGGGCGGGGAGGAGTCACCCGTCGAGGAGGACGCCGCGGGCGTCCAGATCCACCGCGTCCGCGAGCCCAAGCGGCCCACCGATCTCGGCGAGTTCGTCGCCTGGGTCGAGCGGATGAACGCCGACATGCTGGCCGCCGGGGTCGAGCTGGGCGACCGCTTCGACTTCGACCTGGTCCACGGTCACGACTGGCTCGTGGCGATCGCCGGCGACCACCTCGCGCGGCGCTTCGGCGCCCCGCTGGTGACCACCATCCACGCGACCGAGCACGGCCGTCACCAGGGCTGGGTGGACAAGCACCCGCAGTCCTACATCCACGGGGTCGAGCGTTGGATCACCAACCGCGCCGACCAGGTGATCGTCTGCTCGTTCTACATGCGCGAGCAGGTGGCGGACATCTTCGGCGTGCCCGACGAGCGGATCGCCGTGATCTGGAACGGGATCGACCCAGAGGACCTACGGCCCCACGACGAGCCCGAGCTCGAGCGCCTTCGAGCCCAGTTCGCCGCTCCCCAGGAGAAGCTCGTGCTGCTGATCGGCCGGCTGGTCTACGAGAAGGGCTTCCAGCTCGCGATCGAGGCGATGCCGGAGCTGATCGAGCGCCATCCCGAGACGCGCTTCGTGGTGGCGGGGTCGGGCACGCACGAGCAGGAGCTGCGCCGCCAGGCCGAGGAGCTGGTGCTGATGAACCACGGCACGTTTCTGGGCTGGATGGGCGACGACGTCCTTCACTCGCTGTACCGGATCGCGGACGTCTGCGTGGTCCCCTCCATATACGAGCCGTTCGGCCTCGTCGCGCTCGAGGCGATGGCCTCGGGCTGCCCGTGCATCGTCGCCGACACCGGCGGCCTGCGCGAGGTCGTCCCGCACGAGGAGGCGGGGCTGCGCTTCACCGCGCGCGACCCGGGCTCGCTGGTCGAGTCGGTGGAGCGGGTCTTCAGCGACCGCGACCTTCGCGAGCGCCTGATCGCCGAGGCGGCCGAGCACGTCCTGCGCTTCGACTGGGACGACGTGGCCGCTCGCACCGGCGAGATCTACGCCGAGCTGGCCGCCGTCGGGCGCACCTGACCGCACCCTACTGCTCGACCGGCCGCGGCCAGCGAAGCTCCTGAGGAGCCTCGCGCATGCGAATGACCTTCGCGGGGATGCCCGCCGCGACGGCGTTCGCCGGGACGTCCCTCGTGACCACCGCGTAGGTGCCGAGCACCGCGTTGTCGCCGATGCTGGTCCCGCGCAGGACGGCCGCGCCGTAGCCGATCCATACGTTCGAGCCGACCTCGACCGGACGGGTGTAGATGCCCTGGAGGCGGATCGGGCGATCGACCTCGACCATCCCGTGGTCGAAGTCGATGAACATGGCCCGGTCGGCGATGACGCACTGCTCGCCGATTCGCACGCGGCGGTAGGCGGAGATCGTGCAGTCCTGGCCGAGGACGGTCTTCGGGCCGATCTCGACCTCGCCCTCGTGGCAGCGGATCTTCGTCCCGTCGCCGATCCACGTGAAGCGCCCGAAGCGCACGTTGCCGCGCCTGGAGATCTGGATCTGGAGGTTGCGGCCGAAGAAGACAGGCCCGTCGGTCTCCCAGCGCCAGCCCGCCGGAGTGAGAAAGCGCCGCCACGCGTAGCGCCAGAGCAGGCGGGCGTAGCGCGGCTTGAGCATGCCGTTCGCGGCGAAGAAGCGCATCGAGCGGATCACGGGGCGGCCTGCAGTCTGCCCGAGCGCCGCCCGGATGGGCTCTTACACTGCGCCGGGGCGTGGCCGAGGCAACCGAAAAGGCCGAGCGGTCGCTCGCCGAGCGCGTGCTCGCCGGCGAGGGCCGCGCGTTGGCCCGGGCGATCAGCATGGTCGAGAACCGGGACTCCGAGGGGGACGCCCTGGTGGCCGAGCTCTTCCCGAAGACCGGCCGGGCGCGGATCATCGGTCTCACCGGGCCCCCGGGGGTCGGCAAGAGCACCCTGATCGGGGCGCTCACCAAGACGCTGCGCGAGGACGAGGACGCCGATGTCGGCGTGCTGTCGATCGATCCCTCGAGCCCATTCACCCAGGGGGCGGTGCTGGGCGACCGGATCCGCCTGGCGGACCACTTCCTCGATCCAGGCGTCTTCATTCGCTCGATGGCGACGCGCGGCTCGCTCGGCGGCCTCGCCGAGGCGGCCCTTCAGGCGGCGCTGCTGATGGACGCCTCCGGCAAGTCCTACGTTCTCCTCGAGACCGTGGGCGTGGGGCAGGGGGAGATCGACGTCGTCGACCACGCCGACACGATCGTGCTGGCGCTGATGCCCGGCTCGGGAGACTCGATCCAGGCGTTGAAGGCCGGAGTGATGGAGATCCCGGACGTGATCGTCGTCAACAAGTGCGAGCACCCGCTGGCGGACACGATGGTGCGTGAGGTGCGGGCGGTCCTGGCCCTTGGGCCGGAGCGGTCGTGGCAGGTGCCGGTGGTGAAGACCGAGGCGGCGAAGGGGGAGGGGATCGCCAAGCTGCGCGAGGTGATCGACAGTCACCGCGAGCACATCGAGGCCGAGGGGACGCTCGCTACCCGCCGCGCCCGCAACCTGCGCGCCGAGGTCCTCGGGATCGCCGCGGCAAGGCTGCGCCGCGACCTCGAGGAGCGGGCGCAGCGCGACCCCGCGTGGGAGGGGCTGCTGGACAGCGTCGTGCGCCGGGAGACCGATCCGGCGACCGCCGCTCGCAAGCTGCTGGACGAGGCCGGCGATGACTGAGGCCGATTGACGGGTCATCAGCTCGACGACATGGGCCGGCGAGAGCGTCGCCCAGGCCGCCGAGATCGCGGAAGGCGACGCCGAGGCGGTTACCGCCCGGCCTGCGTAGCGGTTCTCAGGCTGCGGCCGACCAGTCGTAGGGGTGGTGGCCCGATCCGGGCGTGCGCAGCGGCGCGATGATCCTGTCGCGGCCGCCGAACTCGTTTCGAACCACCTTCACCTCTGACCACTCGTCGAGAGCCGAGAACGCGTCGGTCAGTTGAAGCGCCAGCCGCGAGGGCTTGCGTCTACGCCGAGCCGACCCATGCTCCGGAGTTGCCATGCGGGATCCCTTTCAGTGCGGGAGGCAGGAACGGCGCCCACTCTAGGGCGACCGGAGGACGTAACAGACGTCACGCAGCCGCCTCGCACGAGGCGATTCCGCAAATAACGCGAAGAACCCGGGTCGGCTAGCAGCCCAGAAGTCGCGCGATCACCATCTGCTGCACCTCGTCGGTGCCCTCGCCGATGGTGAGGATCTTCGCGTCGCGGTAGAAGCGGCACACCGGGTACTCCTCGATGTAGCCGTAGCCGCCGTGGATCTGGACCGCCTCCTCCGTGGCACGCACCGCGAGCCGGCCGGTCTTCAGCTTCGCCTGGGCGGCGGTGAGGGTGAAGGACTCGCCGGCGTCCTTCTCCAGCGCCGCCTTGTAGGTCAGCAGCCGCGCCGCCTCGATCTCGGCGGAGATGTCGGCGATCTTGGCCTGGATCGCCTGGAACTTCGAGATCTGCCGGCCGAACGCCTTGCGCTCCTTGGCGTAGGCGATCGCCTCGTCGAGCGCCCCCTGGGCGAGGCCGACCCCCATCGCGGCGACGCCGATGCGGCCGCCGTCGAGGATGTGCAGGAACTGCTTGAACCCCTCGCCGCGGCGGCCGAGGAGGTTCGCCTCCGGCACGCGGCAGTCCTCGAACGACAGCGGTCGCGTGTCCGAGGCGTTCCAGCCCATCTTCCGGTAGGGCTCGCCCTGCTCGTAGCCCGGAGTGCCGTTGGGGACGATCAGGTTCGAGATCTCGGCGTTGCCGTTGGTGCGCCCGGTGACTGCGGTGATCGTCACGCAGCCGGTGACGTCGGTGCCGGAGTTGGTGATGAACTGCTTCGCCCCGTTGACGACCCACTCACCGTCGTCGAGCTCGGCCGTCGTTCGTGTCGCCCCCGCATCGGAACCGGCCTCGGGCTCGGTCAGGCCGAACGCCGCCAGCTTTCGGCCGCTGCACAGCTCCGGCAGCCACTCCGACTTCTGCTCGTCGGTGCCCCAGAGGTGGATGGGCATCGTGCCGAGCGAGGTGTGGGCCGCGACGGTGATGCACACCGACGAGTCCACCCGTGCCAGCTCCTCGATCGCGAGGGCGTAGGAGAGGGTTTCGGCGCCGCCCCCGCCGTATTCCTCGGGGAACGGGATCCCCATCAGGCCCAGGTCGGCCAGCTTGCCGACGATCTCGTAGGGAAAGGACTTGGTGCGGTCGAGCTCCTCCGCCACGGGCTTGACCTCGCGCTGGGCGAAGTCGCGGACGGTGTCGCGCAGCAGGCGCTGCTCGTCGGTGAGGCCGAAGTTCATGGCCGCGGATCGTACGGGCGTGACGCTGCCCTAGGTGTGACAGATCGCGTGGACCGTGCCGACCCGGTCGGCATTGGAGAGGTTGTCCACCTCGCTGATCCAGACCGAAGGGCTGGCCGCCGGGCGGAAGCGCGATGCGACCAGCTTGGCCTTTCCGAAGTCGACCCCCGGCGTCACCCCGCCGCCCAGGACGTACTGGCCTCCGGGGCAGGCGAGCTGGTAGTTGCGCCGCGAGTGTTCTACGACCTCGAAGTTCGAGCTGACGTAGTTGAGCGAGGCGATGTTGCCGCAGATCGCGTAGGCCTTCGCCCTGCGGTCTCGCCTGCCGACGTTGTCCACGATCGCCTTCCAGCCGTCGTCCGGGGTCGTATCGATGTCGAGGTTGTCGTCGAACGGGATCGTGCCGACGAGCCGTTGCTTCTTGAAGGGCCCGCTCACCGACCCTCCTCCGCTGAGGACCGCCGTCCCGTTGGGGCAGTCCACCTTGACCGTCGTGCGCTCGTCGGCCTTGGCCCTCTTGGTCTCCTTTGGGTATTCCGGAGTGCCCGCGCTGGTTGCGCAGATCGTGGCCTCTCCCAGGTCGATGCTGTTGCTCTGCTTGAACAGGTTGTCGAGCACCTCGTGCGTGGAATCGGGGTTCGGGGGGCCCGCGTACTGGTTCTCGGGGCGCAGCGACACGAAGAAGACCTTGCCGAGCTTGAACTGCGACTCGAAGGGGGCAATCATCGTGGACTCGCCGGCCCAGCCCCCCATCCCGACCAACCGTTCCGAGCCGAAGCAGGGGTCGTAGGTGCTCTGCCCCTCACGGCCTGGAAGATCGCCCCAGTTCGTGGTTGTCGAGGTGTAACGGAGATTGAGCGTCCCGGTTCCCGCCCACGCCGAGGCGCTGACAGCCGCGGCCGCCAGGGCGACCGCCGCGAAGACGAGCGCACCCCTGCGTCCCCTGCGACCCACACGCTCACTCTACGCCAGCGCAGAGCTCGTGTCTACCCCGGCGGGCCCGGCCCGAGCTCGCGCGCCAAGGCGACCAGAAGGCGCACGCCGAAGCCGGTGGCGCCGGTCCCCACGTATTCGCGGCCAACGTCCCACGCCGTGCCGGCGATGTCGAGATGGGCCCACGGCCTTCCCTCGACGAACTCCTCCAGGAACGAGCCTGCGTAGATCGAGCTGGCCTTGCGCTTGGCGGACGCGTTCGTGAGGTCGGCGACCTTCCCCTTGGTGAGCTCCTTGAACTCGGGATGCAGCGGCAGCCGCCACAGCAGCTCGCCGCTGCGGTCGCCGGCGGCGCTCAGCTCCCCGGCGAGGGCATCGTCGTTGGAGATGAGCCCCGCGTAGGTGGAGCCCAGCGCCACGATGATCGCCCCCGTGAGCGTCGCCAGGTCGACGATCCGCTCGGCCCCGAGCTCGCGGGCGCAGTAGGTGAGGGCGTCGGCGAGGATCAGCCGCCCCTCGGCATCGGTGTTGTTGACCTCGACCGTCTTGCCGTTGAGCTGAGTGATGATGTCGCCGGGTCGCGTCGCCGTCCCGCTCGGCATGTTCTCGGTCGACGGGACCACGGCGGCGACGTCCAGCGGCAGCTCCAGCTCGGCGAACGCCGCCAGCGCCTCGATCACGGCGGCCCCGCCCGACATGTCCATCTTCATCTCCTCCATCTTCGCCGAGGGCTTGATGGAGATCCCGCCCGTGTCGAAGGTGACGGCCTTGCCGACGAGCCCCAGCTGGGTGGCGCCGCCGGACCCGCCCGCGTAGCGCATGACGATCAGCTGCGGCTCCTCGACGGTCCCCTTCGAGACCGCCACGAGGCCGCCCATCCCCATCTCGGCGATCCGCGCCCGGTCGAAGACCTCGACGGTCACCGGCTCGAAGGCGACCGAGATCTCGCGGGCGCGGTCGGCCAGGAAGGTCGGCGTGGCGACATTGGCGGGGAGGTCCTGGAGCTCGCGGGCCCGGTTCGCCGCCTCGGCCGCGACGCGCCCGACGCGCGTGGCCTCCTCGATCGGGCCCGTGTCGGCGCCCTCGCCCGCGACCAGCTCGAGCCGCTCGACGGCCTTCGGCGCGGGGTCGTCCGGCTCGCTGTGGCGAAAGCGGTCGAAGCGGTAGCCGGCGAGGATCGTGCCTTCGGCGATCGCGGCGGCGGCATCCGGCGCGTGGGCGGCGGCCTCGCCCGGCAGCGTCCACGCGATCGAGGCGGCCTCGAACCGCCCGGCCTGCTTGGCTGCGATCGCCGCGGCCACTCGCAGGCGCTCGGCGTCCACGTCGTCGCTCGATCCCAGGCCCACCACGAGATGCCGCTGCGAGCCCGCGTGTAGCACGGCCGTCTTGCGGAACGCCGACCTCGCGTCGCCGGCGCCCGGAGTGTCGGCGAGCTCGGCGGGCAGCTCCGCTCCGTCGATGAGCCCGTGGACCCGCAGATCGGCGGCCGGCGCCTGGTCTGCAGCGGTGAGGACGTCTACCTGCATGCGATCGTGTTCTAGCATTCGCGATCCTCCTCCCCGGCCTTCCCACACGACAAGGAGACCGCCGCATGCCCCAGACCGTGATCCTCGGCACCGCCCGCACCCCCTTCGGCAAGATGGGCGGAGCCCTCGCCGCGAAGAGCGCAATCGAGCTCGGGAGCGAGGCGATCTCGGCCGCCCTCGAGCGCTCGAGCGTCGAGCCCGAGCAGGTCCAGCAGGTCGTCTTCGGGCAGGTCCTCCAGGCCGGCCAGGGCCAGATCCCCTCGCGCCAGGCACAGATCGAGGCCGGGATCCCGAAGGAGGTGCCCTCGGAGACGATCAACAAGGTCTGCGCCTCGGGGATGCGCTCGCTCGGGCTCGCCGACCAGGCGATCCGCGCCGGCGACGTCGAGCTCGCCGTGACAGGCGGCATGGAGTCCATGAGCGGCGCCCCCTACCTGCTGCCCGACGCGCGGTTCGGCTTCCGGATGGGCGACGTGAAGGCGATCGACGCCATGACTCACGACGGCCTGACGAACCCGTTCACGGAGAAGCAGATGATCAATGAGGCCAGCGAGGTCTCGAACGAGCTCGAGCTGACCCGCCCCGACATGGACCGCTGGGCGGCGCGCTCGCACCAGCTGGCCGCCAAGGCGACCGACGAGGGCCGGCTGGCCGAGGAGATCGTCTCGGTGACCGTGAAGAGCCGCAGGTCCGAGGACGTTGTCGAGGCCGACGAGGCGATCCGCCCCGACTCGACCGTTGAGACGCTGGCGAAGCTGCCCGCGATCGGCGGTGACGACGCCACCCACACGGCAGGAAACGCGCCCGGCGTCAACGACGGCGCCGGCGCGGTGGTCGCGGCCTCCGACGAGTGGGCCGACCGCGAGGGGCGCGAGCCGATCGCCAAGGTGATCTCGTACGGGACGGTCGCCGACGACTTCCCCTATCTCGCGCGCACGCCGGCGAACGCAGCGAAGCAGGCGCTGGAGAAGATCGGCAAGTCGCCCGAGGACGTGGACCTGTGGGAGATCAACGAGGCCTTCGCCTCCGTCGCGATCAACTCGGTGCGGATGCTCGGCGTCGACGACCAGAAGGTGAACGTCAACGGCGGCGCCATCGCGCTGGGCCACCCGATCGGCGCGTCTGGGGCTCGCATCGTCGGCGCCCTGGTGCACGAGCTGCGCCGCCGCGGCGGCGGCCTCGGCTGCGCGGCGATCTGCTCGGGCGGCGGCCAGGGCGACGCCATCGTCGTCGAGGTCAACGGCCACTAGCCGGGCGAGCGCGCTCTTTACCCTCTCCGGCGTGAGCCGGGGAGCCGCCTTCTTCGATCTCGACAAGACCCTGATGGCGGGGTCGTCGGGAATGGTCTGGGCGCGGGTCAGCCGCGAGGCCGGGATGATGCCGCGCCGGCAGATGGCCAAATGGGCCGTCGACCACCTTCGCTACCGGCTGCGCGGCGCCAGCGACGAGGCCGCGGCCGCCCTTCTGCGTGAGGTCCGCGACCTGCTGGAGGGCATGCCGTCGCGCGACCTCGAGCGGCTTGGCCCTCAGGTGCTGGCCGGGGTGCTGCCGCGCATCTACCCGCAGATGCTCGACGAGGTCCACTCCCACCAGGACGCGGAAAGGGCGACCTTCATCGTCAGCGCCGCGGGCCTCGAGCTGGTGGAGATGCTCGCGAACGTGCTCGGCATGGAGGGCGGCATCGGCACGCGCTACGAGGTCGACGGCGCCGGGCGCTTCACGGGCCGCCTCGACGGGCCGTTCATGTACGGGGAGGGCAAGGTGGAGGCGGTGCGCAGGTTCGCGGAGTCGCATTCGATCGACCTCCAGGCGTCCTGGGCCTATTCCGACTCGGCCTCCGACCTGCCGATGCTGCGCGCCGTCGGCAACCCGGTCGTGGTCAACCCCGACGAGGAGCTGGCCAGGATCGCCCGCGAGCACGGCTGGCGCGTGATGCGCTTCGAGAAGCTCGGGCGGCGGCTGGCGATCGCGGGCGCGACCCTCACGGCCGCGGCCCTCGGCGGGCTGGGCAGCGTGATGGCGTCGCGCCGTCGCGCTCGCGGCAAGCGACGGTCGCTGCGCTGAGGCCCGATAGCCTCGCCCTCGATGGACGCCCAGGTCGCCTTCGCCGGGATCGTCCGCCAGGCCGAGATGCTTCGCGGGCGGGAGGTCTCCTCCCGGGAGCTCACGCAGGGATACCTGGAGCGGATCGAGCGGCTCGATCCGCAGCTGAACGCATACCGGGTGGTCCTCGGCGACAAGGCGCTGGCCCAGGCCGACGAGGCCGACCGCCGGCTCGCCGCCGGTGAGGATGCGCCATTGTTGGGCGTCCCGGTTGCGATCAAGGACGTCGCCGACGTGGCCGGCGAGGTCACCACGTTCGGCACGGGGGCCTTCGAGGAGCCGGCTGCCGCCGACGGCGAGATGGTGCGGCGGCTGCGCGACGCCGGCGCCGTGTTCCTGGGCAAGACGAACACGCCCGAGTTTGCGATCTATGGGTTCACCGAGTCCAAGACATGGGGCATCACCCGCAACCCATGGGACACCGGCCGCACCCCGAGCGGCTCGAGCGGGGGATCGGCGGCGGCCGTCGCCGCCGGCCTGTGCGCCGGGGCCTCGGCCTCCGACGGCGCCGGATCGATCCGCAATCCGGCCGGGTTCTGCAACCTGTTCGGGCTCAAGCCGCAGCGCGGGCGCGTGCCCATGGAGCAGCCGGATCACTGGCTGGGGATGTCGGTCGCCGGAGCGGTCACCCACACGGTCGCCGACACCGCGCTGTGGCTCGACGTGACGATCTCCCGCGCGGGCGAGCAGGGCGCGCCACCTCCGCCCGAGCGCCCGTATTCGGAGTCGGCCGCGAGCGCTCCCGGCAAACTCAAAGTCGCGCTCTCGACGAAGCCGGTGCGGGCGGTCGCGCCGCCCATCGTCACCGAGGACGTCAAGCGGGGCGTCGCCGACGCCGGCGAGCTGCTGCGTTCGCTGGGCCACGACGTTCGCGAGCAGGATCCCGAGTACGGGATGGCCGGCAACAACATCGCGACGCGCTATCTGGGCGGCATCCACGAGGACGTCGAGGCCGTGCCTCACAAGGAGCGGCTCGAGAGACGCACACGCGGCTTCGGCCGTCTGGGCGGGCTCTACCCGAGGGCCGCCATCGGCGCCGCCGTGAAGGCGCGGGCGAAGGACGCGCGACGGATCAACCGGATCTTCGACGACTTCGACGTGCTGATCACGCCGGTCGTAGGCGAGGTCGCCTTCGAGGTCGCCCGCTGGGAGGGAAAGAGCGGCCTGCGCACCCTGCTCGGCCTCAGCCGCACCTTCTGCTTCGCCCCGGTCTGGAACCACACGGGGCAGCCCGCAGCGGCCGTGCCGATCGGCTTCACCGACGACGGCCTGCCGCGCTCGGTCCAGATCGTGGCGCCGCCCGAGCGCGAGGACCTGCTGCTCTCCGTGGCCGCCCAGATCGAGGCCGAGAGGTCGTGGACGGACCGCCGCCCGCCCGTCTCGTAGGCGCCGGCCGCTCGCCCTAGACTTTCCCCATGGCCATCGAGCCCAACGCCCGCCGGCGGGCGCATCAGTGGCGCGAGGAGGTCTACTCGAACCAGCCCGAGCGCGAGGCGCTGCACGAGACCATCTCGGGCGAGCCGATCTCGCCCCTCTACACGCCGGACGACCTGGGCGAGTGGGACGCCGAGCGCGACCTCGGCTATCCGGGCGAGTTCCCGTACACGCGCGGCGTATACCCGTCGATGTACCGCGGCCGGCTGTGGACGATGCGCCAGTTCGCGGGGTTCGGCACGGCCGAGGAGACGAACGAGCGGTTCCGGTACCTGCTCGACCATGGCCAGCACGGTCTGTCGACCGCCTTCGACATGCCCACCCTGATGGGCCTGGACTCCGACCACGACCGCTCGCTCGGCGAGGTGGGGGTCGAGGGGGTCGCGATCGACACCGTCGACGACATGGAGACCCTGTTCGCCGGCATCCCACTGGACGAGGTCACCGTCTCGATGACGATCAACGCGCCCGCGGCGATCCTGCTCGCCTTCTACGTGGTCGCCGCGGAGGAGAAGGGAGTCGCCCCAGACCGCCTCGGGGGCACGATCCAGACCGACATCCTCAAGGAGTACATCGCCCAGAAGGAGTGGTGCTTCCCGATCGACCCGGCCATGCGCCTGGTCACCGACATGATCGAGTGGTGCTCCCAGCGCATGCCGCGCTGGCACCCGATCTCGATCTCCGGCTACCACATCCGCGAGGCCGGCTCGACCGCCCAGCAGGAGCTGGCGTTCACTCTCAAGGACGGGTTCACCTACGTCGAGCGCGCGATCGAGCGGGGGCTCGACGTCGACGACTTCGCGCCCCGGCTGAGCTTCTTCTTCAACGCGCACATCGACTTCTTCGAGGAGATCGCCAAGTACAGGGCCGCCCGGCGCATCTGGGCGCGCGAGCTGCGCGACACCTATGGCGCCACTCGCCCCGAGGCGATGCGGATGCGCTTCCACACCCAGACGGCCGGGGTCTCGCTGACCGCGCAGCAGCCGCTGGTCAACATCGTCCGCACGACGATCGAGGCGCTTGCCGGCGTCCTCGGCGGCACCCAGTCGCTGCACACGAACTCCTACGACGAGGCGCTCGCGCTGCCGACTGAGGAGGCGGTGCGGATCGCGCTGCGCACTCAGCAGGTGATCGCGCACGAGACGGGCGTCACCAACACGATCGATCCCCTCGGCGGCTCCTACTTCGTCGAGCGGCTGACCGACGACATGGAGCGCGCCGCGTACGAGTACTTCGCCCGCATCGACGAGCTGGGCGGCATGGTCGAGGCGGTCAAGCGCGGGTTCCCACAGCGCGAGATCGCCGACGCCGCCTTCCGCTACCAGCACGAGGTCGACCAACGCCAGCGGATCGTGGTGGGCGTCAACGACTACCGCCTCGCCGAGGAGGAGGAGATCCCGACGCTCAAGGTCGACCCCGAGCTCGAGCGCAAGCAGGCGGGACGGCTGGAGGGCACCCGGGCCAAGCGCGACGGGAGCGCCGTCGAGGCGGCGCTCGCAGAGCTCAAGCGTGCGGCGGCCGCCGACGACGAGAACCTGATGCCTCACTTCCTGGAGGCAGCCCGCGCCCGTGCCTCGGAGGGCGAGATGATCGCCGCCCTCCAGGAGGTCTTCGGCACCTACTCCGAGCAGCCGGTCTTCTAGGCGTCGTTTCACCCCTCAGGGCAGGGGTAATCGATGAGCATGGCTCCCGATCTCAAGGTCGTGCCCAGCGAGGTGGACGGATGGGACGTCATCCGCGCCGACGAGGGCACGGCGCTCACCAATCACCCCACCAAGGAGAGTGCCGAGCGCGCGGCCGAGCTGCGCGCCCGAGAGGAGTCCCTGAGCGAGGAGGGCACGGGTGACGTGATCGTCGACCCGGACCACCCGCACGGGATCGACGATGCCCGCCAGGGCGTGAAGCCGGCGTTCCTGTCGCTCACCGGGCTTCTGATCGGGATCGGCGTCCTGATCGTGGTGATCGGCCTGATCGCGTCGCTCACCGGCTTCGGGTCCTAAACGGGCAGCTACGCTTCCCGCCGGATGAGCGAGGAAGCCCAGGGCCGCAAGATCCGCGTCGTCGTGGCCAAGCCCGGTCTCGACGGGCACGACCGCGGCGCGAAGATCATCGCCCGCGCGCTGCGCGACGCGGGGATGGAGGTCATCTACACGGGCCTGCACCAGACGCCCGAGCAGATCGCCGCGACGGTCGTCCAGGAGGACGCCGACGCCGTGGGCCTGTCGATTCTCTCGGGGGCGCACATGACCCTGGTCCCGCGCATCGTCGAGCTGCTCAAGGAGCAGGACGCCGAGGACGTGGTGCTCACGCTGGGGGGGACGATCCCGGCCGACGACATCCCCGAGCTGAAGAAGCTGGGCGTCGACGAGATCTTCACGCCGGGCGCTTCGACCGACGAGATCGTCGAGTTCATCCGCGGCGCCGCGGCCGAGCGCTCGCCGGCCTAGTCGCGACCCACGCACGCGTGGCACCTCCTGGGGGCCTCCCGATTGACAAGTCAGTCAAACGGGTGTTCGACGCGTTAAGATGCCCGGCCCCGGGTACCTCGGAATCCTCGGATTTCGCTTAATCAACCCCCGCCCGGCGCCCCAAGGAGGCTCGACTTTGAAGATCTGTTGCCTCGTCAAGGAGGTTCCAGACGCCGCCGTCCAGAAGCGGATCGACCCGAACACCAAGCGGCTCGATCGCTCCGGCGAGAAGAACCTGAACCCGTTCGACACCCATGGCATCGAGGCTGCGATGCAGATCCGCGAGGGGGGCAACGCCGACGTGGACGAGATCGTCGCCGTGACCATGGGCCCCGACAGCGCCGTCCGCGCGCTCCACAAGGCGGTCGCGCTCGGCGCCGACCGCTCGGTGCACCTCACCGACGGAGCCCTCGAGGGCTCGGACGTCTGCGCCACCGGCTACGCCCTGGCGAAGGTGCTCGAGTCGGAGAGCCCGGACCTGGTCCTGCTGGGCCAGCAGTCCGATGACGGCGAGTGCTACACGATCGGCGCCGTCGTCGCCGACCACCTGAAGATGCCGTCGCTGACCCAGGTGATCAAGATGGACGTCGCCGACGGCAAGCTCACCTGCGAGCGCCAGGCCGAGTACGGCTACGACACGGTCGAGGTCGACCTTCCCGCCGTGATCTCGGTCGGCGACGCGATCAACGAGCCCCGCTATCCCTCGCTGAAGGCGATCATGGGCGCCAAGAAGAAGCCCCTCGACACGAAGGGCGCCGGGGACGTCGGCATCGAGTCCGGCAACGTCGGCGAGGAGGGCTCCAAGACCCAGGTGCTCGAGATCAAGCCGCCCCCGGAGAAGCAGGCGGGCGAGATCATCGAGGACGAGGACACGGCTGAGACGGTCGAGAAGATCGTCGCTTGGCTCGACGAAAGGAAGCTGATCTAGATGGCCGGCGGAATCCTGGTCTACGCCCTGCACGACGACGAGGGCAACTTCAACAAGAACTCGCTCGGCGCCATCTCCGAGGCGGCGAAGCTCGCCGGCGAGCTCGGCTCCGAGGCCGCCGCGCTGGTGGTCGGCGACGTCGGCGACGATGCCGCGGCCTCGCTCGGCACCTACGGCGCGAAGAAGGTCTACCGGGCCAAGTCCGTGCCCGAGGGGCTTGCGCAGCCGATCGTCGACGCGATGGCGAAGGTGATCGGCGACGAGGGCTACTCGTACGCCCTGTTCGGAGGAGGCCTGCTGGGATTCGAGATCGGCGCCGGCCTGACGGCGCGGCTCGAAGGCGGCGTCACCATGGAGGTGACCGCGGTCAGGGCCGACGACGGCAAGCTCGTCGCCGAGCGCCCGGTCCTCCAGGACTCGGCGATCGTCGACGTCGGCTACGTGGGCGAGCCCGGCATCATCATCAGCCGCCTGAACGCGTTCGACGCCAATGAGAGCGGTGACGGCTCCGCCGAGGTGGTCGACGTCGAGGTCGAGCAGTCCGAGTGGTCCGGCAAGGCCCGCATGGTCAAGCGCGGCGAGCAGCGCGGCGACGACGTCAACATCGAGGACGCCGACATCCTGGTCGGCGGCGGCCGCGGGCTCGGCGAGGCCGACAACTTCAAGCTCGCCGAGGAGCTGGCCGAGTCGCTCGGGGGCGCCGTCGCGGCGACCAGGGCGGTCGTCGACGCCGGGTGGTACCCGTACGCGGCCCAGATCGGCCAGACCGGGAAGACGGTCGCGCCGAAGCTGTACCTGGCCGCCGGGATCTCGGGCGCGATCCAGCACAAGGTCGGCATGCAGAGCTCCGAGAACATCCTCGCGGTGAACAAGGACCCGAACGCGCCGATCTTCGAGTTCTGCGACCTCGGCGTCGTCGGCGACCTCCACAAGATCCTGCCGAAGCTCACCGAGGCGATCAAGGCGAAGAAGGGCTAGACCGCGATGGCGGTCGAGCCCGCACAGTTCCCGCCGCCCGTCGATCCGCCCGACGACTTCGTCGGTGTCCCGACCGATCCCGAGGAGGAGCGGATCGAGGTAGGCGTCGCGATCGTCGGCGGCGGCCCCGCCGGGCTCGCGTGCGCGATTCGCGTCATGCAGCTCCTGGAGGACGAGCCCGAGCTCGCCGAGTCGCTCGGCGAGGTGCCGGTCGCGGTCGTCGAGAAGGGCAAGACCGCCGGCGCGCACCTGCTGTCCGGCGCCAACATGCGCCCGTCGGCCATGCGGGAGCTGTTCCCGGACCTCGACCCGTCCGACTGGCCGGTCTATGGGGAGGTCGAGAAGGACGCCGTCTACCTGCTGACGCCGCGGACGGCGATCCCGCTGAAGCCGCCGCCGCCCAACTTCCGCAACCACGGCAACTACGTCACCTCGGTCGCGAAGCTCGGCCGTTTCCTCGGCGAGAAGGCCGAGGAGGCCGGCGTGTACCTGCTGAGCGAGACGGCGGCGACGAAGCTGCTGGTAGAGGA
>Ga0126312_10000588_pt1 | contig 22160 bp, 19 predicted proteins | sample Plot104A_FD_92537 | JGI IMG/M metagenome (GOLD analysis project Ga0126312, IMG submission 92537) | Serpentine soil microbial communities from UC McLaughlin Reserve, CA, USA - Plot104A | ecosystem: Environmental > Terrestrial > Soil > Grasslands | place: USA: UC McLaughlin Reserve, Lake County...
GCGGCCTTGGCAAGCGGATCGACGAGGTCCTCCGCTAGCGACCCCGCTCGATTTCAGCAGGTCGTATGCAGGAGGGCCGCGACTCGCCGGCCTTCGGCCGCGAGGCGGTTGTACGCATCGATCGCAGCCGCTGTCTCCTCACGGACGAAGCGCAGGTTGCGATCGTCGAGAAGATCGACGGCAGCGGGTGAGGTCTCCAGACGAAGCTGGCGACCTCGACTCAGGACCACGATCTCGGATCCGTGCTCGAGCAGTTCCGCGAGGTCGGCTGGTTGGATGCCGGGACGGTGCCTGGTGCCGGTCTCGTTCCAGTCCCATGCTCGGCCGCCACCGGGCCAAAGCTTCGCGTCGCGCAGCTTTCCGAGACCCTCGACCTCGATCGTTCCCCACCCGTTGCGGCCCACCCGGGGTGAACGCTCGTCGCGTACGGTCACGGCCAAACGGTACCGGCCCGACGCACTCGGGTGAAGTGCGCGACGCCCGGATATCGTGAGCGGTGATGCAGGAGACGGCAGGTCGATCAGCGAGTTCGGACCGGTCTTCCGACCTCGCGCCGCTTCCGACGTTCCTGGTCATCGGCGCCCAGAAGAGCGCGACCCGGTGGCTGCGGGCCAACCTGGGCCGGCATCCGGACGTCTACGCGTCGCCGTACGAGCTCGGGTTCTTCAATTCTCCAAAGCGTTTCGGGACGCTTGGAGTTGATTGGTATCGCGCGCAGTTCGACGGGTGGGAAGGCGAGGCGATCGTCGGGGAAGCGACTCCGGGCTACATGATGTGGCGACACGAGCCGCAGGTCGTCGCCCAACGGATCAAGGCCACGGTGCCCGACGTACGACTCATCGCCATCCTGCGGAATCCTGTGGACCGTGCGAACTCCGCCATGGTGCATCACATCAAGTACGAGCGCCTCCACCCGCGGTCGACCCTTCTGGAGCTGGCGCAGCGGAAAGCACCCGAAGACGACAGGCTCGGCCTCGTTGCCGGGGGGTGGTTCGCCGCGAGTCTCAAGCCGTTCCGGGAGCTGTTCGGCGATCAGCTGCTCGTGCTGTTGCACGACGACATCCGCGACGATGCACGTCGTGTCTACCAGGTGGCGCTCGACCACGTCGGCGCGACGCCGGGCTTCGTTCCTCCCGAGCTCGATGAGCTGGTCTTCAGCAATCAGCAGGGCGAATCGGCGCAATGGCGAAGGGACGTCTCGCCCGAGGTTCGGGAAGAGCTCTACCGATACTTCCGGGACGATCTACGAGAGCTCGAGCAGATGATCGGTCGCGACCTGACGATCTGGGAGCCGGCTCAATCCTGAATGTCGGGGCTAACGTGACGGCCGTGGCGGAATCCCCGAAAGTTGCTGAGCTCGCGTGGGGAGTGTGCGTGTTGTGATCCATTTCGTCGTCGTTGCCGGAACGCCCGCTGCGGTGCGAACGGTTTCGCCGCGACTTTCCAATTCGCTCTATCAGACCAGGTTGTTTGACGGCGATGTCGTTGAGCGGAGGGGTACAAGCCGAACCTGGGCGGTCGCGGCGATCGCGCTGCCTGACCCCACATGCGAGGCGCGTCTAGTCACCGTCGGCGACGCGATGGTCGTTATCAACGGACCGGCGCTTGCTATCGGCGGTGAGCAGCGGCGGCTCGCAGAGGATCTTCTTCGGAAATTCACGGCAGCTGGAAGTGCGGCTGTTGCCAGAGCGCTGAGTGGGTCCTACAACTTCATCGGGGTCGCACCGTCACATGGCCTGCGTGGTTTCGTCGATTTCTCAGGCTTGTTTCCGATCTATTGGCATGAGGGCCTCGACCTTGCCGTGTTTTCTAACCGATCCACGACGATCGCGAAGCTGATTGGTTCGAAAGGATGGGACCTTCGCTCGCTGGCGTGGGTGATCGGTCACGCCAACTTGTTCGGCGACCGTATGCCTGCCTCGGGCGCGTCCTACCTTCTTCCTGGAAGCGAGGCACAGGTCGATTGGGGAGACGGGCGGGTTCGGCTCGACGTTTCGCCTCACTGGCCATGGCCTCCACTGTCGGAGGATGGTCAACGCGACAACCTCAGCCCAGCCGAATGGGACGCGGTCACCGACACGCTCATTGGCCAGTTTTGGCGCCTTGCGGAACCTTAGCGGGAGGCTGCGCCTGTCGCTCACCGGCGGCAAGGACACGCGCCTGTGTGTGGCCTTAGCCAAAGCGGCAGGTCTGCAAGACCGCGTCGAGACGTTACGAACGGCAGCATCGACAGTCCGGAAGTGGAATGCGCGGCGGCCGTTGCGCGCACGGCGGGATTTTCGCACGCGCCAGTCTGTCCACGCCCAGCTGCTCACGCGTCGACAGGTCCGGCGTTCCAGCCCGCCCTCGTCTGGCGTCGCCTCCGACAGCACGCCTATCGGTTCGAAGCCATCGTCTGCCCGTGGGACGGAATGACCGACCCGTTGAGCAGCACGACCCTGACGATCAAGGGCTTTGGCGGCGAGTTCTATCGGCGCGGGAACGCAAAGCGCTTCCGACTCGCAGAGATCACGACTCTCGAGGACATGGCGTCCGTGTTCGTCAACTATCACCAACCACACGATCCGCTTGGTGTCTTGCGATCTAACGAACGCATATTCCAAGCGGAGTGGCTCAAATCTTGGGTCTACTCTGCCGGGGAGCGACTGCGTTTCGACATCCTGCCAGAGAAGTTCTATGTCGACTTTCGGCTCGGCCATTGGAACCGTCCGCTGGGACAGGCGACCCTGGGCCGCATCACCGCCAACCCGCGGGTGTCCCTGACGGCTGTCAAGAAGAACTTAGAGCTGTCGCCGAAGGCGCGCGGCACCGAACGGTTCCACTTCGAGGTCATGCGCCGCGCCGCGCCGGAAATCATGGGGGTACCATTTCTGAGCGACGTCTGGGCCACTGATCTCGTGGCCGATTCGCCCATCGACCTACCGCGCCATCCATTCACGACAGTGAAACCCACGAAGCGCATCCTGACCACCTGGCAGTGGCCGTTCCTCGAGAGCGAAGGCCGAGCGATCAAAATGCTGTTCCGCGAAGCCGCGCGCGAAACCGACATGGGCGCGATCTGTGACATGACGAAGCTTGAGCGAATAGGGCGAAGAGCGGCTCGACTTCAGAACAAGGTTAAAGCGCGAGCTCTGTTGAGCGGAGTGTACGTCGCCTTGGTATTGCTCGGCCGCGCCGAACCTGTACTTGACCGTCCCTAACTCCGTTGTCTCGCATAAGACTACGAGCGTCATCGTGTGGCGACTGGAGAAGAATGGGTCACGCGGACCACAGGAAACATGCCGAGTTCTGAATCTCCGCTTCCTACGTTCCTGATCATCGGGGCGCAGAAGAGCGGCACGCGCTGGCTGCGGCTCAACCTTGGCCGCCATCCCGACGTGTACACCGCGCCCACAGAGACGATGTTCTTCCATTCCCCGGAGCGTTTCGACGCTCGCGGCTTGGAGTGGTACCGAGCCCAGTTCTCGGGCTGGGAAGGTGAGCCCATCGTGGGCGAGGCGACTCCCGGGTACATGATGTGGCGCCACCGCCCGCGGCGGGTGGCGATGCGAATCGCGGGAGTGCTTCCCGAAGCCCGCGTGATCGCAATCTTGCGCAATCCGGTGGACCGTGCCGCTTCGGCACTGGCCCATTTCGTGAGCCGTGGGCGGCTCCCGTCCGATTCCGACCTCCTCGAACTGGCGCGCCGAACGCCTCCCGACCGCGATGCGTTCGGGCTGATCGCCGGCGGGTGGTACGCGGCCAGCCTCAAGCCGTACCAAGAGCTGTTCGGCGACCAGCTGCTCGTGCTCTTACACGACGACATCACGCACGCCCCTCACCGTGCCTACGAGCGGGCGCTCGCACACATCGGAGCCTCGCCGGATTTCGCACCGTCCGATCTCGAGACCGTGCTGTTCAGCACCCGGCAAGCTGAGCCGGCGGGATCGTCGGAACCATCGAACGGACGCCCCCGGGGGCTCTCGACCGAGGATCGTCAGCAGCTGTTTGCCTACTTCCGTGAGGACGTGCGGGTACTCGAGAAGATGATCGGGCGCGACCTCTCTCGATGGGACCCGGGTGGCTCGTATTCGGTCGACCTCGGTGTCGATCCGTGGAAGGAGCCTCCACCTCGACAGCCACGCGGCGCCCAGATCGATTTCGTCAGGTGCTACGAGCAAGCCGCGACCTGGATCGAGGGTCACGTGCGGGCCGTCTCCTCGGAACAGCGCGCGCTGCCGACCCCGTGCGCGGAGTGGGACGTCGGCGATCTCCTCGACCGGATCGTCTGGCTGCCCCGTCTGAGCGCGGCGGTCCTGCGGGACGAGCCACATCCACCCATCGACAGGCTTGATCTTGCCGGCGATGACGCGGCCGCCGCCTACCGGGCCGCGGTCGACGAGCTGTTGACCGTGATGAACGAGCCGGGCCGTTTGGAACGAACAGTCGCGTCTCCGTTCGGCGACGGGCACGCTGGCCATTGGGCCCGGTTCGTGTTCGTCAACCAGGTGACACATGGCTGGGACCTCGCCACTGCCACCGGCCGGGACGCCACCATCCCTGCGGCGCTCCTCGACGTGGCCGATCGATTGGCCCGAGGCGTGTTCGGCGCGATCCCGCGCACGCCCGGACTCTTCGACGTCGAGGTGCCGGTCAACGACGCCGCGACCCCGACCGAGCGTTTCGTCGCGTTCCTCGGCCGCGATCCCGGTACCGAGACCGTCGGGAGCGTTCCCGACCACTGACGGCCCGACTCACCGGCGGCCGCCGACGGTGCGGCGGGCGCGACGCGTCACTCGGCTCGCCGCTGCCTTGGCGGCGCCGACGACCCCCCGGCGCTTGATGGCCGAACGCGCGCGTTCGATGTAGTAGCGACCGGAGAGCGCGCGCTGGAACTGTGCGCGAGAGACGGTGGCCTGCGCGAGGTTGAGCTCCGGACCCGCTGGGAACATCTGCACCTGGTCGGTGCCGACCGGGTAGGGGAGCGGCAGTCCCCGAAGCGGCAGTCGCTTGCCGCCGACGACGACGAACGGCGGCCCCTGCGGGCCCTCGAGCACCTCGACGGGGACTCCATCGGCCCAGCGGCCTGCTTTATCGTTCGAGACGTAGCGACTGGCGCCGAGCGTTCGTTCGAGGGCGCCAGCCAGTAGTCCCGACCGCACTTCCCGCCGGTAGCCGCCATCGATCAGAAACACTCTTCGGTTGGCGAGCCGCACGAGGAACGGCTTCTCTCCCTCGGAGCTGACGGCGAGATGCTCGAGCCAAACGTTCGCAGACCCCACGCGCCGCCCCCCCGTGATGAACGCGCCGGACAACGATCCTCCACTGGTCAGCAGATCCGCCTTGCCCGTTGAAGCGGATGTCGTCCAGGTCCCGCCTCCTTCCAACTGCGCCTGCAGGTGACGGTTCACCGCTCCCATCGCGCGCACGTGTCGCTGGAGCCGCTGCTCGCGCTCGCTCGCACTCATGTGATCACCCCTGGATCGTCGCGGTCCTCGACGAAGAAGTCATGGTTGATAGAGGGCTGCGTATCGCGCGGCCGTCCCGCCGATCGATTCGACCCTCGCCTCGATGGCCCGACGGGTAGCGCGGAGTACTTCACTTCGACAAAGGTCGAGACTCTTGACGAGCTCGTGAATGCCATCGAAGTCGGTTGGATCGATCGTCCAACCGGCTCCCGTGGCGCGTATGCGCTCGCCCAGCGCGCCATAACGCGCACCGATGACGGGAAGGGCGGCGATGAGGGCTTCGGTCATGACATGACCGAACGTCTCCGCATAAGGCCCCGGGAGCAGGACGATCTGAATGCCCGCGTGGTGCAGGAGCTCGGGAAGCATCTCGTTGTCGAAGAGGCCATGCGCATGGAGCATCGGTGAGGCGGCGTCCTTGAGCTCACCGAAGTGATGGATCTCGATGGATGTATCAGCGAATCGATCGGCGAGTTCGTTCGCGACCCCCAGTCCCTTCTTCGCCCATCCGCGACCCACGAAAGCGAGCCGGAGCGGCTCGTCGAAGATCAACCCCTCGTCGACCTGGCGACCCGGGCGGTCGATGCGGATCACGGCGCCATGCGGAATGATCTCGATACGCGCGGGGTCGACGTCGTAGACACGCAGGAAGTAATCCGCGGCGCTCTGGCTCGCAAATACCCACCGATCGACGGAGTCGAGGCGCGCTGCCGCCGTGGTGCGAAAGTCCGTCAGGTATGACAACGGGAGGTTCCGGGTCTCAGGCAGGCACCGTTCGCAAAGGGAAAGATCGGCGGGAACACCGCAGGGCTCGGAGTTCCGATACAGGAGCGAGTGATTGGGGCAGGCGAGATACAAGTCACGCACTGAGCAAACGACGGTGCCGGGAAAGTCGGCGAGTACCTCGAGCGGCGCGAGCGAGTGGCCGATGAGGTTCTGGATATGGACGGCGTCGAATCGGAACATGTCGAGCGCCGTCGTCAGTGCTTCGCCTGCCACCTGATCGTGCACTTGCGTCACGCGTCGCGCTGCGCCAGGCAACAGATACTCGTGCTCGAGCGGCGTATCCGATCCGAGGTTCCAGAAGGTCCGGAGCGCGAAGCCGTGGTCGACCGGATAGAGGATCGAAGCATCGAACTCGCTGAAGAGACTCTTCATCAGTACACGGAGGTGCTTCTCGGTACCACCTACTTCCTCGGGCGGGCTGTGCAAAAGGTGGAGAACGTGGGGTCTGTCGATCCGGCGCTCGACGAGCCCCAGCTCCAGCGAGGTGAACGGCAGGAGCAGCGGATCGTTTGCGCGCTCGCGCGTGTTTGTGGCCCGAAAGAAGCGGTATCGATCATGCAAGCGAGATGATGCCTCTGCCAGCCGCTTCTTGCGCTGGTCGCCGAACGATCCCGCGCCGTAGTGATAGACGAAGGTCGAGTCCTCGACGATGTGGCGAAGACCGATGCGCGTTGCCCGGACGCAGAAGTCTACCTCCTCGCCGTAGCCGAGTCCGAACGTGGCCTCGTCGAAGGGACCGCACAGGTCCAGTGCTTCGCGTGTTATGTACATGCAGAAACCCACGCCGGTGATGACTTCGGGCAGGAGGCGAAGCGACTGGCGATGGACGAAGTCGGCGCACTCGTCGACCTTCGGATCGGTTCCCTCGAGCCCGAACGCCTCGATAATGGCATCGGGCAGTGTGCAGATAGACCCGAAGTTCGTGAGCGGGGTGACGGTGGCGACTTCGGACTTGTCGGCTGCCGTAGCCAAGCGGTCGAGCCATCCGGCGGTCACGACGGTATCGGCATTGAGGATGACGACGTCGCCGGGGCTTTCGCTGATTCCCAGATTCACGGTGCGCACGAAGCCGAGGTTCTTGGGATTGTGGACGACCCTGATCGGAGCGGGCGCGTCCTCGGTCGCGACCGAGTCGAGGAAGAGCGCGACGTCCTGTTCCGGCGACGCGTCGTCGAAGACTTGCACCTGGAACGTCACGTCGGTGGTCGCGGCATGACGAGTGACACTCTCCAGGCATCGCCGCGCGTCGTCGAGGCCCCGATAGACGGGGACAAGCACCGTTACCGGCATCTTCGACGTCATTGAAGCGGGTCCCAGTAGAGCGCCCACCCGAGAAAGCGGTTCACGGCGACGTCGGAGCTCGTTGGGCCGTGCGCCGTGTCGAAGCGCTGCATTGCTTCTCGGGACAGCCTCGACCGCTCCCGCTGGTCGTCGAGCAGGACACGAAACGACGTGGCCCAATCATCCGCTCTACGGAAGCCTTCGACCAGCAGTCCGGGACTTGGATATCCACCTACGGTCGTGAGGACAGGCTCGGGGAGGACACTCGGAATACCGACGGCACCGGCCTTCACGAGGGCCAGCGTCCCATCGGCGACGCCGCCCTCGACCAGTGGCGGCGTCCATACGTGCATGGTCCAGCCTGACAACGAGTCTGCGCCCGGCGGCTGCCGGAGCGCGCTGACGTTTCGATCGGCCAGCAGCTGAGCTGGAACGTGTGAGGGCTCGCCGGCGATCTCGACGACCACGTGGGGCTGCTCTTCCATCACTTCCAACAGGGCATCCGCGACGCTTTCTAGGTAGTCGGGAGCCGGCGTGCCGGCGGAGCCGGGATTCCAGCCGATCACCGGGTCCGCGAACAGGTTTCGCGCGGCTCGCGCGCCTCGCAGCTCGGCTGCATGCTGGCGCGTGACCATGGGTGGCAGCAGTTGAGCGCGCACACCGACGGCGCGGACCAGTGCATGCACTGCGGTGCTGCTCGTCGTGACCTTCTCGCACGCTGCAGCGATCTCTAGCGCAACATCGTCAACATGCCTCTTTTGAGCTGCTGACCACATGTCAATCGAGATGTCAGGAGCTTCGATGTGTGCGATCGTTGGTCGCCCGGCGCGACGGCGTGCTTCGATGACCGCGTCGATGTCCGCGCGTTCATCCGCTCCCGCGATCACGACGATGTCAGCGGCGTGCATCGAACCCGCACCGCGGCTCCCTATAGGGAGCCTGTGCGCCGCGTGTCCGGCGCCGTTGAGGTGATCGACGAGTCCGTCGAGCACCGTGTGACGAGCGGAATCGCGACGTCCGGTGAGTACGACCACGGATCGATCCACCGACGGCGCGGGGATCTGGACGGCTCGGGTCACAGGCGCGCGAGCCGGTGCACTCACAGCGGCAGGCGGTGCCGCGTCCGTCGGCGGCGACGGGTGAGGGCCGGAGCAGAGACGGTTCACGAGAGACACGAGGGTCGGGGCGTCGGTCCGGCGGCCGATGCGAGCCCGCAATCGCCCGTGCGCGCGTTCAAGTTGCCAGGAGACGAGTTCCGTCGCCGTGGCTACGTCGGGTACGAGTTCGATCGCCACGACCGAGCGGTCGTCGCGGGACCACACGGACAGCCGGTCCATGGCCGGCTGGTCGAGAGCCACAATCACGTCGGGGCTCAGCGCACGAATCGACTCCGCGGTCGGGAGGCAGGGTCGGGTGAGGTGGAGCCCCTCGGCGACCTCATACATTGCGAGACGGCCTTCCACATCGCGGCGCACGAGGTTGTTGACCATCGATCGCGCCCAATCCAGCGCCTCGACCTCCGGTTCGCACGCCGAGAAGACCACGACGGGCCGGCGGGGAAATGGGGGGCGTCCGAGTGGCGAGGCCACCTCGAGCGGCGCGACGTCGCGCCACGGGTCGTGGACGTGGGCGCCGGGATCGACCAGGAGACCTACGCCATCCAGCTCTACGCGGCTTTGCCCGACCTCGAACGGAATGCCGGGACGCACCAGCACGGCGCCGGACGACGAGCACCGGGTCGTCTCCGTTGCCGCCGACAGAGGTCGAACGCACAACCGCTCTGCATGGACGCGATAGCTGGCTCCGGGGGGAAGTGGGTCCGTCTCGGCGACGACGCCACCGATGTGCGCGGGAGCGCGTGCGAGTTGGCGTGCCATTCGATCCCGCGCGAGTTCGTCGATCACCCAGCCTTCGGGGATCGCGAGCACCGGCTCGTAGGCGCCAGGCGGGGCCGACCCCTCTGCGGGCACGGGCTCGCGTCCGACCGCGACGTTGCTCATGCGTCCGCTTCCTCGGGCCGGCCCGGTCTGTCGCCAGCCGAAACGGGTGACGGCTGGTCGCGTGGACTCGCGCCAGACGACGACGAGCGCTGCTCGGCCAGGTCCTGCCGGCGCCGGCGACGGATCCGGTCCCGGAGCTCGACGACCTGGGCCCGCGCCCGGGCAAGCAACTCTCCGTCGATCGGCGGCCGAAGCCAGCCCCATCGAATGGCGTCGGCGATCACATCCGGGATTGCGCCAAGGTCGATCGAGCCCTGGTTCCACACCGCTGCCGCCAGCGCGACAAGCGGATTGTCTTCGACCAGATCGGCGACGGGCGCGACGTGGTGGCGCAGGGACGGATCGAGATGCTCGCGCGCCTCGGCCGTAGCGTCGCGGTGCGGTTGGGGCAGACCGAGATGCCGGGCGATCGCGGCGAGTGTTCCCGCGAGGTCCGAGTAGAAGTCGTCGTTACGCACCAGGAGGTGTCCGGGGTCGTTCGCCGTGGCTGCGTACAGGTACCGGAGCCACAGCACGGCTGCTTGTGGCGACTCGATGTGATTACGAACACGGAGGCTGGCCGCGACCTCGGCGGGGTCCCTGATCATGACGATCGTCGTGGCGACCGGCGTCACCGTGCGCCAGAAGGGGAGCAGAAGCGAGACCCGGGGGTCCTTCCATCCGATGATGGCGTCGCGCGCCCGAGCATGTCCGAACGTCTCGGCCAGGACGTCTGACGCCCGAATGCGGAGCGGATCGAGCTCGGCGTCGTGCTCCCACCCCTCGGCGAGCACGGGGGGCTGATCCCACGAGCCACCGAGATGAGCGAGCACTTCGTCGTTCACCTCCTTGATGTCCCGGTTCTCAAAGTACCCCGCGGGATTGTCCGGCCCCGGTGCCATGAGACCGGCGTCCACGCCCAGCGAGATGCCCAGGAGCTGAAGCACATGAGCGGCGAAGGAGGTACCGCTGCGATGCATGCCTGTGACGCACACCGCGTGCTCCGGTCGCGGGATGACGCGCCGGTGCGACATCTAGGCGTCGTAGAACGACAGCATGCCCGCGAGTCGCAAGACCTGACGGGCGCTCGGCGATCCCTGCAACCAGTTCAAGAATTCCTCGGCGGCGCCGCCAGTCTTGAACTTCAACATCTGATAGTCGACACGGACGATGCTCTGCGGCGGGATTGCGATATTTGTGATGCCTGTGATGGCGGCACGAAGGTCGGTGCGGAGCAACAAGATGGCGTCGATCTGCCCGGACTTGACGCCGTCGGTCAGCTCGGAAGGATTACTCGCGACCACCTTGGGCGCGGCGCTCACCCCCGCACGCTGGAGTGCCTGCGAGTCCGCCCAGCCACATGGGAGCTGGGTGGCGCAGATCCCCGTGGTCATCGGGGAGCCACTACCGAAGGCATTCAGGCCGTTGATCTGCTTGGGGTTGCCCTTTTTCACCGCGAGCTGGACGATGTCGTAGCCAAACGGGGTGGGCGCCGCCGTTCCCTTGACCTTGGGCGGCAATTTGGCGATCGCGCCATTCGTGTCGACATAGATGCTCGGCGCTTGCCCGTTCTGAATTCTCTCCGCCAGGTCGGCGGTCGGTCCGAGGGTGAACTGGAACGTCGTCCCGGGACGCTCACGCTGAAATGCGGTTGTCACGCGCTCGAGGATCTTGCTGAGCTCGCTCGGCGCGTAGATCGAGATCGTATTGGGGTCGCCGCCATCGCCACCGCCGGGGCCCGCTGCGCCGCTCCCACCACGCGTGATCGTTCGGAGGGGACTGTCGTCGCCCCTGAAGACATAAACGCCGGCGGCGACCGCCACGAACAGGACGACGATGGCGGCTGTCGTCACGACAGCGACTCTGTGTCGCTTCACGAAGCCAACCCGCTGTGCTCGACGCGAGCGACTCACCGAGCCTCCGGCGTGCTCGACAGGATCCCAACCGCCAGAACCGATTTGCGTGCCACAGGGTAGAGAGGCACACCGATGGTCGCCAGAGCTCGTTCGAGCGCGCGCTGTTCGCGCCTTTCAAGAAGAAAGTCAGAGATGGAGGGATGTGCACGACAAGGGGCGAAAGGTGTCATCGCGACGTCGTGCGATGCGCGCGAGGCATTACGGCGACACGTCCAGATCTGTACTATGCGGGCGCTGACGTTTCCCTCTCGGCTGGCGCCTTCGGTCCAAGTCGCAATGCCCGGGGCACTCGTCGAGCGAGGACCCGCCAACGAGGCGGAGGGCTCCGAGTGGATCTGACCGACCTGGTTGAAGCAGTTCGACGTCACAAGCGAATCTTGATCGCGTCCCTTCTCCTCGCGGTCATCGTCGCCGGGCTGTATGTGTACACACGCCGCGAGACGCGGCCACCGGACAAGTTCCGCGCCGTTGCGAACGTGCAGATTCCCGCGCCTCCTCCTCCGAGTCGCAACGCTCCGCAACCGGCAGCCGTCGCACCCGAGAACATGCCGAGGCAGTTGCTCCGGGGGCAGCCCCAGATGGCGCTGTCGTCGGCGGTGCGGGAGAAGGCGCTGTCCGAAACGGGCATTCCCAAGAACGACACGTCGGTACTCTTCGCCGCTCAGCTGAACGACAGCGCCGACATCATCACCTTGACGGTTACCGGTACCGACGGCGAGGCGATTGCGAAGCTGATAGGCAACTACGTGAACGGGTTTGCCGATGCTCGCCGCGCTGTTTCGCAGCAGTCGATCCAGTCCGGCCAACAGGGGTCGCAGCAGCAGCTCAACGCGCTGCAATCCCGAAGGAGCGCGCTCGAGGCGCAGCTCCGTCCGCGGATCGACCCGTTGCCCCCGATCGTGGTCGACCCGCAGCTGACGAGCGCAACGAACGGTCTGCCGAGAAGCCAGCAGAATCAGCAGCAACAGCAGCAGGCGATCCCAATCATTCCGCCTGGCGCCGATTCCACCACGACCCAGATGCTGTTCGAGCGCAACGCACTCGCGAACCGCATCACGGCGATTCAACTCGCCATCGCCGACGCATCCGTCAATTCGAACGCGCCGAACTCGTATACCGAGACGCTGGATCAGTCGGGTGCGGCGCGAATTCCCGGCAAGACTTCGAGCTCGGTCATCCCTGCGGCGGTCATCATCCTGGCCGGGCTCGCCTTGGGCCTCGCCTCCGCAGTCTTGATCGATCGCAGGGATCACACCATTCGGAGCGTGAGAGTGGCGTCCTCGACTCTCTCGTCGCCCCTCCTTGCCACGACGCCACCACCTCGCCGGGGCCATCCTGAGTTCGCGATCCTCGAGCGACCCGAGTCCGCTCGAAGTGAGGCCTTCCGAAAGTTGGCGGCCACCTGTGTCGCAACCGATCAGCTACCGCAAGCGATCATGGTCAGCACGCCGGAGGGCGATACGCACGACTATGTCGCGGCCAACTTCGCTGGCGCGCTCGCTGACCTCGGCCTCCGAGTGGCGCTCGTCTCGACCTCTCCCAGTCAGGCTTGGTACCTCGAGCACTTCACGGTCCCGCTGGACGGCGAGGGCGACCTGTCCCGGCTGCTCGAGCTCGCACACGAGGGCGTCTTCAACGGCCAGGCAACGCGGCACTTGGCTTGGACCGACCTCGCGGAGAACCTGCTGATCGTCCCGCCCTCACCCGAAGGCGTACTCGACGTCCCACTCGATGCCTTCCCGCCGTTCCTCGAGTCACTTCAGAGGTCAGGGGTCGACGTCACCGTCATCGCCGGCCCGCCGCTACTCGAGGACGCCAACGCCACCATCGTGGCCTGGGAGACACGAAGTGTCCTATGGGCCGTACAGGTGGGCACAGTCACGAAGCGTGCAGCATCCGAGGCTGCTGCCCGGCTCGAGCTCGCGCATGTCAACCCGTTCGGCGTCGTGATGGTGGGGGCACCAGAAGCGTGACTCGACGCGACGGCGGCGGGTCGAACTCGAGCGGGCACAACGACGCAGTCACACCTGACCTCAAAGACACTGCACCGCGGCGTCGCACGCCACGACGCTCGCGCCACCCGGTTCTCGATCGGGACAGGTCCGAGCGACCGGTAGCGATCCGTCGGGTGACAGCGGCGCCCGAACCCGCGATACGGCGACGGAGTCTCGACGGAGATGCGCCGCCGGTGGTGTCCGGGCAAGAGATGTCGCCAGGTCCAATCGGAGTCATATCCAAGCCGTCCCCTGACGCGAGCACGGACGTGCACGCGACGGACGCCGAGGATGCTCAGCCCGCGGTAGACGAGTCGTCGACGTCGCGTACCGGACTCGAGGGTGCAGCGACTCCTGATCGGTCCGGCATCGTGCCCGGAGTGCTTGCAGCGATGTGCTTGGTGATGGTCGCAGCGACCGGCCGGATGCAGAACGCGGCCATCGGGCGAATCTTCATCCCGGCGGCGGGAATCTTGGCCGCCATCGCATTCGGCCAGGTCCTCGCACGGCGCCATCCCGACGAGCCGTGGCTTCCCAACCTGCTGGTCGCCGGCGTCGTCGTCAAGCTCGGCGCATCGGTGATCCGCTTCTACACCCTCGTCGGCGAATACGGCACGCACGGTGATGCGTCGGTGTACGACGACTATGGCAGGCGCCTCGCGCATGCATGGGTCTCCGACGGCGTAGTGGATTACACGAGCGGTGCGTCCGGGGGAACGGCTTGGGTCCGGTGGTTCACGGGCATCGTCTACACCGTCTTCGGATCGAACATCCTGAACGGGTTCCTGATCTTCAGCTTGCTGGCCCTCATCGGCACGTACTTGTGGTACCGGGCGGCCGTCGAGGCCGTGCCGTTCTTGAACAAGCGGCTCTGCTTTCTGCTTCTGTTCTTCGCGCCGAGCATCGCGTTCTGGCCTTCGTCCATCGGCAAGGAAGCTCTCATGCAGTTGGGCTTGGGTGCCGTCGCGCTCGGCAGTGCCAAGCTGCTCAAGCAGCGGGTGTTCCAGGGAATCCTGTTCGCGCTCCCCGGGGCGTGGTTCTTGTACAACGTGCGGCCGCACCTGCTTGCGTTTGCGACCTTCGCGGCGGGCGTTGCCTACGTGATAGGCCGGGTGCGACGAGGCCGAGCCGAGACCACTTCCCTTTTCAGGCCGGTAGGCATGGTGATCGTGGCGCTCCTCGCGTTCTTCGCACTCAGCCAGGCGGCACAGTTCCTCGGCATGAAGGACTTCTCGCTCAACTCGATCGAACAAGAGCTCAGCGAGCAGACCGGTCGCACGTCGCAGGGAGGCTCCCAGGTCGAGACCAGCAAGGTTTCGCTGACACCGCTTTCGGTGCCCCAGGGCATGATCAAGGTGCTGTTGCAGCCCTTCCCGTGGGAAGTGGAGACGAGACTTCAGCTGCTGGCGTCGCTCGAGTGCGCCGCCCTGGCGGTGTTCATCCTGTTGCGCATCAAATCGCTGGCATTCTCGCTCACTCGCGCGCGCAGCACTCCGTTCTTGATCTACTGCTGGACGTTCGTTCTCCTGTACGCAATCACCTTCTCCGCGATCGCAAACTACGGATTACTGACCCGCCAGCGTTCGCTCGCGCTTCCAGCCTTCTTCGTGCTCCTCGCCGTCGAGCCGGCAATGGCAGCTTCGAACGACGCTGGTTCGCGACCGGGGTTACCCGTCGGTACCCCCATCGGCCGGCGAGGCGTTTCGTCCGGCGAATGACCGGTCGACGACCGACCGTCGTCCACGTCACGACGACGGACATCAGCCTCGAGCTCTTGCTCGGCCCGCAGCTCGAGGCCTTCGTGGACGCGGGATTCGAAGTGGTAGGCGCATCCGCGCCCGGGCCCTATGTCGAACCGCTCGCACGGCGCGGTGTTCACCACGTCGCGCTGAAGCATGCGACACGCTCCTTCGCCCCGCTCGAGGACAGTCGCGCGCTCTTCGAGCTCATCGGCGTCTTGCGCCGCCTCCGTCCCGCCATCGTGCACACGCACAACCCCAAGCCGGGCCTCTATGGCCGCCTGGCGGCCCGGCTCGCCGGAGTCCCAGCAGTCGTCAACACGGTGCACGGTCTATACGCGCTTCCCGAGGACTCCGCCCTGAAGCGCGCGGTCGTGTACGGATCGGAGCGACTGGCAGCCGCGTGCTCCCAGGCCGAGCTCGTGCAGAACCCGGAGGACGTCGCGGTGTTGCGGCGCCTCGGCGTGCCGGCAGAGAAGCTCTTGCTCCTCGGGAACGGCATCGACCTCCGCCGATTCGACCCGGACACGATCGCCGTCGACGAGGCATCCGCCGCCCGAGCCTCGCTGGGCGCGACGGCACCGACGGACGTCGTCGTCGGAGCCGTGGGTCGGTTGGTCCAGGACAAGGGCTACAGGGAGATCTTCGAAGCGGCAGCGCGGCTGAGTCATCGCAACCCGGCGTTGCGATTCGCGGTCATCAGGCCAGACGAACCGGGGAAGAGGCGATCGCTCGGGAACGCGGAGAAGGCGGCGGCGGCGGATGCAGGCGTACGCTTCCTTGGCCGTCGAGACGACGTCGAGCGCCTGTATCGGGGCATGGACGTCTACGTGCTCGCGTCGCACCGCGAGGGTGTTCCACGATCTGCGATGGAGGCGGCGGCCATGGGCATGCCCATTGTCGCCACCGACATTCGCGGGTGTCGTCAGGTCGTCGAGCCCGGCATTACGGGACTGTTGGTTCCGCCGCGCGACCCGGCTGCCCTTGCCGACGCGATCGGCGCGCTGGCCGACGACCCAGAGCGGCGTGTGCGCATGGGCGTGGCCGGACGAAAGAAGGCCCTCTGCGAGTTCGATCAGCAGCGGTGTGTCGACCTCACGCTGTGCGTCTACCGCGAACTGATCGCTCGGTTCGGTGTCCGACTCGCAGGATCGCATTCGCCGTGAGCGGCGATCGTGGCGTCCGTCCGTCACTCCGAGGTCCTCGCGTGGCGACTCTCGACGATGCGACCGCCGTTGCGACGTTGCATGTTGTCCAGCTGCCGCACGCGTTCCTCTCGACACTCGGGTCCCGCGCTCTGCGCCGCCTGTATCGACACCTCGTGCAGTCAGAGCACGCGTTCGTTCTCGTGGCCGACGATGACGAAGGAGTCGCCGGATTCGTCGCCGTCGCCGAGGACACACGCCGCGTGTACCGCGAGTTCCTTCGCCATGACGGTGTTGTCGCGGCTCTGGTGGCGGCACCGGCCGCCGTCCGCTCCCCATGGCGGGTTTGGGAGATGCTGCGCTACGGACGTCGCCCGGACCACGCGGGGCTCCCAGCCGCGGAGATCCTCGCCATCGCCGTCGCGGACCGCGCGCGCGGCAGCGGTGTTGCGTCCGGTCTCGTCGATGCAGCGCTGCAGGAGCTGCGCCACCGGAAGATCGAGGCGGCGCGTGTGGTCACCGCGACTGGAAATGCGCAGGCCCGGCGTATGTACGAACGGGCCGGCTTCCGACGCCAACGGTCCATCGAGGTCCACCGAGGTGTCCGGCAGGAGGTCCTCGTGTGGCCGTGATCGTCGGCTTCATCTGCGCCGTGGTCGCGACGCCGCTCGCGGCCGTGGTGGCGCGCCGGTTGGGATTCGTCGACGCGCCCGGGCGGCTCAAAGTCCAGGAAGACCCCGTCCCGTACCTCGGCGGCATTGCCGTGTTTGCCGCGCTCGCCGGGCCGGTCGCCGCCGAACGTCCTCTGTTGCTGCTGCCGATCGGACTCGCCCTCGTCCTGGGTCTCATCGACGACCATGGCGGCGCGTCGGCGGCGACCAGATTGATCCTCGCGGCCGGGGTCGGTGTAGTCGCCGCACTGGTCCTGCCCGTTCACGGATTCGTCGACGTGCTGGTCACCGTGGCGCTCGTGGTCGGGATGCTCAACGCGATCAACCTGCTGGATGGCCTGGACGGTCTCGCCTCGGGTGTGAGTGTGATGGCCGCCATCGGTTTCGCGTTCGTCGCCGAGGGGGAGTTCCGGGTCCTCGCCCTTGCCCTGGCAGGGAGTCTGCTGGGGTTCCTCGTCTGGAACCGTCCACCGGCGCGCATCTACCTCGGGGACGCCGGCAGCTACCTGATCGGTACTGTGCTGGCAATGCTGCTCGTTGCGTCCCTCGTAGAAGGAGACTCACTCGCGCAGAGCAGTGGTGCCGTCCTCTTCGTTGCCGTACCCGTAGCCGACACCGCCGTCGCCATCGTGCGTCGATTCCGTGCCCGTCGACCGCTGTTGCAAGGGGACCGCGGGCACATCTACGACCAGCTCGTCGACCGGGGTTGGGAGTCACTCGCGGTCGTCGCGGTGTTCATCAGTGCACAGGGAGCGCTCGTCGCCCTCGGCATCGCCATCGGCGGTCTCGCGGCCGGCATCGCCATCAGCGTCACAGCGGTGGTGATGGTGATGCTTGCGACGTTTTCCGTGCTGACGTTCACGACGCCGGGGACGTGGAAGGCATAGTGAGATCGGATTCAGTCATAACGGACGGCTGGATCGAGACGACATGACGGGGCTCTGGAACCTGCAGGAGGTCCGCGACGCATTCGAGCTCGGAAGCGTTGCGACGTTGGCGCTCGCGCTCATGGGAGTCGCCGTCTCTACCCGCGCCCGGCGGCAGCCCTTCCCGCTGGGCGGGGCGGTGATCGCCGTGGGCGCGCTCTGGAGCATCGCCGCCAACCGGCACGTACCCGCCGCAGTCCTGGTCGGCGTAATCGGAATCGGCGCCGTCGCAGCGCTGGCGCACGCGCCGCCCGTCTCGCTCTGGCACTGCACCATCCTCGCTCTTCCTTTCGCCTCCTTGATCGGCTTTCAGGGTGAATTGGTCACGGAGGTATGGGCTCGAGCGCTCGTCAGCGGTGCGATTGCGGTCGGGTCGATGCTTGTAGCGGACTTCGACGACACATGGCGTTCGGAGACCGCCGGGCTGACGCTCTTCGTGGTCAGCGCCCTGGGCGTGTACGCCACCGTGCCTGACACGGAGCTCGTCGGCGCGGTGCTCGGGGCGTCGCTGCCGCTCCTCCTGATCGGCTGGCCCGTACGCGTCGCATCACTCGGGCGCGTCGGCGGGGCAGCAGCGACCGCCCTCCTCCTCTGGGCCGGCGCGGCCGGAGGCGGTGGTCGGCCGGCGTCGATCGTCGCGGTCGTCGTTTGCCTGGGGCTGCTCGTCGGTGTGCCGATCGGCACGACGCTCCTTCCGCGGGCGGCCAACCGCTTCGGGCGCGTCCCGCCGACGCCATTGGTCCTCGCGCTGATAGCGGCCCACGCCGTGATCGTGTTGACGGCCGCGCGCGTCGCCGGCCAGCGGACAGACGCGCTCGCCGCGGCCGCCCTCGGCGCGCTCATCGGAGTCGCAGCGGTCCTGATCGGTGCCGTGTTCCGTCCGCCCTCGCACGCCGTGGTGCCCGCTCGTGTCGACTGAAACCAGCCCCGTGGTCGTGACAGGGGAGTTGCGTGCTCGCGCCGCGGTTCCGAGCATTGCCCCCGGCCAAGCCACCGTGCCGGTTGCGGCGGCCGAAGGCGGATGGCTCGTGCGCCACCGCTACCTCGTGCTTGCGACGGCGGTCACTGTTCTGGGGCTTGTCCAGACCCTCAATGGGCATTGGTCGACCGACATGTGGGAACACGTCGCCGTCGTCAGAGGGCTCATCGACGATCCCTTCCGCACGACCCACCCGTTGGCGCTGCTCGACACGCCGTACACCGTGACGCTCGGTGCTTTCGGGCACGTCTTCGGAGCCGATGCCGTCACGATGCTGTCGATCGCGGCAATGGCAAATCTGGTGCTGCTTCTCGTGGCGCTCCGACTGTTCGTCATCGAGGCGACGGCGAACCGGCGAGCGCCCTTCTGGGCGCTCGTGTTCCTCCTCCTGCTCTGGGGCTTGTCGCCGTACCGGTTCAGCGGCTTCTTCAACCTGAACTCGATCGGGTTCGTGCTCCCGTTTCCGTCCACTTTCGCGACGGGGATCGCGCTCCTGACGCTCACGGCCGCGCTTCGTGGGATGCGCGACCGGCGTCCGCTTCTCGTCGTTGCCGTTGCGGCGGGCACTGCTTCGGTCGTCCTCGTGCATCCCATCACCGCATCGTGGCTTGCAGTCGCTCTGCTGGCGGTTGGGATCAGCCGAGCACGCGCCATCAGAGACTGGGCCTGGCTCGGTGCCGCGGGAGCAGCGGGCTTCGCGGTGACGCTGCTGTGGCCGTACTACTCCGTCTTCGACCTACTGCGGGACACGGGGAGCTATGACGCTGCCAACAAGGCGATGTACCGCGACGTTGCGACGCGGCTCTTCCCAGTAGTGATCGGGCTTTGGGTCATCTGGCGACGCTTCCGCGCGAACCGACGCGACCTTCTGGCGATCATGCTCGTCGGCGGTCTGGCTATCTACGCATACGGCTATGTGCGCAATGAGTACAGCTTCGGTCGTTCGCTCGGGCTCGCTGTGCTCGTCCTCGATGTCGCCGCCGCTGACGGCGTCGGCCGATGCGAAGCCGGCTTCCGGTGGAGTCGAGCCCCCGGGTGGCATCGCGCCGGGTCGGTCGCGATCGGCGGGTTGCTCGTGTTGGGGCTCATCGAATCGCGAGGCGGCCTGGTGCGCATGGTGCCACGCCCCCTGCTCCCGTCTTCCGTACGCACTTCGGCGGAGCTCGTGCGCGTCGACGACCGGTACGGCTTCCTGGAGGGCCGTATCGGTGCGAACGACGTGGTCATCGGTATGACGAATCGGGACAACCAGGTGATCCCGGCCATCGCCGGCCAGCCTCTGCGGCCGTTCTGGATGGCGCCGGTCGTCCGTGACGTCGATGCCCGCACGGCCGCGCAGCTCGAGTTCCTCGATCCCGCGACGTCGTCAGACCGCAGAGCCGAGATCGCTACTCGGTTCAACGCGCGTTTCGTGCTCGTTCACAAGCGTGAGCGGACCAGCGCATCGTTGGTGCACGCGCTCCAAGCGAGCGGAGCGACACTCGTGTACGACGGGAATGGCTTCCAGCTCGTAGCGCTCCGGCACTGACCGAGATGCTCCAGACATTGACTGATACGACGCAGTGCGCTCCGCACTCTCTCTGAGGAGGTCGCCATAGCTGTACGTCACGGATCCCGGATCAACCCGATCACGATCGCCTTGGTGGTGGTCGGCGCCGCGCTCCTCGTCGTCGGCCTGGTGTTCTTCATCGAGCCTGGGCACCACGTCAAGCGCGGGCTGCTCGCGATCGTTCTGGCCGCTGGTTGTGGGATCGCGGTGTTTGTCCTGCAGCGCAGGACGAGCACCTAGCCGGACTGCATCTCGAAGAGCTCGACGAGGCGAGCGGAGTACTCATGCGCGACCCGAGCCGTCGAGAAGCGGTCCGCGCGTCGCCTGCCCTCGCGGCCCAGCCGCTCGCGAACATCGGGACATCGGAGCAGGCGAAGCACGTGCTCCGTCATGACCGCCAAATCCGGACGATCCAGGACGACGCCCGTCACGCCGTCCTCGACCACGTCACGGACGCCGCCGGTCGGGAACGTGACGACCGGGCACCCGGCCATCTGCGCCTCGATGGCGACACACGGGATTCCTTCGATGTCGCTGGTCAGGAGCAGCACATCGACGCCTCCGAGCAGTCGTGCCACGTCCGCGCGGTGTCCCAGAAAGCTCGTGTGCTCCTCCAGCCCCCGGGCGTGCACCGCCCGCTCGAGCGAGGGCCGCAGTGGGCCGTCGCCGACGACGACTAGGTGCGCCGATTGCCCATGTGCCATGGCGCCCGCGAGCACGTCGAGCGTCCGTTGCGGTCGCTTCTCGCGGCTGAGATTCCCGACGTAGCCGAGGAGCGGAATGTCGTCGCCGACTGCAATCTCACGCCGGAGTCGGACGGCCTCCTGCTCACGATCAACGGAAGCGAAGCGCTCGAGACCTCGGGCGTTGCGGATGAGCCAGACCGGCCCGCCGTACCCGAGGCGGCGCATCTCGCCCTCGAGCTCCGCCGTCAGGGCGACGACCGCGTCCATACGTTTCGCGATTGCCCGCCACCATCGCCGCTGGAGCGGTCGCCACGCTGCCGGCGAGAGTCGCTTCCAAACCAACAACGGGCCACCACGTCGGCGCGCCAGCGCCGCTGCCCGAGCGGAGGCGGCTCCGTGTGCGAGCACCACATCGACGCTCGTGCGATCGAGATGCCGACGCAGGCGGAACGCGGTATCGGCGATAGCGGCCGGGCGAGGGGTACGCCTGTTCGTCAGTGGTGGAAGCTCGGGATCGATTCCGCCGTCGGGGCCCGGACCGAGTGCGATCAGCGCGTCGTCGTGGCCGCAGGCATCGAGCGCGACGGCGAGCTCGAGTGCGAAGGTCTCCGCACCACGGCGGCGGCTCGTGCCGACGACGTGCATGATGCGCACGGTTGCATCCTGCCATGAAATTCATAAAGGGGATGCTGGCCGTGCGCGTTCAGCGCCGTTCGTGCCGCCAGTTCGCATCGGCACGGTCGAGTGCTTGGAGAAGGCGTGGAGCGGCAGCCCTCGGTGTGAACGTCGCCTGCGCGCGTTGCCGCGCCGCAGTACCGAGGGCCTTCGCGAGCGCCGCATCCCCCGCGATCAACCGGAACCCGTTCGTGATGTCGGAAGCATGGCCGTCTGCCACGACGACGGACGTTCCGCCCGCCGCCCACAGGAGGGGCGGGCGAGGAGTGATGACAGCCGGTACGCCCGCGTGCATCGCGTCGATGAGCTTGACGGGGACCTGGTGATCGCCCCATGTGCCCGGGCGGGACACGACGGCAACGGCGTCGCAGCACTCGAGGAGATGCC
>Ga0126312_10000590_pt1 | contig 22142 bp, 22 predicted proteins | sample Plot104A_FD_92537 | JGI IMG/M metagenome (GOLD analysis project Ga0126312, IMG submission 92537) | Serpentine soil microbial communities from UC McLaughlin Reserve, CA, USA - Plot104A | ecosystem: Environmental > Terrestrial > Soil > Grasslands | place: USA: UC McLaughlin Reserve, Lake County...
CGGGCCGGCGACGACTCCGGTGATACCGAGCTGAGCATCGTTTACCTTCTCGACAATGGCGACAGGGTGCTGTTTCTGGCGCGAGTCGCGAAGGACGGACCGACCGCCGTGGGGTGTTCATATGTAGAGGTGGTGCGGCCACCGCGCGACTACGTGTGCCAAGCCGAGACCGTCGGGGCTGCAGATAACTTCGCCTTCGTCAGGTTCTCTCTTCTGCCCATTCGCCGGTAAAGCGGCAAGTATCCGGTGTCCGCTCACGCCGGCGTGTACACCTGGCCCGTCGGTGTACGTGACCGACGTCACCGCCGCGACGGCCCGAGCCAAGGACGCCGCGGGCGCCGGAAACGTGCTCGTGCATGGCGCCCGCACCACACAGCTCGCTCTCGCCACCCGCGTCCTCGACGAGCTGGAGATCCACCCAGATCCCCGTCCTCCTCGGCCAGGGTGCACTGCGAGTTAGGGCACCCTAAGTCGGATCTGTTAGGGTCCCGCAATTCGTGAATGTCGAACGCGACTCGACCAGGTCTTATACACGTCTTGCCTGGTGGCTGAGCGGCCTTGCGGTAGTCAGCGGACTCGTCTTCCTGATGGCGACCGCGAACACCGGTCCCACCGACCCTACCGAGGCGACCAAGCCGATGAGCCACGCGACCGTGGTCTTCAACTCGGGGATGATCGTTTTCCGGGAGGGCCTCGAGGCGATCCTGATCTTCGCCGCAGTCACCGCCAGTTTTCTCGGCGCCAACAAGTCGAAGCGCCGGCCCGTGGTCGCCGGTGCCGCGGTCGCCTTTGCCGCCTCCATCGTCACCTGGTTCTTCGTGCAGGCCGTGCTCGACGCGGCCTCTCCTCTCGGCCCCAAGCTTGAGGCGATCACGGGCTTTCTCGCGATCGTCGTGCTGCTGATCGTGCTCAACTGGTTCGTCCACCGCGTCTATTGGACGGACTGGATCGGCCGCCATCATCGCCGCCGCCAGAAGCTCCTCACCCAGACTGGCCTGGCGGCCATGCTCGGGCTGGTCGCGCTCGGCTTCACCACCGTCTACCGCGAGGGCTTCGAGGTCGTCCTCTTCCTCCAGAACCTGCAGCTGCAGAACGGCACTTCGACCGTGCTCGAGGGGGTGGGCATCGGCCTGGCGTGTACCGCCGCCGTCGGCGTGCTCACCTTCTGGCTGCACCACAGGCTTCCCTACCGCCGCATGCTGATCCTGACCGGGGCGATGGTCGCCGTCGTCCTCATGGTGATGATCGGTGGCACGGCGCTCTCCTTGATGGACCTCGGCTGGATCCCCAGCCACCCCACACCGTTCAAGGTCCCCGAGTGGATGGGCACCTGGTTCGAGATCTATCCGTACTGGGAGACGATCGGGGCCCAGATCCTCGCCGGACTGCTGGTCGTCGGCTCCTACGTGCTGGCCGAGCACGTCAAGGTGCGTCGCCGCCTGCGAAGGGGCGAGCGACCGGCCACCCCGGCCGAGGCCCCGCCGAACCTTCAGACCCAGCCCGAAACGGCCTAGCGCCCACTCGCGATTCTCAGCGGCCGATGCCCCCGTTCGACGCGCCCGTGGCCGGCATCTGAGCCGACGGCGCGCAGGAGCCTGACCAGGCTGGACTGACGAGCGCCGGGAGCTGCTGCGCTTCGAGCGCATCGACGTGATCGTCGCGATGGCGCTCGCCGGACTCGTCAACATGTCGATGCTGGCGGTCGCGGCGGTGCTGTTCCACGATTCGCCGCTCGCCGACCTCGACACGATTGGTGGCGCGCATCACGGCTTCGGGCTGCTGCTCGGAGGCAGCGCGGCGCTCGCCTTCGCCGTGGCGCTGCTCGCGTCAGGGCTGTCGAGCTCGAGCGTCGGCACCTACGCCGGCCAGGTCGTGATGCAGGGCTTCATCAGCCGCTCGATCCCGCTGATGCTGCGCCGCGCGGTGACGATGCTGCCCGCGCTCGTGGTGCTCGCCGTCGATCTCGACCTGACGCGGTCGCTCGTGATCAGCCAGGTGGTGCTCTCGTTCGGGATCCCGTTCGCGCTCGTGCCGCTCGTCCTGCTCACCCGCCGGGCAGACGTGATGGGAACACTCGCGAACACGCGCGCGACGACGGTGGCCGCGTCGGTAGTCGCGGCGCTGATCATCGGCCTGAACCTGTTCCTGCTCGGCCGGACGTTCCTCGGCTAGCCGCGGCTCGCATCCGGTTCAGAGGGCTCCCCACCACGCCAGCGCCGCGGTGGCGGTGAGCACAGCGGGACCGGGGTGGAGGAACAGCAATCGAGGGGATCGCGCGTGGGCAGCCCCCAGCCCGATCGCAAGCGCCGCGAAGCCGGTAGCCGCGCCGGCGGCGAGCAGGGCGATCCCCCGGGCTGTGTCGCCGTGGAGGACCGAGCCTGATAGGAGCAGCGCGAATGCGACGGTGAGAAACGCGGTGGTCGTCATGTGCCACGTGACTTGGATCATGCTCTTGGTCATCCGAGGGCCACCGAATGGACTGGACGGCAGCATTCCGGGCGACAGCTTTCTCACTACGAGGACCTCGCCTCCCACTCCGTGGACGGCGGCGCCGAGGAGGGCGAGGGAACCGGCGACGGTGAGCGGGACGTTCACGCCGAGCCCTCCGCGCACCTGCCCCGTGGTGGGCTTTCATCAATACAGTAGTGTATGGATGAAAATTAGACCATCATCTGCGCCGCTGTCAACTCCGTGCGGCACGCGATACTGAACGCGATGGCCGCCCCGACCCGCACGCCACGCAGCAGCTGGATCGAAGAGGGGCTGCGGGCGCTTGCCGCCGGCGGCCCGGACGCCGTCCGGATCGAGCCGCTGGCCCGGGCGCTCGGCGTCACGAGGGGCGGCTTCTACTGGCACTTCGACGATCGGCGCGCGCTGCTGGAGGAGATACTCGACACGTGGGAGCGGGTGAGCGTCGACGAGGTGATCGAGCGCGTCGAGAGGGACGGTGGGGATGCCCGGGCCAAGCTGCGGCGCTTGTCCGTGCTCGCCGGATCCAGCGACCAGCCGCTGAGGATCGACCTCGCGGTCCGCGGCTGGGCCCGCCGCGATAAGTCGGTCGCCAACCGCCTCCGACGCGTCGACAACCGGCGCATGGATTACATGCGCTCGCTGTTCGGTGCCCTCTGCCCCGACGAGGACGACGTCGAGGCCCGCTGCATGGTCTTCTACTCGCTGTGGATCGGCAACCACTTCATCGCCGCCGATCACGGGACGCGCAGCCGTGCGGATGTGCTGAAGCTCGCCCTGATGCGGCTCGAGGCTTAGCAGCCACCGCTGCCTACGCGGGATCCTCTGATCCGCCCGCGTCTGATCGTCGGGAAGGGCCCTCGAGCGCCTGCACGACCGCGTCGCGGTTCTGACGCGCCTCCAGGTAGTCCGGCTTCAGCTCGATCGCACGCTCGAAGAAGGGGAGCGACTCCTTGAGCTCACCGCGCGTCGCGAGCACGCTGCCCTTGCCGTCCCAGGCGGATGGATCGTGCGGGTACTCGTCGAGCAGCGTCGTGAAAACCCGGTCGGCCGCGTCGAGCCGCTCTGAGGCTTCGCTGTCCCGACCGAAGCTCAGAAGCGCGATCGCACAGTTCTTGTGGGTGTAGCCGCGGACGGCCTGCAGGTACACGTCGTCGGGGTAGACCGGCGAGATGCGGTCGAGCGTGGCGAGCGTCCGCTGTGCCACCTCGAGCGCGCCGGCGACATCGTCGCCTTCGAGTCGCACGAAGAAGTCCCCTTGAAGCAGGCCGAGTTCTTCCTCGATTCGCGGAAGCGGCTCGCTGCCGCGCGTAGGCAGGATTAGCGCCCGCACGCGTTCGAGCAGACGCTCGACGTCGATGTTCCATGTCACCTCCTCCAGCCGGACCGCCTGGAGCTCCGTCAGATCGGACAGCGCTTTGGGGAGGTCGTGGCCTGGCGGCATGGCCGCGCCGCCGATGAGCACCGGGACGATCGGCGTCTTAAGCTCGAGCGCCTCCACGAGCTCGGCTCGAAGGACGTCGTCGGGCTCCTGCAGGCGACGACGTCCCGCTTCGTCGACGAGCCAGCGGGGGCCGATCGCCACGACAACGACTTCGGCCGCCCGGATCGCCGACCGAATGCTGTCACGCCAGCGCTGCCCGCCCGCGATGTCCTCGACGTCCTGAAAGACCAGGTCCGCGCCGAACCGGTTGGCGAGGCTGCGAGCGAGCCTGTCAGCCCAAGTGTGCTCGACGCGCCTGTATGACAGGAACACTCCGGCCACGTCACGGCTCGCTCAGAATCTCGTTCCAGCCCCGCACCTCGTAGGCGCTCACCACGCCGTTCAGCATGAGCGACATTACCCCGGCCCCGCGTCGATCACCTCGCGCACCTCGGCCAGTCGGGGCCGGGGTGTCCCAAAGTCAGTCAGGATCCAGGTCGCGCCCGCGGCCTCCCACGGGCCGGCGGGGGCGCCAGGTGGAATCTCTGCGACGAGCTCGAATTGGTCGTCGCTTCCGCCGCGCAAGCCGCGAACCTCATTCGCGAGCTCGGCAAGCGCACCTGGCCCGGGGAGGTCGATCGGGAACAGGCCATCCCAGCGCGCTGCACGCCGCACGGGGCGTCGGTGCGGCCAGCGTCCGGCTACCCAGACGGGGATGCGCGGCTGCTGCAGCGGCGAGGGCTGAAACTCACCGGCCCAGAACGCGTTCAGCCGCTCGAGACCGCGATCGAGCAGCCGGGCTCGCTCGCGCGGGTCGACGACCTCGCCGAAGGGCTCCAGCTCGTCGTTGCGATCGCTGCCCAGCCCGACGCCGAGTGTCAGCCGCCCGCGACTGAGGTGGTCCAGCGTCACCGTTTCCCTGGCGAGCTTGTGCATGCGCCGCCGCGAGAGCGGAGTGACCATTGGCCCTAGCCGTAGCCGCTCCGTCGAGCAGGCAATGGCGGCCAGCGCCACCCACGGATCGGCCACCGCGCGAACAGGTGCCCGATAGGCGATGTGGTCCCAGAGAAAGAACCCGTCCCAGCCGCGTGCTTCCGCACTCCTCGCGAGCTCCGCCAGCGTCCGCGGATCTACGAGCTCGTCGAACGGCGGGAGGAAGATCCCACGCTTCAGACTCATGGCGTCACGCTACCTCTGAAGGTCGGTCGTGGTAGAAGACCGTGACCTCGTCGTCGGCATCGTGCTCCCGCTCGCGCGCAGGCTGCTCGTTCGATGCTCGCTCATCGGCTGCCCCGGCCGGCCTCCGCTCGGTGCCGTTTGCGGGTGCCGCCGCCTCGTCAGCAGCAGGATCGCCGCGACCGCGCCGATTGCGGCGAAGCCCGCGGCGGCCGCGAACGCCGACTGGAAGCCATCGGTGAGGGCGGCGAGCGAATTCCCGTCGGCCTGGGATACGGCGACCGTGGTCGCCACGGCTGAGCCGAGCGCGCCTCCGATCTGGAAGGCAGCCGTGTTCAGCCCCGCAGCCAGGCCCGATTCCTGCTCGGCCACTCCGGCGAGGGTGGCGACCGAGGCAGCGACGTAGGTGGCGCCGAGTCCTGGACCGAAGACCAGCAGGCCGAAGAAGATGTCGCCGAAGTAGCTGCCGCCCGCCGAGACCTGCGTCAGCAGAAGGCAGCCGACGCCGGTCAGCACCAGGCCCACGGTTGCGACCCACCGAAAGCCGATTCGGGTGGCGATCGACTGCCCGCCGATCGATCCGACCAGGGTCATCGCGGTCATCACCGAGGTCCCGAGGCGAACGCGGAGTAGCCGAGCACCTGCTGGGCGTAGAGGGAGACCGTCAGGGACATCCCCCAGGCGACCATGCCGAGCGCCGCCAGCACCAGATTGCCCCCGACCAGGGTTCGCGACCTGAAGATGCGAAGCGCCGCCAGCGGTGCAGGCGTGCGGCTTTCCACCAAAGCGAACAGAGCAGCCAGCACGGCGGAAGCAATCAACAAACCGATCGTCTGGACGTCGCCCCAGCCGGTGTCGGGGGCCTCGACGACCGCGTAGACGAGCAGCACCAAGGCGGCCGTGACGGTCACCGCTCCGCGAACGTCGTAGATGCGCTCGCTCACCTGTCCGCGGCTCTCGCGAAGCAGCCTCGGCGCCAGAGCCAGCAGCGCGAGCGCCACCGGGATGTTGATGAAGAAGATCCACTCCCAGCCGAGGCCGTCGGTGAGAGGGCCGCCGATCAAGAGCGCCGCGGTCGCCCCTGTGCCCCCGATCGCCGACCAGACGCCGAGTGCCTTGTTGCGCTCGGCGCCCTCTTCGAAGGTGGTCATCAGGATCGACAGCGCGGTCGGCGCCATGATCGCCGCCGAGACCCCCTGCACGACGCGGGCCGCGATCAGGACTGCCCCCGACCAGGCCAGCCCGCAGCCCAGCGACGAAACCAGGAACAGGCCGGTGCCGGCTGTGAACATGCTGCGCCGGCCAAGCAGGTCGGCGGAGCGGCCGCCCAACAGCAGCAGGCCGCCGAAGCTGAGCAAATAGGCGCTCATCACCCACTGGGCGCCGCCCGCTGAGAGCCCCAAGTCGGCCTTGATCGAGGGCAGCGCCAAGATCACGATCTGAGCGTCGAGGATCACCATCAGGTTGGCCAGGCAGAGCAGCGCCAGGGCCTTCCAACGCCGCGGATCGAGCTGCGAGCCAGTGGCGAGCATGGACCGCCTCCTTTCCTCGTCGGGGATGAGACCGGTCAGTGGACCGGAACTCATCGCATGAGACGAGACCACGCACCAGGCGAGACCAATGAGTTGCTGGCCCCAATAGCCGAAGCGGAGGGGGTCGGGTCCCGACTGCAGCTCGTCGGCTTCGTCCAACCGCTAGCGATGTTGCCGGGTCCTCACGCCTCACTTACCACTTCCTCGAGGAACGCGATCGTGTCCTCCGCCATCAGCTCGTAGGTGATCGCCCCCTCGACATCCGGGGTCCGCCCGTGGCCGCGCCGCTCCGGCCTGAAGACGTGGAAGCCCGCGGCCAGCGCGTCGAGGTTTGGCGCCCAGGCCCGCGCGTCGGCGCCTCCGGGATGGAGCAGCATTAGCGGCTCGCCCTCGCCGTCCTCGTCATACCAGGTGCGCACCCCACCAAGCTCTACGTAGCCAGGCATCGCGGTCGCTCTCCTTCCTCGGTCTCAATGCTCCTTATGACTACGAGCCCACCGCAGACTCATCGCAGAGGCGGAACAGAGGCGGTGGGGCAGGAATGGCGTCCTGCCAACTGCATCAATCTGAATTGATGTATTATCGGCGATGACCGTGACGACGGCCAGCGGTGACCAATCACCGCCGACCCTTCTGCGGTTGGCGGCCGATCCACTTCGGTGGCGGCTGCTGAGCGAGCTCGCGCACAGCGATCGCCGCGTCCGGGAGCTGTGCGCGCTGGTCGAACGACCGCAGAACCTGGTCTCCTACCATCTGGGCAGGCTGCGAGCCGAGGGAGTGGTGTCCAGCCGCCGCAGCACCGCCGATGGCCGTGATTCCTATTACGTGCTCGACCTCGCGCGCTGCGGCGAGCTGCTCGCCTCCAGCGGCGAAGCGCTGCACCCCGCCTTGCGTCTCACCGCGCCGCCCCAGCGCGCGTGGGAGCGGGCACGGCGCTCGGCCCGCCCGCGCGTGCTGTTCCTGTGCACCGGCAACAGCGCCCGCTCGCAGATCGCCGAGGCGCTCGTCCAAGAGCTCACGGATGGCGCGGTCGAGGTCCGCAGCGCCGGCAGCCACCCCAAGCCGCTTCACGCCAACGCCGTGCGTGTGATGCGCGAGCGCGGGATCGACATCGCCGGTCGGCGCTCGAAGCACCTGAGTGAGTTCGCCCAGCGGCGCTTCGACTACGTGGTCAGCCTGTGCGACCGCGTCCGCGAGATCTGCCCCGAGTTTCCTTCTCACCCCGATCTTGTCCACTGGAGCATCCCCGACCCCGCGCGGGAAGGCTCAACCGACGAGGAGACCTACCCAGCCTTCCAGCGCACGGCCGGCGAGCTTGCAGCCCGCATTCCCTTCCTGCTCGAGCTGATCGGAGACACCATGCGAGCTCAGGAGGTGAGCTGAATATGTCCGACAACGACCTGGTCAGCGTCCGCTACATGGTCGACGACGTCGAGGAGTCGATCGACTTCTACACCCGCCACTTCGGCTTCGCCGTGCGCAACAGCGCCCCGCCGGCATTCGCCGACGTTGTACGCGGCAGCCTGCGGCTGCTCTTGGCCGGGCCCGAGAGCTCGGCCGGTCGGCCGATGCCCGACGGACGCCGACCCGAACCGGGCGGCTGGAACCGCATCCACCTGATCGTCGATGACATCGGCGCGGAGGTGAAGCGGCTGCGGTCCGCGGGCCTTGAGTTTCGGAACGACATCGTGAGTGGACCCGGCGGCCAACAGATCCTGATCGACGATCCATCCGGCAATCCGATCGAGCTCTTCCAGCCCGCCGGGTGACCAGCGCTCCAGCCGGGCCCGCCCGCCAGGGCGCCGCTTCAGCTGCGTGGCGCGTGTTGTGCCGCGATTGCGCCGCTGACAGCGTCGGCCCAATTCCTGTCGAGCGGCCCGAGGTCGAAGATCAGCCGGTACCACAGCGAGCCGAAGACGAGGTCGAGATCGATGTGCGCCCGTTCGGGGCTGAGCTCGCCGCGGCTTACGGCCTGTTGGAAGACGGTCCCGAGCGCCGCGCGACGACGCGCCAGGAACTGGTCGCGGACCTTCGCCGCCAGTGACTTCTCGGTCGCTGCTTCGGCGGCGAGCGTGCGCAGCACTCGCTGAGTGGGCGGATCTAGCGCTCTCGCCGTCGCGCGCATGAAGGCCCGCAGGTCGCCGCCGAGACTGCCCGTGTCAGGGATCGGGATCGCCCGCTCGCCGAACTCGGCCAGCGCCTCGAGAAGCACGTGGGTCTTGGAGGGCCACCAGCGGTAGACCGTCTCCTTGCTGACCGCGGCGCGCCTGACCACAGCGTCCATGGTCAGGGCGCCGGCGCCCCGCTCGCGGGCGAGCTCGAGCGCGGCGCGGAGTATCGCCTGCCGGGCCCTTTCGCTGCGGGGCCGTCCCAGGGGGCGCGATGCGCGGCTGGCCATGCGGGAAGAGTTTACGAACGGACCGTACGGGAAGTCTAGCCAGAACTGCCTAAAACGGCGCCCGGACGATTCCCGTCGATGCGACCGATCCGGACTCCCTGCGTCGCTTCTTCGACGACGCCGGGCCCGTCGACGACGTGGTGGTGACCGCGACGCGACGCGGCGGTGCCGGGCCGGCGGCGGACCTGCTCGAGCAGGACCTCGTCGACGCATTCGCCGGCAAGCCGGTCGCCCACCTGCAGGCGATCTCGGCTGCGCTGCCGACGCTCGACGAGCACGGCTCGCTCACCCTCGTCGGGGCCGGCTCGGCGCAGTCGGCGCTCCCCGGCACCGCACTGCTCGCGGCGGTGACCGGAGCCGTCGAGGCGTCGGTGCCACCGCTCGCGCGCGAGCTCGCGCCGCGTCGGGTGAACGCCGTCTCCCCCGGCGTGATCGAGACCGGCTGGTGGGACGTGCTCCCCGAGCCCGATCGGAAGGCGACCTTCGATCAGTTCGCGGAGCAGACCCCGGTCGGACGCAACGGAACCGCAGATGACGTCGCGCACGCGATTTGCTCGCTGATCGAGAACGACTACATCAGCGGCGTGGTCCTGCCCTGCGACGGCGGACTGCGACTCACCTGACGAACGGGCCGCCGGTGAAGCCGGCGGCCACCGCCCTATAAACCGACCGGGCCCTGTCATCGTAACCTCGTGACGTCGAGGGTCAGGATCGTCGGGCGGCGGGTCGTCGTCGTGGCCGTCGTGGTCCTGCAGGTCGGGCTCGTCGCGCGAGGGTATTCGTCTGACCAGAAGCAGTTCGCGTTCCAGATGTTCCCCGAGTCGAGCACCTGGCGCGCCGACGTGGTTCGGGTCACCGTCGATGGTCGACGCGTCCCGATCGAACGTCAATGGTCGGGTTACCGCTGGGACGAGCTGGTGCGAAGCCGGGGGCTGACGTACCCCTCGATCCGCCACCACGCGGACGCCGGGCTCGCCAACCAGCTTGCGTTTCTCGACGCTGCACTCGACTGGGTCGCGGACAACACTCCGCGCGACCGTCAGACCCGGTACCTCGAGGCGAAGGTGACCTCCTGGCACAATGCCGACCCTCCGCGCGTCGAGGTCCTCCGGAGCCATCCCCGCGAGGGCGCGGGGTGAACGCCGCCGCGGTCAGCGCGGCGCCCCGCGTCCGAGGCGTAACCGCCGCGTTCGACGAGATGCTCGGCCGCCCGGTCAGCATGCGGGCCCTCGCGCTGCTGAGGGCGCTGGCCGGCCCGGCAGTCCTCCTGCATCTACAGCCCTTCCTCTCTGACGCGTGGGACGGACGGATCTACAGCGACGCCTTCTACGAGCCCTACGCCGGCTGGTATCCGGAGGCGCCCCGGACGCTCTACGTTGGGCTCCTGCTGCTAGCGGCAGTAGCCGCCGTAGCGATGTCGGTCGGGCTCCTCACCCGCCTGGCGACTGCGACGACGTTCCTGATCGTCGCCTACAACCTATTCCTGTCGACCACGCACTTCCACAACAACCGGGCCTACCTGGTAGTCGTTCTGGGACTGTTGGCCGTGGCCCCCTGCGGACGGGAGCTGTCCCTTGACGCCTGGATCCGCCGGCGCCGAGGGCGACCGGCGCTAGACCTCTCGGCGCCGGCCTGGCCACTGTGGCTGCTGCGATTCGAGTGCACTGCCATCTACGCCGCGTCCGGCCTCAGCAAGCTCGTCGATCCCGACTGGTTCGGCGGCACGGTCACCTGGCAGCGCGTCGTGCAGTCGCGAGACCAGCTGCACGCGTGGCACCTGCCGGACTGGGCGGTGTCGGTCCTGACCAACCGGAGCTTCCACACCGGAGCGGCCAAGCTCATAGTGATCACCGAGCTGTTCATCGCAGTCGGCCTGTGGCGCCGTGCCACTCGCTACGCGGCCGTGTGGGTCGGGGTCGTCTTTCACGTCGCGATCGGGGTGTCGGCGTCGGTGCAGGTCTTCTCGTATCTCGGCATCGCCGCACTGGCGATCTGGGCGGTGCCGTCCGCTCGGGACCGGGTACTGCGCATCGACCCGACAGCGCCACGCCAACGGCGATTGGGCGCGGTGGTACGCGGGCTCGACTGGCTGGCCCGGTTTCGCGTCGAGCCGGCTTCGTCCGGGTCCCGGCTGGAGGTGGTTGACCGGGACGGCACGACAATCTGTGGGGCGTCGGCCGTCGCGCTGGCGCTGAGTCGCCTACCGCTGACGGCGTGGTTCGCGCTCCCGGCGCTGCTCCTCCCCGCCGTCCGCCGGGGCCGCCGCGAACAGACCACCGTGTCCGGGGCTGCGAACACGCCGAGTGACCCCTGATCCCGCCAGCCCCGACATGACGGAGGAGGAGACAAGAGACGGCTCCGGCCCGCGGCCCGCCATGCGCGTCATGCGGGCTGGCCTGATCCTGGCGCTGCTCGTCGCGGTGGCCTTCACGGTGGTGGCGCCGCCGGAGCGCTGCCCGTCGGTCAGCGCGGGAGAGCTGCGACGCTCCGCCGGGGCCGCCGTCGACTGGTTCGTCCGCAATCAGAAGCCGGACGGCACCTGGCTGTATCTCTACGACGCCCGCGACGACGCGACTCCATCCGAGTACAACTCGGTCCGGCACGCCGGCGCGGTCATGGGCCTCTACCGGGCCGCCGCGGCAGGATTGCCGGGCGCGTTGCGCTCTGCCGACCGCGGCGCCGAATGGGCGCTCGGGATGCTCCTCGACCGCGACGGCTGGGCCGCGATCGATTGGGAAGGACAGGTCGAGACGGGCTCGACTGCGCTCTTGGTCGCGGGACTGCTGATCCGCCGCGATGCCACCGGAGACCCGCGCTACGACCACGTGCTGCGTCGACTCGGGCGCTTCCTGGTCGCTCAGACCGAGCCGTCGGGCGCGGTGCTCGCCTCGTATGACCCGGCGCGCGGGGCGCCGGCGCCCGACGAGTACTCCAAGTACTTCACCGGGGAGGCCTACTGGGCTCTGACGCGCCTCCACCGCGCCTTCCCGGCCGAGGGCTGGGGCGCGGCCGCGGACCGCATCGGCGCTTACCTGGCGACCTCGCGCGACGAGGTCGAGGATCACTGGCCGCCGGTCCCCGATCACTGGGCTGCCTACGGCCTGTCCGAGACCGTCGACTTCCCGGAACGCGGCCGCCCGCCGCTCACCGAGCCCGAGGTGAGCTACGCGCGCCGGCAGGCGGAGCTGTTCGGCGGCCAGGTTCGGTGGATCAGCGAGCAGCTCGGACCGTGGGGCAAGTTGGTGCGGGGCGCCGGCGTGCCTCGCGGCGGCGGCTACGGCGTGATCGACGAGGGCCTCACCGGGCTGTGGCTGACGGCACAGCGCGAACCACGGCTGGCTGACCTGCGAGAAGCGGTGGCAGAGCGCGCCACGTGCATCGCCGGCTTGGCCGTCCGCGCTCAATCCGACCGCGAGGACGCCGAGGACACCGCTCGGCCGGGGCGGGTAGACGGCGCCTGGTTTCGTGACGGCGAGACCCGCATGGACGACCAGCAGCACGCTTTGGCAGGGCTGCTGCGAACGATCCCGATCGTCCGGGCAGGCGGAGGGTCGCAGTCCGGAAGCTCGCTCGATCCCGACGAGGACGCGCCGTCGGCTTGGCTGTGGGCGCTCGCGCTGGTGCTGGCGCTCAACCCGGCCCGGGCTGCGTTCGGGCTCCCTCGCGCTGGACGGTCGCCGCGGAACGTCGCCGGAGTGGCCGTCGTCGGCGGCGTGATCGGAGGGCTCGCCGTGTGCGCCGCCGCGGCCCTAGGAGACCCGCTGCTCGACGCGCTCGACGTCAGCGACCCCTCGTTCCGCATCGCGGCCGGGATCGTGGCCGGACTGGCCGGCGTCGCCGACTTGTTTCGGCGACCGCCTCCGTCCGAGCCCGCGCTGGCCGGCTGGGGCGCGGCGCTCGTCCCCGTCGTTGTCCCGCTGGTGGCCCGGCCCGCCCTGCTGGTGCTGGCGCTGGGTGCGGGCGCCGAAAGGAATGTGCTCGTCAGCGCCGGCGCGATGGTCGTCGGCATCGCGCTGTTGAGCGGGCTTGCGGCCGGGTGCCCAACCGAGGGCCCAGGTGGCCGGGTCCTTCGATGGGCGGGCCGGCTCTTGGCCGCCGGGCTCGTCGCCTGCGGGGTCGTCCTGGCCGTCGACGGGATCTTGGACGTCTAGCGGGCGCTACCGGGCGCTCGCCACCTTCACCCGGACGACCGCTGTGGCGTGCCCGCGGAGCGCGCGGCTATAGCTAGGAGTTGGCGGCCCCGACACCGAGCCGCCGATCTCACCTAGCCGCTCTCCCCGAGTGCAGTTTGCCCGTCCAAAAATTCTGTGGTCTACTGGACTCGCGGGCTTCGCGGCGGAAATGGACTTCCGGCCTCTCCGCGAACGGGTCGCGTCTAATGACCACTCGAATTCTCGTCAGCAAGGGTTCTGACAGCGGCGCTGGCAGAGCGCAGGGCCGCTTGAGGCGGCGCGACTCGTTCGGGTGGAGGGCGCTGGCGATCGACGCAATCATGCTGGCGGCCGGGGTCGCGACCGTTGCGGCGCTTTCGCCGACGTCGTCGCCCACCGGGCAGGTGCCGAGCGAGCCAATCGGGTGGCTGGTCGCGAACTCGGTGCTGATCCTGCTGCTGTTCCGCCTGCGCGGGATGTACACGCCTCCGCTTCGTCTCGAGCTGACGGAGGCGCTCAAGGAGATCGTCTCGGCGACCGCGATAGCCGCCGTGCTGACGATGGCGCTTCGAGTTCTGACCACGAACGAGGCCTATGTCGCCGCCGAGACGGTCCGGCAGTGGGTCGTCGTGGTGCCGCTGCTGTTGGCCGGAAGGGCCGTGGCGCTTCTGACCGAGGCCCGCCTGCGGCGGGTCGGCGCAGCCGGGCAGCGGACGCTGGTGGTGGGCGCCGGCGTAGTCGGCAGGCTGACCGCCAGCCGTCTCCTCGCGGACCCCGCCCACGGCCTCGTGCCGGTCGGGTTCCTCGACGACGACCCGCTCGACGGGGACGAGGAGACCGCGGACCTCCCCGTTTACCGCTGGGACGACTTCGAGGAGGTCGTCGCCGAGCAGCGGCTCGAGCACGTGATCATCGCCTTCTCGGGAGCCGACCATCCCCGGCTCCTCGAGCTCGCCCGCCGCACGTGGCAGCTCGGAGTCGGCGTCTCGGTCGTGCCTCGGCTCTTCGAGCTCGAGGGCGACCGCGCCGAGACGGAGCACCTCGGCGGCCTTCCGCTTGTGGCGCTGCGCCCGGCGGAGCCACATGTCTGGCAGTTTCGGCTCAAGTACGCGCTCGACCGGGTCGTCGCCGCCGCGCTGCTCTGCCTCGCGCTGCCCGTGCTCCTGGCCGCCGTGGCCGGCGTGTGGCTGACCATCGGCAGGCCGCTCCTCTTCCGCCAGCCGCGGGTGGGTCGGGACGGCAAGCTCTTCGAGATCCTGAAGCTGAGAACGCTCAGAGACGCTCCCGACGGTTACGAGGCGGACGCCGAGTGGGCTGCGACCGAGCTCGGCGGCGAGCCGGTCGCGGGCTACGCGCCACTGGAGCAGCGCGTCGGGCGGGTGACCAGGTTCCTTCGGCGATCGGCGATCGACGAGCTTCCTCAGCTCTGGAACGTCGTCCGAGGGGAGATGTCCCTCGTTGGTCCGCGTCCCGAGCGGCTCCCCTACGCGGAGCGGTTCGGCGACCGCATCTACCGCTACAACCAGCGCGAGCGGGTGAAGTCAGGGCTAACGGGCTTGGCTCAGGTGAACGGCCTGCGGGGCGAGACCTCGCTCCGCGATCGGGTGGAGTGGGACAACTACTACATCGAGAACTGGTCCCCGTGGCTCGACCTGAAGATCCTGCTGAAGACCCCCCCGGCCGTGCTCGCGGCGTTCGCAGACGGTGCGAGAGACGGCGCCTCTCCGGAGCCCGGCGCCTCACCGGAGCCTCGTCTGGCGCTCGGCGAGAGCGAGCCTAGTCGCTGATGCGAAGCGCTCTGGAGCGAGCGGGAGCAGCCGTGTCGCTGCCGGCGTAGACCGCGCGGACGCGCAGGGACCCAGCACCTCGGACGCGCAGCTTCAGGCCGAACCTTCCGCGACTCCCGAGGCCGGTCTTGCGTCCCGGCAGCCCCTTCCAGCGGCCGCCGGAGTCGCGCCGGTGGAGTTGGATCTCCACCCGTCCATCGCTGGCGCCCGTCAGCCGCCCGGAGATGTGGAGCTCGCGCGAGGCTCCCCGGCGCGCAACCCGAGCGCTCAGCGGCGCGAATCGGGTGGGGCCGAGCGTGATGAGGCTCCTGGTGCCGCGCGGATCGACGCCCACCGTCTCCGTGTCTGAGGTCCGTAACGGGGTGGGCGACGCGCCTACCGCGGGCGAAGTCGACGACGGATCGCCCGGCGGTGGAGGCGGCGACGGCGGGTCCGGGGGACTCGCCCCTGGCTGGTAGCTCTTGAAGGCGTCATAGGACGGCTTGTGCGTGAAGTCGGTTCGCATCAAGCCGAGCTGCGTCTCCCACGTGTCGGCGTCGTTGTCCCACCAGTTGTTGCGGAGGTTGTACCAATACGCGACCTCGACGTAGGGGTAGTTCTCGAGCAGCCGGTAAGCCCGGCTGAGGTAGTCCGCCTGCTGGCTCAGCGTCACGCCCCAGCCGGCCGTGGTGGTCGACCAGCCGAACTCGGTCAACCAGATCGGCTTGTCGTCCCCTTGGGCCAGCATCGAGCTGCGCACCTCGGTGAAGCCGGAGAACACCGTCGTACCGACCCGCCCGTTAGACGACCAGACGGTCTCGGGGGAGTTCGTGCCGGGGTAAGGGTGCACCGCCATCACGTCGAAGTAGCCCTTGGCCCCGGCCGCGTACGCCCCCTCGACGTATGAGTAGTCGTTCTGCGAGAGACCGCCGAAGACGACTAGGGCGCCCGGGTCGGCTGACTTGACGGCGGGGTACGCCGCCTTGAGGAGCTGCACGTACGAGGACGGGCTCGGCCCACTGGGCCAGAACCGAGACGTGTTCTGCTCGTTCCAGACCTCCCATGCGGACACCTTGCCGGCGTAGCGGCTGGCGAGGAACCGCATGAAGTCGGCATAGTCGGCGGGGTTCTGCGGCTTCATCATCGAGTCGCCCGAGCCGGAGGCCCAGCGAGGCGACTTGTAGACGAACACGAGCACCTTCGCCCCGGCGGCGCGCGCGGTGTCGACTGCGCGGTCGTAGCGGGCGAGCGTGGTGGAGTCGTACGATCCCTTCGACGGCTCCGCCTCGTTCCACCGGACCTCGAGCCGAACCCACTTCGCGCCGGTGTCGGAGATGGCCTGGCCGGTCGGAGCGAACGCCGACGAGGGAATCCCCCACGTCAGGTCGGTGGACAGCGCCTTCTCCGCGCCTTGGGCAAGACCGGGAAGACAGAGCATCGTGACTGCAATCGCGACCAGCGCAGCGCGGACCTGACGTGCGCGGCCGCGGAGGGGGCCGGGGCGCATTCGATCCGTGATCGGACCGCCGGCTCACGATGCTCGGCTGGACGACGCACCGTTGGACGGATGTACGAGCCGTCAGGTGCGGCTGCCTCGCCGCCGCGTTCCGGCGAGAGCCCCGCCCCGGGCTCCCGTAGGCTCGGCAAGCGGCGGAAACCGGCCAGCCGCGTGAGCGAGATGGCCCGCCAGGGCCGGTAGCGCCAGCCAGGCCTCGCAGCCGGCGGCGCGTGGGTCGAGCGCAAGCGATTGCACGAGCCGGCGGAGCGCGGATCTCGGCATGCCGCGAGTCGTGCGCGCGCGCGCCGCGACCGCATGCCGCCAGGCCGTCGCGCGCCGCTCGAGGGCGGTACCGCGGTGCTCGGGGTGGCGCTCGAAGTAGCGCTCGATGACTCGCCGGATGTCGTCGTCGCCCCGTGCAATGTCGGAGCTCACCGAAGCGCCGTGCTTGCGGTAATAGGTGGCCACGGCGGGATCGCTCCGGACACGAGCGCGTTCTAGCGCTCTGATGATGAATTCCAGGTCGTGGCAGACGGGGAAGCTCGGGTCCCATGGGCCTGCGGCCTCGATGACGGATGTGGGGAACAGCAGCGACTGGATGCGCACCGCGAAGCGGCCGAGCACCGCATCTGCGGCCACGTGTCCTTCGCGGCGCGACGACATCGTCCATACCGGCCGCAGGTCCTGGTCGCAGAAGACCGTGCGCCCGTAGGCGATGGCCGCACCGTCGCCGCTCAGGCGGGCCAGACGCGCTGTGCTGTCGGGCTCGTAGACGTCGTCGGCGTCGACGAAACGGATCAGCCGGCCGCGCGCCGCCTCGATGCCCGCGTTGCGGGCCAGAGAGGGCCCGCCGTGCTCGATGCGCACCACACGTAGAGCGCGCGAGCGGACATCCTGGAGCAGTTCCGCGACCGGCTGCTGATTGCCGTCGTCCACCACGATCAGCTCGAGTGGGCAGCCTCGCTGCGCCGAGGCACTTTCGACCGCCTGCAGCAGCCACTCCCGCCGCGGCCGCCAGACGGGCATCACGAGGCTAACCAGTGGGTTCTCGGAGCCGCTCACCGACGATTCCGTCACGACTCTGTGGGGCGACTCGCCTCCAAGGACATCGCCTCGGCGCGGTTCACCCAGTCGGCCCCGCCATGACGCTCGATCCCGCGCAGAGCTTCGTGCTCGCTCTCGCCGGGCTCTCGCCGCTCCACAGCCTCGAAGCCGGCCTCAGCCAGTCTCGCTGCGAGATCCTCCTCGTCGTAGACGTATCGATGGCCCCAGAGGCGGAGGTAGTCGTTGACGATCTGGCACCCGCGCGTGTAGCGCTTTGCCGTCAGCCCCCCGAGGAAGCGGGCATAGTCACTCCGGGAGATGACTGGGTTCCGATCCTCGTAGATGGCGATGATCTTCCTCAGATCGGGCGTCGTCAGCCGGAGGACACCGCCCGGACGGAGGACCCGATGCAGCTCGCGCAGCAGGCGCTCGGCCGCTCGCGGCGTCAGGTGCTCGATTACGTGCTCACCGAAGACGTACGCAAACGAGGAGTCCGCAAGCGGCAGCCGGCGACCTACGTCGAGCTGGACCTCGCCACCGACGAGGTCGGTGTTAAGCCAGCCCGGCAGTCGCAGCGGGCCCGCGCCGATGTGGAGCTTGGGGTCCGCCGCGGCGGAGAGGTAGCGCGTTACCCGCTTGCCCCTGACGAGATGCCCGTGCGTCGCATAGCGGACCGCGGCGGCGGTTCGCAGCATCAGCAGCCGCACGACCGGGCTCTCGGTTCGCTGGAGTCTGGCGACAAGCCCGCTCACGGCCCTGGATCTGCGGCCACCGGGGTCAGGATCGAGCTGTGGTCGGGTGCCGGGCGTCCACCTCGGCCTCTCGGTCGAGCCTCTCTGAGAGGTCGATCAACTCCTTGCGTCTGCTCCGATACATCCGTTGGAAGTAGAGGAATGCGCGGAGCTGGCGGACCGCCGCCCGGGACAGCGGGTAGCGACGTGTCTGGCGCCGGTAGCTGTGGACGACCGTGGCCGTGGCCACGAAGGCGACCTCGCCGCCGGCGTCCCTGATGCGAAAGCACCAATCCGCATCGTCCCAACCGAGGAAGACGCGATCGTCGAAGGGTCCGGCCACGCGCGCGAGCCCGGTCCGGAAGAGCTGGCACGCACCGAGGACGTAGAGCACCGGCCGGCTGGTCTCGTGGTCGAAGTCCGCCATCACGTGCCGGCTGACCGTAGGTCGCTCCTCGAAGACGCGGGCGAGCGGCGGCCGCCGAAGCAGCGGCAGCAGCCGCGGCGGGAACCTGCGACAGGAGCGCTGGAGCGATCCGTCGTCGTACACCAGCCGCGGGCCGACGAGACCCCAGGTCGGATTGCTCTCGAGCGCGTCGACGAGCGTGGGCAGGCCACCCGTTGTCAAGGCGGCGTCGCTGTCGAGGAAGAGCGTGTAGGGCGTGCGCGACTCCCGGAGCCCGTAGTCGCGGGCCGCGACCCCCAGGTTCTCCTCGAGCTCGATGACACGGACCTCCGGATACTCAGCCCGGACCCAGGTCGCGGTGTGGTCGCGGGAGGCGTTGTCGACCAGGATCGTGGTAACCGGCAGCCCGGCATTCCGGCGTATCGACCCAAAGCAGCGCTCGAGCTCGTGGCGGACCGAGTGTGCGACCACCACGATCGTGACCGCGGGCTCCGGGGTCTCAGCCGAACGGTTGGAACGTTCGATCCGGCACCCGCTTCAATGAGAAGGGAGCCGACGCTTCGGCGGCCTGGCCGGACGTCGGCAGAAGCCGTGCGCGCATAAAGCCGTGCCTGGGAGCGCGCAGCCTGCTCGTAAAGATGCCGTAGCGGTCCGTTCGCAGCGTTTCCACCTTTCGCCAGCGCGCCCCCCGCTGCTCGATAACGACTCGGCCGGGCCGACTCCACGGTGTGCGCCCCCAGACGAGCACGCGCGACCCGCTCGTGAACGCGACGAAGGGGAAGCGGAAGGCGGTCAGCGAGGGCTTCGGGTTCCCGCAGACCGGCCCACCCGCACACCCGAAGTACAGCCCGGACTGGAAGATGATCCCGCCGGACGCTGGGGTGTCCGAGTCTTGGATCTGGAACCAGGTCACGAGCGAGATGCCGTTCAGCCACATCCGGTACAGCGCCTCCGCCACCCAACGTCGATGCAACCGCCAGGGTATGGCATTCGAGTCGGGCGGGTTCGTATCCCAGCTGAACTCGGTCGCCCAGAACTCGACCCGTCGCCTGGTGACCACCTTCTTCGCCCGCACCGCCGCCCTCAGGAGCCGCCGCATCTTGGGCAGGTCGCCCAGCGAGATGTCTTCCGAGGACGCGGCGTGGTGAGTCGGGCCGCCCGAGGTGTATGGGTGGTGCGACCAGATGTCGAACTCGACCCGCGCGTGGCACCCCGGGTCCGGCTTGTCCTGGGCGGTCATGCACAGCAGCCGTCGCATGAAGGGCAGCGTCCGGGCCACATGAACGCCGGCCTCCTCGTGCCCAAATGGCGCCAGCGCGCCGGCGATCACGACGTTGTCCCGGTGGACGCCGTGCACGGCTTGGGCGAACGAGTTGACCATGTCGCGGTAGATGTCCGGCGAGAGCAGGTGACTCGAGCTGGTAACCGGCATGGACAGCGGGGTGTCGTATTGCGGCCCCAGGTGGCGGAAGTAATTCGGCTCGTTCCAGGCCTGCCAGTAGCGGACCCGAGGCAGGCCCCCGAACGAGCCGCCGTAGCGGCGAGCGGCGGCACGTGCGAAGAGAGCGAACTCGGTTGCGCTGGGCCGTAGCGTCCCCGAGGGCCCCTCGCCCGCTCCCTCGGCCCAGTCCGGCGCGCCTTCGATGCTCAGGATCGGCTCGAGGTGCTTGGCCTTGGCGAGCCGGACCTGCTGGTCCAGGAGGGTCCAGTCGTATGCCGGATCGGCCGGGTTCGCGGGATCGAAGTTGGCGGGCCGGGTCGCGGGAGCGGCCCTCCCCCAGATGGCGTAGATCCTGATCGCCGTGGCGCCCGCCGCGCGGACGTCGTCGAATGCGGCGGGGATCCTATCCGGCACGTTGAAAGGTCCGCCATCCACGACCGCCGTCCGCAGCGGGTGGCTCGCCCCGGCGGATGCCGGAGCGAGGAGCGCGAACGCAAGCGCGCCGGCCACGAGGGGAAAGAAGCGTCTCGCACGCAACGACTTCACTGCTGCCCGCTCCTCCGGACGTCCGCGAACAGCGGCGAGCGGGGATTCAGCGCGACCGCTCGGTCTAGCTTCGCCCGCGCCTTCTTCGCGAGGCCGGCCTCGCCGTCGATGCGGGCAGAGGTCAGCCACAGTCGCCAGTCGAGGCGATCTCGCTCGACGGCCTTCGAGATGGCGGAGCGGGCGGCGCTCAGGTCTCCCCGACGCTCCTCGACGAGCGCGAGCTGAAGGAGCGGCGAGGCGGCCCAGGGCTGAACGTCGCGGGCGCTCAGCGCTGCCGAGCGGGCGCCGTCGAGATCCCCGGCGGCGAAGCGGTGCTGGCTTCGCCGGATGTCGTCCTGAGACAGCCATGGAATCGCCTGCGCCACTATCAGGCACAGCGCCACGGCCACCACACCCGCCCGGGCGGCGATCCGTGCGAGTCGCCGGCGGCTGGAAGCGCTCGCGTTCGCCGTCGCCGTGGCGGGCCCGACCAAGAGCGCGAGCGCGGCGACCGCGACGACCGGGACCACGGTCAGCTGCCAGATCCAGTCGATCGCCGCCGCGAAGCAGAATGCGATCAGCAGCCCCGCGAGGGCTGCGATCACGTTCGCGTCGGGCCCGCGCGCCGATCTGAGTCGGGCCACGCCGGCCACGATGCCGGTCAGGAGGAAGGCCACGAGCAGGGCGAGGCCGACGACGCCCAGCTCCCCGAGCGTCTCCAGGTAGAGCGAGTGAGCGTGCCGCGTGAAATAGGAGACCGAGCCGTGCTCGGCCCACCATGCCTCGTACGAGCCCGGTCCTCTTCCTTCCAGCGGCTTCGTCTGGAACTCGTCGACGGCTGCGCCCCAGAACTGCCAGCGTCCGTTGCCGGTGGAGCTGAAGAGGTGGGACGAGGCCGAGGAAAGGCGGGGGGTCGCCGGGGAACCGGCTGTTCGAGGCGAGGCGTCGACACGAGCGAACGGGTTCCGCGGAGGCTGCTTGAAGCTCTCGATGCGATCCGCCGGGTTGGCCGCGATGACCGCTGCTGCCACCAGCGCGAGCGCGCCCCCCGCCAGGACGAGCCGTGGGATTCGCAGCCTGAGGGTCGGAAGCGATGCACGACCGGCGAAGCGGTACGCGAGGCCGGTCAGCAGGCAGATGCCGACTATGAGCGCCGCCGCGCTCCTTCCCTGACCGGCGACCACGTCGGCTTGGAGCCTGCCGTCGGCGAGCTCGGATCGCGCCGCGAGCACGGCCACTGCCGCCGCGCCGCCCACTCCGGCGACCACGACCGCCATCACCGCGCGAAAGCGATCGCGACAGAGCGCGACGCAGACCGCCGTCCCGAGCGCCGCGGTCGCCATCCCACCGCGAGAGGAGGTCAGGTACACGGTCCCGACGAGCGCGGGGCTGGCGCCCACGGCGAGCATGCGCCCCAAGGTGGATCGGGCGTCCAGGGCTGCGCGCAGGAGCAGCGGAAAGCCGAGGCCGACGAAGATGCCCAGGCCGTTCCAGTAGTCGAGCGGATAGCCCAGGTACCTGATCCCTCCGGGGAAGAAGCTCGAGACGCCCCGGTCGCCGATCAGATCGGGGAACAGACGGC
>Ga0126312_10000591_pt1 | contig 22122 bp, 21 predicted proteins | sample Plot104A_FD_92537 | JGI IMG/M metagenome (GOLD analysis project Ga0126312, IMG submission 92537) | Serpentine soil microbial communities from UC McLaughlin Reserve, CA, USA - Plot104A | ecosystem: Environmental > Terrestrial > Soil > Grasslands | place: USA: UC McLaughlin Reserve, Lake County...
GCAGGCGCTTCGGCACAGGGCAACCCCGACTATGAGCCTGACCCGCTCACAGTGAACAAGGGCGACGGCGTCCAGTGGACTAACGAAGACAATACGCCCCACACTGTGACCAGCAGGGAAGAAGGTCTGTTTGACTCTTCAATAATATCTGCCGGCGACACTTGGCTCCTGAACACCGCCGAACTGGACGCAAGCGAATACGAATACTTTTGCACACTGCACCCAAACATGGCAGGCGTGCTCAACATTGTCGAGGGAGGAGCACCTGCTGCTCCAGCAGAAGGAGGCTCAGGAAACGCCACTTCTGGAGGCTCTAACGCGACAGCTCCGGCGGAAGGCAACCAGTCATCAGAAACCGCTGACGGCAACCAATCAACGACAGGCGCCGCTCCGGGCAACCAATCGACTGGAGCTCCAGCTACCGGTGGCGCCACTGTAACCACTGTTGCAATATCTGTTGGCGCATCTGTCCCAACTAACAATGAATTCTATGTCCCTGAAGCTGTCGAGACCACAGTTGGAAGCATGGTGACTTGGAGAAATGACGATACCGCGATCCATACGGCCACTTCTGGCGTGGTAGAGAACAACGCGCCCAGTCCCGACGGAAGGTTTGATTCCGGGTTCTTGAATAAAGGGCAGACATTCTCGTTCGTCTTTGAAGAGGCAGGCGACTATCCTTACTACTGCACCGTTCACCCGTTCATGACAGGCCACGTTACCGTAAATTAAATGGGAATAACGACAATTGCATTAACGGCTGCGCAGCTTGAACAGCTTGCCAGCCTTGCCAAGACTTCGCTGCCAAGCGAGTCCTGTGCCTTTTTGCTGGGCAAGGGTGACAGAGTCGTTGAGGTACTGCCCATGCGAAACGCCGACGAGTCTGCCGTCACTTTCAGCATCGAGCCCAGCGAACTTTTGCAAGCCTACGATCTGGCGGAAAGCAAGAAACTGCAGGTGGTTGGCATATTTCATTCGCACCCCGCCAAGCCCGCGCCGTCAAGTACAGACAAAAAGTTCATGGAGATAAACCCCGTTGTGTGGCTCATCTACTCCACCACTGAGGGACAGTTTAAAGCGTACCTCTATGACGACATGGTAAAAGAGGTCGCAGTAAAAATCAAGGGGTAAGCCTGTCCGTATCCCTCGGGTACAACACCACGTCGCGCACGTTCTGCTGCCCCGTCAGCACCATCATGAGCCTGTCGTAGCCAAGGCCCCATCCTGAGTGAGGAGGCATGCCCCAGTCAAACGCCTTGAGGTGCTCTTCAAAGCTTGCCGGGTTCAGCCCCTGCTCTGCAAGCCTGCTCCTGAGCCTTCCAGGGTCGTGCAACCTGCGGCCGCCAGACACCAGCTCCAAGTAGCCGTACTGCAGGTCAAATGACTTTGATAGTTTTGGATTATCCTCCTTTTCGTGTATGTAGAATGGCTTGAGCTTGAGCGGCCAGTCCATGATAAAGTAAAACCCGCGGTGGATCTCGCCCAGCTTGCGCAATGCAGTATCAGACAAGTCGTCTCCAAACTGGAGTTTTTCTCTTCCTTCCTTTGACAGCTCTTCAAGGGATTGTTCGTAGGTGAGCCTGTCTATTCTGCTTGGAAGAGAGATGCCCTTTGTGCCGGCTGCCTGCAGATCTATCTTATGCCATTCTTGAAATTCAGTTGCGACGTTTCGCACTACCTTTTCAACAATGTCCATCACGTCTTCATAATCCATAAAGGCCGCTTCGATGTCGACACTGATAAATTCCGTAAGGTGGCGCACTGTATGCGAATTTTCTGCGCGAAAGTAAGGGCCTATCTCAAAAACCCTGTCAAGCCCAAGCGTCAGCTGCTCCTTGTACAATTGTGGGCTCTGGGCAAGGTACGCCATTCTCTTGCCAAAATAGTCAAACCCAAAGAGGTTTGCGCCACCCTCGCTTGCACTTCCTATTACCTTGGGCGTGTTTACTTCAATGAAGCCTTCTGAACGCAAAGTATCACAGATGACCTTGAGGCCTGCCGAGCGCAGCCTGAATATCGCCGCGACTTTTGGGTTACGCAGGTCAAGCGCCCTAGCATCGAGCCGCTTGTCAATTGCAGACTCGACTCTCCCTGTCGGATCTATCGGCAGAGGGTGGACCGCCTTTGTAAGAACTGCAAATTCGCTTACCTTGACTTCCACTGAGAAATCCTTTGCCTTGCTCTTTTGCACGACGCCGGCAACGACCACTGCGCTCTGCCTTGGCGCCTGCACTGCAACCTGCACGTTGTCTCCGGTCACCACCAGCTGGCATGCGCCCGTGACATCGCGCACGGTGACAAAGGCGAGCTTGCCGATGTCCCGGACGTCCTCTATCCAGCCTCCTACCCTCACCTGCTGGCCCACCATGCCGTCGTCAAGTTGGCGCGCATAGTGCGTTCTCTTGATGTTCACCACTTTTTCTCATCTTCTACCTGTTCTCAAATTCGACGAGCAGTTCAATGCTTCTAACTGCTTTGGCAATCTTTTGAATCTTTTCTATATTAACCAGCGGCTTGCCAGCGACTATTACCTTGGTGAGCTTCTTGCCGTCTGGGAGCCAGAACAGGTTGACAGAGAGCACCTTTGCAGGGTGGAAGAGGTTTTCGATAAAACGCCTGCCCGACGCTTCGGACTCGACGAACCACACCTTCTGCCCGAATTCACCTTCGATCCTGCTTGCAAGGCTTTCATTTCCTCTGACGGCGATGACGTCAGAGCTCCTGAGCACAAGCACAAAGTCCCCGTCGACCCTTACTCCGTGTACAAGGGTGAACTTGTTAACGTCTTGGTTGCGCTCTGCAAGCCTTGTCAGCCGGGTCGACGCGTCGACGTCGTCCTGTGTTATTCCGCCTGTCTGCAGTTTGATCTCGCATTTTGAGCAGAGAACGCCAGACTTGGCATCAAAGGAGCAGATCAGAGACTTCAATCTGATTATAAACTCCTATTATACAATAAACGAGTTATGCAACCTCTGTGAGCGCCAGAATCCTCTTATAACAATGCGCGCACATGATGTCCAATAACAATGCTGAAACTGGCAGTCTCCGGACTCAAGGCTTATTATTTTACAGAGAAGGGCCCTGTCAAAGCAGTTGATGGCGTCAACCTCCAGCTGTCTGGCAGCGAGTCGATGGGCATCGTTGGCGAGTCGGCATGCGGCAAAACCACCCTTGGAGCGGCACTCATGCGGTCGATGCAGCCACCCGGAAAAATAGTCGGCGGCATCATAATGCTCAACGATAATGACATTTTGAAAATGGCTGAACAGGAATTCAACGGAAGTGTCAGGTGGAAAAAGATAGCGATGGTCTTTCAGGGGGCCATGAACGCGCTCGACCCCGTCTATTCGGTCGAAAGCCAGCTGCAGGAGATCCTGAGGGAGCACGGCTTTGGAGGCAACGTTGAAGAGAAAATATCCGAGTCGCTCAGCGCAGTCGGCCTTGACCCTTCTGTCGCAAGGCGCTATCCGCACGAGCTTTCTGGCGGCATGAAGCAGCGCGTCGTCATTGCTATGGCGCTTCTGCTCGAGCCTGACCTGCTGATAGCAGATGAGCCGACCACAGCACTTGACGTGCTAGTGCAGTCGCAGATAATCGCCCTGCTCAAGAGACTCCGAAAGGAAAAAGGCATCACCATCATCCTGATAACCCACGACTTGGCGCTTGTCGCGCAGCTTGCAGACAGGATAGGCATCATGTACGCCGGCCAGCTTGTCGAGGTCGGCTCCGCAGACGAGGTATACAAGACCCCCAAGCACCCTTACACGCACGCGCTGATAGCTGCCGTGCCGAGGCTGCGCTCGAAAGAAAAAAAAATCAATTTTGTTGCCGGGAGCCCGCCGTCCCTGCTCAGCCCGCCTGCAGGCTGCAGGTTCTATGCGCGTTGCCCCCACGCGATGGACGTCTGCAAGAAGGACCCGCCGGAATTCCCGACAAAGACAGGCTATGTCCGCTGCTGGCTGTACGAGAGCAAGCCCGAAACTTAAAAAGAGCGAGATGTCAAGTGAGGTCGCGCTTGTTGTTACTCAATGGTGAACCCTAATGTCCTCTTCAATACTAACCCATTTTCCGCTCCCAAGCATCCGGGAGAAGCAAAAGGGCGTGCTAGCCGAGATCGAGTCTGCGATCAAGTCCGGCTACAAGTGTGTCTTCCTTGAAGCGCCCACCGGCTTTGGTAAGACGCCGGTAGCGATAACGCTTGCGCGCTACCTCGGAAGCTCGCACATCTGCACAGCCACAAAAGACCTCCAGACGCAGTATCGGCGCGACTTTCCCTTCGTAGTCGAGGTCAAGGGAAGAGGCAACTTTTCCTGCATTGTCAAAGAAGGCATGGGGCTTAATGAGAGCTGCGACTACGGCCCCTGCGTCAAGGACGACAGCTACGACTGCGCTTACAAGACCCGCCTGATGGATTATCGTGTGGAAGGCAAGGGCAACCAGCACGAGCTGGTAAAATTGGATCCTTTTGCGGAGCGCAAATATGCCGACAGCCTACATTCAAAATCAAAGCTGGTCGAGCTTGAATGGAGGCCGTGCCACTATTACCACCAAAAGTGGATAGGGGCGGGGGCAAGTCACACGGTCTACAACTATCGCTATTTCCTTTCAGACGTGTTTTACGCCGGGACCGCGCAAAAGCGCGGCCTGCTCGTGCTGGACGAGGCACATCAGCTGGAGTCAGAGGTAGGCGACTTCAGGAGCTTTACAATTCATCGGAATTCGCTCCGCTTCCTGAGGCTTCAAATGCCTGACAAAAACATCAACGACATTGGCACATGGCTTGAGTTCTGCATCACCCTGCGCGAAAGGCTTCTCGACTTCACGGAAAAGGCTGAAGGCATCCTTGAAAGGAGCAGCCAGAAAGTAGCTGTCGAGCCGTACACTGAAAAGAACTACATTGATGCGATGGAACGCGCAGAAAACCTGTCTGCAGTTATTGACGACATAAGGGCAAGCAAGGACAACTGGATCGTGTCAAACGTCCAGCGCGACCCGACTGCAAACGAGCTAGTCAAGGCGACACTCATGCCGCTTGATATCTCCGGCTATTTCGACCCGATACTTGACAAGGGTTCGGTCTCGCTTTTCATGAGCGCGACGATACTGAGCAAGGACCACCTCTGCAAAACTACTGGCCTGGAGCCTGACAAAGTCAAGTTCATTAGGATAGAGCAGTCTGACTTTCCAGTCAAGAACCGGCAGATACACATGATGAACGTGGCGTGGCTCAATGCCAAGACCATGGGCGAGAGCATGCCCAAGATCGTAAAAGTGGTAGACAACATTATGTCGATGCACAAGAACGAAAAGGGCATAATACACACGACATCATATTTGCAGGTTCAGTCGATCCGCGATGGCCTAAGAAAAGAGAATGCAGACAGGCTTATTGAAACCAGCTCAAAGCTTGACAGGAGCGAGGTGCTGAAAAAGCACTACCAGAGCAAAAAGCCGACGGTGCTCATATCGCCGTCACTTCACCTCGGAGTCGACCTCAAGGACGACCTTTCCAGGTTCCAAGTCATAGTCAAGGTGCCATACCCCGACCTGACTGATAGAAAGATATCTGCAATGAAAGAGCGCGACCCCAACTGGTACACTTGGAACACCGTGCTCAGGCTCGTGCAGGCTTATGGCAGGAGCGTCAGGAGCAAGGAAGACTATGCCACGACGTACATCCTTGACAGCAGTATTTCCTACCTGCTGAAGAGCGCGCAGGACCTTGTGCCCAAGTGGTTTACCGAGGCAATTAAACAGCCGTCGTAGAACATTTTTATGCCCAAGAAAGGTTACAGGTTTTGAAACTTGTCTTCTGGCAACAGCCCCGTTGCTTCCAGTCAGCCTGCTGACTTTACAATATTTGGGATCAATTCAAGCCTGGCGGCGACGCTGGTGCTAATTGCGCCCATCATTTTCAACCTTGTCGCATATCCTGACACGTTCAGTCTTTCGTGGAACGAGGGAAGGGGCGGCTTTCTCTTTGCGATGGCATTTATCGCCGCCGAGCTTGTCGGCCTGAAATACAGGATCAGCCCCAAGAGGTTCTACATCGTCATCGGGCTTGCAGTACTGACTATCACGTACTTTGTCGCGCTGCCGTTCAGCCTTCGCAGCTACATCATGGAAGGAGCGCCCGTGTACAACGTCGAGCTCGTGGACAGCTGGGTATGGATGTGGGATTTTATCGTCATGTCCCTGTACGTCGGGATCTCGCTAGTAGTCCTGTTTGGAAAAAAGTGGTACAAGATAGCACCTGCAGGAGCGATGTATCTGGCGGGCAGTGCAGCCATTCTCGCGCTTGACGCCTTCTTCCCGTTCGACTCGCTGGGTCCTCTCCAGTTCATTGTGCCCGTCTACCTAGTAATCGACGAGGCAGTCATTAATTTCCTCGATGACTATGTCACGAACATCGGGCCAGCAAACCCGGAGAGCGACGTCCCCCCGGCGAGGGCAAGTGGCAACTTGCTTGTCCTGAGCGGACTCCATGGTCCCTTTGCGCTGCAGGTCTTTTGGCCCTCGGCAGGCGTGCACAGCATGATAATCTATACGCTTGTCATGCTCGCATTCCTGCTTAAGATGGAGATCCCGCTCAAGCGCAAGCTGATCTACTTTGCAATCGGCACGTTTGGCACGGCCGCCGTGAACGTCATCAGGATAATATCGCTGTCGCTTTATGCGCTGGTGGTGACGACGAACGTCGCCGAGTGGGAGTCGTTCCACTCTGTGGCCGGCGAGATAATGTTCCTGCCGTGGCTTGGCATATACCTCGGCGTCGTGATGTACGCCGAAAGCAAGAGGATGCGCAGGCTGCAGGCAAACGCACCAGCTCCGACTAGCGGCCGCCCGAACCCATAAAGTCGAGCATAGTGTTCTGGCCGGCGCTGCTCTGGAGGTCGGACAGCCGCACGCCAAGCCTTCTCACCTTTGCTGCCCTACCTGTTGCCGCCATCGCCTCGTCAAGGACAGTCTTGGCTATTGAATGAATGGCGTCAAAGCTGGTGGCCTGTACTTTTAGGCTCTTTGACTTGGACATGTTGTCCAAGTTGTCAAGAATGAGAAGTATGCCTACTGATTTGAACGACAGCTTTCTATTGGCTGCCTTTTGAAAAACGGACTGGCATAGATCGTAAAGCTCGCCGTACATTTCTTTGCTGGCCGTAGCGTCCTTTTTGAGCGTGACTATACGCATTATCTGCTTTTTTTCGTCCGACTCGACGACAGGCTCGTCGTCTATTCCCCTTGCTACATTGTGCATATACGTCGCGGTCTTTTTGCCAAACTCTTTGATCAGCTTGAACAAATCGAACCGGGCAAGGTCGCCTATCGTTTTAATGCCCATCTCTGCAAGCCGCTCGCTCGTCTTGGGTCCTATCCCGGGTATCTTGTCCGTGTTCAACGCTGAGATAAACTCTGCAGCGGTGACCGGATCTATCACTGTCAGGCCGTCCGGCTTTTGCAGGTCTGACGCCATCTTGGCGAGCATCTTGTTTGGCGCCACGCCGATGGAGCAGGTCAATTGCATTTGCCTTTTCACGTCGCCCTTGATGTCTTGCGCAAGTTTCTTTGCCGCGCCAAAGCTTGGGAATCTGTCAGAAACGTCGACATAGCACTCGTCGATCCCGACGTGCTCGAACCTGTCGGCGTACGACTCTACCACTGACATTGCCGCTTCGGACATCTGGCGGTAATACCCGGCGTCGAGCGGCAGGAACGTAGCGTCAGGGACATCTGCAAGCCTTGACTTTGCCAGCTCGATTGGGATGCCTGACCTGACCCCATATCTTCTTGCAACGTAATTGGCTGTACTGACGACGCCGCTCTCCTCGGTGCGGCCGGAAAAGACGCAGACGACCACCGGCTTGCTTCGCAGCCCGGGGTTGCGAATTTCTTCGCACTGGGCAAAGAAATAATCAAAATCAACGTGCATTATGATCCTTGGAGTCCTGCTCTGTGACCCTTCAACGATCATAGAATTGCTGACGGCGAATAGGTGCTTAAGCCTTTCTACATTTTCCAGCCAACTGGCGCGACTAAGTTGTTGCCGTAATAGTCTTCCTGTGAGCATGCGTCGACGGCTCGTGCGAAGGGCCGATAGACGTCATGCTTCCCATGTATGTGCCCGTAACTTCCAAGATATCATCAAAATCGTTGATTTGCTTCAATGTATCATAGTCTAGCTTGTCATGCACAACGATATGCGTTCCGTTGTCATAGAATGCGGGGGTCATGCCTGTCACTCTTATTATGTCGCTTGAATTTGCAGGCTTTTGATTATATGAAAAAGAGTGCTAACGAATAGAGCATTCTTTATCCATTATCTGAGGCTACTGCAACAAAATGCATGCTGGCAAAAGAAAAGCTGGTAGAGTGGCTTCTGGTCTTGCCACTCTTGCTGCAGCCTATTGTGCCTCATATTAGTAGTCTGACCCGTCATATTTCTTGTCATGTTTCCTCACTACAACAGGCCGGACCGTAGGCATTACATCAGCGAACTTGTTCTTGAAACTGATGTTAAGGATGAATATATGATCATTGGCAGGTTTGAGATCATTGCCATATTATACACATCTTTTTCAGTTACTTCGGAACGTGGGTGTGTGCAAGATCAAGTGCCATGATTTTGTAATTGAATAAATAGCCTTGTGGCCAACAGTCTATTGCATGGCTGTTGCAGCGGGCGACGACTATCCTGTCAGGGTGGAGCAGGATGGCATCAAGCTAAAGACAGAGAAAATGGTCATCGACCAGCTGTACCACTGCATCTATGAAAGCAAGGTCTTCCTGTTCTACAAGGACGAGCAGGACCTGCTCCACTGCTACGAAGTGGAAAGCCCGGACGCTGTGAAGGAGATATCCGAAAACCCCACCGAGCTTGAAGCCATCCTGAGGAAATACGCAGCAGAATCCGGTTGAAACAGGACTGGGATAAGAGATAACAAACGTTATATTCTAGGGTGCTGAATATGTCGCACCATGTCTACAAACACCAACACAGTCAGGCAGAACAAACCAAGCAACGAGATATTTATCGGGAAAAAGCCACTCATGACTTACGTCACGGCTACACTGGTGCAGCTGGCAAACGAGCCGACAGTAGTGATAAAGGCCAGGGGAAAGAGCATCACAAGAGCGGTAGACGTGGCCCAGATCATTGTCAAGCGCATGGACACGCTGGGGTACAAAATCGGACCGATCAAGCTCGGCTCTGAGACCGTCCAGTCAGAAGACGGCAGGACAAGAAACGTTTCTACAATCGATGTCCCGATCTCTCGCGCAAAGTAATCACGAAAGCACCGATACGCTGGCCACTGGAAAGTATACGCTCGATAATTGACAGTATGCGCTCACTTTTTGAGCCTGTTTGCAAGCGTGATGGCCACTTGCAATGCTCTTGTATCCTGCTGCATGGTGTCACAGCAGCATCTTTTGCTAACGGTACAAAAGGTTCGCAAACTTGTATATTGTCTTTATATAGTTTGTAGAGAATACCAAATCATCACACCGGTCCTCTGCGTAATAAGTCACAAAGTTAATGATGATCAGATGTTCTTCCTGCAAGAGTGGCAGATTGATAATGGACCCGGCTTCGGGTGAGACGGTTTGCGATAGTTGCGGCCGCGTAGTCGCGGATAGAATCGAAGAAACCAGAGCAGAATGGCGCTCACATAATCCTGAAATAAATAAAAGCCTCAGGGCAGGAGGAGCGCCTTCTTCGCTAGCACACCATGACATGGGACTTTCGACTCTTATTGGCAAGGATAACAAAGACAGTAGGGGGGCGGAACTGGATAGGGCAGTAGCCTCTTCGATGAATAGGCTGAGAACATGGGACCACAGAACGAAAGTTCATACTCCAACTGAACGAAACCTGACTCGCGCTTTTGTCGAGCTTAGGTATTTGCAAGATTCGCTTGTTCTCTCAGACGCAATCGTAGAGAAGGCGGCATACATCTATAGAAAAGCAGCCAAGAGGAAACTCATACGTGGCAGGTCGATTATCTCAATGTTGGTCGCATCAATTTACTTGGCATGCAGAGAGTTAGGCACAAATAAGACACTTAAAGAGATAGCTGCAACTGCCGACGTAAGAAAAAAAGAAATCTCTCGTAACTGCAGGATACTTATCAGGGAACTTAACATCAAAACTCCTCTTGCCAATCCTATGAAATGCATAGCTAAAGTCGCAAATAACGCTCATGTCAGTGAAAGAACAAAACGGCGAGCAATAGACATGATGGGAGAATTTCTGAAAACAGAAATGCAAGCAGGTAAATCTCCAATGGCTTTTGCGGCAACTATCCTTTACGTTTCATGTGTAGATAACAGTGAGGACATCAGCCAGAAGGCTGTTGCAGAAGCTGCGGGAATAACTGATGTAACGTTGAGAAACAGGCTAAGGGATATACGAAATAGCACTGAACCTTTAGTCAGTTGAATAAAATTACGCATACCGTTCTTCATCTGAATGCGACCAGGAGGCTGTGGAGAAGAAGGATACTATACATAGTATCTTGAATAGTTCAACACACTAGTTAGTTTCTAACAAGATGCAAGCTCATGATCGAGTCCTTCAGGATTGTAGTATCCGATGACGACATTATTTTGTTCTTTCTTCTTCTCTTTCTTCTGCAGGCGTTCCTGTTCCTATAACCATGCGAAACTCCTCCTGACTTTTGTAGTCGTTCAGCTTCGGCTTCTCCTTTCCCCCCACTTTTGGCGCGACTCGTTGTTTCGCTTCTTTCTGTCGCTCTGTAGAGAGCATTGTTCTAGTGACACACTGCAGACTATTAACCAATTTAGAAAAAGATTCTGAGCTCACTTGCTTGAAAGTAGCAAATGGATCCAAAAAGTTGGTGTTTCTAACGGAGCTCCTTCTTCCTTTACCTGCCTGCCACATTTTTAGGATCGCGATCTGTAAGACTTAGTGTAAAAGATGCTATCGCAGATTATTATTCCTAAACACACAGGGTCAAGCGGCCTTAGCTTTAAAAGTTTTGATATATTGCCTGTAATACAAACCATATGCCATAGTATACCAACACTACTGCAAGCGCCAAAAGCAGCAGCGGGTAATACTTTGATTTTAGCACCGAGCCTCCCTTTGAAGCAAGATACGCCGTGCCTGCAAGCCATGCATAGTCCATCCATATGTGGAGCCCAAAAAGAAGCGCGATGCCGGCCACGAGCCCAAATGCGGCAGAATCTGTTATGAGCTTCAGCCCCACCGTGAACCACCATATTAGAAAGAACGGGTTGAGCGCGGAAAGCGCAATTCCTGCGACAAACGGGCTTTTCTTGCTTTCAATTGTAGGCGCAGCCTGAACTTTCTTTTTTGCAACGACGCCTATGATGATCTGCATTGCGGCAAAGCCAATGATGGCAATGCCTCCTACGAGCCCGATAACACTGGCGTACTGGCTTGCAACGGTCGACGTAAAGAGCCCGGCAGCAAGCAGGATTATCAGCGGCAGCTCGACCACAGTGTGGCCGTACGCCACCTTCAGGCCTGCGCTTGCGCCTTGCCACGTTCCATACAGTATGTTAGTGAAAAAGAGGGGCCCGGGAGCCAAGACGCCGGATGCTGAGATGGCAATCACCTCGGCTCCAAAGTCCAGCAGGTCAGGCATTGTCGTATCATAACAGCAGGGGCATATGCATTGTTAAGGTTTTGCGTCGAATCGCTTAATAGGTTGCCTGCTGAAGAGAGATAACATCAAAATGGTGGATACCATCCGCACCATCAAGCTTCTGAGCAAGTGGAGTGCCAACAGGGCTATCGGCAGGAGGCGGCCTCTTATTGCCGTCTTTAGTATGACTCATTACTGCAACTTTTACTGCCCCATGTGCCCCTTTGGCGACGCCGACAAGGAAGGCCAGATGAAACTAGCTCGCGCCCGCGACCTGACGACTGAACAGTGGAAGTCGATATTTGACAAGGTATCAAAGTACTGCGTCTGGTCAATAATAGAGGGAGGCGAGCCGACCAGCCGGCCTGACTTTATGGAGCTCGTCAGGCATCTGCATAGCTTGAAAATGCCGATAACGCTCATCACCAACTGCTCGCTCCTGCACACCATCGATCTTGACGAATTAAAGAAATACATCCAGTTTATCACATGCAGCATCGACTCAGTCTTTGAGGAGTCGTACTGCAAGGTGCGTGGCGTCACGCCCCAAATGTACCGCAGGGTAATGGACAATTTGCAATTATTGACGAAGTATGAAGTTCCACATTATTTCAACAGCGTGATAACAAAATACAACACGCAAGAGTTCATTGACCAGACGTATTTTGACAAAGCAAAGGAGCTGGGCGCAAACGCCGTGTCATTCACGTTTGTTGAAGATAGATCTGATGTTGACTATTCACTTCTGCCGGACAAGCAGACGATGGCAAATGTGAGCGAAAGTATCCTTGACTACATGGGCAAGCACGACTCGCCGCAGGTCATGATACCGCCGGAATACTTCCAGCAGATAATAGAGCACGGAAGGGGCGTCTTTGACGAGTGCGGCGTTTGGAAGAGCATCTTTGTCAACGGCAACGGGACCGTGATGGTGCCCTGCTGGAAGTTCAGCAGCCCTGAGAACACGTACAGCCTGCTCGAGAAGAGCGTGGATGAGATTTGGAGCGCGCCTCATTGGGATATTGCACGAACGTGCCATGACTGCGAAGTGCTCGGTTGCATCTGGTACTCTTCGCAGCCAGTCACTACCTTTGCCAGAAACTACATGCGCGGGCTTTCAAAAATAATAGGCCAGCAGAGGCCCGAGCTTGCAGAAGCCATATAGATAGACCGGATTTGCCGTTTCTGCGCAAAAAACAGAGTATTTTTTCGTCCTTCTTAAATAGTAGATTATTACTCCGCTTACAGTGGCGCTTCTTGCTCAGCCCTGACAATTATGAAAGGTTCATGCACAGCGTGAAAGAGCATAGAGTGCTGACAAGGAGATGGAGATGAAGCAGAAGGCCCAGCGCACCCTGAAAGCGATAGCAGACAACTATCAGAGGCTCGTTGAGGAGAGACTCGAGCAGGAGACTCGCCTGATAGACAAGACGGAAGCGACCGGCGATTCTGCGGGCGCCCAGAACCACAGGATACTTACAGGCGTATATGCAGATGGATGGTCGAGAATGAAGAAAAGTCAGTATGGACAAAATAAGGCTTATAACTTTATTCAGAGCACCTGTTCAAAGCGTGAGAATTTTTGACACGCTGTCGGGAGAAAAGGAAGAGTTTGCTGCTATAGCCAATAGCAATAATTCTGTTGTCAAGATGCTCCTTTGTGGCCCAACCGTTTATGACTATTCACATGTTGGGCATGCGCGCATGCTCCTCTTTTACGACCTCATGGCAAGGCACTTCAGGGCAAAGGGCGTGCATGTAAGTGCCATTGTCAACATCACCGATGTGGATCCCAAGATATTCAAGAAAGCCAAGGCAACCAACACGCCGCCGTCAGAGCTCGCTGCAAAGTTCATAGGCGAATTGCTGCGCGACCTGTCCGCTCTTAGCATTGAAGGCTTTGCATTCGCTCGCGTTTCTCACCACGTCGGAACAGCGCAGGAGCTTGTGGCGGGCCTGCTCAGGGACGGCAGGGCATACTCTGCAGGAGGCAACATCTACCTTGACACTTCCAAGATTCTATCGTTTGGCAGGCTGGCAGGAATGTCAAGGCAAGACCTTCGCGACTGCAGGCTGGACATTTCGCCAGCCAAGAAATTGCCAGAGGACATTTTGCTGTGGAATGCCAGCGAAAACTTGGATGTCGCGTTTTTTGATGCAACCCTTGGCAGCGGGATACCATGGTGGCACATGCAGGACTCCTCTGTGGCGGTCGCAGGCTTTGGCGGATCGTATGACATCCATGGCGGAGCAAGCGAGCTCGTGTACCCGCATCATGAGTCACACCTCGCGCAGCTGCAGGCTATAACGTCTCTTGAGAAGCCAGTAAAGTTCTGGACGCACGTGGGCCTTGTGCGAGCAAAAGGCAGAAAAATGAGCAAGTCGCTTGGCAACACTATCAGAATACGCGACCTGCTCAAAAAGCGCACCGCAAACGCGCTGAGGCTCTACCTGTATTCCAGGCATTATAGGAACGACTTTGATTTTTCAGAAAATCATCTTGACAGCTTTGAGCGCATCAGCGACGCAATAGCGGCTGCATTGAACAGCAAGCAGGGCAGTGGCAAATCAAAGTTGATTGGGAGGTTTTTTGAGCGCATTGAAGACGACTTTGACACGCCTGGTGCAATAAAGGTAATGGTTGAAGCAGCGCGTGTGCGTTCGCCCGACCTGAACGCGATGGTGAACATTCTCGGCCTCCAATATTGAAAGGATGGAGAAGAACGAGTGGTCGTTCTGCTCGATGTGGACGGAGCGGTTCAGGGTGAAGGGCTGCGCCGACGTCCTTGTCAACGCCACGCTTGGCGGAGACTATTTCTTTAACAGGGCAAGCGTGTCAAGATGTGCAGACCCAAAAACCGCGGCCAGGCAGGTTGCCGAGATATTCTGGCAAAAAGGCCTTGACTGCTATCTGTACGACAAAGAGGACAAGCTGTCTGACTTGGCCCTTGCTGACACGATGCACGTGCTCAGGGCCGGTCCCTTGAAAAAAGTTGCTCCTGTCGACAAGGTGGTTCAAGCCGACAGCTCATTGCTGCCCGTCTGGATAGACATCTTTTGCAAGTCGTTTGCTGTCCCAGAATGGAAGCCCGAGGTCAAGAAAGTAACGCGCAGTAACTTTGGCCGGCTTGCGCTTCTTTTGTCGTACAAGAAGGACATGCCTGCAGGATGCGCTGCGCTTTACAGCAGAGGCGGCGTCACAGGCCTCTATTGCCTTGGGACGATCTCGCAGCTAAGGGGCAGGGGCACTGCCACGAGCATTCTGACAAGCGCCGCCTCTCTGAGGCCTGAACTGTTCCTCCAAACTCTTGGCAGCGAGGGCCTGCTCGACCTGTACGAAAAAGCAGGCTTCAAGATTGCCTATGCTAAAAAGATATATGTATTGCGCAAGCCCGGCTCGCATACAGATTAAAGAACGTGGAGAATTCCACGATTACCTGATCCCAAAAATAGAACTGTACCAAAATTGTGTAACACAATTTCTTACAGAAGTAAATAACCTGTAAATATTAAGTTCGAGATTACCTGTTTAGAGCATGCTGCACGGTGATGACGGACTGGGGTACAAGCCTTCCATTAGCCAGCGTCCGTCATGCCAGGTCGCAGGTTGCTTCGAGCCAGCTTCCGTTTACGTTGTCATCAAGGAAACGGACATCAATGCGCTGAACATCGAATCTAAGGACAAGCAGCAGGTAGTCATAGAAAGGGAGGACTCGCCGGCCGACGTCAACGCGTTTAAGCTGATCCTATACCTGTGTGCGCGTCATGACTATGATCTCAAGTACCTGCTTAAGGAAAATGAGCTTGAAATCGCGAAAAGGCGCCACCTTGTGCTCAAGGAAATTGAATAACTCTTGAAGATATATTAATCAGAATTGAATGCTCATTACCTTATATGAGCAGAAAGGTCAAGGTTGCCTTAGCTGGCGTGGGCAACTGCGCATCCGCTCTTGTTCAAGGCACGCGTTATTACCGCAACAATTCAGAGGCTCGCAAGCCGGAGAAAGACTGGATAGGCCTCACGGCATATAGCATTGGCGGGATAGAGCCATCAGACATCGAGTTCGTGGCAGCGTTTGACGTCGCAGACACAAAAGTAGGCAAGGACCTCTCTGAGGCAATCTTTGCCAAGCCAAACAACACTGTCAGGATAATCAATGACGTAGACAAGACCGGCGTAAAAGTGATGAAGGGCGAGGTGCACGACGGTGTTGGGCGCCACTTGTCTCAGAAGGTGAGGATGGCCACCGGCCGGCCGTTAACGTCGTGGAGGTGCTCAAGGACACGGGAGCCGAGATGCTGCTCAGTTACCTGCCAGTCGGCAGCAGGAGAGGGACGCAATACTATGCAGAAGCGGCCCTTGACGCTGGCTGCGGGTTTATCAACGCGATTCCGGTTTTCATTGCGTCGACTCCGAAATGGCAGCAAGCCTTTGAGGGCAGAGCCCTGCCGTGCGCCGGCGACGACGTGATGAGCCAGCTGGGCGCCACAGTGCTCCACAAGACGCTAGTAAAGTTGTTTGTCGACCGGGGCGTCAGGGTAGACGAGACCTATCAGCTAAACATCGGAGGAGACATGGACTTTTACAACATGCTTGACGAGGAGAGGCTCGAGGACAAGAGGATAAGCAAGACAAGCGCGGTGGCAGCGATGGTCCCGTACGAGATACCGATGCGCATCGGGCCGTCAGATTTCGTGTCATTCCTTGACAACGACAAGGTGTGCTACATCTCGATAAAGGGCCAGTACTTTGGCGGCATCCCAGTCGAGCTAGATCTGAAACTAAAAGTGATAGATGCTTACAACAGCGCCGGCGTCATGATAGACGCAGTGAGGGCGACAAAGATAGCAATTGACAGGGGCATTTCAGGGCCGCTTGAGAGCACTTCGGCCTACTGCTTCAAGCACCCGCCGGTCCAGATGCCATACTCGGTGGCAAAAGCGAACTTTCTAGAGTTTGTCGAGGGCAAGAGAGAAAGGTAGTAGCAACGACTCCCGAATCTTTATCATTCCACTACGACAAATTCCTCCTCTACGCAATCTCTTGCGTCTAAGAGTTCTCATCTTTGTGCAAGACAGACAGCAGAGATACATTCCTGTCTGATTTATGTGAGCAGGGGCAAAACATGTCCTGACCTTCATATCCTATCAGGTAGCTGCGCTTGAAATCCTGAAATGACCCAGATAAGCCGCTGCAGCTAGGAATTGCGCCAGTTAAATAGCTGAAATTCTCAGGGGCGTCCTCGTTTTCAATTGTGACAATAAATCTATCGCAGCCGCTTCTATACCGTTTAACTGTAACCTTGAATGCCACTGGCTCGCCAACTTTGTAGCTGCTCTTTAGCTCTTCGATAGAAATATTGACATATGGTTCTTTGCAGAGTTCAGGAAAAACCTCTACCAATCCTCTTAACCACGTCCCGGGCTCGCCGCGAAAGCCGTATCTTACCAGATTTGTAAATACGTACTCAAATGATTCCCCAGTCCCGGGGAATCATTTGTTCCGTTGTTCAGTGCTGGCACCGATGTCCGGCTCGAAATTGTTGTCGGGAAGTATTCCATGCGGAACTGCGTCTTGATTTACCCATCTCATAGTGTTATTCGTCCCGATAAAGAGCTAGCCTAGCTTGGCTCAAAACTCTTTTACAGAGACTCTATTGACGCATCTTTTGGGATTGTTATTGTCACAAGGGGCTCTTCTTCTGGCACAACGCCAGCGCCATTGAATACGAGAGCAAACACGGCTACAAACGCAACTCCGATGCAAGACCGGCTGCGACAGGAGCTACATCACCCATATATTATGCAATGGCAGAGCGCCTGAATACCATTTATCTTTGTCCAAACTTACAAGATAAAAATAATTTTACTAAAAGGAGCTCTAATGGACGCTAAAACGCATAATTAGCCGCTTTGGACACTCAACCATAGCTATCAGTTGGTCCACATCAAAAAGCTCGAAGTGTATGGGTTCAAGTCATTTGGGTTCAAGAACACCGTCGTGCACTTTGAGAAGGGCCTCGTTGCGGTCACTGGACCTAACGGCTCTGGCAAGAGCAACATCCTCGACGCCATCATGTTTGCAATAGGCGAGAACAGCCCCAAGGCAATGAGAGTGGACAAGTTCCAGTCGCTATTCCACGACAGCCAAAACAGCAGCCACCGGCTTATCCGGGTGAGCCTCACATTTGACAACATGGACAGGGGCATCCCTGTCGACGAGGACATGGTTACCCTGACCCGCGAGATAGAGGGCCAGACTGGCGAGAGCCAGTATTCGCTTAATGGCAGAAAGGTGTCGAAAACCGCCATCATAGAGCTCCTCGAGATAGTGCTTGCCGCGCCAAACAAGCTGAACATTGTGCAGCAGGGCATGATCACAAGGATTTCCGAGCTCAACTCCGAGGAGCGCAGAAAGATAATTGAGGATATCGTTGGTCTTTCGTACTTTGAGGAAAAGAAGGCTGAGGCGCTAAAGCAGCTGAATGAGGCCGATAGGAGGCTTGAAGTGGCTTTTGCAAGAATGGGCGAGATCCGCAAGCGCATCGATGAGCTTGAGGCAGAGCGCAACGACCAGCTGCGCTATGACCAGATAAGCGCAGAGCTCAAGCGTTTCAAGGCAATCCAGCTATCAAACAGCATTAGGATTGCGAGGAACAAGCTGGCCACGAGCAACGTCATACTTGAAGGTAACGTCCAGCGCTCGACTCAGCTCTCAAATCAGATAGATGAGCTGAGGCTCGAGATCGAAAAACTAGACGCGGAAAAGACCAAGTTCATTCAGGAAGTGGACACGGCCAACCGCGCCAAAGCCCAAATGGCAAGTAGGATTTCAAGCGTCGTGCATGACTCTGAGAGGACAAAGGCGATGCTAGGCGAGTCTGAAAGGCGCGTAGTAGAGATAGAAAAGAGGCTGCCGGCGGTAGACGGAGGCAAGCAGGCGATAGGCCAGCGCATAGAGAACATGCGCGCCGAAGCAGAAGAGCTTAGGTCTAATGTAGACCAGAAAAAGGCCGCTGTTGCAGATCTGAGAGTCAAGCTGGATTCAATAAATGCAGAGGTAGAAAAGATAACTGCCAGGATAGCGAGGTACGCCTCGTTCAGACATAAGCTTGGGAAGAAGATGTCGCGGATGTTGTCGCTCAAGAGCCAGATTGAGCTCGCGGCCGCCAGGCTTGAAGAAAAGGTCAAGACCAACAGCTACAAGGCAGCCAACATTGATTCTTCCATTTCTGGCTTGCAATCAGAGATTGGCTCTGCAAAGAGCCACTTGACAGAACTTAAAAAGTCATTAGAGTCAGACAGAACGAGATTGCAGAAAACAACTGCGCTTGTAGCCGAGCTTACCGGCGCAAAGGCAAGCCTTGAAAAAGAGCTGGCCGACTCTGCCAGCCTGCTGGCAAGGTCAGAGAGTCTCGCCACCAAGTTTGAAGAGCGCGCAAGCGTCGCCAAGAACGCCATGAACGAGGACTTTGCAATAGCCGAGCTGATGAAAGAGAAGGAGAGGTTCGGCATAACGGGCCTTGTCCACGACTTGATAAAGTGGGACAAGAACTACGAGCGGCCGGTGCTTGCAGCCGGCTCGGAGTGGATGAAGGCGTTCGTAGTCGGCGATATCAAGTCTATGATACTGATAGCCGCGTACGCAAAGGAGCGCAGGCTGCCGCGCCTTCGGATAATACCGCTTGACATCGTCAGCCGCTACAAGGCAAGAACCGATATGCCTCATGACGATGTCAACGTCATCGGCAACCTCTCTGATTTCGTGTATTCCGAGTACGGCAGGCTGCCGTCGTTCCTGTTCTCAGACACCATTCTGATGAGGAACTCGTCGAGCGCGTACGCGCTTGCAAGACAGGGCTTTCGAGCAGTCTCTGTGGAGGGCGAGCTGTTTGAGCCGGCTGGAGGGTCGATGTCGCTTGACTTTGGAGGCAAGATATCCGACCTGACCAAGGCAATACTCCTTGGCGATTCTGTAGAGAACCTGCGCGAAATGCTTGCCAAGCTCTCCAAGACGATAGAGAAAAAGAACGCGCAGCTCCAGGAGATTGCCGAGCGCATCAGTGCCCGCGAAGTCGATCGGGTCAGATTAGAGCTGAGCATCGACAACGTTGAAAACAAGATCCTGAGCGAGAGCGAATCGGCAAGAATAAAGGACAAGTCGCTTGCGCAGCTAACATTCGACAACCAAGCGCTACAGTCAGAGCGCGACTTGCTGGCACTCGAGCTTGAAAAATGCCGGCGCAGACTGTCGTTGTTAGAGCCTTCGACTGCGAAACTAGCGTCAAGGCTGCAGAGCATCGACGAGTCATCTGCCAAGAGCGAGCTTGCGGCCAGAAATGTCGACCGCAACCAGATAATTAAGCAGATCGACGCTGCTAACATTGAGCTCGGCCAGATCACGTCGACGCTTAGCGGGCTTGACAGCCGGCTTGAGCTTGACTCGCGCCAGCTAAAGGAAATAGGCGAGGAGAAGGAGCGCTTGGCGCTGGAGCTAGAGCAAAGGAAAAAACAGGCAGATGAACTTCGAACAAAGTCGCAGTTACTTGAAACCGAGCTTAAGGCGCTCAGGGGCCAGGAGCAGCAGGTTATAGATTCCTCCGGCACGGCGTACAGCGTGCTGCAGGAATATGAGCGCAAGATAAAGGGGCTTTCGGAAAATGAGCGCAGGATTTTAAAAGAGAACAACGTGATTGAGCGTGAGTCGGCGCTGCTCAGAAAGGACATCGCGGATCTGACTGCCGAAGAGTCGCGCCTAACAAATGACCTTGTGTGGCTTGGCTACAAGAACCTGCTCGACGAGATGGACGTGGCAGCGGCCATAAAGGAGCTAAGCGACGAGTTCGAAGCAGTGAAATCGAGGATAAACCTGCGGGCTGACGAAGCATATGTGCAGGTGATGGACGGCTACCGCGGCATGTCAACCAGGCGCAACCAAGTGGAAAACGAGCGCAATTCGATAGTTTCATTCATCGAGCAGGTAGTAAAGGAGAAGAAGGAGGTATTTATGGAGGCGTTCCAGAGGGTCGACAGTGACATACGTGGCACGTTTGGCAAGATGACCGGCGGCTCGGCGTGGCTCGAGATAGAGAACCACGAGGACGTGTTTGCAAGCGGCGTGATGCTCATGGTCAAGTTCCCCAACAAGACAGTTGCGCGCGAGTCAACTGCGCTGTCTGGAGGCGAAAAGACAATTGCCGCTACTGTGTTTCTGCTCGCGCTCCAGTCGCTCAAGCCGTCGCCTTTCTACCTGATGGACGAGGTAGACGCCCACCTTGACGCGCAAAACACCGAGCGCCTGTCAAAGGTGCTTTTTGAGCGCTCGCAGGACAACCAGATAATAGTGGTCTCGCTCAAGGACTCGACCATATCCAAGGCCACGCTCGTCTACGGCGTGTACCCGCGGGAAGGAGTTTCGCAGGTAGTGAAATACAAGAACCCAGCGCAAGTCCCTCTTGCCCAGATATAATATAGCGGCAGGCGAAAACAAGGCGTAAATACAGCAAACTGCCAATACACACGTATATACATTGACAATTGTCAGCCCGCAGCAGTCCGCAAAGAGACTGCTGACGCTGTCGCTTTTCGTCACGGCTGCAATAGCGGCCGTTGAAGTTGCAGGCGGCCTCTTGAGCAACAGCATCTCACTGATAGGCGACGCGGTCCACGTCTTGATGGACGTGATGGCCATCGGGGTAAGCCTCTTTGCGATAACGATGGCGGCAAGGAGCCATTCCGGGCTCATGACCTATGGCTACCACAGGGCGGAGGTGCTGGCCGCGCTTGCAAACGGCGTTACGCTGTCTGCAATTTCTGTATGGGTTCTGTACGAGGCGTTCCAGCGTGTGCTCTCGCCTCGGGCAATTGACGCGCCGATAATGTTGATAGCTGCAGGAATTGGCCTTGCGGGCAACCTTGCGGTGATGTTCCTGCTCAGGCGCCACGCCCAAAAAAGCATCAACGTCCAGAGTGCCTTTGTGCATGTCGTCTACGATATGGTGTCATCAGTGGCAGTCATTATCACTGGCTTTGTAGCCTACTACACTGGGATAACGATAGTCGATCCGCTGGTAGCTTTCCTGATAGCCGGCCTGATAGCAAGGAGCGCATACAGCATAGTCAGGAGCAGCACACACATCCTTCTTGAAGGCGCGCCCAGAGAGCTTGACGTGCAGGAAATAATAGACGCGCTCAAGCAGGTAGATGGTATCGTCGATGTCCATGACCTGCACGTGTGGACGATATCGTCAGGGATGGACGCGCTGAGCGGCCATGTTATGGTGCGCGACCAGATGTTGAGCCAGTCAAGCCAGCTGCTCAATGACATAAACAAGATGCTGGCAGAGCGCTACAACATAACGCACACGACAATACAGCTCGAGCACGAGCACAAAGTGTCATTCAGGCGAAGCACCAAAAAATGAAAAAGATGAAAAAGAAGAAGAAAAAGAAAAAGAAAGGAAGAAAGGAAGAAAGAAAGAAAGAAAGAAAAAAA